>MDTB01090918.1_pt1 | contig 56465 bp, 60 predicted proteins | sample 811161 | NCBI WGS metagenome assembly MDTB01 (sample SAMN05326650, study PRJNA326480) | marine metagenome | isolation source: seawater | place: Mediterranean Sea | collected 2009 | reverse complement strand
TCTGGCTTCTTCAAAAGTCATACATCATGTTACTACAAGATTATAATTTTTGGTGGGTCTGGGAGAACTCGAATCTCCGACCTCACCCTTATCAGGGGTGCGCTCTAACCAACTGAGCTACAGACCCATTCGTAAATGGGTGATCACAATACCAAGTGATCAAAAATTAATAAAGTATTAATTCTTACTTTTATCAACTAATTTATTTGCTTCAATCCAAGGCATCATGCCACGAAGCTCAGCACCTACTTTTTCTATCGGGTGCTCTCTAGATTCTTTTCTAAAGGCTTCCATTGCTGGTCCACCAGAACCACTATTGCTTTGTCTAGCATCCGCAACAAACTCTTCAGCAAATTCTCCAGATTGAATTCTATCTAGAATAACTCGCATGGCTTTTTTAGCTTCATCCGTAACGACTTTAGGTCCGGAAGTGTAATCACCATACTCTGCTGTATTGGAAATACTGTAACGCATATCAGCTAATCCACCTTCATAAATCAAATCTACGATCAATTTAACTTCGTGAACACATTCAAAATATGCCATCTCTGGTGGATAGCCAGCTTCGGTTAACGTTTCGTAACCTGCTCTTATCAAAGAAGTTAAGCCACCACATAAAACAGCTTGCTCACCGAATAAATCTGTTTCAGTTTCGTCTTTGAAAGTAGTTTTAATTATTCCTGCTCTACCACCACCAATTGCACTTGCATATGCAATTGAATTATTTAATGCTTCACCTGAGGCATCTTGTTGAATAGCAACTAAACAAGGCACACCAGCACCTATATTGTATTGTCCTCTTACTGTATGCCCTGGACCTTTAGGCGCAATCATGACTACGTCTAAATCTTTTCTAGGTTTGATTTGCCCATAGTGAATATTGAAACCATGCGCAAAAGCAATTGTTGCCCCTTCTTTCAAGTTAGGCTCTATGTCTTCAGCATAGGTTTTTCCTTGAAACTCGTCAGGGATTAAAAACATTACTAGATCAGCTTTAGCAGCTGCGTCGGCATTACTCAAAACTTCAAAGCCAGCTTCTTTAGCTTTATTAGCAGATGGAGACCCATCTCTAAGACCTAGAATTACATTCATTCCTGAGTCTTTTAAATTATTGGCATGTGCATGGCCTTGAGACCCATAACCAATGACAGCAATAGTTTTGCTCGAGATTAAATCTAAGTTTGCGTCTTTGTCATAATAAACTTCCATAGTTTCTCCTTATTCGTAAGATATTTTAGTTTGATCGTTTGTTCTTAAAGATGTCATTCCAGTGGTCATTCCTAGTTGCCCGGACCTAGTGACTTCAAGAAATTCTTGGTCTTTTAAAGAAGACAATAAATTATCAATTGCATGAGAATCACCCTTAGCTTCGAACATGGTAAATCCATCGACTTCATTGATTATCTTTCCAGAAATTTTATCTTCTTTTTCGATAATTTTTTGAACTTCTTCAGACGATAAAGTTAATTTAATAATTGCCAGCTCTATCGAGTAAGACTCAACACTGGTTAAGTTCTGAACCATCACAACATCAATTAATTTAAATAACTGCCTTAATATTTGATTGATTATCTCAGGCTCTTCAGACGTAGTCATGGTTAATCTAGAGAGCGTTGGCTCTTGAGTAGGAGCTACAGATAAAGAATCAATGTTGTAGCCTCTTTGTGAGAATAGCCCAACCACTCTGGACAAAGCGCCAGGCTGATTTTCCATTAATATTGCTATGTGACTAATCATTAAAATGTTTTATCTTTTTTGCTAATTCTCATTTCTGACATAGAACCACCTGCTTCTAGCATAGGATAGACGTGTTCATCTGGATCAATTAAAACATCCAAGAAAACTAATTTGTCTTTTAAAGCAAAACACTCTTCCATGGCATCATTGAGATCTGAAAATTTTTCTACTTTGATTCCTACGTGGCCATAAGATTCAGCTAATTTAACAAAGTCTGGTAAAGAATCTTCATATAAAATACTAGAATATCTGCCACTGTATTGCATGTCTTGCCACTGCTTAACCATACCAAGAGCTCTATTGTTAAGATTGATAATTTTTATAGGCAATCCATATTGACCACAAGTCGACAATTCTTGAATGCACATTTGAATGCTTCCTTCTCCTGTTACACATGCAACCGTTTCATCAGGAAAAGCAAATTTAACACCCATGGCAGATGGAAGCCCAAAACCCATTGTTCCTAAGCCTCCAGAATTTATCCATTTTCTAGGTTCATCAAATTTATAATATTGAGCAGCAAACATCTGATGTTGTCCTACATCTGAGGTAATGTAAGCATTACCTTTAGTTGTTTTATATAAAGATTGGATTACCTGTTGAGGCAAAATAATATCTGACTCATTGGGAAGATTTAACATGTCGTGATTGAGACCATGTTTATCTCTCCAAACATTTACTTGTTCCCACCAAGGATTCAAATTGGTTTTATCATAAGGACCTTTTTTAAATTCTTCACATATTTGAGATAAAACAATTTTTGCGTCGCCATGAAGTGCGACATCTACATTGATGATTTTATCAATTGATGACGGATCCGAATCAATATGAATTTTTTTTGCAGTGGTTCCAAATTTCTTAGGGTTATTGGTTATTCGATCATCAAATCTAGCGCCAACGTTAAAAATTAAGTCTGCTTCGCTCATGACCATATTAGCCTCATAAGTTCCATGCATTCCTAACATTCCAATAAATTGATCATCCGTTGCTGGAAATGCTCCTAAACCCATTAAAGTATTAGTTACAGGGCATCCAACCATTTTTGAAAGTTGAACTAATTCATCGGACGCATCTGATTGGATTACTCCTCCACCAGCATAAATAATAGGTTTTTTTGCCGACTTAATGAGTTTTACAGCTTCTTTAACTCCAGCAGCGTCTGATTCTCCGAGAATAGGATACGATCTCAAATAAACATCAGAAGGAAATTTATACTCAAATTTATTATTTGGATCAGTCATATCTTTTGGAACATCAATAACAACAGGCCCCGGTCTACCAGTTGTTGCAATATGAAAAGCTTTTTTTACAACTTCAGGAATTTCTTCAGCTTTTTGAACTAAAAAGCTATGTTTTACGATAGGTCTAGAAATACCAATCATGTCCGTTTCCTGGAAAGCATCTGTTCCTATTAAGTGACTTGCAACTTGTCCAGAGATTACAACCATTGGAATTGAATCAGTATAAGCAGTAGCTATTCCAGTTATCGCATTTGTAGCTCCAGGGCCCGATGTGACTAAGGCAACACCTGGTCTACCTGTCGATCTTGCGTATCCGTCGGCAGCGTGGACAGCTGCTTGTTCGTGTCTGACTAATATGTGCTGAACTCTATCTTGTTGATAGATCGCATCATAGATGTGCAAGGCCGCTCCCCCTGGGTAACCAAACATAATATCGATTTTTTCATCTGCAAGAGCCCTGATAAGAGCTTCGCCTCCAGATGTCATATTTTTGTCCATAAAGTACTTTAAAAAATAAGTTGAAAACGTTTAAGGAAGCGAATTTTGACACCCCCTGAAGGCAAGTCAAGGAAAATTAAGTTAACTTATCTAGGTTTAACGCTAATTCCTTCATATCTTTGGGCATATCAGCAAAATAATTAACTTCTGCCCCTTTTTTTGGATCCATGAAGGATAGATTAGAGGCATGAAGCGCTTGACGAGGAAAAGCTTCTATTATTCCTCTTAATTCTGAATTAGTAGATTTAGCAACCCTTCTTTTCCTGCCATAAAGCCCATCTCCAATAAGAGGAAATCCGATATGACTGAAATGCACCCTTATTTGATGAGTTCTTCCAGTAGCTAGACTTGCTTGAATATGAGTGTAATTTCCATACTTTTCTATTACAGAATAATTTGTTAAGGCATATCTGCCATCCTCTATTACCGCTTGTTTTTGCCTATTTCTTTTGTGGCGTCCCAGCGGCTCTTCAATTTTTCCTGACCTAGAAATTTCTCCTACTACAAAAGCTTGATAAATTCTTTTAACACTTCTATTTGATATTTGCTCAGATAATTTTTTTGCAGAATTCAAATTTCTAGCAACCACCATTAATCCAGATGTATCTTTATCTAATCGATGGATAATTCCTGCTCTTGGAACATTTTTTAAATCAGGATATTTAAAAATCAAAGCATTCATTAAAGTTTCTGAATGATTTCCTGCTCCCGGATGAACGACCATGCCAGCTGATTTATTAATAATTAAATATTCATCGTTTTCTTCGGTTATTTCTATTTGAATGTCTTGAGCAATAATATCAACCTGCTCTTCCTCTTGAATAAATAATTTAATAATTTCTCCACCGCTAAATTTTGAACTTACCTTAGAAATTTTCTTTTCATTTATTAGGACATGGCCCTCTTCAATCCATAATTTAAGCTTTGATCTTGAAAAATCTGGAAATAATTTTGCGATTACAAAATCAATTCTTTTCCCGTAAAACTTTTCAGGAACTTCTTTTATTAAATAATTATCTTTATTCATATACACAATCCCAGTGATAGAATAGACAATATATGACAATATTAAAGAATCAAAAATATTTAATCTCATTAGCTGTAATTTTATCTACCCTTTTTATTGCTGGTTGCGCATCTGAAAAAGAAGAAATTACTAGAGATATCGTAGAAAAAGAACTTTACGATCAAGCTCAAAGGCGAATGAAAACAGGTAATTATATTTCAGCTGTTCTAAGTCTTGAAACTTTGGAAAAACGTTTTCCTTTTGGCAAGTATGCAGAACAAGCTCAGGCAGAATTAATATTTGCCTATTATAAAAGCGCTAATTATGAAGGAGCTATATCGGCAGCAGATAGGTTTATAAGTCTACACCCAAGACATCCAAATATAGACTACGCTTATTATATAAAAGGTCTGTCAAAGTTTAATAATGATAAGGCACTGTTTGCTAGCATGCCTTTGTTGGGTGAAATGACACATAAAAGAGAGTTGTCAGCGGCAAAAGAATCTTTTCAGGATCTTGGTGATTTTATTGACCGTTTTCCTGAAAGTGAATATGCAGGAAATGCTAAACAACGCATGATTTATTTAAGAAATTTGATTGCCAAGCAAGAAATTTATGTTGCCGAATTTTATATAGAGCGTAAAGCATATATTGCTGCTTTAGGAAGAGCAGATTATGTAATTAAACATATGTCTAGAACTCCCTCAGTTGAAAGAGCTTTAGAAATAATGGTTCTAGTTTATGAAGAGCTTGATCAAAATGATCTTAAAATTGACGCACAAGAAGCATTATTGGAATATAAAAATAAAAGATCTTAAGAAGAGTATAAATGTTAATTAATTTGGCAATAATTTCATTTTTTTTATTTGGTTTATACGCCCTTTCCAAAATTTTTGGTACGCAAAACATTGATCTAAATCAAGAGCAGAATGAAATGGTTAAATGTTCAATATGTAAGACTTATGTGGTTGGAAATACAGCCAAAAAAATAAATGAAGAATGGTTCTGTTCTAAACCAGATTGCAATTAATTATATTTTCCATCTTGATAAACTAAAGGATTCATCTCTCCTGAATGAATTACACTTGTCACTTCTCCAATAACTATAAAGTGAGTTGCAAACTCAATTATTTCTTTAGTTTTGCAAAAAATATTAGACTGAGAAGACTCTAAGTAAACTGGATCTGCTGAAATCCATCCTTCGTTTTCAAATCTCGTTTCACCCTCTTCCGAGCCGCTGCAAATATTAGAAATTTCTTCTTGAGCAGAATTAAGAAGATTTAAACAAAAGTTTTTTTCTTCTTTAAGAACCTTGTTTATTCCAGCATTCTTATTAATTGCTAACATAATGCTTGGGGGATCTAGAGATAAAGAAGTAACCGATGAGACTGTCATTGCATGACGCTCATCCTTATTATCAGCTGAAATGATAAATACTGTTTGTTTGAGCGTTCTTAAAACCTCTAAAAATTCTTTTTCCATAGTATAAATGTAACTTTAAAAAAGTGACGTGTATTCTTAATAAAAATGTCTTAATAATGAATCATTATGTCATGGAAAAAATTAATAATTTAAACTATCTAATATGTCTAAAGGCAAAATAAGAATAATTGGAGGAAAGTGGAAGGGTAAAAAAATATCTTTTACATTAGATAAAGACATAAGACCTACTCCAGATAAAGCTAAAGAAACTTTATTTAATTGGTTAGGGCAAAATTTAAATCAATTTTCTTGCTTAGATCTTTTTGCTGGCACTGGCGCTATGGGACTTGAATCTTTATCTAGAAATGCCGAAAAAGTAATTTTTGTTGAAAAAAATAAATATTTAGTTGATGGCTTGATTAAGACTATTTCGGAATTGGAATGTGAAGATGATACAGAAGTATTCAATCAAGACTGTGTTAAGTGGTTAAAAAGTAATTCTCCTAAAAATCCTTTTGATCTTATATTTGTAGACCCTCCTTTTAATAAAAGTTATGCAAAAAAAGTTTTTGATGAGATTAAAAGAAATAATTTTTTAGTTGAAAACTCTATAGTTTATTTAGAGTGCGAGAAAAGTTTGGATGTTAGTTTTTTAGAAGATTCATTTACAATTTTTAAAGAAAAATCTTACGGAGAAAAAAGCTATCGTTTGTTGCGAAAGATTATTTAGATTTTTTCATTGAGTCAAAAAACTCATTATTTGTTTTGTGTTTTCTAAGTTTGTCTATGAGCCATTCAGTTGCATTAATATCGTCCATGTCATGAAGAAGCTTTCTTAAAATATTAATTCTAGCTAAATCAATCTCATCTGTAATAAGCTCTTCTTTTCTTGTGCCAGACCTTCTTATATTGATAGAAGGAAAAATTCGTTTTTCAGCAATTGATCGATCAAGATGAATTTCTTGATTACCTGTTCCTTTAAATTCTTCATAGATTACTTCATCCATTCTAGATCCAGTATCAATAAGAGCAGTTGCGATAATGGTTAAGCTTCCGCCATTTTCTATATTTCTAGCAGCTCCAAAAAATCTTTTTGGTTTTTCTAAAGCATTAGCATCTACTCCACCAGTTAAGATTTTTCCTGAGGAAGCTTGAGTAGAATTGTAAGCCCTACCTAATCTAGTTATTGAATCCAAAAGAATTATTACATCATATCCAGTTTCGACCAGCCTCTTAGCTTTGGCAATTGCCATTTCTGCTACCTGCACATGTCTTGAAGGCGGTTCATCAAAAGTACTAGCTATTACCTCCCCTTTTACTGTTCGAATCATATCTGTAACTTCTTCTGGTCTCTCATCAATTAAAAGAACCATCAATGTGCTATCAGGACTATTTTTTTCTATTGAATGCGCGATGCTTTGAAGCAATAAAGTCTTACCTGCTTTTGGCGGAGAAACAATTAACCCTCTTTGTCCTTTACCTGTTGGAGAAATTAAATCAATTATTCTTGCTGATAGATCTTCTGTAGTTCCATTTCCAGACTCCATCACAATTCTTTCTTCTGGGAAAAGAGGCGTAAGATTTTCGAAAGCAATTTTTGATTTAGTTTTGTCAGTTGTTTCAAAGTTAATTAAATCTATCTTTAAAAGGGCAAAATATCTTTCTCCGTCCTTGGGCGGTCTAATTTTTCCTGAAATTGAATCTCCTGTTTTAAGTCCAAAACGTCTAATTTGACTTGGAGAAACATATATATCATCTGGTCCAGAGACATAAGATGCAGTTGGTGATCTGAGAAAACCAAAGCCGTCATTTAAGATTTCAAGAACGCCTTCGCCTTCGATATCTTCGCCTGATTTGGAATGAGATTTAAGAATGCTAAAAATAACATCCTGTTTTTTTGATCTAGCTATATTTTCAATACCCATTTCTCCGGCTATGCCGAGAAGTTCGTCTATTGGTTTAGCTTTAAGTGCGCCTAAATGCATAAAGTTTTTATTAAATTGTGATTAAAACTGGAAAAAATTTCGTGAGCGAGTTGCTACGGAAGTAATTTAACCATCATAAGGAAAGATCGTCTACCTTTTAATTAAATATACTGATTGATGAATTCTTCTAATTGATTTTTTGTTAATGCTCCGACTCTTTGATCTACTGGTTGGCCATTTTTAAATAAAACTAATGTAGGGATACTCATGACTTTTTGTTTTGCTGCAGAATCTTTATTAGTATCTACATCAACTTTTCCAACTACTAATTTACCCTCAAAATCATTTGCAAGTTCTTCTAAAATTGGGCCTACCATTTTACAAGGACCGCACCACTCCGCCCAATAATCAACTAAGATAGGCACTTCTCTTGAGGAAATCTCTTCATCAAAATTTGAATCGGTAAGTTCTATTGTTTTAGACATGCTTTAATTATGAGGATGAAATTTTTTTTTACAAGTCTAAATTAATCGGTCACAGCTCCTTGTGATGCTGATTGAACAGTCTTTGCATATTTTGACAAAACTCCTCTTTCTGGGCTCGGTTTCGGATTTGTCCACGATTTTTTTCTTAAAGACAGTTCTTCAAAATCTAACTCAACATCTATGGTTCCTTTTTCTGAATCGATAGTTATTTTATCTCCATCTTTCAATAAACCTATCATCCCACCTTTTGCAGCTTCAGGAGTGATGTGTCCGACAACAAAGCCATGTGAACCTCCGGAAAATCTTCCATCAGTTATCAAGGCAACTTTATCGCCTAGGCCCTGACCCATAATTGCTGAGGTAGGTTTCAGCATTTCTCTCATTCCTGGGCCTCCAACTGGCCCTTCATATCTTACAACAACGACATCTCCTTCTTTAATCAAAGACTTGCTTATTGCTTCATTAGCCTCTTCTTCTGAATTAAAAACTTTTGCTATACCGGTAAAACTCAAACCCTCTTTACCAGTTATTTTGGCAACCGCGCCATCCTCAGCTAAATTACCTTTAAGAATTCTTAAGTGACTATCTTTCTTAATAGGATCATTAAGAGGATGAATAATCTTTTGAGATTTCGGATATGGTTCAACTTTACTTAAGTTCTCAGCGAGAGTTTTTCCTGTAACTGTTAAGCATTCTCCATGCAATAAATTTGCGTCTAATAAAGTTTTCATTAGAGGTTGAATCCCACCGATAGCGTTTAATTCAGACATCAAGTAATGACCTGATGGTCTTAAGTCAGCAAGCAAAGGGCTGGTTTTTCCTATTTCCTCAAAATCTTCTATTTCAAGAGGAATATCTACACTTCTCGCCATAGCCAATAAATGCAATACAGCATTTGTTGACCCTCCTAAAGCAATCACAACTCTTATTGCATTCTCAAAAGCTTTTCTTGTCATGATATCTGTGGGCTTAATATCTTTTTCTAATAAATTATTTATTGCCGGACCAATACTTTCGCAATCTAATTTTTTTTCTTTAGAAACAGCGTCTTGTGAACTACTCCCTGGCAAGCTCATTCCCAAAGCTTCTATAGCAGATGCCATGGTATTTGCTGTGTACATTCCTCCACATGATCCGGCTCCGGGTAAAGCAGATTTTTCTATAGCTATAAGATCTTCTTCAGATATTTGATTACTTGTATAACTTCCAACTCCTTCCATAACGGTAATTAAATCAGTATGGTTTTCTCCTGGCCTAATTGATCCTCCATAAACAAATATTGAAGGTCTATTCAATCTTGCCAAACCTATAATGCATCCAGGCATATTTTTATCACATCCGCCTATTGCGACAACTCCATCGAATGACTGGCATCCTACTACCGTTTCAATTGAATCTGCTATTACCTCTCTTGAAACTAATGAATATCTCATTCCTAATGTACCCATTGAAATACCATCTGAAATAGTAATAGTATTAAAAAGAACTGCTTTCATTGCTTCATCATCAATCGAATTACAAACTGTTGAGGCCAGATCATTGATATGCATATTGCAAGGAGTAACCATAGACCACGTTGAAGCTACTCCTACTTGAGGTTTATTAAAGTCTTCGTCTTCAAAGCCCACAGCTCTTAGCATAGATCTTGAGGGAGCTTGGGAAGGACCGTCAACCAAGGGTGACGAATATTTTCTATTTTTAGACATACAAGATATTCTGTGATTTGTTATTCTCTGACTTTATCATCAGAGTATTATCTTATATATAAATTTTTAAGAGAAAAAAATTGAAAAACCATCAAATATACAAATTTGTAATCATAATGTGTTTTTTTCTTTTCCAGTCTTACGGGAATTCTGAAAAATCTTTTTCTCAAGAAAAGCTCATCTCAGTTGATCAAGCTTTTAAAGTTTCAATATCTTTGATGGAAAAAAAACCTAAAATAATATTTAAAATACACATCGATTCATATATATACTCAGAACATTTAACTATCAAAACTGTTAAAGGTAATGTGAAATATGAGATTATTGGTCAGATAAGAGAGATAAATGATGAATTTTTCGGAATTAGTGAGATTTATGATCAAAATTTTTACATTGTCCTTGAAAATATAGAGGATTTAATCGGTAAGGAAATTTTATTAAGCTATCAAGGATGTTTAAAAAATATACTATGTTATCCAAAGATAACTAAAAAAATACTCATAACTAAAAGTAAAAATAATTTAAATTCCTTTAAATTTCTATAAAAATTCACTATCATTCACTAAATTCATGAAAAAAATAATTCTTTTAAACGGTCCAAATCTAAACCTTTTAGGAAATAGAGAGAAAGACATCTATGGTTCAAAGACTTTAGAAGAAATCGAGAACGAATTGACTGCAATTGCTAAAGATAATTCTGTCAATTTGGAATGCTTCCAAAGTAATGCCGAACACGAATTAGTTGATAAAATTCAGGAAGCTAAAAATAACGATATAGGATGCATTTTGTTTAATCCAGGTGCGTTTACTCATACAAGTGTTGCGTTAAGAGATGCTATTTTGGGAGTAGCAATTCCAATGATCGAGGTTCATATTAGTAATATTTTTGGCAGAGAGTCCTTTAGAGAAAAATCTTATTTTTCTGATATAGCGGTCGGGACTATTTCTGGCTTCGGAGAAAAAGGTTATGCAGCAGCTCTAGATTTAGCCATCGATAAAATTCAGGAGTAATTATGGATATTAGAAAAGTAAAAAAATTAATAGAAATGTTAGAAGGTTCTTCTCTTAATGAAATAGTCATTAAGGAAGGCGAAGAGTCGGTAAAACTTGTTAAGTCTGCCGGTTTAATCCAGCATGCTCAAGTTCCTGCACCAATATCCCCTCCTCCATCAATTCCATCGGTTCTTGAGTCTTCTCCTGAAGATAAAAAAGAAAATTCTGAAAATATAATTACCTCTGGTAAATCGATTACTTCTCCAATGGTAGGTACTTATTATAGTTCTCCAAACCCTGGTGCAGATTCCTTTGTCAAAGTAGGTGACTCTGTTAGCGAAGGAGATGTTCTTTGTATAATTGAAGCGATGAAAATGATGAATGAAGTTAAATCCGACTTTAACGGCACTATAAAAGAAGTTTTGATTTCAGATTCCGAGCCAGTTGAATACGGTGAAGCTCTTTTCATTATAGAAGAATAAATGTTTTCAAAAATACTAATCGCCAATAGAGGTGAAATTGCCCTTAGGGTTCTTAAAGCCTGTAAAGAGATGGGTATAGGAACAGTTGCAGTTTATTCTGAAGCAGACAAAGACCTAAAGCATGTAATGATGGCTGATGAAGCTATTTGCATAGGTCCTGCAGAATCATCGAAGAGTTACTTAAATATTCCTTCAATTATAAGTGCATGTGAACTTACTGGAGTTGATGCAATTCATCCTGGCGTAGGTTTTTTAGCAGAAAATGATCACTTCGCTGAACAGGTTATCGCTAGTGGTTATACTTTTATTGGTCCTGACCCTGAATCAATAAGAGTAATGGGGAATAAAATATCCGCTAAAAAAATGGCAACAGATGCAGGATTGCAATGCGTTCCTGGAAGCGGAAGAGTTTCAGCAACCAATAGAGAAACTCTATCCCTAGCAAATGAAATTGGTTATCCCGTTATGATAAAAGCTGCGGCAGGAGGTGGAGGAAGAGGAATAGCTATAGCTTATGAGGAAAAAGAATTAATTTCAAAAATGAAAATTACTCAACAAGAAGCCTTAAATAGTTTTGGAAGTGATGAAATATATTTAGAAAAATTTTTAGATAGCCCTCGTCATATAGAGGTTCAGGTTTTAGCTGATAATTTTGGAAATGCTCTTCATTTTTATGAAAGAGATTGCTCAATTCAAAGAAAAAATCAAAAAATAATTGAAGAAGCTCCAGCTTTAAATATTCCTGAAGAGAAAAAACAAGAGCTATTTGATGTGTGCGTCGAATGTTGTAAAAAAATGAAATACAAAGGGGCGGGAACTTTTGAATTTTTATATTTAAATGAAGAGTTTTATTTTATTGAAATGAATACTCGACTCCAAGTTGAACATACTGTTTCTGAGATGATAACTGACTATGATTTAGTGAAATTACAAATTGGTATTGCTGCTGGCGAAAAATTGAAAATCAAACAAGAAGATATATCCGTTAGAGGGCATGCAATACAGTGCAGAATTAATGCAGAGCACCCTAAAACTTTTATTCCATCGCCGGGCAAGATAACTCAATGGGGAAAGCCAGGAGGCATCGGAGTAAGAGTAGATTCTCATGTTTATGATGGTTGCGTTATTTCTCCATATTATGATGCTTTAATTGCAAAAATATGTGCTCATGGAATTGATAGAAACGAAGCTTTAGCAAGAATGGTGTTTGCCTTGGAAGAGTTCTTTGTTGAAGGAATAGATACCAATAAAGACTTACAAGAAATAATCCTTAATGAAGAAAATTTTAGAAATGCTAATTTATCCATAAATTATCTCCAAAATGTTTTGGATATTAATTAATGGATAGTTCAGATTACAAGCCTTCTTTAATAGAAAAAAAAGCTCAGTCCTATTGGAAAAAAAATAAGTCTTTTGAAGTCTTTCCTGATAAAAATAAGGAAAAATATTATTGCTTAAGTATGTTTCCATATCCATCTGGTGAACTGCATATGGGTCATGTGAGGAATTACACTATTGGAGATGTTATTTCCAGATATCAAAGAATGTTAGGAAAGAATGTTCTTCAGCCTATGGGCTGGGATGCTTTTGGTTTGCCTGCAGAAAATGCTGCAATAAAAAACAATGTTTCTCCAAAAACATGGACGGAGCAAAATATTAAATTCATGAAAGATCAATTAGTGTCATTAGGCTTTGCTTATGATTGGAAAAGAGAATTAAGAACGTGTGATGAAGACTACTATAAATGGGAACAATGGCTTTTTTGTGAGATGTATAAAAAAGGTTTGGTTGTTAGAGAAAAAGCAGAAGTGAATTGGGATCCTGTAGATAAAACAGTATTGGCTAACGAACAAGTAATAGATGGAAAAGGATGGAGATCTGGTGCTGAGGTAGAAAGAAAGGTAATCAGTCAATGGTCATTCAAAATTGAAGATTATGCAGAAGAGCTCTTAGACGAAATCGATCGCTTAGATGGATGGCCCGAGCAGGTAAAATTAATGCAAAAGAACTGGATAGGGAAATCTTCAGGAATGGAATTTATTTTTAAATCAGAAGATGGTCATGAGGTTGAAGTCTTCACCACAAGACCAGACACAATTATGGGAGTTTCTTTCATTGGACTTGCGATTTCCCATCCAATAGTTCTATTAGAATCAGAAAAAAATGAAGAATTAAGAAAATGGATTGCTAAAAACTCTAAAGGAACTGCATCAGAAGCAGATATTGCAACTCAAGAAAAAGATGGCTATAAATTAAATATAAAAGTTATCCATCCTATATCTAAAGAAATGATAGATGTATGGGTAGCAAATTTTGTTTTAATGGATTACGGATCAGGAGCTTTAATGGCCGTTCCAGGCCATGATCAAAGAGATTTTGAATTTGCAGAAAAATTTAAATTAGATGTAAAGCAAGTTATTGATGATGGGTCTGGTATTCAAGAAAATTTAAGTGAAGCAATTCTCAATAAAGGAAAATTAGTTAATTCTGGGAAGATGCTCAATGGCCTTAATTTTGAGGAAGCATTAGATGAATTAATTAAAGATTCGAAAGAAAATAAATATGGAAGAGAAAAAGTTAATTATAGATTGAGAAATTGGGGAGTATCTAGACAACGATCTTGGGGAGCACCAATTCCGATGATGATAAATGAGAATGATCCTTCTGATGTAATACCTTTTAACGAACTTTCTGAAGAACAGCTTAGTGCTGAATATATATTAGTAAATAACAAGAAATACGTTAAAGAAAAAGATACCTTTGATACTTTTGTTGAGTCTTCTTGGTATTTTGCAAGATTCGCTTCGTATGCAGCAAAAGAAAGTATTGTTGATGAAGAAGCTGATTATTGGCTTCCAGTAGATCAGTATATTGGAGGAATAGAGCATGCAATACTTCATCTCCTTTATTCCCGTTTTTTTTGCAGAGCCATGAGTGACATGAATTTACTGAAAGTGAAAGAGCCTTTCAAAAAACTTCTTTGCCAAGGAATGGTTCTAAAAGATGGAACCAAAATGTCTAAATCAACTGGAAATACTGTTAATCCCCAAGAACTCATAGAGCTTTATGGAGCTGATACTGTGAGATTGTTTTCTATGTTTGCATCTCCTCCAGCGCAATCTCTAGAATGGTCAAATGATGGAGTAAAAGGATCTTTTAAATTTTTAAATAAAATTTGGAATATTACTCATACCTTTCTATCTCAGGAAGCAGATTCCTCAATATCTAGGATAAATCTGAAGAGTTTAGAAATTAAATTAAACCAGACTATAAAAAAAGTTTCAGATGATTTTGAAAGAAGAAACTCTTTTAATACAGCTATCTCTGCAATCATGGAGCTTTTGAATTTTATCCCTAAAGAAATTTTGGAAAACAGCACTTCCAAAGAATCTAAAACTCTATTAAAAAAAATTATAGAGACTTCTTTGCTTATGCTGTCTCCAATAACTCCTCATATTTCTCATGAATTATGGATAAAAATTGGCAATGGAGATGAAATTCATAATGCTAAATGGCCAATATTTGATCCAAACTTTTTAGAAGATGACTCATATAAAATGGTTATACAGGTTAACGGAAAGCTCAGAGGAACTATCACTATTTCAGAAGATCTTTCCAAAGAGGATATAATTAAATTAGCTAAAAATATAGAAAATGTAGAAAAATTTATGGAAAGTGCCGAAACAAAGAAAATAATTTATATTGAAAAAAAACTTATTAATTTTGTTGTGAATTAATCATGAAAAGACTAATTTTATTTATTGTTTTTACTCTCACTTCCTGTGGATTTTCTCCAATAAATAATTCAGATAATCAAATAAGAAGTGTTGCAATTGAATTTTCAAATAATCCATTAAATAACTATTTTTTTAATGAAATAAAAAAAAATAGAAATCTTTTAAAATTTGATTTTGTAACTTCTAATGAAGCTGATCTTATAATAGAGATTACAAATCATAGAATAGGTAAATTTTTAGGAGCTGGAGATCAAAATTTTTTTTCTGCTACAGGAAACTTAGAATATGAGTTAGAAATGAAAATTACAGATACTGAAAAAAATGAATCTGAAAGTTTTAAACTTTTTACATCGGAAAATTACGCATATGATACTGATAGTATTTTATCAAATGAAAAAAAGATTGATGAAATTAAAACAACTTTTTTTATGCAGGCTATTTCTCAGTTATCCTTTTTTCTGACTTCTAGAGATTTATGAGCTCAAGCAAAATATTAATCTTGCATGGTGATACTTTTCAAGTTGAGCTCGAAAGAGATAAATACATTAAAAATTTAAGAAGCAAAGTAAATTTTGAAAGAGAAATTTTTTTTACTAAAAGTTCATCTTTTCAATGGTCTAATCTTTTGTCTGAAAATGAAGATTCTCTATTTCCTGTTCCAAAAATATTAGATTTAAGAATAGAAAGCCCTCCCTTAAAAGATGATTCAGAATATTTAGTTGATTTATGCATGAATATATCTGAGGAGAAATATATTGTTATTTCTATCTCAAATATTGAAAGACTTAAAACAAGAGCTTGGTTTAAATCTATTCTGAATTACGGAAGAGAAGTTGAACTAAAGAAGATCTGGCCCAATAAAAAGAAAGAATGGATAAGAAATTCTGCTAAAAATCTTGGCATAGATATAGATACAAATACTCTAGATGTTATCTTTGAAAAAACTCAAGGAAATCTATTAGCGGCTTATCAAGAAATAAAAATGATTAAGATGATAGGTAAAAATTCTTTTAAAGTTTTTATAGAAAATAGTTCTGAATTTGATATTTTTAATTTATGCAATTCTTTAGTCTCGGAGAAGATAGATCTCTCGATTGAGATTATAAATAATTTAAAATCTCAAAAAGGATCAGAGGCTCTAATTATCTGGGGAATTTTTAGAGAACTAGAAAGGCTGTCCATCTTAAAAGAGGATTCTCAAGCTAAATTAAATGGACCTTTTGATTATCTAGAAAATCTTTCAAGAAAAAGTAAAAAAATTAACTTTAATGATTTAGATGATTTAAAGAAGAAAACAGCGCTTCTTGATAGAAATTTTAAAAAAGGACAGGGAAATTTTTGGTTTGATCTAGAGAATTTAATTATTGAATTCTGTCAGCCGAAATTTCATTGATAAATAATTCTAAAATTCTTTCATACAAAGGCTCTGAAGCCTCATTGACTATATAATTTTGATTTATTTTTGAAATAGGGATGATCCCCTTTGTAGTATTTGTCATCCAAACTTCATCTGAAGAAAATAGGTCATCTTTAGAAACATCAGTTTCTTCGAAGTTAAAATTATTATTCTTTATGATTTCCAATAATACTTTTCTAGTTACTCCCGGCAGAATATTTGATTCAAGTGAAGGTGTTTTTATCATTTGATCTTTTACACAAAATATATTGCTTATTGATCCTTCTGTGATAAAGCCATCTTCATGAAGGATAACTTCAGTAACGTTTTTTTCTTTTGCTTCGATTTTATATAGGACACTAGCCAACAAGGAAGTAGCTTTTATATTACTTCTCTTCCATCGAAAGTCATCTAAAAGAATCGCCTCAATCGGTTTTTGCCCTACTTCTGGAATGCTCATCATTGGAAATGAAGAAATAAATATAGTTGGCTTCAAATTCTCTATCGGTGAATGATTTCGAATATGCTCAAAACCCCTCGAAATTTGAAGATAAATTACTTGATTTTCATGATCATTTTTTTCTATAACTTGTTCAATTATTTCAGTAATATCAAACCCATCTATATTCATATCTATTTTTATAGAATTTAGATTTTTTAGGAGTCTATCTATATGAAGTTTTAATTTAAAGGGTTTCTTTTTGTAACAAGCTATTACTTCATAAATAGAATCTCCAAAAGTAAAACCTCTATCAAGAGGAGATATTTTTGCTTCTTCAATATTTAAATAAGAGCCATTAAGATAGCAGATTGACATTATTTAACTTCATCTTGCATAAAAAAACTGTAAACATAAAAAGCTAACGCTTCAAATGAAGATCTTATAAACCCTTTTGAGTTTACGTTTGAAATTGCTACTAATTCAAAAGACGAATGAACTTTACCTTCAATTACTACATCCATAGAATCTATTGCCTGTCCTTCAATAATAGGAGCTTTTATGCCTAAATTCTTAGACGCTATGACTTCTAAATTCTTAAATTGAGGCTTTGTTAAAGTTAAATAAATATCTGAACTAGGACCTAAAACTAATTTTTCATCTGTTCCTGCCCAAACATCTACAGTAGTAACTTGCTGATATTTATCTAATATTTTTTTTGTTTTAAAAAACCTAAAACCATAATCTAATAATCTTCTACTATCTTGAAGTCTTGTCTTTTCGGAAGCGCTATTTAAAACAATAGCAATGAGCCTCATATCTCCTCTTTTTGCAGAAGCTACCAAACAATATCCTGCATCACTTGTATGTCCAGTTTTTATGCCATCGATGGAATCGTCTTGCCATAAAAGACTATTTCTGTTGAGCTGTTTAATATTATTAAAAGTAAATTGCTTCTCTTTAAACAATACATATGTCTCAGGAAAATCATTTATTAGAGCTATGCTTAACTTTGCAATATCATTTGCAGTTGAATAATGATTTACATCAGGAAGTCCAGTGGGATTGATAAAATTTGAGTTATCAAGCTCTAATTGCTCAGCATAATTATTCATTAAATCGGCAAAAGCTGATTGGGATCCCGCAATTTTTTCAGCAAGAGCGCAACTAGCATCATTTCCTGACTGAACTACTATCCCTTTAAGTAAATCTGATACTGAAACCTGAGTTCCCTCTCTTATAAACATCTTAGAGCCTTCCATTTTCCAACAATCAACACTAATATCGACCATCGTTTCTAAAGAAATAAAACCTTTGGAAATTTGATCAGAGACGACATAAGCAGTCATTATTTTTGTAATACTTGCAAGGCCAGTAGATTGATCGGCTTCACTTGAAGATATTACAGTTAGAGTTTTTGCATCTAGCAGAAGATAACTAGAGGCTGAAACTTCTGGAGGGTTTGGAATCAAAGCTTGTGAGAAAAGGTTTGAGCTCAATAGTAAGAAGGTAATAAAAATATTTTTCATAATTAGTTGCCTATATTTTTAAGTTCTCTGCTTAACAGAAAAACTGACATAGCATATTTAGAACTTGGATTATATCTTGTAATTGCGTAAAGATTTTTATCTCCTAACCAATACTCATCTTTAAGCTCGTCATTAGGAAAAAGAGAAATTTGTATATAATTTTTTTCTGGGTTTAAATCTGCATCAGCTGTTATATCCAATTCTTTGAGAGATTTTAATTTAAATGAGGATTTTATATTTTTTTTATATTTTTTTGGCAAAGCCTCGATAGCAATGAAACCATTTCGGTCCCAACCTCTTTTATTTCCTTTATTTGAACTCAAAAAATTTGCAACGCTTCCAATAGCATCTGCCGGATTAGATAAAATATCTTTATTATTATCTCCATCAAAATCTACAGCTAATTTTCTATAATTGTCAGGCATGAATTGCACAAACCCCATTGCTCCTGCATATGAACCTTTTATTTCTAGAGGATCAAAACCTTCTTCTCTTGTTAAAAGAAAATATTCTTCTAGCTGAATTCTAAAAAAATCTCTTCTTCTTGGATAATCAAACGCAGCTGTGGTGAGAGCATCTATGACTCTTGTTCTTCCTTTGTAGCCTCCGTAGTTAGTTTCTAATCCTATTATTGAGGCAATAACTTCTCTAGGAACACCATAAACGTCTTCAGCTTTATCAAACCATTTTTTATAAACAGTTAAAAATCTCACTCCATTTTGAATTCTAGTAAGAGAAACTCTTTTTTTATATCTATCCCAAGATGTAACTTTCTCAGAAGGATTGTTCATTAAATCAATTATTTTTTGTTGTTTTTCTGTTTTTGAAAAAATACCTAATAAATAATTTTTTTCAAAATTATGTTTCTTAACAAGATAGTCTACAAAATCATGAACCTCATTTCTGTCAAGATAATTTGCGTGAGAATATGAACTCAAAAATATTGTAATAGTAAAAAAAATGGTTTTTAAAGATTTCACTTAAGCTTCTTTCCTTAGAGATAAAATAATACCTATTGTAAACATATTTACTATTAATGCTGTTCCACCTTGGCTAATAAAAGGCAAGGGCATTCCAACAACAGGTAATAAACCAATAACCATAGAAATATTTATAGATATATATGCCAAAAGAACTATGGATAGAGTTCCTGAAACAATTTTTGCAAATCTATTTGAACTTAAGAATGAAACTAATAAAAGTCTATATATAAGAAGTCCATATAATAAAAATAACAAAACAACTCCAAGGAGACCAAATTCTTCAGCAATTACAGCAAAAATGAAATCAGAATGGCTTTCTGGAATAAAATTTAGTTGACTTTGAGTTCCATGAAGATAGCCTTTTCCAGTAAGGCCTCCTGATCCCACAGCTATTTTTGATTGAACTATATTCCAACCTGCTCCATAAATATCTGCTTCAGGATTAAATAGGGTTAGTACTCTCTGTTTTTGATATTCCAAAAGGCTGAACCATAAAATTGGAAGAGAAAATATAGCTATCAAACTTCCGTAAATTATATACACCCAAGGAAATCCAGAAATTACAACAGGTAATAATCCTGATAACAAGACAATCAATGAAGTTCCTAAATCAGGCTGAATTGAGACTAGATAAAAAGATAAGAAAGCTATAAAAATTACAAACCACCAATCTTTAGATTTTGTAACTGGATGTCTTGTTAAAAAAGATGCAGCCGATATTGGCAAAATAAACCTCATTAATTCAGAAGGCTGAAGAGTAAAAATACCAACATCTATCCATCTTTTTGTTTCTTCTCCATTTGAAGGAATAAGCAAGACTATAATAAGAAGAATTAAACCTACCCAAAAACTATGTAAATAAAAAATTTCCATTTTTCTAAAATTAGAAATTGCCAAGAGGAATAATCCAACAAAACCAATAATCAGATAAACGCCCTGTCTTATAGTCATTTCCAAAGAATGACTTGAGCTATATATCATTGCCAACCCAAAAAGACTTAAAATTAAAACACTAAATAAAATCCAGTTATCAAAAGAAAATTGTCTTCCGCTAGAGGACATTCTGAGGTTGACAGAAAAGCTTAAAGGGCTATTTCTCATAATTATCAACGTAGTAATCTATAGCTGACCTAACTAATGGAGCAGCAACGGCACTTCCTGATTCTCCGTTTTCTATAATTGCAACAACAGTCAAACTTGGATTTTTAACAGGTCCATATCCAACGAAAAGAGCATGATCTCTAAGTGCTTCATTTTCTCTGATCAGTTCATACTCCTTATCATTAATACTTTTCACCTGAGCTGTTCCAGTTTTACCTGCAATTCTAATATTGTTTTTAAAAATATTTTGGGCAGTTCCATTCGAGGCTTCCACCACCCCTATTAGAGCGCTTTCAATTCTATCCCAATTCTTTTTATCAGATATTTGAATTGGTTCCTTGGATATTTTTAGAGTTTCATTATTTCCAATAGATTCAATGATTCTAGGCTGTATTAATTCACCCTTGTTAGCTAAAACAGAATAGGCAACTGCAATTTGAATCGGCGTCGCTGAAATATAGCCTTGGCCAATTCCCATATTGATTGTGTCTCCCTTAAACCAAAAGTCCCCTACATAGCCTAATTTCCATTTTTTAGAAGGCAAAACACCTTTACTCTCATTCTGAGTTAATCCACTTGTAGAGCCAAATCCAAACTTTTGTAGAAATGGAGATAGATTTCCTATAGTTAAATCATAAGCAAGTGAATAAAAATAAACATCCGATGATTCTACGATAGCTTTTTTCATATTAACTATCCCATGACCTCCATCTTTCCAGCCTTTGTAAGGACGCTCATCTCCTTCTACATAATATTCTCCCGAATCAATAATTTCAGCATCCCAAGTTATTGAGTTTGCTTCTAAGGCTGCCAAACCAACAAATGGTTTTAGTGTAGAAGCTGGAGGATATTGACCTGCAATTGCTCTGTTAAATAATGGGCTATTTTGATCTGAAAAAAGCTGTTTTACCTTTCCAATATTATTAATAGTATTTAGCAAATTAGGGTCATATGAGGGTGAGCTTATTAGCGCTCTTATTAAGCCTGTTTTAGGCTCAATTGCTACTAAAGCTCCTTTTCTTCCCTTGAATTCTTTATATAGTTTTTTTTGTAAATTGATATCTATTGAAAGCCTTAAGTCCCTTCCATTTTCTGGAGGGTCAATTGATATATTTTTAATTAATTGACCTTTAGAATCTCTTTCTTGGACTCTAAAACCAATCTTTCCGCGCAATATAGGATCAAAGTCTCTTTCTATTCCTGCTTTACCGACTTGCTGATTAGTAAATTTTTTTAATTTTAGATTTTTAGAGATATCTTCTTTGGAGATATTTCCTACGTATCCAATCACTGGAGCAGAAATCTCGTCGTGAACTACATTCCTGGAAAAAGAAGCTTCTATTTCTGTTCCTGGAAGTTCAGATAAATTAACGCTTATTTTTGCAATTTGTTCTTCTGTAAGATTTTTAATTAATGTAAAAGGTTCCAGAGGATTATCCTTAGAAAATCTTAAAAAAAAATTTTTCTCTAAAATTTTATAATCTATGTCTAAAACATTAGAAATTTTAGTCAAGATAAGATCAATTTCCTCAACGTACTCAAGAGTAATTTTTAAATCTTGTTGAATTATATTTTCAGCTAACAAAATATTATTAGTGTCAAAAATAAATCCTCTTTTTGGGTATATTTTCGATTGATAAATTCTGTTCGAGTCAGCTTGAGTCTTAAAATCTTCTCCCTTTATGAGAGTTAAATTAATTATTTGAACTAAAGCAAAAATTAGAAGAATAGCAAACGGCGATAGGAAAATTATTATCCTAGATACTTCATTAATATTTTTAGGTTTTTTATTTAAGAAAGAACTCATTAGAGAGATGGATCCCAGAGACTTTCTAGATCGTATAATTCTCTAGCAGAAGAAGACATTATATTTATTACTATTTCTCCCAAATCTAGAAGAACCCATTCTTTAGAGCCCTTCCCTTCGAAACCATAAACTGGGATTTTATTTTTTTTTAACTCCCCATAGAGTTTTTTTGATATTGCCGATATGTGAGGTGAAGAGGTCCCTGTTGTGATGATCAAATGGTCGGTAAAGGAATTAATTCCAGTAAGATCTAATATCTGTGTGTCAATTGCCTTAAGATCTTCAAGGCTTCTTACTATTAAATTTCTTGAAGCTTTCTTCATTTATTTACTATATAGAGCGTTATTTTCAATATAACTAATCACGCTTTGATCTATTTTATCTTTATTAAAATGGTTTGACTTAAAATCCTCTCGCAATTGAGATGACGAAATATCTATAACTGAAATATTTGTAAAAAGTATTTTTCCATGAGATTTTAAGAATTCCTCAACATCCTCAGTAATAGAATTTTTGAATTCTATAAAAAGATTTTTCGGTAAATTATATTTTGGCCTTTGTAAGATGATAATTGAACACATTTCTAAAATCTCTGTCCAATTTTTCCAATTCTTAAAGTTTAAAAAAGCATCCAAACCCATAATAAAAGAGAAATGTTTTTCCTCAGGGTAATCCTTTTTAATACTTTTTAAAGTTTCAAAGGTATAAGAAATTCCTCCTTTAGTTATTTCTCTGTCGTCTATTAATAAATCAGGATACTTTTCAAAAGCCATTTCTAACATTTTTAGTCTTTCATTAGGCTTTGCCATCAAAGAATCTTTCAAAACCGGAATACTGCAAGGGATAATATGAATTTTTTTAAAATTTATTTTTTTTTGAAGGTTTAATATACTCTCAGTGTGTCCATAATGAACTGGATCAAATGCACCTCCAAATATTCCAATTGTTTTAGACATTGAATATTAACTTCTAAGCTGTCCTGAGCCTTCGATAATAAATTTTTGACTAGTTAACCCTTCAAGTCCAACAGGGCCTCTTGCGTGTAATTTATCAGTAGAAATTCCAACTTCTGCTCCCAGGCCATATTCAAAGCCATCAGCAAAACAAGTGGGTAAATTATGCATAACTGAACTAGAGTCTACTTCTTTCAAAAATTTATTTTTTGCAGAGTCATCTTCCGTAACAATACAATCAGTATGGCCTGATCCAAATTTATTTATATGTTGAATCGCTTCGTTAATATTTTCTACAATTTTTATTGAAAGAATAGGTTCTAGGTATTCTGTTTTCCAATCTTCAATTGATGCAGCTTTAACCTCAATTATTTTTTGAGTAAGTCCGCACCCTCTGAGCTCTACATTGTGATTATCAAAGTTTTCTTTTAATTCAGGTAAAATTTTGTTCGATATTTTTTGTGAAACTAAAAGGGTTTCCATTGCCCCACAAATTCCATAGCGATATATTTTTGCATTTAATGAAATTTTAAGAGCCTTAGTTATATTTGCTTGATCATCTAAATAAACATGACAAAGCCCTTCATAATGTTTCAAAACTGGAACCTTGGAGTCATTAGAAATAACTTTAATTAAACTTTTACCGCCTCTAGGAATAATTAAGTCTATAAACTCTTCCATTTTAATAAGCTCCGATACAAGACTTCTATCCTGATTCTTTAATAACTGAATTGAGTTTTCAGGTAATCCAGATTTTTTTAAACCTTCTTTCATGCAATTCTCTATTTCTATATTAGTATTTTTAGCTTCTGATCCTCCTCTTAAAATACAAGAATTACCAGACTTTAAACATAATGCTGAAGCATCAGCTGTAACATTAGGTCTTGATTCATAGATAATCCCAATAACGCCTAAAGGAACTCTCATTTTACTTACATAGAAACCTGAAGGAGAAGTAGTTCTCTTTGATAACTCTCCCACAGGATCATTTAAATTTATTACCTTATTAAGGCCAGAGATCATTGAATCAATTCTTTGATCATCTAATTTTAACCGATCAATAAAACTTGCCTGAAGGTCCAAGGATTTAGCATGCTCCATATCTATTAAATTAGCTTTTATTAATCTATCTCTGTTTCTATTAATGCTTTCAGAAGCATACTGAAGGGCACTATCTTTTATTTCTTTAGAAGCTGTTCTTAAAATTTTTTTAGATTCTTGAGCGTTATTAGTAATTTCTAATAATTCAGAAATATTATTTTTATTAGTCATGTAAGGTATTATTGCAATAAATATAACCCTAAGAAACAAAATTTAATGTTTGAACTTACATCTATTCTAGAATTTCTTGAAAATAATCCAGGCTGGATAACTTGGACCATGTTTATATTGGTTTTAGTAGAGTCCCTTGTTTTAGTAGGTCTTTTTACTCCTGCTACGTTAATTGTTCCTGGAATAGGCGCTCTAGCTGCATCAGTAAATATTCATTGGTCAGAAATTCTTGCTTATGCAACTCTAGGTATGATTATTGGAGACTCTATAAGCTTTTTAATTGGAAAGTTGATTGGCAGCAAAGTTGACGATTGGATTCCTGAAAAATATCACCAATATTTAATTCAAGCTAAACAATTTATGAAAAAATATGGAATATTAAGCGTAGCTTTAGGAAGATTTATAGGGCCTTTAAGATGCATTATTCCTTTAACAGCAGGTTCTTTAGGAATGAGATCTAAAGTTTTCTTTCCAGTTGAGATATTAGCCTCGCCTTTTTGGACAAGCGCTTATGTTTTGACAGGTTATTTCTTAGGAATAGCTCTAGTTCAATATTTTACGTATGTAATTTTAGGCACAGTTTTAATAATCTCTATATATGCTGTTTATAAAGATCCTATGAATTTAAGAAAGTAAGTTTTTATCCCCCAACCCCTCTTTCTTGATCTTTCCAAAAAGGATCTCTTAACTCTCTACGCAAAACTTTTCCAGATGGATTTCTTGGAAGTTCGTCAATGAAATTAATAGTTTTTGGACATTTATAAGAGGCTATTTTTTCTTTAGCATAAGAAATAATTTGATCTTCTGAGAGAGCGTTTTCAGAATCTAAAACTATAAAAGCTTTTGTAGACTCGCCCCATTTCTTGTCAGGTATGCCAATTACAGCTGCATCTAATATATGAGGATTGCTCATAAGTGCATTTTCCACTTCTGCTGGATATATGTTTTCTCCACCTGAAACAATCATATCTTTTACTCTGTCATGAATATAGAGATATCCGTCTTCGTCGTAATAACCCACATCACCAGAAAAAAACCATTCGTTTTGAATTGATTCTGAAGTTGCTTTTTCATTATTCCAGTACCCCTTCATGTTTAGATTTGACTTGGTTACTATTTCTCCAACATCGCCTTGAGGGAGATCTTCGCCATTTTCACCTACTATTTTTATTTCTACTCCTGGAAGAGGTTTACCGCAAGATCTGAGTTTTCCTTTGCTAACTGGATGATCTTCGGCTGACAAAATAGTTATGGCGCCTGTGGTCTCTGTGAGACCATATACTTGGTAAAAACCACAATTCATTAATTCAATTGCTTTGGTTACAGTATCTTCAGCAATAGGAGAAGCTCCATACATAACCATTTTTAGTGAGCTAAAATTAGTCTTTGAAGCATTGGGATGTTGAAGTAGGAATAAAATTACTGCAGGAACCCATAAAACTAGTTCAACTTCTTCTTGTTCAACTAAATCAAGTATTAGACCTGGATCAACTTCTGGGATAATAATATTTTTACAGCCCTGCAATAAACCCCAAATACCCCAATTTGTTCCTGCTATATGATAAACAGGCATACACACCATTGAGATACTTCCTGAAGTAAAAGGAATAAGTTCAATAGTAGATTCTGTAGCGCTGGAAAAATTCCTGTTAGTGAGCTGAACTCCTTTTGGATTTCCAGTAGTTCCAGATGTATATAGTTGAATTACATCATCATTTTCTTCGGAGATTGATAATGGATCTTTATTTTCTTGATTGTTTCTCCAACTTTTATAAGAAAGCCAATCAGAATGGTCTTTATCAATAGAAATAATATGTTTTAAAAAAGGTAGTCTATCTTTTATCTTTTCAATTATTTCAAAAAATTCTGGTCCAACAAATAACACTTCACTTTTTGAGTCTTCTAAAACGTAAGCCACTTCATCTGCTGCCAATCTCCAATTTACTCCAACTACAACTGAACTGCTCTTTAAAGCTCCATAGAATATTTCAAAGAAATAATCTGAATTTTTTGCTAAATAAGCCACTCTTGAATCTTTTTTTATTCCAAAATTTAATAACCCTTGCGACACTAAATTTGAATTGGTATCAAATTCTGAGTATGTTTGTTCTCGATCTAGAAATTTTATTGCTATGTCATCAGCAGAATTTTTACAGCGCCACCTCAAACTATCAGCTAGTGATTTTTGTAACTCAATATCCATTATCTTCTCCTAAATTTATTTTTTACCTGATGACCCAAAACCACTATCCCCTCTTTCGGATAGCGAAAATTCTGAAACAATTTTGAAGTTTGGGGAAGCAACTTCTATAAACATCATTTGAGCTATTCTATCTCCTGATTCAACTTTAAAAGATTCTTTAGATCTATTCCATAAAGAAATCATAATCTCTCCTTGATAATCTGAATCTATAAGCCCTATAAGATTACCCAGCACTATTCCATGTTTATGACCTAGCCCTGATCTTGGTAATATAAATGCTGCATATCCCGGATTATTTATATGTATTGAGAACCCAGTTGTAAAAAGAAACGATTCATTCGAATCCAATACAATCGATTCTTTAATATTCGTTCTTATATCTACAGCAGCTGAACCGGAAGTTTGAAATTTTGGCAAAGCAATATCTCGTCCTAAGTTTTCATCTAGAATTTTAAATTGAATATCTACCGAATTATTTTCTTTTCTTTCAGCACTCGAAGACTTTAAAAAACTCGATAGTAGACTTGGTAAAAGAAACCCAGCTATTCTAGATAATATCCATCTAATCATTTATAAATTTTCGGCTATAAAGTTAATTATATTTCTTGATAATTTTTTCTTTGAGATTTTATCTATTTTCTTTTCTATTTTCCTTGTAATCAAATAAACCTCATTTTCATCTGAATCAAAGCCTATCGATTTATCTGAAACATCGTTTGCGATAATTAAGTCTAGCTTTTTTTCTTGTAACTTTTTTCTTGCGTTTGCAATTACATTTTGTGTTTCAGCTGCAAACCCGATAACTTTTAAATCTTTTTTACTTGCTGCAATTGTTTTCAAAATGTCAGTATTTTCTATTAATTCTATTTGAAGATTATCTGATTCTATCTTTTTCTTGATTTTTTGGTCTTGATATTCTTCTGGTTTGTAGTCAGCTACAGCAGCAGTCGAAATAAAAATATCAAACTGATCTATCATTTCTTCTACCTTGCTTTTCATTTCGTCAGCTGACTCAACATCGAATCTAGAAATTTTGTCAGGAGTTTTTAATTCTACCGGCCCGCTAATAATGCTTACTAATGCTCCTTCATCTCTAGCGGCTTCCGCTAAGGAGTAACCCATTTTTCCTGAGCTTCTGTTGGAAATATATCTGACTGGATCAATTTTTTCTCTTGTTGGTCCGGCTGTTATTAAAACTCTTTTTCCCGCAATTACTCCTCTAGAAAATTTTTCTGCTATTTGACTTACTACTTCTTTTGGATCTGACATTCTTCCAAAACCTTCGTCTCCACATGCCTGTTCTCCAGAATCAGGACCTATTGAAATAAAATTATTATCTTTTAATTTATTAAAATTAATCTGAGTTCTTGAATCGTTCCACATTGCTTGATTCATTGCTGGAGCAAAGAAAATAGGGCAACTTGCCGCTAAACAAACTGTTGTCATTAGATCGTCTCCTCTTCCTACAGCTAATTTAGAGATAGAATTAGCGGAGCACGGCGCTATTAAAATGACATCACTCCATCGAGCTAACTCAATATGTCCCATAGCTGCCTCTGCCTCAGTGCTTAATAGGTCAGTGTGTACTTCATTTCCTGATAATGCCTGCATGGTTAATGGAGTAATAAATTCTTGAGCTGCTTCGGTCATAAGGACCTTTATTTCTGATCCAGATGTTTTAAAAAGTCTAATGATTTCTGCAGCTTTATATGCTGCGATGCCGCCAGTTACGCACAAAAGAATATGTTTATTTGCTAATTGTTTCATTATTTAATTAATTATATCTCAGATAGGTTTCCTTGCAGTTTAGATTCTGGTATAAAACACTCCCTTAAGGGTTTTTTTATGAGTAAACAGTGTCAAGTAACGGGTAAAATTCCAATGTCAGGAAATAATGTTTCCAAGGCAGTGAATAAAACACGTAGAAGATTTATGCCTAACTTACATAAGCATAAATTTTGGGTTGAATCTGAAAATCGTTTTATAACCTTAAATATATCTACAAAAGGCCTAAGAATTATTGATAAAAAAGGTATAGATGAAGTTCTTCAGGATATGAGAGCTAGAGGAGAAAAAGTGTGAGAGAAAAAATAAAATTAGTTTCTTCTGCTGGGACAGGACATTTTTATACAACAGATAAAAATAAAAGCAGCACTCCTGATAAAATTGAGATCAAAAAATTCGACCCTAAAGTTCGTAAACACGTTATTTATAAAGAAGAAAAAATAAAATAGTGTCTGGCATTTATCTTGCCTCCCAATCTCCTAGAAGAAAAGAAATACTAGAATCTTTAGAGGTAGATTTTGAAGTTTTTCCAATCTCTTATAATGAAGATCCTCCCAGAGATAATGAAAGTCCAATTGACTATGTTGAAAGGAACACAAAAGATAAAATCTTAGCTGCTTCGGCTCTTCTTCAAACAGCTAATCAAGAAATAAAGCCTATCCTAACAGCCGATACCATAGTTAATTTAGATGGCAAGGTTTATGGAAAACCTCAAAATGAAGATCATGGAATATCTATGCTTCTGGACCTTTCGGGACAATATCATTCAGTCATAACCTGTATTGTGATCGGAAAATTTAAAAGCAAAGAATCTGAAGAAGTGGATTTGGTAATTAACTCAATAGAAACTCAAGTACTAATGAGATCTTTATCTGCCAATGAATGTAAAAAATATTGGCATACTGGAGAGCCAAAAGATAAAGCAGGCGGATATGCCATTCAGGGCAAAGGTTCTTCTTTCGTTGAAAAAATAAACGGGAGCTTCTCTAATGTTGTCGGCTTGCCCATCTTAGAAACATGCCAACTACTAGATCAGATAAATATAGATTATTGGCTTACAAAATAATTCTATATATTTTTAATTAAGCTAAAATTCATTGATGATGGTTTTGAAATTAATTCTTTCATTTTTATTAGGATCCTCATTGGTCCTGGCATTTGAACCTTTTAATTTTTGGTTCTTATCCTTTTTTTCTCCAATCTTTGCTTTCTATTTGATTGTTAAAGCTGACTTGAAGCAAAGCATTTTAATTGGATGGTTTTTCGGATTTGGTCTATGGGTTAATGGAATATTCTGGATAGAAAATAGTATTCATGACTATGGGGGAGCAAATATTATTTCTTCTTATCTTTTGACAGTAATTTTAGCTTCATTTTTAGCTTTATTTTTTGCTCTTATCTTTTTCATTTTTACACTAATTAAACAAAATAATTCTTTTGATCTGATATTTTTATTTCCTTCTATTTGGGTTTTAGGAGAATGGTTGAGAGAATTTCTATTATCTGGATTTCCTTGGCTTTATATTGGTTACACGGCTTTAGATAATTATTTTATTTCTGGCCTAATTCCCGTTTTGGGCGTCTTTGGAATGAGTTTCATTATTTTATTTATTTCAGCTAATACATTATTTTTGGTTTCTAATTTTAAAACTATACATTCAAAAAAAATTTTAATTCCTTCAACTCTTTCTTTAATTCTAATTTTCAGTTCATCAATATTTTTTTTTGAAAAAGAATGGACTAAAGAATTTAAAGAAATAGAAGTAGTCGTTGTTCAACCTAATATTAGCATTGAAGAAAAATGGGGCAAAAATGGAGAGCAAGACGCTCTAAAGCTATTCAAATCAAAGCTATTAGGTGAGTCTGGTAGAATTTTTAAAGAGCAAAAAAATCAAAAGCTTATTTTTTGGCCTGAAGCATTTTTACCTGGCATATTTTCTGGCTATAAAAAGACATTATCTCCATTTTTGAGCTTCGCAAAAAAAGCTGAAATAGGAGTGATTGTAGGAACTCTATCTAATTCTCAAGAAAATTCTAATGAAATTCAAAACTCTTTAATTTCGTTCGGAATTTTGAATGGGCAATTCGACAAACAAAAATTAGTACCTTTTGGAGAATACGTTCCTCATAAAATATTTAATTATTTTTTTAATTTTTTTAGTCTCAATAGGCCAAATATTACACCTTCTGAAAATAACAAGCTTATTGAATCTGCTGAAATTATTATTTCTTCTGCAATATGTTATGAAATCGCTTATCAAGATATATATTTAAAACACTCTAAATCATCAAACCTACTATTTAATGCTAGTAACGATAACTGGTTTGGTGATTCTATTGGCCCCCATCAACACCTTCAAATATCTAGATACAGAGCTGCTGAGCATAGAAAGCCTTTAATAAGAAGCACTAGCACTGGAATAAGTGCAGTCATAGATATTTATGGAAATATTGTTGAAAGTCTTCCTATAGATGAAATGCCTATTGGATTTTATAATCCAGAAACTATCGAAACTAATATTGTTTTAAGAAAGGGACAAACTCCTTTCGCTTTAATCGGAAAATTGCCATTTATAGTGTTAATCTTTCTTGTGATTTTGATTTGTATATATCAAAAAATTTTTATAAATAATGAAAAAAATTAAATTAGTATTGCTTGGCTTAGTTATTTCTAGTTGTGCTATAAATCCGAAGATAGAAAATTACAATATGATAGGCATAGATGACTTCATTGATATGAATAAATATAAGACCCATATTTTAATTGATTTAGATGCTCAAAAACTATTCTTAAAAAAAAGATTTATACAAAAAACATATGATATATCTTCATCTGCATTTGGAATTGGAAGTGAAAAAAATAGTTTTAAAACTCCTCTTGGGGCTCACGTAATTTCAGAAAAAATAGGAGATAAACTACCTATTGGGGCTATTCTTAAAGGTCGAATTTGGACTCAAGAAATAGCTGAATTGATTAAAGAACCTTTTGATATAAAAGAAGATGTTATTACTTCTAGAATTCTTTGGTTAGACGGGCTTGAGATTCGTAGAAATAAAGGAGGAAATGTAGACTCAAAATCCAGATATATTTATATTCATGGTACGGCTGAAGAGGGACTAATAGGAAATCCTGCATCTTTAGGTTGTATCAGAATGCTTAATAAAGATGTAATTGAGCTATTCAAAAATGTAACGGTTGGGACGCAGGTATTGATATATTCAAATAAAGACGCATATAAAGATTATGAAGCTATTTAAAATTTTTTTAATAGGACTTTTTTTCAGTTCAAATTTTGTATTTTCTCTTTCTGAAGAAAATTTTGAATGTCCAGATTTTTTGAATCATGACATAAGAAAATTAGACTCCAAGGAAACAGAAAATTTATGCAAATATAAAAATAAAGTGATTCTCGCTGTGAATGTAGCTAGTCGTTGTGGCTTTACATATCAATATGAAAGTCTTCAAACGCTTTTTAATAAATATAAAAAAGACGACTTTGTTGTTTTAGGATTCCCTTCTAGAGATTTTATGTTTCAAGAGTACAATGATGAAGGAGATGTAAAAGAGTTTTGTACAACAAACTACGGAGTTACTTTTCCTCTCTTTGCAACATCTAAAGTTAAAGGAAGTAACGCCAATTCTTTCTACAAAGATTTATCAAGCAAATCTGGATCAGAGCCTTCTTGGAATTTTACTAAATACCTAATCTCTAAAGACGGACAGGTTACTGATGTATTTTCTAGCAAGATTGAGCCTACTAGCCTTGAGATAACAAAAAAATTAGAGGCGCTGCTCTAAAAATCTAGCTTCCTCTGAATTAGCTGAAATAGCTACATCTGCTTTTCTGATAGAGAAAATTCCATTATCAACCACGCCTGGGATTCGATTGAGTCTTTTTTCAGTTTCATAAGGAACATCTAAATTTAAATTCAATACATCTATAATTTGATTTCCATTATCAGTCTCAAAACCTATCCTATACGATGGCTTTCCTCCCATAGCAACAATTTGTCTAGCTACAAAACTTCTCGACATGGGGATGACTTCAATCGCAATAGGAAATTTTCCTAATTTTTTAACTATTTTTGAATCATCAATTATGCAGACAAATTTTCTACTTGCTGCAGCTACAATTTTTTCTCTTGTATGAGCTCCTCCTCCACCTTTAATGAGTTCAAATTTTTCATTAATCTCATCAGCTCCATCAACGTATAAATCTGGACTACCGACATCATTTAATTCTGAAACTTCGTATCCTGCCAATTTGAGGAGATTTGTGCTCATTTCAGAGCTAGAAACAAAAGCTCTTATTTCTGGTTTATGTTCTATAATTTTTTCTATAAAACAGTTTGCCGTAGAGCCAGTCCCAACTCCTAAAATAAAGTCTTTGTGAAAATCTTTTTTTACAAGATCGTAAGTATATGATGCGACTAATTCTTTTGGAGTCATTGAATCTTTAATTTAATATAGTGGTACTAATTAGGTCTAAAAGTATAATGCTTTTCTTCTACAATCAATATGTATAAATATAGTAAGCCTTATATAAAAAAAATACGCGAATCAAAAGTTTATGATGTCGCAGTAAAATCTCCTCTTCCTCGAGCAGATAATGCTTCTTTAAAACTAAAAAACAATATTTTTTTGAAAAGAGAAGATCTTCAACCTACTCACTCTTTTAAAATTAGGGGTGCCTACAATAAAATCGAAAACTTAGTTAGGACTAAAAGTAAGAATCATGTGGTTACAGCTTCTGCAGGAAATCACGCTCAAGGTGTTGCCTATTCTGCTAGAAGCTTAAAGATTAAAGCTACTATTTATATGCCAAAAACAACACCCTCGATTAAAGTGGATTCAGTAAGAAAATTAAAAGCCAGAGTTGTCTTAGTTGGTGATAATTTTGATGCTGCCTTGGAAGAAGCTCAAAAGTTTTGTAGAAAGCAGAAATTACCTTTTATTCACCCTTTTGATGATCCTTTAGTAATTGCTGGTCAAGGAACTGTTGGAAAAGAAATATTAGAACAGTTTGATGGGTCTATTCACGCTATTTTTGTTGCTGTTGGTGGAGGCGGACTAATATCTGGTATAGGATCTTACGTTAAGTCAATTGATTCAAGAATTAAAATAATTGCTGTTGAGGCTGCCGATGCTGCAGGACTTAATCAGTCTCTGAAAGTGAAAAAAAGAATAAAGCTTAAAGAAGTAGGTTTATTTGCAGATGGGGCAGCTGCTAAACAAATAGGCAAATATAATTTTGATCTTATAAAGGAATGGGTAGATGATTCCATAATAGTGAGTACTGATGAAATATGTGCTGCTGTTAAAGATACTTTCATTGATACCAGATCTATTCCTGAACCAACTGGAGCTCTAGCATTAGCTGGGCTTGAGAAATACGTGAGACAAAAAGGTATAAAAAATAAGAATTTAATAGCTACTTATTGCGGATCAAATCTTAATTTTGAATCTTTAGCTCATATTGTTGAAAGATCTAAAATGGGTGAAAAGAAGGAAATTATATTAGGTATCAATATCCCTGAAATTAAAGGAAATTTTAGAAAACTATGCAAAGCAATCGGTCAAAAAAATATTACAGAATTTAGCTATAGATTGGATAAAACCGAAGAAGCTAAAATTTTAGTAGGCCTTGAATTAGCTCAAGGACCTAAAGCAAAAGGTGCTTTTTTAAAAAGTATGAAAAATAAAAAGTATAAAGTATCGGACTATAGTGATGATGAGATATCTAAGGTGCATTTAAGATACATGTCTGGAGGAAGAGGACCTGAACTTCCAAAGGATAAAATTGAAGAAGTATTTAAAGTGGACTTCCCAGAGCGCCCTGGGGCGTTAGCACAATTTTTAGACTTACTTAGAGATAAATGGAACATTTCTTTATTTCATTATAAAAATCAGGGTTCTATTTATGGAGGGGCTTTAGTTGGTTTCTCTATATATAAAAATGAATTAGAAAAATTAAATAAAGATTTATTGAAAACAGAGTATCCTTTTTTGCGTGTTACAGAGAATGCTGGGTATCAAGATTTTTTGAAATAACCGTTAGGAGTTATAAGTCCTCCTAGCTCCAAATCATGTTTTTCAGTATTAATTTTTTTTAGTCTTTGAAATTCATAGCAAAGACCAATGCATTTATTTTTTTTTATGCCTTTCAAAGAAGAATCGTAATAGCCTCCCCCAAAACCAAGTCTAGTAAAATTCATATTTATTGCTCGGAGAGGAATAATTATTAAGTCTAATTTTTGAATTGATATGGGATTATTTTTATTTGAAGGCTCACAAATACCATATTTATTTTTCAGCATGTCTTCTGCAGAAGAGTATAAAAAAAAATTTAATTTTTTATTTTCATAATCTACAATTTTAGGAAGATATACATTTGTATTTTGTGACAACAAGTACTCATTTACTAAAGCAGATTTAACTTCCGAATCAATGGAAAGGTATGACCCAATATTCAATTTTTTTATATCTTGAAATGCTTCAATAAAATTTATTAAAATTTTTTGATCTAGAGAATTTCTTTCTTCTATTGGAAGATTAGTAAACTTCTTACTTATATAATTTCTTGCTAATTTTTTTTCCATTAATGAAAGGCTTCCCGAGTTACCGTTGATAAATTTACCCGAACCGAAAGTTCAGGTCGGGATAAATTACTTTCCATCAGGCAGCCCTATGGGGCGCTCAACAGGAGACAGTTTCAAAATCCCTTGTTTTTTTGTATCGGCTCTAAGTGCTATTTATCTAGCAAATAACCCAGGAAACTTGTGAAAGTATAGCAAAAATTATAGCTTTGATAATTCAGAAATTTCGTCTACTAATTTCAAGCTCAAACTATCTTCAAGCGCTTTTTTAGAATCATCTGACTCGATTGACGGTTCAATAATATTTTCATCTACTTTTTCACTATCATTTTTTAAAACTTGATTTGAAGCTTGAGAAGAACTCATCATTTCATTAGTTATTTCTAATCCTGCCAGAATTGCTACTTTTTCAACAGAAAGAAATTTAGTTTGTCTTTTAAGTTTTTTAATTTTTTTATTTAAATATTCTGCAGCTACTAATAAAGTCTCCTGCTCATCTTCTGGACAATAAAGCTGATAATCTATTCCAGCTATTTTTAATGAAATAATATCTTTAGATTCGTCTTCACTCATGTTGCTTCTAGTTTAATTATTAGATTTTCAATTTTATTTTTAGTTATTTCAAGCTTTTCTTTCAATTTAATATTTTCAGAATGTATTTTAGAATTTTTACTTCTTAAATCTTTGTTAGCTTCTCTAAGTTTTTTTGATAACTCCAATAATTCTGCTAAATTTTTTTCTAATTTATTAATAGTCATACTTTATTTTAATCTTCTCCTTCTTGACTTGCCACAATGAGATAAAATAAAAGCATGAATGAATATAAAAACCGTCAAAGAGAGTTAATAAAAAAAATGCCTAATAATTCTATTGCCATTATATTTGGAGGAATTGGAACTATTAGAAACGGGGATACTGAATATCCTTTTCGTCAAAATAGTGACTTCTTTTATTTGACAGGTTTTGATGAGCCTAACGCAATTGCGATTATTGATTCTGAAAAAGATAGTGGCTTTACTATTTTTTGCCAAGAAAAAGATTCTAATAAAGAACAATGGGAAGGAAAAAGGTTGGGACCAGAAAACTGCCAAGCAATAGGTGCTGACAATGGGTACTCGATTCAATCTTTCAACGAAAAAATTAGTGAAATTATAATAAATAAGGATCGGATTTATTGTCATAAAGAATCTGGAAGCAATAACGAAGAGGTTTTGAATAAGAAGATCATCGAATTAAGAAAAATATGCTCTAGAACAAATAATAATGTTCCTGAGGAAATTCATTCTCTTGAGTCGATCGTGCATGAGATGCGATTAATTAAATCTAAAGAAGAAATTAAAATTATTAAAGAAGCTTGTAGGATTTCTGCTGATGCTCACAAAAGAGCAATGCAATGTATTAAACCTAAGATGTATGAATATCAGTTAGAAGCAGAATACATTCATGAGTTTATGAAAAATGGTTCTAAATCTTGCGCTTATCCTTCAATAGTTGGGGGAGGTAAAAATGCATGCGTGTTACATTACAGTAATAATTCAGATCTCTTAAATGATGGAGAATTAGTCTTAGTAGATGCAGGTTGCGAATATAAAAATTATGCAAGTGACATAACTAGAACTTTTCCAGTGAATGGAAAGTTTTCTAAACCTCAAGCAGCAGTATATGAGATTGTTTTGGAAGCTAATAAAGAGGCAATTAAAACTGTCAAAGTAGGATCAAAGCCAAGCGATACAGAAAATATTGCTATAAAAATAATTACTCAAGGCTTGATAGATCTTAATCTTTTAGATGGCGAATTAAACGAACTTATTGAAACTAAAGCCTATATTGATTTTTATATGCATCGAGTAGGTCATTGGATGGGAATAGATGTTCACGACGTTGGAAGTTATGGTTCTAATGGTGTTTGGAGAGAATATATTTCAGGAATGATTACAACTATCGAACCCGGAATATATATAAACGAAAATCTAAAAAATGTTCCAGCAGAATTTTTAAATATCGGCATTCGGATAGAAGATAATGTTCTAGTTACAGATAAGGGCCCTGAAATCCTTACTTCAGGTGTGCCTAAAGATATAGAAGAAATTTCAAAAATTATGAATTTATAATGAATTATGATGTTCTGATTATTGGATCAGGAGTTGTTGGCTCATCCTTAGCCCATAGCATTTCAGATAATGGCTATAAAGTTGCAGTATTAGATGCAAAATCTGAGGCGCCAAATAGCTTTCGTCATTTATCTATTAATAAAAAAAGTGAAAATTTTCTTAATAAAATAGAAGTTTGGCAAAGCTTAAAAGATAGTGCTTTCTCTTATGATCGAATAAAAGTTTGGGATCAAGAAGGTTCAGGGCATATTGATTTTAATGCTCATGAAGCAGATTTAACAAATCTTGGTCATATTGTTAGAGAAGGTGAAATTCAAAAAAGCTTAATCAATCTATTCGAACAAAAAAAGATAGATGTTTATTGGAATCATTCGTTAGAAGATATCAAGATTAGTGAGAAAAAAGTTATTTGCGAAACTAATAAAGGATCATTTCAAGGGAAAATACTTATTGGTGGAGATGGAATGAATTCTCAAGTAAGAAGTTTATCTAATATCTCAACTCGCTCTTGGAGTTATAATCAGACTGCTATAGTGGCTAATTTTAAATCCGACATCCAAGATCGATGTATTCGTCAGACCTTTACTTCAGTTGGACCTTTAGCGCTTTTACCTATGAACTCTGATGAAATGACTATGATATGGTCTATTGATGATAATGTAGCTTATGATTTTTTATCTATGTCTGATAAAGAATTCTCAATTAGTGTAAAAACGTATTTTGGAGAAGCTCTTGGGAGTTTAGAAATGTGTTCAAAAAGACAAAATTTTCCACTTCATCATTTATCAGCTAAAACTTTTGCAAAAAATAGAATTTTTCTAATAGGTGACTCAGCTCATCATATTCACCCATTGGCTGGATTAGGTCTAAACGCAGGTATTGGAGATGTAAATTGTTTGTCTGAATTAATAAATTTAAAAGGATTAGATAATTTTGAAAGTATTACCTCTAATTACAATCAAAAAAGAATTCCTATAAATCTTGGTTTAGCGGCAAGCATGGAGGCTTTTAAAAGAGGCTTTGGGCAAAAGAATATCTGGATAAGGCTTTTCAGAAACTCGGCTTTTAATATGGCCAACAATCTTACTCCTATGAAAAAAAAGTTTATGCAGTTAGCTACTGAGCTTTAAATATATCCAAAAGTAGTTCCAACTAAAAAAGTTAAAATGCAAATTACGCCAAAAACTATACTTATTAGGATTCTTTTTTTGCTATCTTCTTCTCCTGACAACCAAGAAAGAAAGAAACTCATGCTAACAGCAAAACTCCCTATAAATAAAAGCCACCATAATAAATAAAATAGAAACATTATTTAAATCTCTGGTTGGAAAACAACTAAAACAATGATAATTACAAGAAGTAAAGTTGGAACTTCGTTGATTATTCTATAGAAACGTTCTGAGTAATTATTTAAATTATTTTCAAATTTTTTTAAAGCAAAAAATAAAAAAAGATGAAATAAAGTCATTAAAAATACAAAAATCATTTTTATGATTAACCATGGTTGAATTCCTAAATAATAAATTAAAGAAATTCCCGACAGCCAGACAATAACTAGAGCCGGATTAGCAATTACTCCCAATAACTTTGATTCCATAATTTTAAAAACACTATCAAGGTATTTTTCATTATTATGTTTTGCGTGGTACACAAATAATCTTGGTAGGTAAAATAAAGCAGCCATCCAAGCAATTACAGAGATTATGTGAATGGTTTTAATAATAAGAAAAATCATTTACTTCCATTTAGCCTCTGGAGGCATCGACATCAATATGGCTTCAGTAGAACCGCCTGTTTTTATGCCGAATAATGTTCCACGATCCCATAATAAATTGAATTCAACATAACGCCCTCTTTTGTATAGCTGTTCATTTTTTTCTTCTTCATCCCACTCTCTATCTTTGTTAGAATTGATAATTGATATCATAGCTTCTTTAGTTTTTAAGCCTACGTCTTGAATAAATTTAAAATCTTTTTCCCAGTCGCCAGTATTATGATGGTCGAAAAAAATTCCTCCTTCCCCTCTAGTTTCCTCTCGATGGGGCAAATAAAAATATTCATCACAGTTTTTTTTAAACTCTTGATAATAATTACTATCATTAACATCACAAGCTTCTTCTAATTTTTTGTGAAATAAGTTTGTGTCACGTTTATCGACAAATGTTGGGGTCATATCAGCACCACCTCCAAACCAAAAATCTTTAGTTACTAAAAATCTTGTATTAAAGTGAAAAGCAGGCACCAAAGGTGATTGCATGTGAGCAACCAGGCTTATTCCAGAAGCCCAATAATTTGCTGAATCTTCTGTTCCTTTTACCTGAGAACGATAATCATCTGAGAATTCACCCGAAACAGTAGAAATATTTACACCAACTTTTTCAAATACTTCTCCTTTCATAATACTCATCTCACCGCCTCCTTTACCTTTGTGAGGCCAACTTTTTCTTTCAAAATTTCCAGATCCATCGATGCCTGTAAATGCATCACAAAACTGATCTCTCAGTGATCTAAACCATTCAACAGCAATATCTTTTTTTTTATTTAAATCCATTATTTCCAGATGCTTATTTGTTTATTAAGAAATAATTTTATAAATTTCACGTGTAAATCTGAGTCGTTCAAGCAAGGAACATAGTTAAATTTTTCTCCTCCTGCTTTAATAAAAATTTCTTTATTTTCTTCGTCGATTTCTTCTACTGTCTCAAGACAGTCAACGCTAAAACCTGGAGCTACGACCAAAATGTTTTTGATTCCCTCCTTAGGTAAATTTTCCATGGTTTCACTAGTATATGGCTTAAGCCATTCAGCCTTTCCAAAACGAGACTGAAATGTAGTCATGTACTGATCTTCTTTTAAATTTAATTTTTCAGCAACTAAACGCGTCGTTTTTTTGCAAAAACAGTGATATGGATCTCCCTCAGTAAAATTTCTTTTTGGTATCCCGTGGTAAGAAAAAATTAATTTTTGAGGAGAAATTTCATTTAATTTATCTTTTATAGAGTCTGATAAGGCAGATATATAATTTTCTTCATCATGATAGCTATTAATGAAGTTTAAACTTGGCACCCATCGCCATTTAGAAAGAATTCTAGATACTTCATCAAAAATACTTCCTGTGGTGGTACCAGAATATTGTGGAAACATTGGAAGAATAACTAAGTTTCTACAATTTTTTTCTTTTAAAGATAACAAGCCCTTTTCCATACTAGGATTTCCGTATCTCATTGATAGCGCAATTTCATAATTTTCAGGTAATTCTGATTTTAATTTGTCTAGGAGATTTTTTGAAAACACCATCAAAGGAGAGCCTTCATTAGTCCAAACAGACTCATATAATTTTGCTGATTTAAATGGTCTAAAAATTAAAATTATTCCGTTTAATACAAACCACCAAATTATTTTTGGTATCTCAACCACTCGTCCATCAGACAAAAACTGCTTTAGGAATTTCCTAACATCTTTGACTTTAAAGCTATCAGGAGTTCCTAGATTGCAAATTAAGATTCCTATTTTTTTTGAAGACTCATGCTCAAAATCTTTTTCTCCAATAAAACTCATACAAATGCTTCTCTAATTTTTTTTACAAAAAGCCTAACATTTTCTTCTGGGGTCGTTTTTAAAATCCCATGACCTAAGCCACAAACCCAACCAGCTCTATCGTCTTCAGAACAATTCGATATTTCTCTAATATATTGATCTAACTTTTTTAAAAAATGGATACCAGGTTGATTGATAATTTTTTCATCAAAATTTCCTTGGATAAATCCTGTTCTAGATGCTGTAAAAAAAGGGATTATAGATTGATTTGCATCAATTCCTAGACCAGCAAGCGGCGAACATAACTCAACTTTAATTGATTCAATTAAACTATAATTAACTCCATCTTTAGCATAGTAGCCAATTCTATTGCTAAAAGCTGAAACCAAAATACTAAAGGTCATTCTTAAATATCTTTCAAAATCACTTGAATTAAGTTGGTGCGCTGCAGAGTCGAAAATCATAACAATTTCAGCACCAGCCGAAATTTGTAAAGCTATATTAGCTTTTAGCAAAGGCATTATTTTATCTTCCATTATTTGCCAATGAAAATTATTCAAAGAGTCCAGCTTCATTTCTTTATTCAACCCCATTGAATAAGATAAAAGAGTCCAAGGCCCGCCTATAAAACCAATCATTGATTTATTTTTAGGCAATCTTTCCAATGTTCTTTCTATTGCTTCAGCTTGAAAGTCTAGAGAATTTATAGGATCTTTTTGATTTAACAATGTAAATGCATTCTTTTCAGTTAACAGTTCTGCAAATTGAGGACCAGGGTTATAAGAAAGATTCATTCCTAAAGACTCTAAAGGAAATAAAATATCACTAAATAGGATCGCAACATCAAAATCAAAATCTTCTATTGGGCCCATAGCAGTTTCTGCTGCTAATGCCGGAGATTTACATAGTTCCTCAAAGGTATGAGTTTTTTTTAAACTCTGATAATGGGAATGATATCTTCCAGCCTGTCGCATCATCCATATTGGAGGAACTTTTTGAGGTTTTCTTTCTAAAGCGTTTACAAAATTTTTATTCGGCATTTTATTATCAAAGTTTGCTTGCTATTTCTTTTGCTGCATAAGTCAAAATACAATCAGCGCCTGCTCTTTTAAAAGACACTAATGATTCAAAAATTACTTCTTCAGACAACCACCCTTTTTCTATTGCTGCTTTCATCATGGCGTATTCACCGCTGACTTGATAAACGAAAGTTGGCATAGAAAATGAGTCTTTAACAGCTTTAACAACATCTAAATAAGGCATTCCTGGCTTTACCATTACAATATCTGCTCCTTCATTTATATCCATAGAAACTTCATGCAGAGCTTCATTAATATTAGAAATTGCCATCTGATAAGTATCTTTGGTTTTGTTTCCAAAAAATTTAGCAGACTCAACTGCATCTTTGAAAGGACCATAGAACTTAGAACTATATTTTGCAGAATAAGCACAAATTACTGTATTTTCAAAACCTGCTTCCTCTAAACCTTCTCTTATGAAAGCTATTCTTCCATCCATCATATCTGAAGGAGCAATTACATCAGTCCCTGCCTGAGCTAAAATTAAAGCTTGTTCTTTGAGAATTATTAAAGATTTGTCATTATCAACTTCTCCCTTTTCATTCAAAATTCCATCGTGTCCATGATCTGTGTAAGGGTCTAATGCAACATCTGCAATAATAATTAATTCTGGAAACTCTTCTTTAATTTGTTTAATAGCTATAGAAATAAAATTATTTTTATTTATTGCTTCCTTCCCCTCTGAATCTTTTTTTTCTTCATCTATAACTGGAAAAACTGCTATAGCTTTAATGCCTAGACTAACAATTGATTTCACTTCTTGATTAACCGAGTCAAGACCGAAACGATTGACCCCTGGCATAGAATCTATAGGTTCTATTCCTTTAATATCTTCTTTAATAAAAATAGGCTGGATCAAGTCGTCTTTAGTTAAACTGACTTCTGCAACTAATGATCTGAGACCCGCATTATATCTAGTTCTTCTTAGCCTAGTTGATGGGAATTTTCTAAATAAATTTGTCATTTTCTTCTCGGGCACGCAATGTTACTTGGCTTGTTCGATTTTATCTAGCCAGTCTTTGTATTTAAGATAAGGATAAACCTTTCCCGGGATAACTGCATTTATTTGATCAAAAGTTTTTCCCATTCCACAAGCATGATTTGCATTTAAAATTTCGGGTATATTTTTAATTGCATACTTAAAAGAGCTAGCACTCATCCAATAGAAATGACTTATATTTGAGATTTTTTCTGGAATTGTCCTTTCAATCAATTGATAAGTAGGAATTATTTCCTTATCTCCATCAAAAGCGAGATCATGAGATAACTTGTACCATTTAATAGGACCTAGAATATTTTCAGCGTCGCATTGGTTTTCTCCCATACTATCTGAGGAACCATTTACCCAAATACCCTGTTCGGCTAATTTCTCCCAAGTTTCTATTCCACTAGTCCAAATGATATTTGAAGAATCTATTCTTATGTTTTCTTGAAGCGCATTACTTCTACTCACATATATTCCAGAATTCTTAATGTTTTCTATGACATTTTTTGCTTCGGGCAAATCTTTACGATCAAAAAACAAAGGTTTTTCTTCTTTTTTTGGATAAATGCTAGAAATTTCTTTTAAACCTAAATTTTTAAATTCTAAATTAGGAACGAATTTTTTTTTATCGAGCTTTAAACCATCTTCAGTTAAACCTTTTAAAGATAAAAATTCACCCATTTTAAAGACTTCACAGTTCACACCAATTTTTTGATGGCAGCCTCCTCCATATTTTTTAAGAATTTTTCTTTCTTTAGCAACTGAAGAAAAAACTTCTTTATTATTTATCTTTTCTAATAATTTTTTTATATTTTTATCTTCACTTCTAGCTTCAATCGCTAAAGCCCCTTGAGCAGGTGCAGAAGGATTTTCTGAAATTGGCAAAATCATCCATTTTAAAGATTCAAAAGCTTTGTAAATTTGATCTTTTTCTATTTTTGCTTCATCAAGTTGAGAGTTGAATATTCTGTCCAAAGCTGCTTTAGCCATTACAAGACCATCTGCTTCCGAGTTTAATAATTTATTAATGCGGGTTGAAATATTTCCTCTAACATCTAGAAAATTTAATTCTGCTGGCAAAGATGGCATTGCTTTAGGAAGAAAAAAGGAAAGATTTTCAGATCTTCTGGGTGATGAGGTAAGTATATTGATTGATTTTTTTTTAATAGAACTTTTCTTGAATAAGAAAATATCTCTTGAATCACTCCTATTTATAGTTGCAAAAATATCAGTACCTGAGTCCATCTCTACAGGCAAATCTTTCCAAGAATGTACAGCTATGTCAGCATTTTTAGATAATAATTCATTTCTTATATCGTTAGTAAAGACTCCAATAGCAGGCATTTTGCTTAGAGGAGTAGTTAAATCTATATCTCCTTCTGTTTCTTTACATAGGTATTCAATTTTAATACTTGGATAAATATCCTTAATCTTATCGCCAACTATTCTTGCTTGAATTTTTGCGAGTGTGCTTTTACGAGAAATGATTTTTAAAGTTTTCAATATAACCTTTAATTATAATTAATAAGTTAATTATAAATTTTCTGTACAAAAAAACTAACTATGTTTTAAACTTATCTCAGATTTTAGGGCTATCAATATCAACCGTATTTAAAAAAATGAATTATTCGAAATATTTTTCTGATGAACTCACATCTTTGAAGTCTCAAGGTCTCTATCGTAAGTTTAGAGAAATTAACAGAAATCAAGTAAATTTTCCTAAAGCTACTGAGAGATTTGAAGGAGAAGAAAGAGCTGTTGAAGTTTGGTGTAGCAATGACTATTTAAATCTAAGTCAACACCCCGTGGTGATCTTAAAATCTTTAAAAGTAATAAAGGAATTAGGTACTGGATCTGGAGGAACTAGAAATATTTCTGGAACTTCTACTTATCATGCAGATTTAGAAAATACATTAGCAGAATTCCACAACAAAGAAGCAGCTCTTCTATTTCCTTCTGCTTATACTGCCAATCAGTCAACTTTATGGACTCTTTGTAAAAAATTAGAAGGTTGTGAAGTATACTCAGATGAATTAAATCATGCTTCAATGATTCAAGGCATAAAAAATGCCAATGCCAAAACTCATGTTTTTAAACACAATGATGTGAATCACTTAGAAGAGTTACTCAAAACTTCAAACGCAGATACTCCTAAGTTGATAGTTTTTGAATCTTTATATTCGATGGAAGGTTTGAGATCTCCCATCAGAAAAATTGTAGAAATTGCAAAAAAATATAATGCTTTAACTTATTTAGACGAAGTCCATTCGGTTGGCTTATATGGTCCAGAAGGAAGAGGAATAGCCGCAGAACAAAATTTATCAGATGAAATTGATATCATTAATGGAACTCTTTCAAAGGCATTTGGCCAAATGGGAGGCTATGTCGCTGCAAATAAAGATATTATAGATTTTATCAGAAGCTTTGCACCAGGCTTTATATTTACGTCTTCTGCAAATCCGAGCATAGCTGCGGCTTCAATAGAAGCCATCAATCTTGCAAAAGGTTCTGATTTATTAAGAAAAAATATAAAGAAAAATTCAGATTTAATTAGAAAGGGTCTTGCTAATGCAAATATTCCCTTCTTAGATAATGATAGCCACATAGTGCCAATACATCTCTATGACCCTGACCTTTGTAGAAAAGCATCAAATATGCTTATTGACGAATATGGTATTTATATTCAACCAGTATTTTTTCCAACTGTTCCTAAAGGCGATGAAAGATTTAGAGTGACTATAACTCCTAAACATAAAGCAAAAGACATAAATAACTTTGTTAATGCTTTGGATTCAGTATGGTCAAAATTAGATCTAAAAAGATCTGATCCAAAAGAATCTACATCGGAATCAAATCTTAATAAAGTTTCTAAAATTTATTAAATTTTAAAGTTATAAAAAAAGAAGCCTTGCACAGAGGGGAAAAGTGCAAGGCTTCTAAAGATTATATTTATCTTTTTAGGTCTGAACCCAAAGCCTCTCCAGCTTCGAGTTCAAGTTCCAAACCCAGTGCCTCTGCCGCAGAGGGTTCAGTTAATTAACCTAAGCGTTTAGGGGTTATTTTAGAGACGGAGATGATATGAATGAGTCAGTACCATCTCTAAAACTACTTAGATTAAAAATCGTATTTAATACCTACATCTACGTATCTAGCTCTTGGAGCTCTTTTACCATAGAAAAGTGAAATATTGTCATCAGAGTTCCAAAGGTTCCCAACTTTTAGGTAACCATCAAAATCACCGAAGCTTCTTTCAGCACTCATGTCTATGACAGTATAGGCATCCATTTGCTTGGCAACTAGACATCCAGATGCTCCGTAACTTGAAGAACAAGTATCGCCAACATGTCTAACCATGGTGTTGTAAGTTGTACCTCTAATCGTAGCGCTATTAATAATGCTTACTAAAATTTCAGGTATCTGTTTCATGTTATCTCCAGCAGTTATGCTTCCAAAGAAAGAACTAATAAATGTTCCAGAGAATTCAGCTTCTTGAGAAGTAATGTTGATAGCCATGCTCATTGGTACTTCGCCATCTTCATTGAAGCTTTCAGAATAAGAAATCTCAATACCTGATATTTCTGCTGTACCACCGTTATATGGGGTGCCATCTCCAGCTGCACATCCACTACTAACAGTACATGTTCCGACAAAGTTATCGTAATCAGATAAGAAATAAGCAATATCTAAATTATCATTTCTATAACCGATTTCGTAGTTATCAGCAGTTTCAGCATCACCCATGGTAGGAGTCATGCCTTCGTGCATACCCATATATAAAGTTCCATTATCAGTATAATAAGTAGCTCCTATACCAAATAAAGAAGCATCTCCTTTTTTAGTTTTAGGATATCCCGAGGCAACACCAGTTCTAGCTCTTTCACCAGCATCCCATCTTGTTTCAGTAGTTTCATAATCAGAGAAACGAAGTCCAGGAGTTACAGTCCAGTTACCCATAGAGATAGCATCTGTAATGTAATATTCTGTTAGGTCTCCTTCTTTTCTTCTATTATCACTAGAGCCCGTAGCGGCATCTGCAAAAGTCTTTGTCATTGCACCGCCAATTGCAACCGAATAGCCGTCTTCTAATTGATAACGATCTTCATAATCTTCCATATCACGGTAACCGACAGTAATATTGTGGTTACCAGTTTCAAAGGTAGCCTTTAGATCTATTCCTTCTGAATTGTAAAGTCTGTTGTTGTTCTTAACTAACACTGCACCAGTAGTTGATGCGTTTAGGACATTACATGCTGCAGCTACTGCACCGTTACATGCATCAATAACATTTTGAAGTGAATTACCACTTGCACCAGTTATACTCGTCATAGATCCCGTATTAGTCACTGAAGCACCGATGTTATCGGTTTTGTACCAGTTTCTCATATAATCGTTGTAGAAATAAGTAGCTGAAAAGCTCATATTTTCTCTTTCTGTTTTGAAAGTTAGATTGTTGCCCTCATGCTCATTATTCATTTGATCAATAGCAGTTAAAGCATATCTAGATAAAGGATTTTCTGCAAAATCAACATCTGCTAATCCAACATACGTTTGATTAGAAGTTTCCTCAGAATCTTGATATTTTAAAAGAAGTGAGCTGTTATAGTTAATTTGATATGAAAGCTTTAAAACCATGTCATTCTTATCGAAACCACTATCTCTTCCAGGATTACCATCAATTTCCATGTAACCATCAGTGTTGTGATCATAGACTTCTACTAAGTATCCCAATGCACCAGAATTGCCGCCGTAAGTAGCATGTAATTTTTGGTTTCCATCTTGACCCATTTCAAGATTAAATTTTCCTCCATTTTTCGTTGGAATTGGAGTACTGATTAAGTTGACTGCTCCACCAAGTGTATTAGGTCCTTCTGTAAGAGCTGAAGGTCCTTTTAAGACTTCAATTCCAGACATACGACCAAAAGTTGGAGTGTAATATGCATCAGGTGCAGATAACGGAGCTGGGGCAATTAAGATTCCATCTTCCATTAAAGCAATTTTTGCAGATCTATTAGGAATTGTTCCTCTAATTCCAATGTTAGCTCTTAAGCCATATCCATCTTCAGGTCTAAAATAAACTCCTGGTACCAATGAAAGCGCCTTACCAACATCAGAAAATTCAAACATATCTAAGTCATCACTTGTAATGATGGTTCTAGATCCAGGAAGAGATTGCAAATCCTCTTGTGTTCCAATAATAGTAACTGCTTCCAGCTCGCTATTGGCCCACGTATCGGTGTTAAACAAGGTGAGCACCAAACTTACACAGATTAATTTTTTCATAGACAGCATGATAATGATTCTCATTTGTATTACAAGTGAAAATGAGAATCGCTCTCAATTGAGATTTAACTATAACTTCTAGCTATTAAGGCTTTTTTAAATTAAGGATTAATGAGAATTTATAACTGGTTACCTTTATCGAGCCTAATAATTTTATTACCCATTTCTTTTGCATCTTCCATATCGTGCGTCACAATAATACAAGTTGTTTGGTTTTGAATTAACACTGCTTTAACCTCTTCTCTTAATTCCTTTCTTAATTCTTTATCCAGAGAACCAAAAGGCTCGTCCATTAGCAAAATATTTGGATTTGGAGCCATAGCTCTTGCGATTGCAACTCTTTGTTGCTCGCCCCCAGATAGTTTATTAGGATAAACGTCTATATATTTATCGACTTTAAATAATTTAAGAAAATTAAAAGCAATTTCATTTTTTTCTACCCTACTTCCTTTGATTCCAAATTTTACATTTTCGATAACTGACAAATGAGGAAATAAAGCCTTTTCTTGCACAACCAAGCCAATATTTCTTTTGTGGGCAGGTACGAATATTCTATCTCCGGATACTACTGTATTGCCTATTTCTATTTCTCCGCTACTTTTTTCTTCAAGTCCGGCTATAAGCCTCAGTAAAGTTGTTTTACCACATCCAGATTTACCAAGAATAGAAACTATATCTCCCTTTTCTAAATGGATATTTATATTAGTGAGAACTTTATTTTCCTTATCATAGCTATGATTTAAGTTTTTTATTTTAAGCATTATTTAATTTTTTACTTGAGATCCAGGTCTGGATTCTCTAATTGTTCTTGTTAAAAAAATAATTGGCATTAGCCCAACAATTACAATAGCTATAGCTGGTGCTGCTGCCTCAAACATTCTTTCTTCTGAGGCGTATATATAAGTTGAAACAGCTAAAGTATCAAAATTAAAGGGCCTTAAGATTAAAGTAGCTGGTAATTCTTTAATTACTTCTGAAATTACCAATAAAATACTAGTTAAAAAACTTGTTTTTAGGAGCGGCAAATGAACTCTGCTGAGTAGTTTAAATCCTGAGTTTTTAAGAGTTATAGCAACATCATCCATATTTGATCCAATTCTTTGATATCCCGAATCGATTACAGAGCTCGAGAGCGCATAAGATTTAATTATGTAAGCAATAATTAATCCAATAATACTTCCAGTAAGTACTATATTGAAATAATAAGAAAGGATATTTGAATCTAGAAAAGTTAGTAGTTTCATAACCCCAATAGCTAAGATTATTCCAGGAATACCGTAGCCTATTGTTAATGAAGAACTTAAAAAGGATAAAAATTTATTTTTAGTAAATCTAATTGAAAAATTAATTATCAAAGCTACCGCGGAACATATCAAAGCTGTAATTAGCCCTAAGTAAATAGTATTGAAAGAATTTTGAATAAAGGCTCCAGAAAAAAATTCTAATTTGTAATTATAAGTCCAGTTTAATAATTCAATGATTGGTAAAATAAATCCAATGAAGAGTGGTAAAGCACAGGCCGCAAAGCACAATATGTTATTAACTCCAAATACTTCTATAAGTTTTACCTCTCCGTAAACAGATGATTTAGCCGTATATGAAATATTTTTTCTGGAATACTTTTCAATGAGAATAAAAAAAACTATAAATATCAATAGCAAAGAAGCAAGCTGCATGGCGGTTTGAAGATCATACATTCCATACCAAGTTCTAAAAATACCAGTTGTGAATGTCTCAATTGCAAAATGATCTACTGCTCCAAAATCTGATAGTGTTTCCATTATAACGAGCATTAAACCGCCTATCACCGCAGGTCTAATCATTGGCAAAGATAATTTAAAAAATAATTTTATTTTATTAAGGCCTAAAACTTTCCCTATTTCTATTATAGATTTCGATTGATTTAAAAAAGCCATACGAGAAGCCAAATATACGTATGGATATAATGTAAAGGAAAAAACAATTATTGCGCCATATATATTTCTAAAGCTCGGGAAAAAAATATAACTATCTTGTAAAGAAAATAAGTCTCTAACTAGATTATTAGCACTACCATATGCATCGAATAAACCGGTAAAAGTATATGCAAGAATATAAGGCGGGACAGCAAGGGGGAGAATTAAAGCCCATTCAAAAAATCTTTTTCCTGAGAACTTATAATTTGAGATTAGCCATGCAGTTCCAACTCCGACCACTAATGTAATAATAGAAACTCCCAGCACCAAGATGAGTGAATTTAAGATGTATCCACTTAAAACATATTCAATTAAATGAAGCCAATTTTTAGAATATTCACCAAATAAGCTTGAAAGCACAATTGCAACTGGAGAAACAAAAATTATAAAAATAATTACAGGAACTATTTTCCATAAATCAAGGGAGTTTATTTTTGAAATCACAGTTCAATATAGCAAACTTATTTCACTAATAAATGATGCGCAGTAGATAAAATCTTTACTACATTAATAAATTATTTCCATCCAGCTCTATCCATTAATCTAACTGCTTCTGGATTAAACTCGCCATACTCTGAAACTGATGTTTGATCTTCTTTAAAATCAGTACCAAATTGAGACATTATTTCATTTGGTTTTACATCTGAAAGTACGGAATATTCATATGTGTTATCAATGATATGTTTCTGAGCTTTATTAGAGATTAAGAATTCTATAAATTTTGAAGCATTCAAACTATTAGGAGCATTCTTCAAGACACCTGCTCCACTTATATTTATATGAGTACCTCTTCCACTTTGACTGGGAAAATGCATAGATACTTTTTCCGCTGCTTTCTTTTGTTTTTGTCCTTTGTTACCTGACAACATTAGTCCTATATAGTAACTATTAGCGATGGCTATTTCTGTTTCTCCATTTGCAACAGCAATTATTTGAGCTCTGTCATTGCCTTGCGGCTTTCTTGAGAAATTAGAAACAAATTGTTTTGCCCAGTTTTCTGTTTCTTCGACTCCATGATTAGAGATCATTGATGCCACTAAGGATTGATTATAGACATTGTTAGAGCTTCTAATCGCAATTTTACCTTTCCATTTAGAATCAGATAAATCTTCATAAGATAAGTTCTTGATTTGTATCTTAGATATTTTCATTGGATCGTAAAATATCACTCTTGCTCTTTTTGCAATGGCGACCCACTGATTTTCTGGACCTCTAAGGTTTTTAGGTATCGTATTAACAATCTTTTTCGACGATAAAGTTTGGAAAAGACCATCTTTTTGTAACTTCCATAAATTCGCGGCATCTACAGTGATAAAAACGTCTGCAGGAGAGTTCACTCCTTCAGATCTAATTCTTTGCATCAGTGCCTTGCCTTTTCCTGAAATTACATTAACTTTTATTCCTGTTTCATTTGTAAATTCTTGATAGAGAGCATCGTCTGTATCATAGTGTCTAGAGGTATAAAGATTTACTTCTGCAGCAAAAATAAATTCGGTCGAAAAGATTACTATTAAAATTGTACCAAGGGTTTTATATATCCTTTTCATTTTTATTGGTTTTATTGGTTTAAAGTTAGATAGATGATAATGATTCTCATTAGGAGGAGCAAGATTAATTTTTAGAGCCTATATCAAACCTAGTTAAATTTGAATGATGCCTAAAGAGGCGTAGAATAATTTCTTTAGAGGGAGCAATGCTGTGAAAAAATATATCAAAATCTCATTTCTTATTTTAATAAGTTTAAATGCTTATTCGGAAATTTGGGAAATCCAACCAAGTGATTCCTCTCAAGATGAAATACAAGAAGCTTTAATTTTGGCTGAGTCTGGTGACACCATTTTTTTGAAAGAAGGTATATATGATTTAGAACATGGTCTTTCATTAGACGTAGCAGACGTTACTATTAAAGGATCTGGAATGGATAAAACAATTTTAAATTTCAGTAATCAAAAAACTGGTGCTCAAGGATTAATTATTACCTCTGATAATGTTGTTTTAAAAGATTTTGCTGTAGAAAATGCTAAAGGAGATGCCATAAAATCCAAGGGTGTTGAAAATATTAGTTTTTTAAGAATAAGGACTGAATGGACCAATGGTCCTGACTCAAAAAATGGAGCCTATGGGCTTTACCCTGTCGAATCAATAGGCGTTTTGATAGATGAATGCGTAGCTATTGGCGCTTCTGATGCTGGAGTATATGTAGGTCAGTCGGAACAAATTATTGTAAGAAATACAAGAGCCGAATTCAATGTAGCTGGCATAGAAATTGAAAATTCTTATGATGCTGATGTCTATAATAATATTGCGACAAATAATACCGGTGGAATTCTTATTTTTGACTTACCAAATCTTCCAAAACAAGGTGGTAAAAATGTAAGAGTCTTTCAAAATAAATCTTTTAAAAACAACACTGAAAATTTTGCACCTGAAGGCAATATTGTTGGAGAAGTTCCTAAAGGAACTGGTTTAATTATTATGGCTAATAGAAATGTAGAAGTTTTTGAAAATGAATTTCATGATAATGAAACAGTTCATATAGCAGTTGTAGCTGGTGATTTAGAGTCTGGAGATGATACTTACGATCCTTATCCTCAAAAAGTTAAAATTTATAATAATAATTATTCAAATGTTGGTTCTGATCCAGATTCATCAAGAGGAGATTTGGGTGAAATCTTAGTTGATATAGCAGGATCAGAAATGCCAGATATTTTATGGGATGGCCTTCTTCCAATTAGCCAATTAATTTTTGGGCAACCAGAAGATGAAAAATTAGTAATTAACGAAAATGAAAAAACTAAGTTCCTTAGTTTAGATGTTTTTTGGTATATAGCTTTTCCTTACTTTCATTCATCGGAAAGAGATAAAAATTTATACAACGGATCAATAGAAAAACTTCCTGCTATTAAAGAATGGTTTTAAAAAAACTTTTTATAGTTTTAATTATCTTTTTTAATGCAATTGCTTTTGCAGTAAATGATGAGGCTATTTTATCTTCCAAGCCTGAAAAAAAACTTTCTGAATATGGTTTATTTGAAGACTTGATTAAGCAAATTCCTAATGCAGGCGTTTTTCCTTATATTCTTCACTCAACCTTATTCTCTGATTATGCTGATAAAGACAGATTCGTCTACGTTCCAAAAGGCAAAAAAGCGAAATTTATTCCTAATGAAGTTTATGACTTTCCTATCGGATCAGTTCTTGTAAAAACATTTTCTTATCCTGAAGCTTTAAATGGCGGCAAAAAACTCTTAGAAACAAGGCTTCTGTTAAATCAAGAATCAGGCTGGAAAGCTCATACTTATCTTTGGAATGAAAACCAAACAGAAGCATTTCTCAAGGTCACTGGCTTTACTTACAAATCGATGCAAGTAAAAAGAAATGGAGAACTGTTATCCATTAATTATAGAGTTCCCAATCAGAATCAGTGCAAAGAATGTCATTTAAAAAATAATGAAATTATGCCAATTGGACCGAAATCGAGAAATTTAAACTTTTCTATAGAATACAAAGACAAAAAAGCTAATCAGATCTCTTATTGGTTAGAGAATGAAATGGTCGAAAATCATATCCCTTTAGATTTAATAGTTGATTGGTCAGATGTAAGCGCGCCAATAGAGGCAAGGGCTAGAGCATATTTAGATATAAATTGTGGTCATTGTCATATGCCTAGCGGTTCTGCAGACACGACTGGGCTTTATCTTCAACTTACCGAAACAGATAATATGAAATTAGGTATCTATAAAAAACCTGTTGCTGCAGGAAGAGCAAGTGGCGATCTTAAGTATTCGATAGTTCCTGGAAAACCTGATGAGTCGATAATGTTAAACAGAATGAAGTCTCTAGATCCTGGGGAAATGATGCCCGAATCTGGCAGAACCACAACTCATGTTGAAGGTGTATCCATAGTCAACGATTGGATCATATCGTTAAAATAAAAATAATTTACCCCAGATTTACTTTTCTGCGTCTCTATAACCATCGATTTTGCTACAAAATCTCCTTCAATGCTTTTGAATTTAGAAAATGATCCAATCATGAAATTATCTATAATCTTAGAAACAAAATCTGCAAACTTTACGTCCCAATTAGAATCAGTTCCTTTACCGTTTAAATGTCCCGGCCTAAAAATATTCACTGACTTAAAACCTAAATCTATTATTTCTTTTTCCACCCTGCCCTTTATGTTCATATAAAAGTTAAAAGATTCAGCTTTCACGCCAACAGCCGAAATTAAAGAAATTGTTTCCGCTCCACATGATCGAGCTTTTCTTGCAGCATTTAAGATAATTTCTAAATCTACTTTTTGAAATTCGTCTTTTTTAGTTTTATTCATCCTTATTAGCTCCCAAGCTCTTAATTTTGTTCCAAGACAAATATATGCGTGTTTAACATCCGATATTTTTATAGAAGTTAAGTCAAAATTTTCTATGATAATTTCTTTAGTGTTCTTTGGAAGATTTTTTTGAGGGCTTCTTGAGGGAGCTAGTACGGGTATTTTATTTTCATTTAGAAGGTTAACTACTTTAAATCCGATAAAGCCAGAAGAGCCAAATACTAGAGAAGAATCGCTATTCATATTTACGATCTAAATAAAAAATATCCAAGTCAAATTTAATAATAACACCAAAATAGTAAGCAAGATGCTTATCGTATGGTAAATTCTGAAGGTTTTGTCGTTTCCAGAATCCCTTGCTGCATTTGTTGCGGGAATGATTGCTGCGCATATCAAAGGGAGTATTAAAGTAGCTGAAAAAATAAAATATTTATAAAAAGAATTAGTCTCAAAAAATAAAGTAGTGATTAAAGCTAAAGCACCTAATATTGCTACCAATCTAAATAACTTAGGGAAGACTGATCTTAAAAAAGGACTAGCTTGATCCGCATTTAATGTTTTAAAAACTGAAGGCGCAACAATAGCCGACTGGAATAAAATTATTCCAGAAATTATCCCAGAAACAAGAATAGTAAATTCATGGATATTTAACATTTAAGAAGTTTAACTATTTTTAAGTAAAAGAGTCTTATTAAGATGGATTATTCAGTTATATCCATTCATTAACGGTAATGATCTTAAAATTTAAATTTTTCCATTCATCGAATAGTCAATTGAAGATAGAATTCAAGAACTCCGCCATAATCTCTAAAGCTGGAATTGCATCTCTTTTGAAATCATTTCCTGAAAGAAAGGATTTTCCTGAATCTAAATATGCATGACCTCTACCTTCGTGCTCCCAATATTCGCATTTTTGTCCTTTATTTTTTAATTTATTTAAATAAATCTGAATTAACTTGACAGGTGTTACTCGATCTTTGGAAGCGCCTGTTAAAAGTTGAGGTGGAAGCTGTCTTTGGTTTACTTCAGGAATATTAAAAATAGGAGATACAGCTTTATACATATCTGAATTTTTTTCTAAATTAAACTTAGATCCAAATATTCCTCTGGGTTTTGAAAGAGCCATCCACCAAAATGGATTTTTATATGTTTCAGCACCGGTTTTTAGACATGCATTATAAAAGTCATAACCGCCATAGTTTAAAATTGCCGCTTGAACATCCAGAAGTTTGCTCTTAGAAATTTCTTTTAGAGTAGTATTTTCTGGAATATAACTAGGCTCAAAAGAGAGATGTTTATGAAAATTATCACTATCGCCTAGCTTATCTCCTGAGTTCAAGATCATCGCAGATAAATATGCTCCTGCACTATCTCCAGTCACTGCGACTTTCTCCTTGTCCCCTTCATACCTATTGATGTTTTCTTTGATCCATAAAATAGATCCAAATGCATCATTAATAATCTCATTAAAAGCAACTGTATTATTTTGATCGCCTAATAGACGGTAATTAATATTGCAAACGACATAGTTATGATTTGAAGCAATATATTGAGCCATATTATTCATAATCTCTTTTCTTCGAACTAAAAAACCACCGCCATGAAAAATTGCTAGTACTGGATAAGTCTTTTGATTTTTTTTTGGAGTGTAAATATCCATAGTTAAATCAAATCCTTTTGGGGATGCCCAAGTTACATCTTTAGATAAACTGTATTTAGAAGGATCGTTAATTTCTTTGTCTTTAGAATAGTTTTTACTAAACATAACTTATTATGAATTGTGTATTTAAAACTCTCAATTAATAAAAAGTTAAATAAGGTGGTGGGCCCGGGAGGACTCGAACCTCCGACCAACGGATTATGAGTCCGCTGCTCTAACCAACTGAGC
>MDTB01015342.1_pt1 | contig 56500 bp, 56 predicted proteins | sample 811161 | NCBI WGS metagenome assembly MDTB01 (sample SAMN05326650, study PRJNA326480) | marine metagenome | isolation source: seawater | place: Mediterranean Sea | collected 2009 | reverse complement strand
TTTATAACAAATCCCAAGTAATTGGTTCATCTTTAAGAATTTTTGTTTTAGCTTTTTTATTTATTATAATAGACAAATATTTAGGAAGCAAACCTCCCGCAGGTCCTTTTATTGCGATATTTGATTTTTTAAATGTTTCATTTTTTTTTATATTTTTTTTTGCGTACAAGCTTTTCTTTTGAGAGTTAATTGTAATATATTCATTAGGCTGAATCTTTTTGATACCATCTCCAGTGATTAAATTAATTTTATTTTTCTCTTTTGTATTTTGTGTTTTAAACCATGAATTAAATTTTTTATAATATTTTTTAAATTTAACTAGGTCGGAAATTCCTTTTGGTTCTGAAGATAGCATATGATCTGGACCTTCCATTCTTTTATTAAGTGTAAAATGTCTCTCAATAATATTAGCACCTAAAGTAATTGCAGTCTTTGAAGATAATAGATCAGTTGTATGATCTGAAAAACCAACAGGAACTTGATAAAGTAATTTAAGATTTTGCATAAATTTTAAATTCACTTCAGAATAAGTAGAAGGATAAGAAGAATTACAATGTAAAATAGCAAGACTATTATTTCCTGTTGATCTTACAGTTTCTATTGCCTCATCTATTTCAGAGATTTTTGACATCCCGGTAGACAATATTAAAGGTTTATTTTTTTTTGCTACATGCTCAATTAATGGCAAATTTACTAAATCTGCCGAAGCTATTTTGAAAGCACACACATTCATTCTTTCTAAAAAATCAGCACTTTCAAAATCAAAAGGAGTAGAAAATATCAATAAATTCTTTTTCTTTGCGTAATTAAATATTTTTTTCTGAATATTAAAACTGAGACTCAAACGACTAAATAATTCGTGAATACTTTCTTGAGTTCCAATTATTTTTTCCGAATATTTTTCTGTTTTTACTTTTTTTGAAACCCTACTGTCTGGAAGAAAAGATTGAAATTTAATTGCATCACATTTAGATTTTTTTGCTTCATCAATTAGTTTTTTTGCAATTGATAAACTTCCATTGTGATTTAAACCAGCCTCAGCTATTATAAATGTGCTACTGTCATTCCCAATAAGTTTTTTATCTATTTTGAAACTTTTTTTAAAATCTACTCTGTTTGTTTCTTTTGCTTCATTAGTAAATGTATTAAACTTATTTGATAAACTATCTGCCAAATCAAAGGATTTGTGGAATAAAATTTGACTATCTGCATAATTAAATTCGCCACCTGCTCCAGCAGAGTACAAGTTATTAAAGCTTTCAATAAAGCTTTTAATTTCAAAAGTTTCGCTTTTATAATCCATAAATTGAACTGGATATACAAAAGGTTCGTAATTAATTTGTGTATCTATTAACTTTTGATTATCAACTAAATTAACTTTTGAAATATCATTTATTACCTGAGATATTACCTCCTCAGAACTTTTTTTAGAAAAATTATCATTGGGGGAATAGGTAATTTCTGCAGTTAAAAAACTTTTACTCTTTGGAGCTACAAATTTAGATAATTTCTTATTTTCAGTAATCCTGTTAAATATGACTTCCTCAGAGTCATAATAAAGCCAATGAGTATTTTTTGGCAAAATGTAATTTTGATCGTAAAATAAATAAACTGAGCATATGCCTCTGAACTTTAAATTATTTTTTTTCCCAAGTAATCTAGACGTAATACTAATAGGGAGTGTAGATATAACAATTTCGTTTTCATTTATATTATAGTTTTTTTTTGTACTAATTATTTTTTTTATTTTTTTATCTTTGTGTTTTAACCCAACTATTTTTTCATTAAATCTAAATTTTCCACCTAATTTTATAATTTTTTTTTTAATCTCATCATATATACATCCTGTCCCATATCTTCCAACAGCAGCATACTCCTCATGATAAAATGGTAGAATTTTGTCTCTAAATTTTATTCGATTTGGGGCCCAATCAGGCGTCATTTTTGATGTATCCAAACCCCATATTTTTTTTGGGTATTTTTCAAAAAACATTTTTCTGAGAGTTGGACCAACAAAAGAATCTATGTATTCTTTATAATTTTTTGCTTTAAATCTTTTAGTTAAATCTTTACATCTAATTAATTCTGACTTTATTTTAATTTTTAAGTTTTTCTCAAATTTTTCTAAAGACTCTTTTGAAAAAGGATAATCATAAAATTTATCAAAATTTTTTCCTTTAACATTTTTTCCATAAAATTTACCTTCAATTAATAAATTTTTAAAATTTTTTTTCCAAAATTTTTTTAATTCATTATCCGGTGTGTGAAAAATATGTGGTCCTGTATCAATAATAAAATCCTTATATTTCCAAGATCTACATAACCCGCCTGAATTAGAATTTTTTTCTATTACCTCAACGCCAAAACCTCTCTCAAGTAATCGCCAAGCGGTAATTAATCCTGTAGGCCCTGATCCTAAAATTATTGCTTTTTTATTTTTTTTCATTTAATCAAAGTTGATTTTTTTTTTAAACACTTTTGATAAACTCTTTAGTATTTTGTTTTTTATCGAATTATCTAATCTAAGAAAATCTCCCATACCATCACAAATTCCAAAAATAGTATTTGGACTAATTGGATTATCTACAATCAAATCATTTTTTTGACCTAATAAACCTTGTGAAACTAATCTAAAATTTTCCCTCTTTTTAATTAAATAAGATTTATTTTTTTCGTATTCTTTAAATGAATCATTCCCCTCTAATAGCATATTTAAAGAAGGTGTGACATCCAATCTATGTACAATTATATTTGAGTCTATGAGAAGTTTTAAAGTTTTCGAGTCAAACATACCTTTACCTATGTCTACAAGTAAAACGTTTTTTTTAAACTCTTTAATATTATTTATTTTCATAGTATTTTTTTGATTTGCAGTGCAAAAAATAACATCATATTGACTTAAATTTTTTTTTAAATATTTTATTTTCTTCGCTTTTGCTATTGTTCCTAGTGGTTTTATAAAATTCAACACATTACATATTTGAACTAGTTTCTTTTCATTTCTTCTAAACAAATGAACTTCAGATCCTCTTTCAATAAGCCTTAAACTCAGTTTAAATCCTATATTTCCTGTTCCTATAATTAAAATTTTTTTACCTGAAAGATTTCTTATTTCTTTTCTAAAATGAATTGCAAGTAGATCTTCAGCAGCATTAATTGTCAGATCATTAGCTTTGTAGAATCGTAAATAAGTTTTCTTTATATTTTCTTTAATAGTTCTTTCAACATTTACTACCTTATTCTTAGTTAATTTAAATGATTTTTTCTCTGTATCGACAAATATCACATTAAAGTTGCCATCAACTATTTTTGCAATTTTTTTTGCAACTCTATCATCGAATAAAACTACTCCAAAATAGATATAGTTAACCGTTTTTCTTATAGGAGTTGTGTAAAATAATACATTCTCGTATTTTTTAGTATTAGAAATAAAGAAAGCAGTCTTTTTATTTTCTTTTCTTGAAATTTTTTTTAAATGTTTAATTTTTTCCTTAAACTCTATAAAGTAATTTTTCATTTATTCCTTTTGTAACTGAAAATTCTTATTTTACTTTTTAAAATTTTTTTTTTATTTTTTATTGATATTGAGATTTTGGAGAAAACTTCATCAACATCCTTAAGATATTTCTTAATAATTTCTTTTTTATGAAAATAAGAAACATATATCAAATTTGATGCTAAATATTTTTTCTTAAGCATAAGTTCTGTAAATAAAGTTCCATAATATTCCCCTTTATTTTTAAAATTAAAATTGATTACAGTATCAATTTGGTTAACTGTTATTTCAATTTTATATTTTTTTGATATTTGAATTAGGCCTTTTTTTATTAATCTTCCTATATTTCTATTATGTTCAAAAACTCTGTTATTCTTGTGATATTTTATGACAGCAAGAGCTGCAGCAAAACCAACTCTTTCAGTCCAAGCCGTACTACTTACAAATGTATCCTGCGCAATATCCATTACCTTTTTTTTACCTAAAACAGAGGAAATCGCATATCCATTACCAAGTGCTTTACCATATACAACCATATCTGGTTTTAGACCGATTTTTTTATATACTCCTCCTAAACACTCTCTCCAGCCAGATGTTATCTCATCAACTATTAAAATAATTTTTTTATTTTTGCATATTGAGTTTAGTCTCGTTATAAATTTCGGCTCCAGGTAAGAATATCTTGAGGGTTCTATTACTATTGCTGCCACATTATTTTTTTTTGTTAGAATATTTAATTGTTTCAAGCTATTAAATTCTAATGGATAAGCTGAATTTTTCAATTCTTTAGGAACTCCAACTGGTTTTAACTTTTTTAAAAGGTGATTATTTAAATTATTAATATTTTTTAAGTTTGCAGCAAGATACCAATCATGCCAACCATGATATCCACAAAAAATAACTTTAGATTTTTTAGATTTTGATCTTGCAATTCTTACAGCTAAAGACATTGCTTCACCGCCACCTCTTGCAAATTTTACTTGATCGGCGAAACTATCAATTTTTAAAAGCTCTTTTGCTAAAGAAATTTCTTCATAACAATTTAGAGTAGTGTTTATTCCTTTATCTATGCTTTTTTTAACAAAATTATTAATAAAGGAATTATTATAGCCTAACACACAAGAACCTATACCCATTAAACTCATATCAATATATTTTTTTTTTTTTAAATCCCAGACATATACACCTTTTGATTTAGTATAATAGGTTGGCCAACCACTAGGTAGAAATCGCTCTGGTCTTTTTGATAAAAGTCCATTACCTCCAGGTATAATTTTCTTTGCTTGTCTCCAAAGAATTTTTGGATTTTTAATCATTTAAATATTCCTTATCTTTCTTTAGTGATTTATCCCAACCGAAATTTCTTTTAATTCGTTTTTGATATAAAATTTTAGCTGGGTTTCTATCAATGAGTTTGATTATATCATTCATTTTAAAAGTTAAAATTTTCTTTTTAGAAAAATTATCGATAATGAAACAAAAGAGTTTAAAATCAGCTTTTATATCAATTGTATATCTATACTTTGATAGATCTTTGTGAAGGTTAATTTGCTTTGTTTTAAAAGTTTTTGAACTCCACATATATTTTGTGACATGCTCTTTCTCAGATGGCAAGAAAGCTTTTTTATAAGTTTTATTTAATGTTCGAAAATTGAAAATTTCAATATCGGAACCATCAGGGTATGTACAGGGAGTTGGATAGGTGTTAGCTAGATAGTCGTAATTATTTTTTATTTGTAAATTTATCATTTTGTTTAGAGTAGCATTGTCAATAAATGGACAGTCACTTGTGACTCTTATAATGTTTATTGATTTAAATTTTTTTGCTGCATGAAAATATCTTTTTAAAACATTTGAATTATTACCACGAAATAAACTAACATCTTCTTTCTTACAAAATTTTTTAAAAATATTATCTTTCTTCAGTCTTGTAGTTGCTATAATTATTTTTGAAATTTTATTTATTTTTTTTAATCTTCCCACCAAGATACCAAGAGGAGTTATCCCTTTGTAGTTTTTTAAAGTTTTCCCCGGAAGTCTTTTAGAACCCATCCTAGCTTGAACTATTGCATGAAACATATTTTTCTATAGTTTTTTGATATAACTGTGTTGTTTTTGTGAACATTTTTTTTACTATTTTTTTTCAATTAAAAAATCACCTAAAATTAAAGCATCAATGTTTGTTTCATAAAAAATTTTCAAAGCTTGTTTTTCGTCATTTATGATCGGTTTTCCGTGGGTATTAAGAGAAGTATTCAACAATCCGTATGTTTTTGAGATTTTACCAAATTGTTCAATAATATTGTAATAAAATTTATTATCTTTCTTATGCAGAATTTGAGGCCTACAAGTATTGTCATAAGGATGAGTTGCAGCAATTAGATTCTTTCGACCTAAGTTGGTTGTATCTAAACAATTTGTCATATATTTGTAGTTCTCAAGATTTGTTTTTTTATTGATCAAGAAATATTTTTTTGCATACTTATCAATAACAGTTGCAGCGAATGGCATCCAAAAATCCCTATTTTTTACAGTTTCGTTTATTTTTTTTATATTATCTCTATCTTTTGGATTACATACTAAAGATCTATTTCCTAGTGATCTTGCTCCAAATTCTGCCTTACCTTTACAGATTGCGATAAGTTTATTTTTTTTTAGTAAATTCGCAGATCGTAAAACAATATTTTTTTTATAAATATTAAAGTTTTTTTTATTTATTGTTTTTAAAATATTTTTTACTTTATGATCTGAGATTTCGTAACCTAGATAAGAATTTTTTAATTTATTGGTTATAAGATTATTTTTCAATGAGTATCCATAACAAGCACCCATTGCTTGTGAACTATCGTCAGGTGAAGGTGGCACATAAACAGAACTAACTTTACTAGATTTTGAAATCTCCAAATTTGCTTTAACGTTCATGGCTACTCCACCTGCAATACCAATATTTGAATATTTTTTTTGTGAGATACAATTATTTATCCATTTTCCCAATAAGTATTCTGTATATTTTTGCAATGCTCCTGCAATAGAGTCAAATCTATATCCGTTGAATATTTTCTTTAAATAAAAAAAAGAATCCTTTGGCATTGATTTATTAAAAAAATTTTTACCTTTGACAGTTTGAAAAGTTTTAAACTTATTAAATAATTTCTCTAGATATTTTTCTTTGCAGTATGGCGCCATTCCCATAATTTTATATTCATGTTCATTAGGTTTAAAACCTAATAAAAGAGTTGAATATCTATACATTCTTGCAATTATACAGTTTCCTCCTTCACTTATTAATTTGTAAGCAAAGTGTTTATTCTTTTTAAAAAATTTATAATAGGAATAATTAATAAAATCTCCAAAAGCATCCACAGTCATAATGCTTGCATTTTTGTTATATAGACTACCTGAGCAGTATGCATATGCCGCATGTCCAAAGGAATGTTTAATAAAGTGAACTTTATTTTCATTAATATTCATGTGTTTCTTTAACACTTCTGTTCTAATTTTTTGTCCCATAATCATGATTCTTTTATTTGATACATGGTCAGAACTATTTAAAAAACTTCTAATTTTTTTCTTCCAATATTTTTTTCCAGGATATTGCTGTAAATCAATTTTTTTTTTAAAAATTTTTAATAGAGATTTTTTTTGATTTTTATATATTCTTGGATACCAAACATCATTTTGTTCATTTATATGATCTTGAATACTAAAGTTTGTATAATGACGAACAAGAATATAGGATGGTGACCAATATTTTGAAATAAAGCATACAGCGTCAATGCTTTTTGGATTAATTCTAAATTTTTTTAGAATAAAGTTAATTGCATTTTTTGGATAAGATTCATCATTTTTTCTTCCTGTAAATCTTTCTTCACTTGAACATGCAACAATTTCTCCATTAATCATTAAACTAGCTGTAGAATTTTGCTCCCAATTAATACCAAGTATGATTTTTGTGTTATTTTTTAACATTGAGTTATTCAATTTAATTATTTTAAAATAAATAAAAGGTATACTAATAAAATCTTGACTGTTCAACAATTGAACGATAGATTGTTCAAAAATTGAACATTATGAAAGAAGATCCTGATCATTTTGAAGTTTTAAGAAAAATTCATAGCAAACCCAGAGCTTCACAAAGAGATTTAGCCTTTGAGCTTGGTTTTAGCGTTGGAAAATTAAACTATTGTTTAAAGGCTTTAAAAACAAAGGGCCTAATTAAAATTGAAAATTTTAAAAAAAATCCAAAAAAAATTAATTATCTTTACGTTTTAACACCTCAAGGCATCTCAACAAAAACAAAGTTAACAGTAAACTTTATGAAAAGAAAACTAAAGGAGTATGAGGAATTAAAAAAAGAGATCGAAAAGGAACAATAAATGTGGACGATTATAAAATATAAGAAAAATAACCTTTATACTCTTCAAAAAGAACTCACTCAAAAACTTGATAAAAATTTAAAAATTTTTATTCCAAAAATTAAGATACAAAAAGTAATAAAAAATAAGATTAATTACAAAGATATTCCAATTTTGGGAGATTATTTGTTTTGTTATCATCCTTGTTTTAGAATAACCCAAAATATAAATCAACTTAAGTTTTGTAGAGGCTTAGAGTATTTTTTATTAAATTATTTAAATAATCAAAGTGAAATAGAAATGTTTATTGACGATTGTAAAAAAAATGAGGATCAGAATGGATATATCAAACAAAGTTTTTTTAATTTCGATTATTTAAGTGAATTTAAATTTTTAACTGGACCTTTTTTAAATCAGATTTTTAAAATATTAAGTAAGGAAAAAGATAAAATTAATATTTTAGTGAAGAACAAAAAAATTACGGTTTCTAAGGATAAATATATTTTTAGACCAGTATAAATAAAATTTATGATAAATGTAAAATTGGTCTTTTACATAGTGCGGAGCTATGCCTGATAAACTCTGCTCAATTAATAGTACCTGCTTAATTAATAATAAATGAATAAACTTCTCAATTTAATTCCAAAGAACGAAAAAATTAATCTTTTAGTTTTTTTTATACTATCCTTTTTTGTTATGATATTTGAAACATTGAGCATAGCTATTATATTTCCCTTAATTATATTAATTTTAAATAAAGAACTCAGTTCATTAAAATATTATGATTCATTTGAAATATATTTAACAGATTTAAACTACCATGAATTATTATTTTTTGTATTGATTACTATTTGTATATTATATTTAATTAAAAACTTATTTTTAATTTTTTGCCATTGGTTTAATCTAAACTTCATAAATAGAGTTGAAATAAAGATTCAAAAGAAAATATTTAATATTTATATAAATCAGCCACTCCTAGAAAATATGAAAAAGAATATTGGTATAAAATTTAGAAATACAACAAATGAAATATCAATACTTACAAAATACATGATTGCAATTATGCAACTAACAATCGAGGTGATAGTTTTAGCAGGTATTTTTACTTTGTTTTTAATAATTCAACCTACTACAACTTTTATAATATTTGGTATTATTTCTATTTTTATACTTTTTTTTTATTATATAGCTAAAATAAAAGCATATGGATGGAGTAAGACAAAATTATTTCATTCTGGACAAGCATACAAAACAATTTTAGAAGGTTTAAATTCTATAAAGGAAATAAAAATATTTGGAAAATCAAATTTCTTTTTAGACTTATTTTCTTATCATCAACAAAAAACTCTAAATCTTGTAAGGAATATTAACATGCTTAATTATTTTCCTAGAGTAGTTATAGAAACTGTAACCATATCAGCAGTATGTTTTTCGATTATTTACATGGTGAATATGGAGGTTGATAACTCAAATATAGTAGCAACATTAGGCATTTTTTCAGCTGCAGCCTTTAGGGTATTTCCATCAATAACAAGAATAATTGGAAATTTTAATACTATTAAAGCAGGCCTTCCTTCAGTTGATTTATTAAATTATGAAATAGAAAATAATAAAATATTACACGATAATCACAAAAATTACGACGTAGTAAAGTTTAATGATTCGATCACTTTTAAAAATGTAACCTTTAAATATCCTGCAAGTAACAAAAAAATATTAAATGAGGTTTCATTTAAAATTGATAAAGGCTCAAGAGTAGGGATAAGCGGGGATAGCGGATCAGGCAAAAGCACATTATTAACATTGTTACTAGGATTAATTAAACCAGATAGTGGAGAAGTATTATTTGATAAAGTTAAAACTTATGAAAATTTTGAAAATATAAGAAAAAATTTTGGATATGTTTCTCAAGAAGTTTTTCTACTTGATGAAACTATAAAATATAATGTAACCCTAGGTTTACAAGAAAAAGATATCGATCGTCAAAGATTAAAAGAAGTCTTAGATATATCAAATTTGTCAAATTTTATTAATAGCTTAGATAATAAAGAAGAAACTCAAATTGGTGAAAAAGCTCTTAAAATTTCTGGAGGTCAAAGACAGAGACTTGTTTTAGCAAGAGCGCTATACAACAACCCAGAAATAATAATACTAGATGAAGCAACAAGCGAACTCGATAAAAAAAACGAAATAGAGATTTTTGAAAATATTCTTAAAAAAAAATAAAAATAAAACAATGATTATTATTACTCATAATAAAGATTTGTTGAGGATTTGTGACCAAATCATAAGCATAAACGGCGATAAAGTTATTTCATCATCTAACTAATAATAACTGAACTAAATGAAAAAAATTATTTTTTTACCAATAGAAATTAAATCAAGAGAGTTAATACCAAAAACACTAGTATCTATGTTTGCTTTAAAAAATAATTTTTCTTGTTTTATTGGAAATAAGCATGGAATTTTTAGAGCTACCAAACATTTTAGTCCTGGGACATATTTCTACAAATCAATTAATCATACTGACCTTAATCATATTAAAAAGATTAAAGGTTTGAAAAATAATTATATTGTACAAGATGAGGAGGCTGGTTTTACTCATTCCTCGATACAAGATATAAATAAATTTATAACTGTTAGAAGTAGTTTAAAAAATGTAGAACTAATTGATAAGTTTTTTACATGGGGCAAATTTGATCATCAACAATGGGTAAAAAGATATTCAAAATATTCTCATAAGTTTAAGCTATTAGGTTCGCCAAGAATGGATTTATGGAAAAAAAATATAATTAACAAAGTTTATGAGAATGAGCTTAAAAAAATAAGAAATAAATATGGTAGTAACATAGTTCTTATAATTAGTTCCTTCATAAGCTCAAAAAAAGATTTTTTAGATTATAATAGAACAGATCAGTATTGGTTTAAATTTAGAAGCGATAAAGAAAAGAGAATTCAATTAAATCAAAGAAAATCCGATAGAGCTTTTTTTAAAAATTATATAAAGATGATAGATTATATCTCAAAAAAAAATCCAAAAATTAATTTTATAATTAGACCACATCCTAGTGAAAATATATTAGATTGGTTTAAAATTTCTAAAATGTTCAATAAGAATGTTTTTGTATCTAACGATTATGACGCATCCCCATGGATGCAAGTATCCAAATTTGTAATACACAATTCATCAGCGGCTGGTTTACAAACAATTGGAATGAATAAGAAGTTAATTACATATAAGCCTAGTCAATTTAAGTATAATAGAAATTTCCCAAATAAATTTGGAATATTAGCAAGAAATAAGGAAAAAATTAGTAAAATTATAAAAGGAAATGGAAATTTCTTTACAAGTAAAAGCGATATAAAAAAATTAAAATATAGACTTTATGATCTAAATTCCAATAAGTTAATAGCAGAAAAGCTAGTAAAAATTATAAACAAAATTCACAAAGTTAAATCTAATGCAAGTCTTACTAAAATTTTTTTTCTGTCTTTCTTATATAAGTCCAGAGATTTATTTTTTGAACAATTTATAAAAATTCTTAGGAAAAAAAAGAGAGATGATTATTCAATTCGCAGTTCAGGAGAAAAAATTCCAGGTGGAATTAGAAAAAAGGATCTAATACAAGTTTTTAAAGCTATGAATAATTTTGATAAAAAAGTAAAAATATTTCAGTTTTGTAACAATTGTTTTTTCGTGTACAAAAAAAACTAGGAAAATTTATGAGAAAAAATTTTAAAGTATTAGCGATTAACCATGGAGGTCATGATACTTCAGCGGCAATAGGGCATAATGGAAAAATTGTTTCTGCCTGTGAACAAGAAAGATTTGATTTAGTAAAACATTCTAGAAGTTTTCCAATAAATGCAATTAATGAATGTCTTAAAATAAGTAAATTAAAAATAAATCAAATAAATGAAATAGCAATTACTGTCGATTATCATGAATTTATAAAAAAAAGATATCTTGAGCCAGCAATAAAGGATATTGAAAAACTCAAGGTTCTAATTAATGATTTTGAACAAATAAAATCATATGCGGATTATGAAAATCTAATTCGATACAAACTGAAATATAAAGGGAATATAAAGTTTTATAGGCATCACTTGTGCCATATAGCCAGCGCTTATTTTCCTTCTGGATTTAATAAAGCATTATTAATTAGTAATGATGGACTAGCAGAAAATGAAACTGGAATGGTAGGCATAGGTAAATTTGGAAAAATAGAAATTAAAAATTATCTTCCAAGCTATCCAGACTCTCTTGGGTTATTTTATTCAGCATTAACTTTTTATCTTGGTTGGAAACATCATTGTGACGAGGGAATTATAATGGGTTTAGCTCCATATGGAGATCCTTATGCTAAGGTTCCAGGAAAGAATATATCGTATATAAAACAATTTAGAAAAATCATTATTGATAGAGATAATTTTAATTATGAAATTGATAAAAGTTGGATAGCATATCACATTAAAAGAGATACCTGGATTAGTGAAAAATTTATCAAATTTTTCGGAAAAAAAAGAAAATATAGAGATCCTATTAAACAAAGACACAAAAATATTGCCGCTGCATTACAGTTAAGATTGGAAGAAATTGTGCTCAATAAATTAAAGATTGCAAAAAAAAAATATAAAATTAATAAATTGTGTATTGCTGGTGGAGTAGGTCTTAATTGTTCTCTTAATGGAAAAATTGCGGAGTCGAAATTATTTAAAGAAATTTTTGTTCAACCTGCATCTGGTGACTCTGGTGTAGCAATTGGAGCAGCATATTTAGCTATGTTAGAAAAAAATAAAAAAAAAAAAAATAAGAGTAAAAAAAAGAATATCAACATATTTAGGATCTAGATTTAAAAAAGAAGAAATTTTAAGAATTTTAAAATCAAGAAAAGTAAAATATAGTTTTAGTAAAAATATTTTTGATGAAGTTGCTGAACATTTGAAAAAGGGTGATATTATTGCATGGTTTCAAAATGAGGCAGAGTTTGGTCCTAGAGCTTTAGGCAATAGATCTATAATTTGCAGACCATACCCGGAAAAAATGAAAGATTATTTGAATAAAAGAGTTAAATTCAGGGAATATTTCAGACCTTTTGCTCCTGCTGTCCTTGAGGAGCATACGTCAGATTATTTTGATATTAAACAAAAATCACCTCATATGCTTATTGCATGCAAAGTTATTAAAAATAAAAAAAAAAAGATACCCGCAGTAGTTCATGTAGATAATACCTGCAGAGTGCAGACTGTGTCAAAGAAAAACAATTTAAACTTTTATAAACTGATTAAAAGTTTTTATAAAAAAACAGATTGTCCAGTGATCTTAAATACAAGTTTTAATGTTAAAGGTCAGCCAATTATAAATACACCTTCTCAAGCAATTAAATCTTTCTTCAAAACCAATATAGATATTTTAGTTCTAGGAAACTATATTTTAAAAAAATGAAATATCTAAAAAAAATATTCGGTAATATAATTACAGACTTTTACAAAATTGAAATTTTAAGGACATTTATTGTACTTTTTCGATTTATATTTCTTTATTATATTTTGAGAAAAATAAAATTTTATATACCCGAACAGCAAAAAATAAAACAGCATATTACAATTAAAAAAAGAGATAAAGATTTTACTGTTATAAGCCATAACATGCATTTTGTTGAAAATTTTTTTAATTTAAAAGAAACTTTTAACAAATTTAACGGTTCAAAAACTGTATCATTAACTTATCCCTTAAAGTCGGTCGATTATTTAAATTTTGAAAATTCAAAAGTTTTATCGGTTGGTCCAAGAAATGAAGGTGAATTATATCTTTTAAGAAGTCTAGGTTTTTCTTGGAAAAATATTTATGCCATAGATTTATTAAGCTATTCACAAAAAATTGAATTAGGTGACATTCATAAAACAAACTATAAAGATGAAACGTTTGATGTAATAGTTTGTGGATGGGTCTTATCGTATAGTAATGACTATGAAAAAATTTTAGATGAAATGTTAAGAATATCTAAAAAAAAAGGAATAATTAGTATCGGTTTTACGTATATTCCTGAAAAAATTGATGAACAAAGGGAATACGACGATAGGAAAAAAAATATATTAGATAGTACTGATCAGATACTATCTAGATATAAAAATAAGATTTCAAATGTTTACTTTGAATTTGATGCAATGAAATTCGATAAAAGTCAAAAGAGACATTCAATACTTATTTTAAGATTAAAAAAAGATTAAAACAAAATGAAAAGAATAGATAAACTATTAGTTCCAAATTATAAAAAAATCAAAGTTCTAAGGATTCTAGATGAATACGATTTAAAAAAAATTAATAAAAATTATAACTTAAGCTTAATGTTTATTTTAAAGCGTTATGTTAAAGATTCTTTATTTTTTTTTCTTAAGAATATACCTCTTATAAACAAAATATTTTTTATTAGATCAAGAACTTTATTATCTGTTAAATTTAAATACGATAATATGGCAGGTGTATATGTTAATAATCAAAAAAACTTTAAAAATGAAAAATACTTAGCACTTAATGAAAAAAATGAAGTATTAGAATGTAGAGGTATAATAACGCCATATTATGCCGATTGTTTAAAAGGGTTGTTTTTACTTTCTAAATCAAAGTCTTTATTAGAGGTAGGTGCAGGTGAATTAACCACAATTTCTCTTGTTCTTGATTCTTTAAAAAAAAAAATTTCTTATTCTGGGGCAATAGATATTTCCCTAAATAGGCTGCTAGTAGGGAAAAAATATTTGAAATCTCAAGGTAATAAAGTTGATTTTTTGGCCAGAGCAGATGCATCTCAACTACCTTTTAAAGATAATTCTTTTGATATGGTTTATACTTGTCATTGTTTAGAACAAGTTCCAAATTTATTTATTAAAAGTGTGAAAGAACTTATTCGAGTATCAAAAAAATATATTGTGATAATTGAACCATCCTACGAATTTAGTTTAATAGCCTCAAGAAATAATATTTATAAAAAAGGTTATACAAAAATAACTAATGCCTTATTAAGTAAAACCGGATTTACGCCAATTTATAGAAAATTTTTGCCGTTAAAAAATTATATTTCCAGTGCTGAAATTATAGTTTTTGAAAAAAAGAATTATTCTAAAAGTTTAAAAAAAAAAGAAATACAATTTGTAAGCCCCATTTCAAGAGAAAAGCTATCTAAAAATAAAAAGTTTTTATTAGATAAAAAAAATTTTAAAAAATATAAAATCTATAAAAAAATACCTTTACTCGCACAATTCGATGCAGAAAACTGTTAAATTAATTTATATATCTTGAAAATAATTTTATTGTTGAGGATATAGATGCTGGTTTGCAAAATTTAATCAAAGGATTTTTTTCATAAATAAAAATGTCAAAATTCTTAAAATTTTCAGATAAAAAATTTTTTTTAGGGAAACATACAAAAGTAATTATTAAATAATCTCTATGAAAACCTTTTTGTGGAATGGACGCCCTATGCATACAATTTGTTGGGTCAAACAATAAACATTCACCTATATTACCCGTGTTATCAAATACTAAATCTTTAACATTTGTCTCATTATAATCTGATCTATCTTTATAACTAGAATTTTTAATGAATCTCCTTAAATTTTTCTTTGAAACAATTTTCATTGGCCCATGCTCAACTTTTGTATCCATCAAATTAACAAAAATTTTTAGATGCGTGCATGTGTACGCGTCATTATGGAAATTATCTGAAAAAAGATCAATATTATTTATTTTTTCATAATAAACATTTCTTCTAAGGCATATGTATGCTGGCAGGATCTTTGAATTATAATATTTCTCTATTTCCTCTAATTTGTTTTTAAGCTTAACATTTATGATTTTATCAACCGCTTCACGTATTTCGTTATTTGGAGAAAATTCGTATGGAGGGTTTTCCTCAATATTTTTTAATTTTAAATTTTGGTTAATTTGTTTGATTTCATCTTTTATGTCTACATCAAGTTTTACGAAACCATCATTTTTAAAATTTTTTATAAAATCTTGTCTATTTTTAGATTTAGCAACAAAAAAATTAAATAATATATCAAACAAAATTAGATTTAAAGGTTTACGTTTATTAAAAATAGTAATCGTAATTTTTCTTAAGATTTTTTTCTTTAGAGTTCTAAAAAAATTTATCATAATTAATTTAAAAGATAATATAAACTAATAATTATTGCAATAAATGAAAAAGATTAAAAGATTACATGATAAATTTTATTTAAAGGAAAATAGGTATAATGCACCAAAAGAATCTTTTAAAGAGATTTTAAAAATTATAAAAAAACAAAAAAAATTTAAAAACAAAAATATTCAATATCTAGACGTAGGCTGTGCAACAGGTGAATTGATATATTTTATTTCAAAAAATTTTAAAAACATAAAAATTACTGGACTCGACGTAATGGTTGATCTTTTAAAAAAAGCAAAAAAATATAATCCAAATAGTATTTTTTACAAAAAAAACATTAATAGTAAAAAATTTAACCTTGAAAAAAAATATGATCTTATTACCATGACAGGTGTTCTATCAATATTTGATAATTTTGAAACTTCACTAAATAATTTAAGAAAAATGATGAATAAAGATTCTATTTTAATTGTACATGGTCATTTTAATCCATATCCTTATGATGTATTAGTAAAATATACTGAAAAAGATAAAAAAAATATCCTACAATCTGGTTGGAATATATTTTCAATATCCTCTTTAAAGAAATATTGTAGAGATAAAAAACTTTCTATAAGTGTACTGCCTTTTTTTATAAAAAAACGTTTATTTCAAAATAAAAAAGATTTAATTAGAACATGGACAATCAATTATAAAAATAAAAATTACTTTACTAATGGACTAAATCTTTTTTTGAGCAAGTACTTCTTAATAATTAAGAAAAAATGATAAGCCTTCCTAAAATTGTCAAATTTTGTAAACTCTGTGTTCAGTCAAACCAAAGACCTGGACCCTCTCCTGAGCATAGGAAAAAAAATAAGTCCGTACCAACAATTGGTTTTTCTGAGAATATCTGCGATGCATGTAGATATTATAAAAATATAAAATCAAAAATTAATTGGAGAGACAGAGAGAAAAAATTAAGGGATCTATGTAATAAATACAGGGATCCTAAATCTCAATATGATGTTCTTGTTCCCGGTAGCGGAGGCAAAGATAGTATTTTTGTATCAGAAATATTAAAAAATAAATACAATATGAAGCCTCTTACAGTTACTTGGGCACCTCATTTATATACTGATGTAGGGTGGAAAAATTTTCAAAGCTGGTGTCGAACAGGTGTAGATAACATATTAGTTACACCGAATTATAAAATACATTCTAAACTAACATCTTTGGCTTTTAAGAATTTAGTTAACCCTTTTCAACCATTTATTATCGGCCAAAAAATTTGTGCTCCTAAAATTGCATTAAAATACGGAATAAAATTAATCATGTATGGGGAGAATAATTCTGAAGCGAGAGGTTTTTATAAAGAAAATTTGAAGCCAGAAATGGATATAAAGCATTTTACAAGAAAAAATAAAAAATCTAAGTTATTTTTTGGAGGCTTATCTTTAAAAAAACTTAAAAAAGAAAATATTAATGTTAGAGATTTAGACATTTATATTCCTCCATTAGAGGAAACAATCAAAAAAAACAAAATTGTAATACATTTCATGAGTTATTATAAAAAATGGTCCCCTCAAGAAAATTATTATTTTTCCAAAAAAAATTCTGATTTTCAAACTAATATTGATGGTAGAAGCGAGGGGACTTACTCAAAATTTTCAAGTCTTGATGATAAAATCGATGGACAACACTATTTCACGATGTATATCAAATTTGGCCAAGGAAGAGCAATGAATGACGCATGTAGAGATATAAGAGATGGTTTTATAACAAGAAAAGAAGCACTTTTATTAATGAAAAAATATGATGGAGAATTTCCGAAAAAATACTTTAAAGAATTTCTTAAATATATAAATATTACCGAAAAAGAATATTGGCGCATAATAGATAAAGCTAGACCAAAACATTTATGGAAAAAAAAAGCAGGTAAATGGATACTAAAAAAAAAAGTATGGCAAGAAAATGTTAAATAAAAAGACGCTACATAGTTATAATATAGAATTCAAAGACAAAGGATATATAGTTCTTAAAAATATCTTTGATAAAAAAATAATAAAAGAATTTTGTAAATCTTTAGCTTATTTAATAAATGCCAGTAATGTAAGGGGTATTAAAATTAAAAATATAAAATTGAAAAAATTCGACATTCTTAAAAAAGAAGTATTATTAAACTTACTTAAACTTGAAAAAAAGGATCACAATCATATCAAAATAATTTATGATACCTTAAGAGATCTAAATATAACTGATAAAATTTTTAATAATTATAAAATTACAAAAGTTATTTATAACCTTTTAGGTTTAAGTGAGGACATCCCTATTTACGTTAAGCAAAAAGCTTGTAGAATAGATATGCCAAAAAATACAGACTTTTCGTTGGATTGGCATCAAGAATCACCTTATACCATAAAAGATTCAAGCTTAATACAAATCTGGGCTCCAGCAATAATGGCTATAAAAAAACAAAATGGTGCAATTAAAGTTTTACCTAAATCTCATAAAGAAGGACATCTTAAAACTAAAGATTTATTTCCAGAAATTGGACATGCACAATATATACCGAGTAAAAAAGTAATTAAAAAATATAAAACTAAAGATATTGAAATGGAAGTTGGCGATGTATTACTTTTTTCAAAGTTTTTAATCCATAAATCTGGCAATAATATCTCTAGGTTTCCTCGTTTAACATTAATAGCACACTATCACGATCCTATAAAAAAAAGCTTTATAAAAAATTTTTTTTATAAAGGTGATAAATCTATTAAAAGAAATACCTATACTAAATGATCTCAAGAGAAAAAGCTCTTAAAAGTTGTTATGATTTTTGGCAAATGCATAACACTGAAAAAGGTTTCCCAGAAAATTATCCTGAAGAAGAAGTAGTAAGATTTTTAATGAGACTAAAGTCATTTAATAAAAAAAGTAAAAAAAAAATTAAAATTCTAGACTTAGCAACTGGTTCAGGAAAAAATATACAACCAATAATTGACTTGGGTTTTGAGCTTTATTTAATAGATTGGTCAAAAGGAGGACTAAACTACATTAAAAAAAGATATAAAAATAAATCTATAAAATCAGTTTGTATTGATTTTACAAAAAAAAAACTTCCATATAAGAAAAATTTTTTTGATGGTGTAATAGCAACTTCAGTATTCGACCATATGTTTAAAGAAGATTCTAAAAAATTGTTAAAAGAAGTATATAGAGTTACAAAAAAAAATAGTTTTATGGTCTCTAATTTAATGACTTCAGGTACAAATAAAAAAAACAGGTTAGGCATGAGGATTAAAAGCGAACCTGGAACCTATCTAGTTAAAACAGGAAATTCAGCTGGGGAGATACACAGTATTTTTAAAAAAAAAGAAGCAAAACATTTCTTTTCACGATATTTCAAAACATTAAGTATCACCGACTATTCTATTCTTTATAATTATAAGGAAAAATTGAATTATATTTATTGTAATCTAAAAAGAAAGTAATTTTCAATAAATGCTGAAAAGAATAATAGCCAGACTTGATGCTAAACAGCAGAAAATTATCAAAGGAATAAACTTAGAAGGATGGAAGATTATTGGAAATTTAGATGAGTTTTCAAAAAAATATTATGAACAAGGTGCTGATGAGCTTTTAATAATCGACTCTGTCGCTAGCTTATACAATCGTGACAAAATCATAGAAATAATTAAGAAAATCACAAAAGATGTATTTGTTCCTATTACAGTAGGTGGAGGTATAAGAAGTTTTCAAGATGCAGCAGATCTCTTTATGTCAGGAGCAGATAAAATAGCAATTAATTCAGCAGCTATTTTAAAACCTAAAATTCTAAAAAAATTATCGGATAATTTTGGAAGTCAATCAGTAGTTTCATCTATTCAAGCAAAAATGATAGGCAAAAAAAAATGGACAGCTTACTTTGAGTCAGCAAGAGAGGACTCTGGACTTGATGTAATAGATTGGGCGAAAAAATGTGAACAATATGGAGCAGGCGAAATATTATTTACATCAGTTGATAAAGACGGAACCGAGGAAGGATATGATCTTTATTTAGCTGAAGAAATATCAAAGAATATATCAGTACCTATAATTTTTTCTGGTGGGTATAGTTGCTTTAAAGATATTCAACTTCTCAATAAAATAGAAAATATTGATGCTTTTGCAATAGGAACATCTTTGCATAAAAATAATTCAAATATTAAAAGAATAAAAAGTTTAGCAAAAAAGAATAAAATCAATGTCAGGCACTAAAGATAAAATTTTAGTAGTCGACTTAGGAATAAGTAATATTCTAAGTTTAAAAAATGCAATAGAATTTTGTGGGGCAAAAGTTATTGTATCTAATAAAAAAGAAGAAATAAAAAATTGTGATAAGTTAATATTGCCTGGGGTTGGATCATTTTCAAAGGGAATGAAAAATTTAAATAGACTTAAAATTAAAGATGCATTAATTAGACATTGCTATGACAACAAATTTCTACTCGGAATATGTTTAGGTATGCAATTACTATTCAAAGATAGTTTTGAAAATGGGCATTTTCAGGGGTTAAATATTTTAAAAGGTTCAATAAAAAAACTTCCATCTAAAAAAAAAAGTATAAAAATTCCTCATATTAATTGGGCAGAGGTAGAATTTAAAAAAAATAATAAAGTACCTTTTTTAAAGAATATTAAAAGCAAATCTTACTATTATTTTGTGCACTCTTATTACGCATCAAATATTGAAAATAAAAACTTACTAGGTCAAACAAAATTTGGAAGCTTTATTTTCCCTTCAGTTGTTAGAAAAAACAATATATATGGAATTCAATTTCATGCAGAAAAAAGTTCAGCAAACGGAATACAAATGTTAAAAAATTTTTTAAAACTCTAAAAATTTTATGAAGAAAAGAATTTATTTAATGATGGAAATTAAAAAAAGGGAGCTTGAAGCAAGACTTTACTTTGCATACGTTGCTGCCATGAATGGATATTCAGTAGTAATTGGTAAAAAGGGTGATATTTGGACTAGGAGAAATTTATTAAGACCTGGGATAGTTGTTTTTAAAAGCATAGGTCCGAATAATACTAAACTTATTGATGATATATTGAAAGCGGGACATAAAGTTGTTGCTTGGGACGAGGAGGCTTTTGTAACTCCAAAAGAAATAAATTTCTTCATTCAATTCCGTTTGAATAGACTGAATTTTAAAAAACTTGAATACTTTTTTACTTGGGGAGAAGTTGAATATGAGTATCTCTCAAAAGAATACAAAGAATTTAAGGATAAAATTTATAAAACAGGAAATTCAAGAATTGATATTTTAAAAGGTGAAAATTTCAAAGTTTTTAATAGTGAAATTGATGAAATTAAAAAAAAACACGGGAAATTCTGTTTATTTCTCGGAAATTTCGGAAGAACAAATAATTTAACCTTCAAAGATAAAACTGAGGGTTATGTTAAGTATCAACTTAAAGAAGGAACATTTAAGCCGGGTACCCCGGCCCATAAATTCGCTTTAAATAACGAAGTTATCTCAAGAGGGGTTTTTGACCAGCTTCCTAACTTATTTAAAGAATTTTCTCTAAATTTCCCTGATAAAAAGATGATAGTAAGACCACATCCTTCTGAGAAACTTGAGCCCTATAAAGAAATGCTTAAGGGCATTAAAAATGTCATATTAGCGTCTGATGATAATAATACTTTGTCTTGGATAAAAGCATCAGATTTTATTGTTTCAAGCAATTGCACAACAAGTATAGAAGCTTTTCTCTTAAATAAACCAAGCATTAATTACTGGCCTTTTGACGACCAAAAAGAGCAGGAATTTTATTTACCAGATAAAGTAAGCTTAAACGCTAATACTTATGAAGAATTAAACAATTTAATTCGAAACTTATATAAAAATAATTTTGAAAGTATTAAGAATATTTATAAAAATGAATCAGTTAAAAAAGATTTGAACAAGGCTTTTCATAACTATAATTCTAAAATTTGCTCTGCAAGTGAAATGTTAAAATTTCTTGATAAAATTAATGTTCCTTCAAAGAAAGATAAGAAAATTGGATTTTTTTACTTTTATTATTATCTGGCAAGGTCTTTTGCTAGGATCGTTAAAGACAAAGCTTTATACACAATAAAAGACGATCATTACAAAAATTTCAAAAAATATATGAAAGCAAAAATGGTTAATTTTAAATATAAAGAGCTCAATTCTAAATTTAAAATCATTGTAAGGTCTAATCATGAAAATCATAAATCATTTACCGTAAAAGAGATTATACCTAAAATATTTTCTATAGAAAAAAAAGATATATAAATTAAAATCAAAATTTATAATGAAAACAAAAAAAAATATTGTTGCACTAATTGCAGCTAGAAAAAATTCAAAAGGAATTAAAAATAAAAATCTTTTGAAAATCAATAATCAATCAATCGTAAAAAAAGCTGTCCAGATTGGTTTAAAAATTAAGTTAGTTGATCAAATAATTTTATCCTCAGACAGTCAGAAAATTCTAAATTTAGTAAAAAATAATAAAAAAATTTTAAAAATCAAAAGAAAATCTAACTTAGCAAGAGATAACACACCGATGTTACCTGTAATGCAAGATGCGATAAAAGTTTTTGAAAAAAAAAGTAAAAAAAAAGTTTCCTATATAATTCTTCTTGATCCAACTTCTCCTTTTAGATTAAAGAAAGATGTGCATAAGGCAATTAGAATATTCAACAAAAAAAAATTGGACTTACTTGTTTCTGTAAATGAACCAGAACATAACCCTTATTTTAGTATTATGGAAAAAAGAGGTGTTTATTATTCATTGTCCAAAGGCACAAATTTTAGTCTTGGGTCAAGACAAGAGGCTAAAAAAGTATTCAACATCAATACAATCATATGGATTTATTCAAGAAGAGCAGTAATGCAAATCAAAAAAAGGATTCCATTTAAGACAGATATTATTATTATAGATGAAGAGAGATCAATAGAGCTTAATACTAAAAAAGATTTAATTAGAGTTAAAAACTTTTTAAAAGGTTAAAAATGAGAAAAATTTTAAAAAAAATAAACGAAAAATTTGGTGTTTATCTATTTAACAACTCAAATACTTTAAATAATAATTTTTTCAATTATTTGTATAAAAAAAAAATTGCTAAAAAAACGAATGACGAAGAAATTTATAAATTCCACAAAGATGGTTACTTTAAAACATCAGTCAATTCAGAAAAAATTTGTGAATATTTATCTAAAAAAATAGTTGAACAAGATCCAGTTATAAATGAAAAAAGAAATATTTATTTTAAAATTGATGATGAAATGAAAAAAAAAATTAAAGACCATATTTATTCTAATTTTGGCGATACTTTTAAAAAATTTGAAAAGTATTTTAACAACAAAATTGCAATCTCAAATATTTCTTTGAAAAGAAATTATTATGTTGATGATGTTAATTACTATAAAAATAAAATTCGAGACAAATCCAAGGAGTTTTATAATATGTATTTTCATTGTGATGCAAATACATTAAATTATTTTAAATTATTTATATCAATTAATGATATAGATAAAACACAAGGTCCATTAACATTTTATTCAATCCCTGATAATAGAAAGTTTTTAAAAAAATCTAATTACAAATCAAGAAATAATTATATTGATATTGAGTTAGGTTGTATTAAACAAAATGTAAGTAAAAGAGGGGAGTCGCTTTTTATAAGCACACCTCAATGTTTACATCGGGCTGGAATTCCAGAATACGGTAAGCATAGAGATATTTTAGTGATAGTACTAATTGCAACTTCTGAAAAAATTAATGATTATTTTCATTACGAAAAGAATTTTTATGATGAAATTTGGAATAGAGGTGGGACAAGCTTACAAAGAGTTTTTTCAAAACCAATTGGTTTCAGAGGCGCATTTTCAAACTATAAAAAATTCTTAAAAAGCAAATTGATCTAAAAATTATGAATTATTTTAAAACCTTCTATAGAAGGATATTTTGTGACTTTTATAAAATTGAATTTATTCGCGTTTTTGTTGTCATAGTTCGTTTTATATTATTTTTTTATATTTTAAAAAAGCAGAAGACTCTTTACGACGAAAATAAAGATATTAAAAATTTAATTGTTTACCTTGATGATAAAAATTCAACTCAAACAACAATTGAAAAAAATGTTTTTTACACAAAAAAATTTTTTAATTTAAAAAAAAAATATAATCAGTTTTCAGGTAGGAAGACATTATCTTTATTAAATCCAATATCTTCTTTAGATTTTGAAAATAAATTAGAATCAAAAATCCTTGCTATTGGACCCAGAAGTGAGTCAGAATTATTTGCGATTAGATCTCAAGGATATTTATGGAAAAATATTTATGGAATTGATCTTCATACTTATTCTAATTTGATAAAGCTTTGTGATATGCATAAGATGAACTTTAAGGATAATACTTTTGATACAATTATAAGTGGATGGACTTTGCCTTATAGTACAAATAAGAAGCTAGCTATGGATGAAATGAAGAGAGTTGCAAAAAATAATGCTATCGTAGCTGTAGGCTTTACTTATCTTACAAAAGAATTGAGAACAAAATCTAAAGATCAAGATTTTGATTTATATACTACTGATCAAATTAAGGATTATTTTAAAATAAAAGACTCAAATATTTTTTTTAATTTTGATGCATTTAAAATTAATGAGAAATTTTCAAGAGCCTCTAGAATCATATTTAGATTGGAAAAATAATAATGAATAAAAACTTTGATTACAAAAAAATATTTTCTTTAAAAGGTAAGAAAACTGTTATTTTAGGAGGCTCAGGTAAATTAGGCATGAATTTTTCAAAGTCCTTAGTCTCAGCTGGTGGCAAAGTTTTTTTAGGTGATATAAAAAAAAAGATTAATACTAGTAAAATTACCTATGATTTTTGTGACGTAACAAAAAAAGAAAGTATAGAAAAATTTTTTAATAAAATTTTTAAAAAAAATATGATTAATAACTTAATATATAATGTTTACTCAAAACCAGAAAACTATTATAAAAATTTTGAAAGTTATGATGATTCTGTTTGGGATAAAGTTTTAGATACAAATTTGAGTGGAGCTTATAGATCATCAAAAATAATGATCAATCATTTTAAAAAAAATAAAATCAAGGGAAATATTATTTTGGTTTTATCTACTTATGGAATAGTAGGTCCGGATCTTTCTATTTATAAAAACTTATCTGCTAAAAAAAATATTTATGGTGGAAAATTTTCTTTAACAACTCCAGCATCTTACACGGCTTCTAAAAGTGGACTATTAGGTCTGACTAAATATCTTTCAACATCATTTGGAAAGTATAATATTAGGGTAAATTCTTTAACACCAGGCGGTATTTATGATGGACAGGAAAGAAAATTTGTAAAAAAATATTCTTATAAAGTCCCATTAGGAAGAATGGCAAAATGGCATGAATATAATGGAGCTATCTTGTTTCTATCTAGTGACGCATCAAGTTATATGACAGGTGCAAATCTAGTTGTTGATGGTGGATGGACAGCATGGTGATGAAAAGTCAAAAAAAGGTAATTCTTGTTACTGGTGTTAGCTCTGGTTTGGGTAATTCGATTTTAAAATATTTTTCTAAGCTTGATTTCAATTTAGCAGTCTGTTCAAGAAAAATAAATATAATTAAAAAAAATTATCAAAATAATAAAAATATTTTTTTTGCAAAGGTAGATGTAAGAAAAGAAAAAGAGGTCAAAAATTTTGTAAAAAAAACAATTAAAAGATTTGGAAGAATTGACATTTTAATTAATAATGCTGGCTTTGCATTTAATTCAAAATTTGAGAAGATAAAAACTGATCTACTTGATCAGTTATTTAAGACAAATTTGTACGCCCCTTTTTATTTCATAAGAGAATGTTTACCCATAATGAAAAAACAAAATTATGGAAGAATAATAAATATTTCTTCTGGTGGCTCAATAAATTGTGCAAAAAATTATTCAGCCTATAGTGCAAGTAAAGCAGCTTTAAATACCTTGGCAAAATCTTTAAAAAATGAGACTGAAAATTTAAATATAAAAATAAATACCCTAAGCCCCGGTCCAATAAAAACTAAAATGTTTCCTAAAAATAAACTCTCACCTAATTTGTGCTTACCCACTTTAAAATATCTGATTAATTTAAAAAAAAGTGGTCCTTCTGGTAATTTTTTCTGGTTCAAAAGAAAGATTAATGTAATACCCAAGTTAAAGATTAATTGGAGTAAGCCGAAAAAATGATCTAAATGATAATAGTTCCCTATAATATTTTTAAAAAAATAAAAGAGAGCAAAATAGATAAATTCAAAAAAGCAGAATTAATTTCATTGTTTTGTAGGATTAATACTCTTACTATGGTGAAAATAGCTGGTTCTGGGCATCTAGGTACAAGCATGAGTGCTTTAGATATTTTTGTTTGGATTAAGCATTTTCAATTCCCTAATAAAATTAAAGATTTAAAATCTAAAAATAGAAATATTTTTTTTTCATCCAAAGGACATGATGCACCAGGATTATACAGTGTATTATTTTCCTTAGGTATTCTGAAACTTAAAGATATTTTAAATCTCAGAAAATTGAACGGTTTAGATGGTCACCCAGATATATCGATTAAAGGCATCGATGCAAACACTGGTTCTCTTGGTATGGGAATATCAAAGGCAAAAGGTTTTTCTTGGGCTAAAGAGCACCTAAAAAATAAAGGTAATGTAGTTGTCATGACTGGGGATGGAGAGTTTCAAGAGGGGCAAATATTTGAATCCTTACAAACTACAAGTCATCAAAGAATTAACAACTTAATAGTCATTATAGATCATAATAAAATACAAAGCAGTCAATACGTAAAAAATATTATTGATCTAAAGAATCTCAAAAGGAAAATTTCATCATTTGGATGGCATGTTGAAAGATGTAATGGTCATTCATATAAGCAACTAAATAATAAGTTTAATAAATTCTTAAAAATAAAAAATAAACCGAAAGTTTTGATTGCTGACACTATTAAGGGAAAAGGCATAAGAATGATTGAACATACAAAATTTATGAAAAAAAATAAATATTATAAATGGCATTCTGGAGCACCGTCCGACAATCTTTATAATGAAATGATTATTACAATGATTGAAAATATAAAAAAAAATTAAGAATTTACAAAATTAAAATGAAACCTTTTCAAATAATTAAAAATCAATCTCTATTTTCTAAATACAAGTCTTTAGATATACATTAAAGAATATAAAAATTATGAATGAAAAAAAAAATTGGGTAACGCACTCTTTTACTGAAAATCTAATTGAATTTTCAAAAAAAAACAAAAAAATTATAGTTTTAGATGCCGACTTATCAGACGATCTTAATTTAAAACAGTTTTCTCAAAAATTTCCAAGCAGGTTTATACAAAATGGTATTGCCGAGCAAGATATGGTATCAATGGCAGGAGGAATTGCACTTAGTGGTTTAATTCCTGTAGTGAATTCATTCGCTTCTTTTTTAACATCACGAGCAAACGAACAAATTTATAATAATTCAAGTGAAAATAGTAAAATTATTTATATAAGTCTTTACGCAGGTTTGCTTCCTGCGGGAGCAGGAAAATCTCATCAAAGTTTAAGAGACATTTCTCTATTATCCTCAATTCCAAATTTTAAAATTTATCAGCCATTAAATTATATTGAAGTTAATCAAATCTTAAGACACTGTATTTTCAAAGAAAAACAAAATTGCGCTATAAGACTAAGCATAGGTCCACCATCAAGGGAAATTTTGAATACTTCCAACAAAATAAGCTTTAGAGATGGAGTGGGAAGCGTAATAATAGAAGGAAAGTCAATTCTAATTTTTTCATATGGACAATATATTTTTAAAGAAATATTAAATTCAACTAAATTTTTAAGATCTAAGAAGATTTTCCCTACAATCATAAACATGTCATCCTTGAATAAGTTCAACAAAAAATGGTTAAAAATGATTACAAAAAATTATAAACACATACTTAGTATAGATGATCATAGTGAAGTTGGAGGGCTGGGGGATAACCTGCTAAATGAATTGAATAAATTAAAAGTTTTAAAGAATAAAACTTTTCTTAAAATTGGCCTTAAAGAATTCCCAAAATGTGGAACAATCGAAGAAGTATTAAAATACCATCAACTCGATGCCAGTTCATTAGCTAAAATCATTATTAAAAAGATACATAGTTATGAAAATTAAAATAGGTCATAGGACTTTATCAAAAGACTCCAAGCCTTTGATAGTTTCAGAAATAGGTATCAATCACTTTGGATCTCTTAAAAAGGCCAAAAAAATTGTAAATGAGATTAAAAAAGCTGGAGGAGAAGCAGTAAAAGTTCAAATACATTTACCTGATGAGGAAATGAGTAGTGAGGCTAAAAAAATTAAGCCTGGAAATTCTAATTTAAGTATTTACGATGTAATTAGCAAAAATTCATTGAGTTTAGAAGATGAGCTTCAATTAAAGAATTATATTGAGAAAAAAAATCTTATTTATATTGCCACACCATTTAGCTTTAAAGCTGCAAAATGGTTAAATGATAATAAAGTTAAAATTTTCAAGGTAGGTTCAGGTGAATGTAATAATACACCATTGATAAGTTATATTTCTTCTTTTAAAAAACCAATGATAATTAGCACTGGTATGAATACCATATCTAGTATCAAAAAAACCTATAATATTATTAAAAAAAAAAAAGTTCCACATATTTTCTTACATTGCGTAAACTTGTATCCAACCAATTTCGAACTTGTAAGATTAGGAAGAATTTTGGCTTTTAAAAAATTATTTAAAAAATCCCTTATTGGATACTCTGATCATACAGTTGGAACAGAAGTATCGAAAGCATCGATTGCTATGGGAGCAAGAATAATAGAAAAACATTTTACTATTAATAAAAAAAGTAAAGGTCCAGATATTTCATGCTCAATGGACTCTAAAGATCTTAAAGATTTATTATACTTTTCAAACATCGTTCATAGTGCTTTAAAAAAAAAGGATGATTTTATTAAGGAAGAAAATATTACTAGAAATTTTGCATTTCATTCAGTCGTATCAAAGGAGTCTATAGAAAAGGGGAATAAATTAAATCTAAAAAATTTGACTGTCAAAAGACCAGGAACAGGCTATTTCCCTGCAAGTAAACTATATTCACTAATCGGAAAAAAAGCGAAAAGGTTTATAGAGAAAAACAGATTAATAAAAAAAAAAGATGTCTAAAAAAAAAAAAATAATTTTTGTAACAAGCACAAGAGCAGATTACGGTAAATTAAAAACTGTTATAATTAAACTCCAAAGAAATCGAAACTTGATAACAAGGGTATTTGTAACCGGTATGCATAACATGGACTCTTACGGGAAAACTATTGGTGAAATTAAAAAAGATAAAATTAAAAATTTGAGCGTATTTGTTAATCAAGGACCATCATCAACAATGAATCGAATGTTAATAAACACAATAAGAGGTTTCTCAGATTATTTGGAAAAAGAAAAACCAGACATAGTTATTCTTCATGGTGATAGGGTTGAGCCATTAGGATGTGCTATATCTGCTCTTTTATCAAATGTTAAAATAATTCATGTAGAGGGAGGAGAAGTCAGTGGAACTGTTGATGAAATCTTGAGACACGCTATATCAAAACTTTCCCACATACATTTTGTTTCAAACAAAATCGCAAAAAATAGACTTCTTCAGATGGGAGAAGATAAAAAAAGCATATTCGTTGTTGGTTCTCCAGATGTAGATGTTATTTTAAGTAAAAAGTTGCCTTCAATTGAAAAAGTTAAAAGTAGATATAATATAAATTTTGAAAATTATTCAATAAGTATACTTCATCCAGTAACTACTAATTTATCTAATATAAAAAATGAGGCAAAACTTTACTTTGAATCATTAAAAAATAGCAAAAAAAACTATGTTATTACTTATCCAAATAATGACATAGGTTCGAATTATATTCTAAATGAGATTAAAAAATTAAGAAAGAATCGTAATTTTACTATTATACCTTCATTAAGATTTGAGTTTTTTTTAACACTTTTAAAAAACTCTTCTTTTATAATTGGAAATTCAAGCTGTGGTATAATAGAAGCTCCATATTATGGTGTACCAACAATAAATATAGGAGATAGGCAAAAAAATAGATTTAAATCAAGCTCATTAATAAATATAAGTTTTAACAAAAATAAAATTATTAAAGCTATAAATCATGTAAATAATAAGAAATTATTAAAGTTGAATTTCTTTGGAAAAGGAAATGCAGCAAATAAAATCGAAAAAATAATCAATTCGAAAAAATTTTGGGATATAAAACTTCAAAAGGGATTTATTGATTTAGTAAAATGACTATGAATAGTAAAGATATTAAAAAATATTTCTCTTTTTTAGGAGTAAAAGAAAAATTTTATTCAAAAAAAATTAGATGTGAAGTATGTAACTCAAAAAATCATAAAGTTGTTAGGGAAAAAATTTCTTGGGGCCAAAATAAGTTTGGTAAATTACCAGTTTATTGTTGCTGTGATTGTGGCTTTCTTTTTCAAAATCCAAGGTTTGAAAAAAAATTTTATGAAAAGTTTTACTCTGAGTATTATAGAAAAAAAATATATAAAAACTTAATACCTTCCAAATCTTTTTTGAAAGATCAAGAAAATAGAGGAAATAATATTTTTAAATTTTTAAAAAAATATATTAAAAAAAAGAGGGGAACAATTCTTGATGTTGGTTGTTCAGTAGGTTTAATGTTTAAGCCATTCTTGAAGAGTGGATGGAAATGTATTGGTAATGATCCTGATTATCATTATGTTCAGTATGGAAAAAAATTAAATTTACCAGTTGAATTTTTACAAGCAGAGAAAATGAAACTTAAAAAAAATTCACTAGATTTGGTAATAATTTGTGGTTCACTCGAGCATTGTTACGATCCAAACAAAGTTCTTTCTCTCTGTGCAAAAGCATCAAAAAAAGGTTCTATCTTGGTATTAGAAGCTAGAGGAGAACCGCGTGCTCAATCTAAAGTATATTTTAATCATAATCATCATAGATACTTTTCTCTTAATTCATTAGAGTTGATGATGATAAAACACGGATGGAAACCATTTTTAAGTACAATGTATCCAATTTCTGGCCCCACAAGAGAAGGTGGAATATGGTCACTTGGCGTATTTTCTGGAAATAATTTAAAAAAAAAATTTCGTAATCTTATTAAAAATGGGAAAGCGGAGAGTTATGAAACAATTATAAATAAATTTAAATATTACGACTTAATTAACAAGAATTTGAACCCTAACAGGGGAGATTATAGAAATAAATCAAAATGAGAAAAAAAAATATAGCAGGAGAAAATATTAAGATTCAAAATGCAAATTGGTCTTTCAGAGGAACTGTACCTAAAAATTTTGATAAACATGTTAAGAGATCAGTACCTTTATATGAGTGGTCACATGAGGTTGGATTGAAAGTATCAGATTTTTTTCTGCCTAAAAAATCAGTTGCATATGATCTTGGCTGCTCAACAGGCACTTTTTTGAAAAGTTTATCTCAAAGACACCATAATAAAAAAATAAAACTTTATGGAATAGATGAAATTCAAAATATGTTACAAATTGCAAGAAAGAAAAATAGAAAGATTGAAAACGTAAAATTTATAAAATCTGATTTAAATAAGTTTAAATTTAAGAAATGTAACTTAATATCAGCTTTTTATACTATTCAATTTATTCACCCTTCAAAACGACAGTTTCTAATTGATAAAATATTCAAAAATTTAAATTGGGGTGGTGGTTTTATATTTTTTGAAAAAGTAAGAGGACCTGATGCTAGATTTCAAGACATGCTAAATCAAATGTACTCCGATTATAAATTTGATAACGGTTATAGCGCAGAGGAAATTTTTAATAAATCAAAAAGTCTTAAGGGGGTACTTGAACCTTTTTCAACCAAAGGTAATCTTGATATGCTTAAAAGAGCAGGTTTTAAAGATTGTATTACAATTTTTAAATATTTGTGTTTTGAAGGTTTTTTAGCAATAAAATAAAGTTAATTTAAAATGTCTGATCAGTATTTATCTAAAATTCAAGCAGCCTTTTTAGATTATTTAAATAAAATATCCCAACCAAAAATATTAGAGTTTGGAGTAAGACATGGCGTTTCTACCAAAATGTTTTTGGATGTATGTGAAAAGAAAGACGGCCATTTATATTCAGTTGATGTAGATGATTATTCAAATAAATTTATATCTGATAAGTGGACTTTTATACATAGTAGAGATGATAACTTTAAGATAATCGAGAAAATTATACCAAACAAAGTTGATATAATTTTTTTAGATAGTTTTCATAATGCTAGTCATGTAGAAAAAATTTTTTATCATTATTACCCAATTTTAAAAAATCAAGGTATCTTCGTAATTGATGATATAAGCTGGATAATATATTCAAAAAATAAAAAAAGAGATAATTTCAATAGTGAGATAAATAATTATGAAACTTTCTTTAAAATTTTAAATATTTACAACGCAAACGAGGATAACTTTAAATTATCTTTTGATTTTATAGGTTCAGGTATTGCGAAAATTACGAAACTAAATGATAAAAAACTTAACTTTAAAAAAAAAATTATTATAAGAAAAAATAGCTTTAAAAACTTTATAAGAAAAATTTTCATTTTTTTTAAAATTATTTAATGAAATATATTAAAGTAATAACTATAAGCGCTGGGCTAAGTGGAGCAGGATTAATAAGAGATTATTTATTGAGTAGAAAAGATTTTATAAGTCCGTTTCTAACTATAAACGAGCAATCGGAATTTAGGTTTGCAACAGACCCTGGCGGATTGACAAGTTTATATAATGGGTTTTATAAAGAATTTAGCATAAATAATTCAGCTTATGTGTGGGATCAATTCAATATATATATAAATAATCTAAAAAAATTTTCATACCTAGAAAATGGAAAAAAAAAATTTTTGTATAAAAAAAATTTTTTTCGTGAAATTGAAAAATTTAAAAAAAAAATAGTAAAAGTAACTTATTATGGTTTACCTCAGTTTTATAGATTAAATTTTAATTTGAAAAAAAGGATATTTTGGAAAATAACAAATAAATTTAAAAGTGCACAAGAATCAAAGTTTTTTTCAATGGTTATTCCAGTTGATGAAAAAATATTTATAACAGAGGCAACAAAATTAATACAGAGATTAATTTATTTGAACTCAAAATCTAAAAATAAGCATTGCGTTATAGATCAGGGTGGAAATTTTTTTAGACCAATTTCATCAACAAAATTTTTTTCAAATAGAAAAGTAGTTTTAATAACTAGAGATCCTAGAAGTATATTCTCTAGCATGAAGACAAGACAATCTTTGGCTTACCCAGGCCATAACGTTGATGTATTTATTAAATGGTATAAAGAAGTAATGAAACAATTTGAAAATATTAAAGCAAATAAAGACATTATAAAAATAAAATATGAAAATTTCTTATTAAACCATGAAAAAGAGTCAAAAAGGCTTACTAAATTCATTGGTATCAAAAATTTTTTAAGTAGCTACGATTTAAATTCTTCCAAAAAAAATTTATTCAAAGCTAAAGAATTTCTGTCAAAAAAAGAAATAAAAAAGATCAAGCAAAATTTGAAAAAATATTTGCAATGGCCAAAAGGAACTTAAATTAGCTAATAATGTTTAAGAATAAAGCTGAAAATCTCAATTTTTTAAATAAATATTCTATTAAAAATATTGAAATCCCTAAATTTATTTTTTTTAATTTACTTGAGTGGGATAAAAATAAAAAAAAAATTATAAAAAAAATTTGCACAAAATTAAAAAAAAAAATATGTATTAGATCTTCTTATTATTTGGAGGACTCCTTAAATTCTTCAATGGCAGGAAAGTTCGAGAGTTTTATTAACATAACAAATAATAAAAAAAATATATTATTTTCTATAAATAATCTAATCAAGCAGTACCAAGGTGTTAAACTAGAGAGAGGTAATTTTAAAAAAAATTATTTTTTAGCCCAAAACTTTGTTGAGAAATCAATCTGTAGTGGAGTAGTAACAAATTATAATCTAAGTGATGGTGCACCATACTATTCAATTAATTACAACGATCAGTCAAGTTCTACACTCTCAGTAACTTCAGGAGATGAAAATAGTTTTAGAGTATTATATGTTTCGAGAAAATCTAAAGGTAATATTCGTTCTCTTAAATTTAAAAAATTGATAGATGCAATTAAAGAAATAGAAAAAATATATAATCAAGTTCCACTAGATATAGAGTTCGCTATTAAAAAAAATTTAAAAATTTGTATATTACAAATAAGACCAATATCAACTTCCCATAAGTGGCAAAACATCAATAATAGAAAATTTAATAAACTATTAAAGTTAAATCAAAATAAATTTTTAAAAATAAAAAAAAGAAATATTGCTTATGGAAATAAAGCAATATTTGGACTTATGCCAGACTGGAATCCTGCTGAAATAATTGGCTTTCAACCCAACTTGTTTTCTTATTCACTATATAAGTATTTGGTAACAGATAGAATATGGGCAAAGGCGAGAGAAACGATGGGATATAAAAAATTAAATAATCCTAAATTAATGTATTCATTTACTGGCAAGCCTTACATTGATTTAAGGATGTCATTTAGTTCATTTTTACCATCAAACTTAAATCCTAAAATTGAAAATAAAATAATTAACTTTTGGCTTAACGAACTAATGAAGAAACCATTTCTTCATGATAAAATAGAATTTGAAATAACCGATAATTGTTTTTATTTTGGCCTAGGTGAAAAAATAAAAAAAAAATATAACTTTTTAAACTCCAAAGAAAAAAATCAATTTTACTTATCTCTCAAAAATCTAACAAATAATATATTTAAAAATTTCGAAAAAGATTTTGAAGAAATGAATAATAATATTACAAACTTAGAAAAATATAGAAAAGATATTTTGGTAAATTATTTAAAAATAAAGAAAAATGAGGTAGCTATCTCGAAAAATTTATTTGATAAATGTAAAACACTTGGTTTAATACCGTTCTCTAAACAAGCAAGAAATGCTTTTATATCTAAAAAAATATTATCGTCTTTGGTCGAAAAAAAAATAATTTCAAAAAAAAGTTATTTTAATATTTTAAGTCATCTCAAGACGGTTTCTCATGACTTTATTATTGATCAAAAAAAAAAAGAAAAAAAGATAATATCTAGAGCTTCATTTAATAAAAAATATTATCATTTAAGACCTAATACCTATGATATTATGAATGAAAGATCTGATAAATTTATAAAAATAAATGAATTGGATAATAGTCAGATCAATAGCTTACTTAATTTTCAATACCGTAATATTAAAAGTATTATCAAAAAAAAAGAATATAAAAAAATAAAAGAGCATCTAAATAAAAAAAAAATCAAACTTGATGTTGAGAGATTACTTATTTTTTGTATTTCTTCTTTAAAATTAAGAGAAAATTATAAATTTATTTTTTCAAGAACACTTAGTGATGGAATAGAATTGTTGAGAAATTTTTCAAAAAAAAATATGCTTAAAAATAAATTATCAGGAGTCGATGTAAAGCACATATTTAAAATTTCTGACAAAAAAAGTATAAAAAAAATAAATCTTAAATATGAGAAAAATAATAAAGATGGAGAATATTATAGCTTTGTTAAACTACCATATCTAATAGTTTCAAAAAATGATTTTTTTGTATCGTCAATACTTTTATCAAAGCCTAATTTTATCTCAGATAAAAATATAAGTGGTGAGATTATATTTTTAGATGGAAAGTCAAAAAAAATAAATTTAAAAAATAAAATAGTTGTAATTGAAAATGCTGATCCAGGTTTTGATTGGATTTTTTTAAAAAATATAAAAGGACTTATAACCAAATTTGGTGGTGTTAATTCCCATATGTCTATTAGATGTGAAGAATTAAACATTCCCGCAATTATAGGATTTGGGGAAGATAATTTTTCAAAATTAAAAAAGAAGAGTTTTGTAAACATAAATTGTAACTTGCAAAAAATAAATCTGTTAAACTAAAATTATGATATATATAGGTATCACATCTAACATAAAGAAATATTATAAGGGTTACATAGATTTCATTGACCATTATTGGCTAACATTCTTTTCAAAAAAAAAACTTAAATATATTCTCATTCCCAATAACAAGAAATTATCAGAGATGATTTTCTCAAAAATAGATTTTTTAATTTTAACTGGTGGCAATGATATTAAAACCAACAATAAAGAATCTCAAATTAGAAATAAAATAGAGTTTAACTTAATAAAAATAGCAGTAAAAAAAAAAATACCTATTCTTGGAATTTGTAGAGGGGCACAATTATTGAATTTATTTTTTGGAGGTAAAATAAGAAAACTTAAGAAGCATATGAGGGTTAGACATAATATTTTTTTTAAAAAAAAAAAAAATATTTGAAAAGACGAAGTTTTCAGTAAATAGCTTCCATAATGATGGGATATCATCACAAGATCTATCAATAAAATTAGAAGCTTTAGCAAGAGACAAGGATAAAAATATTGAGCTCTATAAGCACAAATCAAAAAAAATTATTGGAGTTATGTGGCATCCAGAAAGAGAAAAAGATTTAAAAAAACTAAATAAAATTATTAATTTTTTATCAAAATGAAAGTTGTAATTCTTTGTGCTGGTCTTGGAACAAGACTAAATTCTAAAAAACCAAAAGGACTAATAAAAATAAAAAATAAAACTCTTTTAGATAAATGTGTAGAAGGTTTTTTATCCAATGGAATAAAAAAAAAAGATATTTTTTTTGCAACTGGATTTAAGAGAAAACTTATTGAGACAAAATTTGGTAAAAAATATAATTACGCTTTTAATAATAAATTTAAAAAGACAAATATGGTTTATAGTTTATTTACTGCATTAAAAAAAATTACAAATTCAGATGTGATTATAACTTATTCTGATATTATATATAAAAGTTCAAACATAAATAAGTTAATCAAAAATCAATACGACATTTCCACTTTAATTGATTTTAATTGGAAACAAATGTGGAAAAAAAAAAATAAATTACAAGAAGATTCAGAAAGTTTAAGAATCAAAGATAAAAAAATTATAGAGCTAGGAAAGCCAACAACAAATATAAGAAATATAGATGGAAGATATGTTGGAATAATTAGGTTTTCAAAAAAAAAATTAAAAAAAATAAAAGATATTTATAGATTAAGTTTAAAAATAAATAAAAGAAAATTTGAAAAAATAGATATGACAAATTTTTTAAATTTTTTAATTCAAAATAATTTTGAAGTTCATTCGGTAAAACTTTCAGGAAAATGGAACGAGTACGATGATTTAGTAGACCTTAATTATAAATATAATAAAATTTAAATTATGAAGAAAGCTTTTCAAAAAATATTTAACTTTTTAGGCTATCAAATATCTAGAGTTGATAAAAAAAAAGTAAAAAATTTTGATACAATTCACAAAAAAATTTTTAAAAATAGAAAAGTCAAAGTAATTGATATTGGTGCCAATACCGGTCAGTCAATTATAAGATTTAATAAAATTTTAAACTTAGAAAAAATCTATTCAATAGAACCTAGTCCAATAGCATTTGAACAGCTATATACGAATTTTAAAGAAAAAAAAAATATAAAACTTTTTAATTTCGCTATTGGAAGGACAAAGGGCATAAGTACTTTTTACGATTACAACAAAAATGTATTAAGTAGCTTTAATAAACTAAATAATGAAAACAAATCAAATTTTAAATATAAAAAGAATAAAGTAAAAGTACTTACTCTAGATGATTTTTGTAAATCTAATAAAATTTCAAAAATAAATATTCTTAAAATTGATACTCAAGGAAATGAAATAAATATTTTAAAGGGTGCGGCTAAATCTTTAAAAAAAGGTTTATTTGAATTAGTAGAGTTAGAAATAATTCTAGGAAATTATTATGAAAAATATTCAAACTTTTATTCATATGAAAAATATTTATCTTACAGATATAGACTTATAGCAACAGATAAGCGATTAAACTTTTTTAACGATAAAAGAATGTATTGTAATATCTTATATATAAGAGACGATTTATATGAAAAAATTTAGGAAAAATATTATTTGAACCAATATTCATGTAATTTTATATCATTATTTTTTTTTACATTTTTATTATCGAGCACATTTGGTAAAGAACTAACTTCATATTTTGTATTAAAAATATCATTGTTTATGAAAGTTACTTCTAAAACTGATGGTATTTTATAACCACCAACTTCATGAATCCCACAGCAGTTATTAGGGTGAATATGAGCCACAGTGTGGTATTCTTTAATTTTTTCAACAGTAGAATTGACTATGTTCGCAAAATATTCGTTTCCTATGAATTCAAGACCATGAAATTCAATTATCAAAATCTTAATTTTTGATAAAATTTCTTCACTTAAAGAAAAAATCATTTCGTACTCAAATCCATCAGTATCAATTTGTAAAATACTTTGATCTATCTGATTTTTGTTAATTTTTGAAAATATCCAGTCATTAATATTTTTTTTATTTAAGGAGTTAAAGGAGTGAATATTTGTTTTATCAAATTGAAAATTTTTAAGTTTTGTTGCAGGCTTATCTACACTTTTATCAGCTAAAAAGCTTTTTATACCAAATTTTTCAAGATCTTTTTCAAAATCAGATTTGTTTCCTACTCCTGGAGAAAAACAATAATTAAGTTTATCTAAAATATTTGGCAGTAGATATCCACCATCATTTTCTGATCCGATACGAATGAGTGGTATGTTTACTTCGTAAGGTTTAAATAAAGAAATAATATTTTTAATATGTTTTTTATCTATTTCTCTATAAGATTTACCTTTAAATTTACTTAAAAAGAAATTTAAAAATTCAAGTTTGTTTTTTAAAAACATTTTTTATTAAGTTAATGGTTAATAATAACGGTATAGAATATTTATCTGTCCTAAAATATTTTCTTATATAATTGTACAATATTATAAAAAAAATAATTATTTTATTTTGACCATTAGCTAACCTTATATTAATCTCTTCTTTAAAGTGATCTGATGCACTAAAAGTACTTGAATATGAACCTCCGACTTTTCTAAAATGTCCAATAAGTTCATTCTTTTTCGTAGACTTTCCAATAAAACCATTTTTTATCAATCTAAAAAAGAGGTCGTGATCCGCTGAAAGTTTAAAATCTGTATCATATAAACCAATTTTTTTTTGGACACTACTAGAAATAAAAAATCCAGATGAATGACTAGGATAAAAATCGAAAGACCAATAAATCTTTTTTTTATAAAAACCATATTTAAGTTTTTTTTTCATAACCGATCCAAAAATAAAATCTAAATTTTTATTTTTTTTAATATATTTTTTTATAATTTGAAAAGCATCAATATTGTATAAGTCACCAGAGTTTATTATTCCAATATAGTCTCCCGTACAATACTTAATGCCTTTATTCATAGCATCATAAATGCCAAAATCTTTTTCTGAAATCCACAGATCAACAAATTTTTCATATTTCTTAATTATCTCTAGGGATCCATCAGTAGAACCCCCATCTATAATAATATATTCCGAGTCAACTTTTTGATTTATTACTGACTTAATTGTTTCTTCTAGATAGTTAGCATTATTTAAAACTACGGTTACTATTGAAAATAAAAATTTTTTTTTCTCTAAAATTTCTTTCTTTCTATTACCTCCAGATAAAACGAAATCACTTGGCAAATATAAATTTTTATAGCTCAAATCTTTTTTTTGCCTTAAAAGCATAATAGATATTTATCATTTTTAATGAATATTAAATACAAAAAAATTTCTTACATTGCAGAAATAAATTTAAATTCTAAATCCGCATATAAACATCAAGTTTTGAAAATGTGTGATGAATTTTCAAAAAAAGGTTTTATAACAACTTTATACTTAATAAATTCTAATAATATTAAATTTAAAACAGTAAAAGAGAATCACATTTTAAAATCTAATTTTAAAATAGTTCAGGTATTTAAAAATATAGTAAACCTAAACTTTTTTTTTAGAGTCATTTTTGCGATAAAACTTTTTTTCATTTTAAGAAATAAAAAAGAATTATTATATTCTAGAAGCGTCCTTTCAGGATTTATATTTTCATTATTAGGTTTGAAGTGTATTTTAGAAATTCATCAGCCTTTATATGGGTTTACTAAATTATTCTATAAAATTTTCAGAAATATAATTTTAAAAAAAACAAAATTTATTTTTATTAATAAAAATCTGAATAAACATTTTTTATTAAAAAAAAATTTATTCATTATTGCTGATGACGGTGTTGACTTAAAAGATTTTAATTTAAAATCAAAAATTAAGTATAAAAATTCCTGTGTATATACTGGGAGTTTATTCAAAGGAAAGGGTATTGAATTAATTTTAAAAATTGCCAAAAAAATGAAGGAATTTAATTTTTATGTTTACGGAGACATATCAACTACCTCAGATTTAATTATAAATGAATGCATAAAACAAAAAAACTTAAAGCTTTTAGGTCATGTATCATACAGTCAAATTCCTAAAATTTTAAAATCTCATAAAATTATTTTAATGCCTTACTCTAACAAAGTCTTTGGTAATCATAAGCATGCCAATCTCTCAAATTATATGTCCCCTCTTAAATTATTTGATTATCTGGCAGCAGGAAGAGTAATTATTGCATCAAAAAATAGAAGCTATTTGCATATTTTAAAAAATAATAATAACTCAATTTTATGTAGTTCTCTTAAACCTGATCAGTGGATAAGCTCCATAAATAAAATTTCATCAAATAGTTTAAATTTCAAAAAATTCCAAAAAAATTCTTTAAAAACTGCAAAATTATTTACATGGCAATCCAGGATAAATAAAATAGTAAAATTTATATGAAAAACATATTTAAACTTTGTTATTATAAACTATAAGAACTTAAAATGAATATTTTGATTACAGGATCTGCTGGCTTTATTGGTTTTTCTTTATGTAAAAAATTTCTCGAAAAAACAAATTTTACTGTTTATGGTTTAGATAATATTGATAAATATTATTCAACCGTTTTAAAAAAGAAAAGAATAAAAAAACTCGAAAAATTTAAAAAATTTAAGTTTTTAAAACTCGATCTTAAAAGTGACAAATCTTTTAAAATAATGAGTAAAAATAAATTTAAATTTATTTTTCATCTAGCCGCTCAACCAGGTGTACGATTTTCAAGCACAGATCCAAAAAGATATATTGATGAGAATATAATTGCATTTTCTAAAATCTTAGAATTCGCCAGATTTCAAAAGTGTTTGTGCACTTTTTTTGCGTCATCTAGTTCTGTGTATGGAGATAGTAAAAAATTTCCGATAAATGAGGAAATGAAATTAAATCCAAAAAATGTTTATGGTCTTACAAAAAAATTTAATGAAGAATTAGCATTTTTTTACTCAAATAATTTTAACATGAGGATTATTGGTCTAAGGTTTTTTACAGTTTTTGGTCCGTGGGGGAGACCTGATATGTTAGTACTTAAACTGCTAGATAAAATAAAATATAAAAAAACTTTTTTTATAAATAACTTTGGGAAACATTCTAGAGATTTTACTTATATAGATGATGTAACTGACATGGTATTTAATTTATTTTTAAAATACAAAAAAACTAAGATATTTGATTATTTTAATATTTGTTCAAATAATCCAGTGAGCTTAATGAAAGTAATTAGCTATATAATTCAATATTCTAAGAATGTTAAATTAAAAAAAATAAAATTTCAAAAGGCAGATGTATTTAAAACACACGGAAGTAATAAAAAGATATTTAAAATAATAAAATATAAAAAATTTAGAAAAATTTTTAGTTCACTAGATAATACTATCGATTGGCATAAGAAAATAAATTATTAAATTTTTATTGATGCAAAAAAAAATATTTTATTGGTCACCCCATATAAATGAACATGTAGCAACTGTAAAAGCAGTTTTAAATTCAGCAAAATCTCTTTCAAAATATGACAATAATTTTAAACCCTACATTATTAATGCCTTTGGAGAATGGGATAATTTCTCTTCGAAATTAAATACATTAAAGATCCCAATAATTAAGATTAAGAATTTAAAAATCAAATTACCTATTAATGGTTTTTTAAAAAGTAGAATATTTTATATATTTTTTTCTTTAATAATTTTTTTGCCTTTAATAAGGATACTAAAAAAAGAAAAACCTGAATTTGTTATAATTCACCTTATTACCGTTCCAGTTTTAATGGCAAGTTTATTTATAAAGAATACAAAGTTTATTTTAAGAATATCAGGATTTCCAAGACTAAACTTGTTCAGAAGAATTATGTGGAAGGTGCTTTCAAAAAAAGTTCACAAGGTGTTTACCCCTACTCTAATCACAAGAGATTTGCTCATTAAAAATAAAATATTTGAAGAAGATAAGATATTTTTATTACAGGATCCAGTAATCGAAATTAGAGAAATCAGTAAATTAAAAAAAGAGAAGTTAATCGATATAGCTGAAAACACAAAATATATTATTTCAATTGGAAGATTAACAAAACAAAAAAATTTTGAATTTTTAATTAAAAGTTTTAATAAAATTAAGAAAGAACTTGATGATTTAAAGTTACTGATAATTGGATCTGGTGAAGAATATAATAAATTAACTCAATTAATAATTAAAAATCAATTAGAGAAAGATATATTTATAAAGGATTTTAAGACAAATATTTTTAATTATTTAGACAAAGCTTATTTTTTTATTTTGGCTTCAAATATGGAGGATCCAGGATTTGTGATAATCGAAGCAGCTTCTTGCAATAAATTTATTATTTCTAGTGATGTTAATAGTGGTCCAAAAGAATTTTTAGGTGACCAAAAAAATGGTTTTTTGTTTAAAAAAAATAGTTATATTGATTTTAGAGAAAAAATATTTAAATTTTTAAATTTAAATAAAGAGGAATCAAACAGAATAAGATTAAGGGCAAAAATTAAATCGAAAGACTATACTATTTTTAGTCATTATTGTAAGTTAAGAAGTTATTTAGAAAGTTAATCTAAAAAGGGTCTTATTTCAGTTAGATATTTTTTCAAATTTTTTTCGTAATCAAATCTAATAAGTTTTCTGTACGCTAAATCTATTTTTGGTTTTAATTTCTTTTTATTTTTTGAAAAAAAAATAATCAATTCTGATAATTTTTTATAGTCACCGGGTTTAAATAGAAGACCGCATTTTCCGTTCAAAAGTATTTCTTTAGGCCCAGTTGGACATTTGCTTGAAATAACAAATTTTCTTAATGTCATTGCTTCTAAAATTACATTAGGCAATCCTTCATAAATAGAACTTAGTATAAATAAGTCGGAAGATCTGATTAAATTAAACGGATTTTCTCTAAAGTTTATTAATTTAACTTTATTTGATAAATTATTACTTTTTATATAATTTAAAAGTCTCATCTTTTCTTTTCCTCTTCCAACAATATATAAGTTAAAATTAATTTTTTTTTTAATTATATTTAAAGCTTTTAATAAAGTAATTTGATCTTTTTGATCTGTGTATCTTCCTACATTTATTATATTAAGTCCTTTTCTTTTAAATTTTATTTTACTTCTGATTTTTGATTTTTCAATTATATCATTTTTATCGAGTGGGTTATAAATACAAGTAGCCCTAAGATTAAATTTTTCTTTAAATCTTTTTTTAAATTCATAACTATTTACAATAATCTTATCTGCAAATTTGAATATTTTTTTAAAAAAAAAATATTTTATAATATTTTGCGACCATCCATCTGGAGCTGAATTAGATCTGACGATAATTTTAACACCTAAAAGTTTACAAAGAAATGTGCAATAGATATTACCTTGAAATGAAAAAACTACAGAATTTTTATTTTTTAATATTTCTAAAAAAAGAATGAATAAGCTTAAAAAAAATTTTTTCCTTCTACCTATCTTGTCCCAAATTCTGGATTTTGGTGATATAAATCTTATTTTTTTATCAAATTTGTATTTAAAACTATTAGATATTGTAATTAAGGAAATATCTTTTATTTTATCTACAAGATAATTAGAAATTATAAATAAATTTTTTTCAACACCACCTCCTTCTATTGAAGGCATAAAAATGATTAGTTGTTTTTGTCTCACTATTTTATATTTAATGGGTTATATAAACCTAAATTGATGAAAAAACAAAATACTTTAATATCGATCTTAATAATTAATTATAATAATGCAAAATTTATAAAAAGATCAATAAAATCTTGTTTGAAGCAATCGTATAAAAATTTAGAGATATTAATTTTTGATGACAGATCAACTGATCGATCAAAAGAAGTTCTCAAAGAATTCTGCAAAACTAAAAAAATTAAAATTTATTTCAACAAATCTCAAAAAAAAAATTACGCAGCACTTGATGCGATGAATGGCTATATATATCTTTTTAAGAAGTCGAAAGGAAAATTAATATTTTTTCTTGATAGTGATGATTATTTTCATAAAGACAAAATTAAAAAAATTAATACAATTTTCAATAAAAATAAAAAAATCGATTTTATACAAAATCTTCCATCTATAAAAAAAAACAGTAATAATAATCCTTTGAGTTTTTGGCCTTATTTGGCTCCAGAAAGTTGTATTTCTTTTAGAAGAGATCTTATGAATAAGTTTTTAAAAGTAAATAATAATTTAAAAAAAGAATATAATGATATTTGGTTAGGATTTAGAATGGGTGTTTTTGCTTCTTTTTGTTTGAAAAAATTTCATACCATTAATGAGCAATTAACTTTTTATGAAAGTTTAGGCGAGTCCAAAAAATATTCTTTTTTTGGGAAAAACTGGATAATAAGAAGAAAGAATGCATTCGATTATTTGAAAACAATTTCAAAAGACAGTAAGATTCTAAATAACAATTTTGATTATTTTCTAACACGTTTATTTGTGAAAATTATTAATTTAAAAAAATGAAAAAAAAAATTATCTTTAATAAACCATATATTAGAGAGTCAGATAAACAGTATATAGAAGATGTTTTTTTAAATAAGAAATTTGCAGATGGCGTTTATCAAAAGAAGTGTGAAAAATTAATTAGAAATAAAATTAAATCAAAATTTATAGCGCTTACACAAAATTGTACAAGTGCCTTAGAGATAGCAATGATTTTAATAAATCTAAAAAAAAATGACGAAGTAATAATGCCATCATATACTTTTACCTCAACTGCTAATTCCGTAATTTTGAGAGGGGCAAAACCAATTTTTGTAGATGTAAATAAGCAAGATATTAATTTAGATCCAAATGAAGTAGAGAAAAAAATCAATAAAAGAACCAAGGCAATAATTGTTGTTCATTATGGTGGTGTTTCTTGTGATATGCAAAATTTTTTAAAATTAAAAAAGAAATATAATTTATATCTCATAGAAGATGCGGCTCATAGTTTTATGGGAAAGTTTAAAAACAGATTTTTAGGTACGATTGGTGATTTTGGCGCTTTTAGCTTCCATGAAACCAAAAATTACGTTGGAGGACAATGCGGGGCAATATCAATAAATAATATTCGATTTATAAATAGAGCTAATATTATTATGGATAAAGGAACGGATAGGGCTCTAATAAGTGACAAAAAAAAATACTATTCTTGGAAGGATATTGGTTCAGAATTTAGATCAGCAGAATTACCAGCGGCCTTATTATTTTCACAATTATTGAAAAGTTCTGAAATTCAGCTGAAAAGAAAAAATATATGGGACTCATATTATAAAAATTTTTCTAATAGAAATGATAAAAACTTTTTTGTTCTATCTAAAAATAAAAAAAATCGAAATGCACATCATGTTTTTGTACTAGTTTTTAAAAGTTATATTTTGAGAGAGAGATTTATCTTTTTTATGAAAAAAAGAGGGATAACTTGTTACTTTCATTATTATCCTCTTCATTTATCTTCTTTTGGAAAAAAGTTTGCTTATGTCGAACTAAAGAATACTGAAGCAATTTATAATGGTTTAGTAAGATTACCTCTTTATCCAGGGCTCAAAAAAAATGAGGTTAAATATATAATTTCTGAGGCAAATAAATTCTTGAAAACTATTTAGGTTTATAAAACTTAGTTTCAAAATACTTGTATAAAATATGTGAAAAGAAAATTGTTAAAACATAAGAAATTACGACCATTAAATTTGACTCAAGTAAATTAAGATCAATTCTTACAACGCCTTCAATGTCTTCGGTTGTGTTAACATTAAAAACAAATCTATAAATTTGTGTTAATGCCCAGAATATAAAAAGGTGGCACATATAAACCGAGTAACTAATTGTACCCAAATAAACAAAATACTTATTGCAAATAAATTTTCCCATAAAATCATTTTTATTCAGTTTAGCAGAAAAAAATAATAAGATGCCAAAAATTAGTGGAAGCAAATATTGATATTCATCCTTTAAAAATATCATTGAAACAATTGAAGTTATTAAAAAAACAAAACAAAAAATTTGATAATTCATTTTATAGAAATTACTATTTGAATGTTTGAAAAATAATTTACAAAATAATAAACCAATAAAAAAACAATATATGCAGTCAAGGAATGAGTAATAAGTATAATTTATTCCAAAATTTACATTTGAGTTAATTCTAAAAATAACAACACATATTAAAAATAAAATAATAAGAAATGTTTTTTTTGCAAAAAACATAAGAACTAAGGCAAATAAAATATAAGTATAATATTCTGCAGAAATAGACCAACTTGGCGTATTAAATGAATTATAATCAAAAAACGTTTGTATTAGAAATAAGTTTCCTATCAGGCTTTGGTAGTTATTAATTGAAAATGCTTTATTATTTGCAACTATCTCATAGTTAATTTCTAAAAAATATTTGGATATTTCAATAGAAAGAAAAATAATTAAAAAAAGAGCGTGCAATGGATAAAGTCTTAAAAACCTTTTTTTTAAAAAAAAAATCATACTTTTAAAACTCGATATACGATCTCTATAATTTAAATAAATAACAAAGCCGCTTAAAGTAAAAAAAAAATGTACGAAAAATCCATTAGCAAATACATGATTTACTAGAGGGGAATTAACTTTAAAATGGATTGCAGCTATCATTAAAGCCGCGAAGCCCCTGTAGGTTTCAAAAGATTCTAATTTATTCTTCATTTTTCAAAAAAGAGAAATAATTTGTTTATTTTGGGTTAATTTACTGTACAAAAATAATTATATTCTTACAATTTATTTTTTATTTATGAAATTAGTAAGCGTAATAATACCATATTACAAAAAAAAAAATTATTTAGAAAAGGCTATTAATTCTGTTTTAAAACAATCTTATAAAAACATAGAATTAATTATCATTTTTGATGATTCTGATTTAAAATATTTTAAAATTTTAAAAAAAAAATTTAAAAAAATTAATAAAGTAAAAATTATAAAAAATAAAAAAAACCTAGGAGCAGGATTTTCTAGAAATATTGGAATCAAACTTTCAAAAGGATATTATATTGCCTTTTTAGATAGCGACGATATTTGGAATAAAAATAAATTAGAAGTTCAAATTGATTTTATGGAAAAAAACAACATAAACATATCTCATACTTCTTATAAAATAATAAATGAAAAAAATATGATCATTGGAAGAAGAAAGGCAGTAGAAAAATTAACCTATAAAGAACTTATTAAGTCTTGTGATATAGGATTATCCACTGTGGTTTTAAAAAAAAAAATTATATCCAAAAATAATCTATTTCCTAAACTTACTACAAAAGAGGATTATGTTTTATGGCTGAATTTATCCAAAAAAAAATTAGATATTTATGGAATCGATAAAGATTTAGTTTTTTGGAGAAAAATTAAAAATTCTTTATCTACATCTATACTTCAAAAAATAAAGGATGGATTTTTAGTTTATAATAAATATATGGGTTATAATTCTTTAATCTCAATTCTCTTTTTAGTGAGATTATCAGTTAACTATTTAATTAAAAGTAATTCAAAGCATGCTTGAAAAATTTTTAGCTTTTATATTTCCACTTTTAATCATCATAACAAATTACTTTTTCAAGAAAAAAAATATTCTCTGCAGTTTTACAGGAGATAGTCATCAAAAATTTGCAAATGAACACAATGTACCTTTAACTGGAGGATTATTTATATATATATTTTTTTTTTTATTTTTATTTAATGAACTTTTAAATTTTCAAATTTTTATATTTCTTATTTTTATAATCGGAATTTCATCAGATCTTAATTTAATTAGATCTCCTGAAAAAAGATTCTTGCTTCAAATAGTTGTTGTCGTTTTATCAGTTTTTTTTAATAATTTAACCATACAAAACACTGGCGTAGATTTACTAGATTATATTTTAAAAAATAACTATATAAATTATTTTTTTGTAAGTTTTTGCATTTTAATTATTGTTAATGGTTTAAATTTTTTAGATGGTTTAAATACTCTAGCAATTGGATATTTTTCTATAATATTATTAGTAATAGTAAAATTAAACTACTTTGGATACCTAAATCTTGATGTAAATAAAATTTATTTTATTATTTTATTTTTTATATTTATTTTTTTTTGTAATTTATTTAATAAAATGTTTATGGGAGACAGCGGATCCTATTTATTAGGTTTTATAATAAGTTTGTTTCTTGTAATTATTTATTCAAAAAATAGTTCAATATCCTCTTTCTTTATTGTTTTATTGTTATGGTATCCTTCATTCGAAAATTTATTTTCCTTAATAAGAAAATCGTCTAAAAATAGATCTCCTTTGAGTCCTGATAAAAATCATCTTCATCAATTATTTTTTTATTTTATAAGTAAGAAAATTAAAAAAAATAAAACTTTTGTAAATAGTTTTTCATCAGTAATTTTGAATTTTTATAATTTTATAATTTTTTTAATAGCTTCAAATTATATTTACAGCTCCCAAATTCAAATAATATTAATAATATTGAATATACTGGTTTATTTAATTGTTTATTTAAAATTATTTAGTTTTAAGTACGGGAAATATCTAAAAAAAATCATTTGAAATAATTATATATTAAACAAATTAATATTAAAAAACCATCCTTAATCGCATTTACCTTTTTCTTTCCAGCTATTCTTTTCTTTTCGTGAGCAGTAATTGACGAGATCAAATAATTATTTTTAATTGCTTTCACAGGTAGCTCAACACAGAATCTGAAATCGTCTTCTTTTAAGTTTAACTTTTTAACCTTTTCTGTTTTGCCTAAAACAAAAGTATAAAGAATATCAGTTATTGGTAAAGCATAAAAAACTTTACCTATAAGTGTAAAAATTTTATTACCAATTAATGTAATAATCGTATCGTCATCGCTTTTACCATATTTCTCATACCTAGATGCAAATATAATGTCTTCATCAGTTTTTATAATTTTTTGTAACATTATTTCTATTTCATTTATTTCCATTGAACCATCAGCATTGAAAATACAAAAGTATTTAGTATTTGTCTGATTAATGCCCTCGCGTAGTGCATTACCAAATCCTTTTTTAGATTGAAAAATTAAGTTACATCTTTTATTTTCTATTGCTTGAATGGTTTTGATGTCTGATTTTTCAAGCACAACACATATTTTATAATTTTTATCAACAAATCTATCTAAAACTGTAGGAAGAGACTCAGCTTCATTTTTTGCTGGAATAATTATTGTTAAATTTGTCATAAAATAATCTCATGTGATATAACATTTTAACTTAGACATATATAGTGATTTAAATGTAAGCAAATAGTAACAAAATGACAAAACATAATAAAAAAAAAAAATGCTTAATTTATGTAGTTACATACAACCATGAAAAATTTATTTTGAAAACCCTTAAAAGAATCCCAAAAAAAATATTTTCAATTTATGAAACAACTATATTAGTAAGTGATGATTATTCCAATGATCAAACAATTCAAGAAGTAAAAAAATTCAAAAAAAAATGTTTAAAATTAATATCACATAAAATAAATCTAGGTTATGGAGGAAATCAAAAAATAGGATATTTTTATGCAATTGAAAATAATTTTGATTATGTTGTTTTGCTACATGGTGATGGTCAATACGCACCAGAATATCTTCCCAAGATAATAGAAGAATTTAAAAATAACAAAAATTGTGCAGTTTTTGGCTCAAGAATGATTAAAAGGGGATCAGCTTTAAAAGGTGGGATGCCATTATATAAGTTTGTAGGAAATAGAATTTTGACTTTTATACAAAACAAAATTTTGTTAACTAATTTAAGTGAATTTCATTCTGGTTATAGAGCTTATAGAGTTAATACACTCAAAAAAATTTTTTTTGAACTAAATGCCGATGATTATTGTTTTGATACTGATATAATAATTCAGCTAGCTTTAAATAAAAAAATTATAAAAGAAATTCCTATACCTACATTCTATGGTGATGAAATATCTTATGTAAATGGAACAAAATATGCAATCCAAATTGTTTTTGCGACTTTAATTAGTAAAATTCACCATTTAGGTTTAATTAACCTGGTAAAATTGAAAATTGCAGATAATAAAAAATTGTATAAGCTTAAGAGTATTTTGCAAAAAAAATTACTTAAAACTTTAAATAATTCAAAAAAAATAATTTAAAACTATTTATCTATGTTTAAAGATATAAAAAAATATTCTTTATTTTTAGTATTTTTCCTTACAATCTTAATTAGCTTTTATTACGGGGAGGATACTCTAGGAGGATCAAAAGGTGACTTCAACTTTCATTTAAAATTTTTAGAACTTTTTAATAATGATTTAATTTATGGCATAGAAATATTTGGTTATGAAGATTTTATAGTAAGAAATTCGCCTGTTTTTTATATAATTTTATCTTATTTAGATAACTTTATATCTCTTGAAAATATAAGGTATTTGAATTCGATTGCTTCAATTTTAATTGCTATTTTTTTTTTTAAATGTCTTAAATTAAAATATATTTATATTGAAGAAAAAAAATTAATTTTATTATCATGTATAATATTTGTATCACCAACAATAAGATCTTTGTCTGTATGGCCTTATCCGTTTATTTGGGGTCTCTTATTTTTTATAATATCTTATTATTTTTTTTTAAGATTTTTTGGTAAAAAAAAAAATACCAAAATTAACAAGTATTATTCATTTTTTTTTTTAAGCATAAGCTCCTACTTGCATATAAATTTTTGTATTTTTGGCGTCTTTTATCTTTATAAGTTTTTCAAAATAAATAAATTAAGTACTGATTTTATTAAACTATTAATTTTTTGTTTAATATTGTCTTTGCCAGCTATTTATTTTATTTTCTTTAGGTCTGGAATTTACTTCTTTATTGGCGCAGAAGGTTTACCTGTGACTTATAAAGATATATTTAATTTTTCTAACAAAATAATTATTATTTCTACAATATTTTTTTATTTCTTAATTCCCATTATTAATCCAATAATTATTTTCAATGAAATAAAACAAAAAATAAATTACAAAAAAACAGCTATTTTCCTTTTAATATTTATATTTTTAGCGTATTTTTTCAATTATCCCCATACAGATTTCTTTGGTGGGGGATTCTTTTTTAAAATTTCTAACTTAATATTTGGAAATAGTTTTTTATTTTTCATATTCGCATTCATTAGCATTATTGTATTGATCACATTGGGCAAAGGTAAATTTGAAAACTATTTACTATTTGGACTTTTAATACTTTATAATTTACAATTTACAATTTATAACAAATATTATGATCCGTTGATAATCATTATGTCTTTTCTGATGTTTGAATTTGACTTAAGGAAATATTTCTTTAATTCTAAAAACTTTCTAATAAAAATATATTTCATTTTATCAATTTACTATTTTATAAATATTTTTAAAAATACTATTATTTAAATTTTAATGGACTTGATTATATTATTTTCTATCTATTTTGTTCTTGTCTTCTCAATTATAGGCTATGGAAAGCTAGTCTGTGCACATACAAAATCAAAATTCGATACAGGTTTTGAAGGATTATTAGGAATCTTGCTTTTAATCGTACTATCCTACGCATCAAATTTTTTCATTCCTCATGGGTATTACCATAATTCACTTATAATTCTTTTTGGTTTTTTTTATTTTATCTATTTAGTTTTTTTAAAAAAAATTATTTTTAAAGATTTTAAAATTATTTTCTTAGTATTTTCTATACTCTTTATAGGATTGTTAATGTACAAAAATCACGACGATTTTATTACTTACCATTTCCCTTATACGCTTTCTTTAATAAATTATAAAAAAATTATTGGACTCGGCCACATTACAAGTGGTTTCACAACACCATCATCAATTTTTTATCTAAATTCATTATTTTATTTACCATTTATCGAATACTATTTAACAAATAGTGGGGCCGTTTATATAATGGGTTTTTCTAACTTATTTTTATTAAATATATTAAAGCTGAATTACAAAAAAAAAAATTTTATTTTATATCTATCGTCATTTTCTTTTGTTTTTATTAATACAGTTTTTTATAGGATAGCTGAGCATGGGACAGATAGGTCTGCATTAATATTAGTATTTCTTTTATCAATAATTTTTTTAGAAAGTATAAACATTAAGAAGAGAATATCTAAAGATATTCTTTTTGAATATTATGTTAAATTAATAGTTTTAATTTCTTTAATAGTTTCTCTAAAGAGTTTTTATTTAATTTATACTCTCTTTTTTTTGTTTTGGACTCTTTACTTTAAAGATGATTTATTTAAAAAAGAAGTTGTATTTAATTATTTAAATAATAGATTTTTTTACTTATGTTCTTTAGGTTTTACATTATTTATTTTCACAGTTTTTCTTAATACTGGTTGTTTAATTTTTCCCGCAAGTTTTACATGTTTTGAGAGTGTTCAATGGTCTATAAATTTAGATACAGTTAAAGCATTTAAACTATGGTTTGAACAATGGTCAAAAGCAGGAGCAGCTCCAAATTTTAGAGTTGAAAATGTAGAAATTTATCTATCTGGTATAAATTGGGTAGAAGGTTGGTTTGAGAGATATTTCTTCACTAAAGTGACTGATTTTTTATTCGTGACTTTATTGATAACTTCAATTTTTTATTTTTTATTTTCTTTTAAAAAAAAAATAAAAGTTCATAAAAATAAAATTAAATATAAATTATTTTATTTAATTATATTTTTGTTATGTCTAGAGTGGTTTTTAAATCATCCTGCTTTGAGATATGGGGGTTATACAATACTAGCACTGTTAATATTTATTCCAATGTCAATATACCTAAGTAACTATAATGATTTATCTACAAAGATTTCCAGAAAATTAAAATTTATTATTACAATTTCTTTAATTATATTTGTTTCAAAAAATATTATAAGAATTAATAGTGAAACTTTAAAATATGGGTATGAGGTAATTAATAAACCATATTTTCATTTGGATAAAAGTGCTTTTAGAACAGATATCCAAATTAAAGAAATTTTAAAACAAAATAATAACTTGTCTTCTAAAGGCTATTTAATTATAAAAAAAATTAATAATTAAGTTTATGAAAAAAAAAGCACTAATTTTTGGTGTAACAGGACAAGATGGAGCGTATTTATCAGAATTTTTACTGAGCAAAAATTATGAGGTTCATGGAGTCAAAAGAAGATCTTCTTCGATAAATACTGGAAGGTTAGACCATATTTATCAAGATCCACATGTAAAGAATAGAAATTTTATTTTACACTACGGAGATATTACAGACTCTACCTCAGTTTCTAAAATAATTGAGAAAATAAGACCTAAAGAAATTTATAATTTAGCTGCACAATCACATGTTGCTGTTTCATTTGAAGTTCCTGAATATACCGCAAATGCAGACGCGCTTGGAACTCTTAGAATTTTAGAAGCTATAAAATTTCATAGACTTGAAAAATTTACAAAGTTTTATCAGGCAGGAACATCTGAAATGTTTGGAAAAGTTCAAGAGACTCCTCAAAATGAAAAAACAAATTTTTATCCAAGGAGCCCATATGGAGTTGCAAAAGTTTATGCACATTGGATAACAGTTAATTATAGAGAGGCTTATAATATATTTGCTTGTAATGGAGTTTTGTTTAATCACGAAAGCCCAATTCGTGGTGAAACATTTGTAACTAAAAAAATAGTTTCAGGACTCTGTAGAATAAAAAAAGGTCTACAAGATAGACTATATTTGGGAAATTTAGATGCTAAGAGGGATTGGGGTCACGCAAAAGATTATGTTCAAGCCATGTGGAAAATATTACAAAATAAAAAAGCAAAAGATTATGTCATATCTTCTGGAAAACAATATTCTGTAAAACAATTTGTCAATCTAGTTTTAAAAGAATTAGGTATAAAGTTTTATTGGCAAGGAAAAGGGTCAAATTCAAAATGCTATAACAACAAAGGGAAATGCATTATTTCAATTAGTAAAAAATATTATAGGCCGTTAGAGGTTGATACTTTACTAGGAGACTCTTCAAAAGCACGCAAGGAATTAAAATGGAAACCAAAGTTTAATATTAATTCTTTAGTAAGGGATATGGTAAATTCTGAGTTAAAATCTATTAATGATTAATTTAAATTCAAAAATTTATATATCGGGTCATACTGGCCTAGTAGGCAGTGCTATACTTAGAAAATTAAAAAAAGATGGATATAAAAAACTTATTTTTGCAAAACGGTCTGAACTTGATTTAACAAATCAAAAAAGAGTTTTAAACTTTTTAAAAAAACATAAACCCGACTTTATATTTATAGCAGCGGCAAAAGTTGGAGGTATTTTAGATAATGATAATGATAAAGCTAGATTTATTTACGACAATTTGTCTATTCAAATTAATTTAATTCATTCTGCTTTTCTATGTGGAATAAAAAATTTAATATTTCTTGGATCCAGCTGTGTTTATCCAAGATTAAGTAAACAGCCAATAAAGGAAAAATATTTGCTAGAAGGAAAATTGGAAAAAACAAACGATGCATATGCGGTTGCTAAAATCGCTGGTATAAAGATGTGTGAAAGTTATAATTTTCAATATAAAACTAATTATAAATGTCTGATGCCAACTAATACTTTCGGACCTAACGATAATTATAATAAGTTAACATCACACTTTTTACCTGCGTTAATAAGAAAGGCTCATCAAGTAAAGTTAAATAAAAAAAAAAATTTAGTATTATGGGGCGATGGTCTTGCTAGGAGAGAAGTCATATATGTTGATGACTTAGCAGATGCTTGCGTTTTTTTTATGAAAAAAAAACAAAACATACTTTAATAAATATTGGCACTGGTAAAGATTATCGTATTAAAGAATATGCTAAAATTATCCTAAAATTAGTAGTTCCTAACAAGATTGTTCAAATTAAATACGATCGTAAAAAACCAAATGGTACACCTAGAAAGCTCCTAGATACCTCTCTAGCAAGAAAATATGGTTGGAAATCAAGTTACGACTTAAGAGAATCGATAAAAAAAACCTATTCCTCATATATAAAAGATAATTAATTTAATGAAAAAAAAATATATTGTTATTACTGGTGGCGCTGGATTTGTTGGATCAAATCTAATTTCGTTCTTGCTTAAAAAAACTAACTTTCACTTAATAAGTATAGATAATTATTCTTCTGGCTCCAAACAAAATCATTTTAAAAGTAAAAGAGTAATTTATATAAAAGATAATACAAAAAATATTACAAATATTCTTAAAAACAAAAAAAGTAATATAAACTCATTATTCCATTTTGGGGAATTTTCTAGAATATATCAAAGCTTTTTGAAGATGGATGAATGTATAGATTCTAACGCAGTCGGATCACAGGCAGTTTTCAATTTTTGCTTAACAAATAAAATAAAATTAGTTTACTCTGCAACTTCAGCAAGCCTAGGCAATAAAGGAAATGATAAAAATTTATCACCGTACGCTTTTACAAAGGCTAAAAATTTAGAGCTTTTAGAAAATTTAAATAAATGGTTTAAAATGAAATTTGAAATAATATATTTTTATAATGTTTACGGACCGGGGCAAATCTCATCTGGAAGTATGGCTACTGTTATAGGAATATTCGAAGATTGTTATAAAAGAAATAAGCATTTGCCAGTTGTGAGACCTGGGAATCAATCAAGAAGATTTACTCATATTCATGACACTGTTGAGGTATGTTTCATGGCTTGGAAGACAAATAAATGTAGACATTACAGCATATCAAATAAAAAAAGTTACACGATTTTAGAAGTTGCTAAACTTTTTAATTCCAAAATTAAATTTCTACCAAAAAGGAAAGGTGAGCGATATGCCTCAGCCTTAACTAGCATGAATCTATCAAAAAAAGTTCATAAAATGTTTGGAAAAATTAATCTGAAAAAATATATAAAAAACTTTATTAATACTTGCAAATAAATGTTTAATCTCTGTTTACAATTTTTAAAAACTATGTATAAAGTTCTTGCCTGGTGATTATTGCGAAGGTGTAATACCCGATCCCATTCCGAACTCGGAAGTCAAG
>MDTB01117710.1_pt1 | contig 56563 bp, 55 predicted proteins | sample 811161 | NCBI WGS metagenome assembly MDTB01 (sample SAMN05326650, study PRJNA326480) | marine metagenome | isolation source: seawater | place: Mediterranean Sea | collected 2009 | reverse complement strand
CCATGTCTTAAGACAAAGTACCATCGGCGCAGAAAGGCTTGACTTCCGAGTTCGGAATGGGATCGGGTATTACCCTTTCGCAATAATCACCAGGCAAAAGGTTTATATATAAAAAAAATTGATTGTAAACTTAAATTATACAAGTATTTCAGTGGTTTTTATTATTTATGTTAACAATAAAAAAACGTAATAAGTAATAAAAAAATGATAAAAAAAATATTTGTAACTGGCTCAAATGGTTTCATTGGAAAAAATCTTATTAAAAAACTTAAAAAGAAGCATATTGTATTTTCAAAAAGTAGTAAGGATCTAAGTAAGAAGCGGAATAAATTTCCAAAAGTTGATTACGTAGTACATCTTGCAGCCACTGTTAAACCAAGTGATAAATTTAAAAATCCACTTGAAGTAATAGCAAATAATTTTAATTCAACTTTAAATCTTATTAATTTTTATAAAGGTCAAAAAAAGAAACCTATTTTTATATTTGCAAGTACAGCACATGTAACAAATAATATAGTAAATTATGAAAAAATTACAAAACCAATTAATGAAAATTTACCAATACTATTTTACAATGAGACTGAAAGCACTGAAAGTTATGCATTAAGTAAATTTATGTGTGAGAAAGCTATTCATTTAAGCAAACTTAATTATGTAATTTTAAGAATATTTAATACTTATGGAAAAGATCAAAAAGATAATTTTTTTACAAATATTATTGATCAAATATCAAAAGAAAATAAAATAGTTTTAGAAAATCCTAATGCCAAAATCACATGGCTTCATGTTGAAGATTTAACAGATGCAATTTTAAAAATAATATCTAATAAAAAATCAACGAATGAAATTTTTAATATAGGTGGCAACCAAGTATTTACCTTGCATCAAATTACAAATAAAATTCTGTTGAAACTAAATTCAAAAAAGAAAATTAAAAAAAAACAAATTATAAAAAATAAACTATTTGTAAGAGATAAAATACCAGATCTAAAAAAAATTAAAAAAATAATTAATTGGAAACCAAAGTTTAATTTAAATGATGGTTTGGATGAAATATTAAAAATTAAAGATAAAAATTAATTATTGACTATATTTGTAATATAATCTTTCAACTCAATCTTTCCAAATCTTTTTTTAATTTTGTTTTCACTCGAAAAATTAGTTAGAGCAGAAGCATATCTTTCACCTTTTCTTGGCGGTAAAAATTTAATTTTTTTTTTGAACATTTTAGCTGTTTCTAGAATAGTATAACTTTTTTTATTTGATATGCTGTAATGAGCATATTTTTTTTTTTTCCAAGCCTCATAACAAACCTGGATTGTATCATTTATGTGAGTAAATCTTCTAGATTGTGAGCCTGGTTTAACAACAGTCAAATAACGATTGTTCCTAAACTGATTTTCAAATATTCCGATAACCGTAGCCATTTTACCTTTTTCAATTTGTCCAGGTCCATATACGTTGTAGAAATAAATTATTTCAAATTTAAAATTGAACCATTTTTTTAAATTTTCTAACAACTCTAAATTCTTTGCCTTGGTAAATGCATATGGAGATAAATTTTTGTCCCTTCCACTATTTCCTAAACTTGCTGAAGTTGCTGAGTAAATAAGTCTAATATTATATTTATGACAAAAACTAATAATTGAATTAGTTCCTATATTATTTGAGTCTATACATTGATTAAAAGAACCGAAACTTTGATAAATTCTTGAAAACTCTCCAAAATGAAATAGTGCATCTATTTCTTTTGGATTTTTTATTATTTTTGAGATGTTTTTTGTGTCTGAATTTTTATAAACTACTCTAGAATTTGTGATATGATTTTTTTTTGATCCTGAACTGTAATTATCTATACTAATTATATTATAATTTGTTTTTTTTAAAAAATGTTTAATTAAATTTGATCCTACAAACCCTGCTCCTCCCGTTATAATTAAATATTTTTTCATATAATATTAAAAAAAGTATATAAACTCAATTTTATTTTTTTTCAAATATATTTAAAATTTTTTTTTTGAGACAGCAAAAAACCAAATGCTAAAATCATTTGCAAATTTAAATAATTGTTAAAAAAATTTCCATTAGTAGTTAAAGGCCACAGATTAATAATTGCCAAAATAATTAGTATAAATTCTGAATAGTCTATTGAGCTTTTTTTATTAATATTAAATAAAATGAAATATTTTACATAATAAGATACAATTACAAAAAAAAGTAAAACTAAAATAACAAAGGGAATTATTCCAGTTTCAGACAAAAGTTGAACATAAAGATTATGAGGATGATTATTACATCTAAATATTTCACCACCATCTTTGTATGTAATTTTTTCACAATTGTTTCTAAAATTATTTGGCCCAACACCAAAATATTTATTTTTTTTCCACATATTAAATCCTGTAGATATTAATTTTTCATGATGTGGAGAAAAAATAAATATACCATTTTTTTCAAAATTGTATCCAGCTTTTTTTTCTGTCAAACCTAATTCAATAATAGTTTGGTCTATTATTCTTTTCTTCAAAGGTTGATTTGTGAGTATAAAAAAAATTAAAATGGTACAAACAATACTACCAAAAAAAATATAAAATTTTTTGTTGTCTGTTAGAATTAGAAATAATAAACAAAAAATAAAAAACAAATATAAGGGTGCTCTATCTCCTGATAAAATAATAATAATTCCTGAAATACCGAATATCAGAACTGATGAGTAATTTTTTAATCTTTGATTTAAGTTTAAAAATTGCAAACAAAATAAAGCTAATGGAAATATCTTTAATGTATAGCTTCCTAAAATATACTCATCTTTAAAAAAACTAGCTAGCCTATGGCCATTATCAGCCGCTGGATAACCAAAGATATTTTTTCCGATTATAAATTGTATCAAAGTATCAATGAGTAATAATGTGAGTATTATACTTAAAACGTAAAGTAATTGTTTAATAATACCTGGTGTTTTTTCAACAATGTAAGATATTACAAAAACATAAATAAAAAATCTTATATAAAAAATTGAGGATTTTAGTGAAAATAACACATTGTCGGACAACAAAGACGAAAAAATATTAAAAGTATAAAAAATTAAAAAAAAACTAATTATTAACTTATATTCTGTTAAATATTTTTTATTTAATTTGAAAATAAAAATTATTGAACTCAGAATAATTATAAAATCTGGTATCGCTGGTCCTGCAATAAGCCCAATTGGTAAAAATAAAAAACCTAATCGTAAAAATACATCTAGATAATTATCAAATTTTATCATTAAATTTAATTTTTTTTAAAAAAAGATCATTAATTGAATATACACATAATAAAATAAATATAGGATCAAGAGTTATGATCCTAAATCTTCCTTGGAAATAAAATATTAAACTAAATAAAAGCATAGTTACAATTAAATAAAGTATCCAGCTATATTGTCTAAAATTTAATATTAAAACTTTAATAAGTCCTAGATAACCTAATAACATAAAAGGAAAAGATACCAAAAACGAAACTATCCAAACGTTATTATTATACCAGGATTTATTTAAACCTGGCGTAAAAAATCTTTTTAGATTTGTTTGCAATAATTTTTTAGATTTTTCTTTATTTTTTTTTATCCATTCAACACCTTCAACAAAATATATCATTTGTATTTCTTTTGTTTCTGCATTTTCTATTTTATATTCTATTTCTTTAAATATTTTATATTCTACACTTTTTAACCTATTCGATTCAAGCGTTCCTAATTTTGGAGTTTTAACATGATTAAGATAAGCATCATCATTATGACCTAATATAAATAACCCACCAAAACCATTTGAACTAAAGACATAAACACCATTTTCTTTTAAATTATAAATTCCATAAGGCAAGGTAGAAATTAAACAAATCATTGTAAAATAAATAATATGTAAAAATTTTATTTTTAATGATTTTATATTTATAAAAAAAATTATAATTGGGATAAATAATGAATAAATTAGTATATGAGATTTAGTAAGAAATGTTAATGAAAATAAAATTGCAGAAATAATTAAATTTTTTCTGTCTTTATTGTTTAAGTATTTAGTAAAATAATAAAAAAATATTATTAAAAAAGATTGAAACCATATATCTTGGGTGAACGTACCCACAAACCAGATTGTAAAAGGATAGAAACAAAATATAAAAGTAGAAATGGTTGAAATTTTTATATTTGCAAAAAGATTATTTGATAGATAAAAAAAGAAAACGCCAGAAACAGAAGCTATAAATACTTGAAAAAATTCCAATGAAATCATCCAATATTCACCAAATATAAATTTTATAATCGACTGAAGGTATGTAAAGAATGGAGATGTAATGAATAAAGGTCTTAAAAGATTAAAATTTCCTTTTAGAACTTCTTCACTTTGTTCTGAATACCAATAAGAATCTGGCTGAAGTTCAAAATTATCAGCACCGTTAAGAAATAAGAAAATATATCTGGTAAAAAAAAAAGAAGAAAAAATAATTAAGCTTAATTTGAAATTATTTAACTTTAGTATCATTTATTCTTAAATATATTTATTATTTAATAAAATAGATTATAATATAATTTATTTCATAACCAAATATTATGAAAAAGCTAATAAAAAAAATTTTAAATAATATCGGTTATGACATATCGAAAATTATTTACCCATTAGACAAATTTCCAGTTGTTGAAGCTGAAAAAAAAATTATAGAATTTATTGAAATCTCAAAAAATTATTCAATGGGAACAAAAATAAGAATGTACTCACTTGCTCAAGCAATAAAAAAAGTAAAAATTGATAAATTAGAAGGTGATATAGTTGAATGTGGAGTTTGGATGGGAGGTAATTTAATTCTATCTCTTTTATTAAATGATTATTATGGATTGAATAAAAATATTTATGGATTTGATACATTTGATGGAATGACTGAGCCAAGTAAATACGATAATGATTTAAATAAAAATTCAGCAGATTTAAAACTTCAAGAAAGTAAAAAGATTGAAAATATTGATAATATTTGGTGTTATTCATCTATTGAAGAAGTTAAAAGAAACATATCTAAAAATACAACCTCTAATAAATATAAGTTAATAAAAGGACCTGTTGAAAATACGTTAAATATTGAAGAAAACTTGCCAAAAAAAATTTCTGTTCTTAGACTAGATACTGATTTTTATGAATCAACAAAAAAAGAATTAGAAGTTTTATATCCACGATTAGTTAAAAATGGAATTTTAATTGTTGATGATTATGGTCACTGGCAGGGATCAAGAAAAGCTGTTGATGAATATTTTCAAAATGATGAACTTTTATTAAATTATATTGACTATACTTGTAGAATGATAATTAAAAAGTAAGTTAATATGAATAAAAAATTTATTACATTAGTTTTAGGAACTTTATTTATTTTAGTATTAGCTTTAATTATAGTTTTTGAAAAAAGTTGTGGATTATCAAATTCATACAACTTGCAAAAAAATTATAACATGAAATATTTATATTATTCATGTACTAAAAACTCAAAAAACTTTATAAAAACTAAATTTAAAAATTTTATCTCCAATTCTCCATTTGAATTAATAATTAGGAGATATGATAAAAAACAAATTCAAAAAAGTTATTCGTTTTTAGAAAACAAATACTTTGATAAAGATTTTCATAAAAATAGTAAGTCTACAATACCTGATAAAGTTGATGGTATTAATAATAATCTTGAAAAATATCTAAAAGAGAAGAAAAATGTTTCAAAAGAATTTGATACATGGAAAAGATCTCATGGGGGTTACAGAAATTTAAAATACAATAATTCAACTCAAAATATTAGTGTATCAAATATTAACAAGCTTAGTTTAGTATGGGAGTACGCAAGTATAAAAAATGAAAATATTAATCAAAAATGGAAGGATAATGTAGAAGCAAATCCAATTTACCATAATGAGAAAATTTATTTTATTTCTGCAGATAGAAAATTAATAGCCATTAATGCAAAAAATGGATCTCTTTTATGGGAAAAACAAAGTATATTAAACCCCTCACGACGAGGTTTCGTTTTAGAAACTGAAGGAGAAAACTCATATATATATTTTAATTCTGGTGGAGCTTTAACAAAAGTTGATGCTAATAACGGTATTTTAGTATCAGAGTTTGGCAATAATGGAATTATTTATAATTTAAATTTTAAATCACCTCCAATAATATATAAAGATAGAGTCTACGTTGTTAGTTCATCTAGTAAAATTATTTCAATCGATAAAAAATCAGGAAAAATTATCCAAAGAAAAAGTATTCATCCCAAAAAAAAATCTTTCCTTAGAGGGGGTTCTCCATGGTCTGGAAATGCTTTTGACGATGAAAAAGGTTATTTATATATTGTTACTGGAAATCCGAGGCCAGCTTTAGTTGGAATTGACAGGCCAGGAGATAATAAAAATGCAAACTCAGTTATCGCCGTAGATCTAAATAGTTTTGAGATAATTTGGAAATTTCAAGATGTATTTCATGACTTATGGGATTTTGATATTGCTGCACCACCAATTATAGCTGATATCAAATATGATGATAAATATTTAGAGGTGGTAATTATTACAACAAAAACAGGAAATATTTATTTACTCGAAAGAAATGAGGGTAAATCTTTGTTCGATTTAACATTTAAGAAGGCACCAATATCATTTATTCCAGGTGAAAAAGCATCACCTTACCAGAGGAATAATTTAATTCCTGAAAAACTTATTAATGTTGAATACTCATCTAAAAATTTTGATAGTTCCAATCAAGAAAATTTAAAACATATTAAAAAAACTCTCAGAAATGCGGCATATGGTTGGTTTGAAACTCCAAGGCTTGGTAAAAAATTAATCATCTTTGGTTTACATGGTGGTGCGACTTGGATGGGTTCAGCTTACGATCCTATAAATAATATTCTATTTACTCCTAGTATAAACGTTCCTTGGATATTAAAAGTTGAGGGAAGAACATTAAGCAAAAGTTTACCAATTCAAAATACAAATTTTTATAAAACATATAATAATCTTTGCTCTTCATGTCATGGAAAATTTAGAAACGGTACTTTTGATCCAGAAAGCAAAAAAAATGTTGAAATTTTAAATGATTATATTCCAGGTATTATTGGACATTCACTGTCATTAGAAAAAAATTTAATTAATGAAATTTACGAATATAATAATTTCTTATCATTGCACAAGAATTTAAATATTAAAAAAGAGGAATTAAAAAATATTAAATCATTGATGGTGACTTGGGACAAAGAATTACTCAATGATAAGGAAATTTTTCTAAGATACTTCTGGTATAAACATTTAGATACTGATAATAATCCAGCCTCAAATAAACCCTGGGGAGAAATAATAGCGCATAATTTATATGAAGGGAATATTTTGTGGAAATCAAAAACAGGTTATGAAATTAATAGGGAGAAACCCAAACTTATTGGAACTCCAAGTTATGGGGGTTTAGCTTTGTCTGAAGGTGGCATATTATTTACTACAGGTACAAATGATGGATATGTTTATGGTATCGATAAAAAAAATGGAGAAATTGTTTGGGAATATAAAATGGACGCCGCTGGCTCTGCACCTCCAATAATTTATTCAATCAATGGAAAACAGTATATTACGATAATATCAACTGGTGGATTATTCTCAGAATATAAAGAGAAAGCCTCAAAAATTTATACATTTACAATTAAAGATTAAATAATTTTAAATATTTTTTATACCATTTAACAGTTTCTTTTATACCATCATATATATTTACTTTTGGTTCCCAGTTTAAATCCTTTTTTATTTTTCTATAGTTAAGCTTTTGTTTTTTAATTTCTACTGTTGAAATATTTTTTATTTTTGGTTTTAAATTATTTTTATTGAGTATATTTAAGATGATATTAACTAAATCTATAACCATTAAATTTTCTTTGGAACCTACGTTATAAATTTTTAGTTTTTCTTCTGATTTATTCATATATTGCATAAGAGATATATAAGCTTTAGCAACATCTTCGACGTATATATAATCTCTTATCAATTTTCCATTTGATCTAAGAATAGGTTTTTTATTTTTTAGACAAGAAATAATAACGTGTGGGATTAGCCTATCCATATTAAAATCACCAGGTCCATAAATATTTCCAGATCTTATAATGCCAACTGAAATTTTATAAGTTTTTGCATAACTTTGTGCGATTAAATCTGAGGAAGACTTTGAAACATCATATGTAAAGTCACCTTTTAAAGGAAAATTTTCAAAATATTCTTTTTTTTTTAGTTCTCCATATGCTTTATCCGATGAACTATATATTAAATTTATATTTTTTTTTGATTTTCTAATACATTCTAAAATATTAATAGTTCCAAATAAATTATTTTTATATGTCAGATCAGGCTTGTTGAAAGCCTCCAAAACTTGGGTCGTTGCACCTAAATGTATAACATCATTGATATTGTAATCTTTAATAATCTTTGAAATTACTTTTTTATGTGTGAAGTCTCCAATTATAATTTTAACATTACTTTTGAATATTAAAGTTTTAATTTTTTTTTTAGAATTATCCTTGTCTAGAATGTAAATTTTATATCTAGAATTTTTAGAAAGTTTAATAGAAATAGATCTTCCCAGAATACCAAGACCTCCAGTAACTAGAATATTTTTCATAAGTTAAAAATATGATTTTAAAATTGTTTTTGCAATCATTGAGCCATCTTTGAATGCTCTTAGTTTCTTTCCTTCATTAAAAGTTCTTGGTTTATAATCAATATCGTATTCATAAATTTTATAGTTATTTTTAGCAAACTTAGCTAAAACCTCAAATTCAAAATCAAAATCGTTTGTTGAGAAATTATAATCACTATAAATTTCTTTTTTAAATATTTTTGTTGCACAAGCTGTATCTTTTAAATTTTGATTAAAAAGGAAATTAAATAACTTTGATAAAACAATAACTCCGTAAAAATTTTTCCTATATATAAATTTATTTTTAAGATTAATTCTATTACCTATTAAAAAATCTATTGATGGTTTTGAATTTAAAATTATTAATCCATTAATTAGGTCATCTAAAAAATATTCATCAATATCAAATATTACAATATATTTTTTTTCTGAATATTTAATTGCTTCTTTTATAGAACCGCCTTTGCCAAGATTTTTTTTATTAAAAATGTATCTTACTTTTTCTGATGAAAAATTTTTTGTCTCCAACAAATATTCTTTTGTACCATCTTCTGAGTTATTATCACAAATTATTACTTCGTAGTCAAATTTGATTTTTTTTAATTCATCTAAAAAGGTTTTAAGTTTTTTTTTTAATAATTTTAATTCGTTATAATAACAACAGACTATTGAAAAAGAATTATCTGACATTGAGCTTAATCAAAAATTCATTAATAGATTTGTGGATAAATTTAATATCTTGAAGTTTTAAGCCTTGATGACACCCAATAAGAATACCATGCTTCATTATATAATCTGAATTTTTTAATTCTGATATTTTATTTTTTTTCGAAGAAAGATAGTTAAAAGCTGGATGTCTTAAAATATTTCCGCTAAAAATTGGTCTAGTCTGAATTTTTTTATTTTCGAGATAAACTTGTAGATCTTTACGTTTAAAAATCTTATTTTTTTTAATTATAATTGGATATGCAAGAAAATTCGTTTTTACATTTTTAATTATATCTGGGACGATAAAAAAGTTTTTAATTTGGTTAAAATATAGTTTGTGTAAATTAAAATTTTTCAGTCTAATTTTTGAAAATCTATTAAATTTTTTAATTTGTTCTAATCCAAAGGATGCTCCTATTTCTGAAGGTTCAAAATTATATCCAATTTCTTGGAAAACAAATTTTCTATCAAATTCAAAACCTTTAAGTTTGATATTTAGTCTTTTATTTATATTTTCAGAATCTTTAATCAAAGTAGATGCTCTACCCCAACTTCTTAAAACTTTTGCACGTAAATATTCTTTCTTGTCATTTGTAAGAAACATTCCTCCGTTTCCCGCACAACTTATTATGTGTGATCCATAAAAACTTGTTATAGAAACATCACTAAAACTGCCAGTTGTTTTTTTTCCAATCTTTGCGCCTAATGTATCTGCAGAGTCTTCAATTAATTTCAATTTATGTTTGTTTGCTATCTTTTTTAATTTTGGCCAATCAGGTATATTTCCTATTAGGTTTGGAATTAATAAAGCTTTTGTTTTTCTAGATATTTTTTTTTCGATTTTATCACAATCAATTTGAAGTGTTTTTAAATTTACATCAACAAATATTGGATTATGTCCATTAAGAATTATTGACGATACAGCAGTACCAAAATTTAATCCTGGAGTAATTATTTCACTTCCTTTTGGAAAATTTAAAACTTTTATTGCTAAAATTAATGCAGATGTTCCTGAATTTACCATTAAAGCATATTTTTTTGAAAAATAATTGGCATTTATTTTTTCAAAAGCCTCTACACTTTTTCCCATCTGTGTTGAATTTTTTAAAGTTTTTAAAACAGCTTTTATCTCTTTTCCATCATAAACATTTTTACCATATGAAATTTTCCTCAAACCCATGGTGCTTCCTTTTTTCTATATAATTCATTTAAATAATTTTTGTCCCTTAAAGTATCCATGGGATGCCAAAAATTAGAATGTTTGTAAGCCATTAATTCTTTTTTATTTGATAATTTAACCAGAGGTTCTCTTTCAAAGATACAATTATCTGGATGATTTATAAAATTAAATACTTTTTTATTTAATACAAAAAAACCCCCATTTATCCACCCCTCAGAAAGTATATCTTTTTCCTTAAACTTAATAACTTTATTTTTTTTAATTGTTAGGTGGCCAAACCTTGGCAAAGGTCTTACAGCACTAAGTGTTGCTATCTTGGAATGTTTTATATGAAAATTATAAAGTCTTTTTATATCAATATTTGACAGACCATCACCATAAGTCATAAAGAAATTTTTTTCATTTCTTAAATATTTTTTTATTTTTAAAAGTCTTGATCCAGATTGAGTATTTTTTCCAGTATCAACTACCTTTATATTGGGATTTTCTTTAAAATATTTTTTTAAAATTTCTTTTTTATAACCACCACAAACAATAATATCAGTAATTTGGAATTTTAAATAATAGTTTATTATATGTTGAATTATAGGTATTTTTCCTATTTTAACCATTGGTTTTGGAACTTTTTTTGTTTCCTCTGATAATCTTGTTCCTAAACCACCTGCTAAAATTACTAATTTCATATATAACTATTTAAAAATTTTTCTTTAGGAAGTTATACACTATAGATAAATATTCATATAAAATTGTTTTTTTATAATTAAATTTTTCAAAGATACTAAAATCATCACTTGGCCAATCAATAGTTTTATAAAAAAACATACCTATAGTATTGTTATATTTTTTCCACAATAGACTCGTTCTTTTTGAAAAATAGGGAGCAGTAACAATTAAAATTTCATTAATTTCTTTTTCTTTTAAAATATTAAATAGGTTTTCTAAGTTATTAGCAGAACTACCAAGATCATCGTAAATAATATTGATATTTTGTTGATTTACACCTTTTGATAAAAGTAAGCCCTCGAGTATTTTTTGCTCTGGGATAACTTGTATTCGCCCAAGTATATAAAATTCAGCACTTGGATTTATATTATAAATATCAGTTAAATCTTTATATCTTAATTTATAACCCTCATTTACATAGGTTTCATATCCAGGCCCTGAATAAACAACGATTGTATTTATTTTTTTTTCAGTAAAATTTTCAACTAAAAGTTTTTTACCTACAAATTTAAAAAAAGGTGAGTAGAAAATGAAATATAAAATAAAAATAAATATTAAAATTAATTGACTAAAGTTTATTTTAAAAAAATTAAATATTTTTTTAATTAAGGGTCTTATAGCTTTATAAGCAATGCTTATTAAAAAAATATAAATATTTATAAAACTTTTTTTATTTAAATATATTTTACTTATCATATTGATAGATTTTATTGTCTGGTGATTATAGTTAGAATGCAGACTATGTTGTCTTCGTCTTATGTTAACTAAAGGTTTTTTTTCATAATAAATTGAACTTTTGAAATATCTTAAGTAAGTAAACCATAAATCCAAATCTTCAATACCTACTAGTTCTTTAGAAATATTAAATTTAATTTCTTTAAAAATACTTCTTTTAATTAAAACAGAAGAAAAAATTATTGGATTATACAAGAATAACCACTCCCTATTTTTTTTTATTAAAAAAGTAAATATAAATTGTAAAATTATTCTTAAGTAAAATAACAGATTACTTTTCTCTCCGTCGCTATCAAAATATTTACAATTAGTAAAATAAAGTTTTTGTGATTTATTTATTTTATTTACCTGTTCTTGAAGTTTATTTTCCTGCCATATATCATCGGAGTCTAAAAATGAAACATAATCACCTTTACATTTTTGTATTGCATAATTTCTTGGAATGGCAGCTGTCCCACTATTTTTTTTTAATCTATACAGTTTTATTTTATTTTTAAATTTTTCTTTATACTTTTCACATATACTATAAGTTTTATCTGAAGATCCATCGTCAACTATTATTAATTTATAATTTTTATATGTTTGTTTAAAAACAGATTCTAGTGTTTGTTTGATATATTTCTCAGAATTAAAAGTAGTTATAATTATATCAATATTATATTTATCCATTTTTCTTTTTTATTAAATGTTCTTCCCAAATCAATGATTGTCTAAGTATTTTATTTATATATTCTTTTTTTTTTATTTTATTATTAAAAAAATTTTTATTAGAGACAATTGATCCAATTTCACCCTTTCTTTTTTTTTTTAATTGAATTTTAAATTTAAGACCAATGAATTTTTCTAGAATTTTAATTATTTGTATAATTGAGGTTCCAAATCCAGATCCACAATTTATGATATTTGTATTTATTTTTTTATTTGTTATCATTTTGATAATAAAATTGGTTATATCATTGACATTAACGAAATCTCTGTGGCAGTAACCATCATCAGTATGGTGTTTATTACCAAAAATCTTAACACTCATTTTTTTTTTTAGATAATTACGAATAATTGTCTTTATAAATTGACCATTATTATAAACTTGACCTGATTTTTTTTTTTTCAGATCCAGCAACATTAAAAAACCTCATAATTATAAATTTTTTTTTAGAAATTTTTTGTTTTATTATCTTTTCTCCCTCTAATTTAGTAAATCCATAAAAACTTATAGGCTTCAAGGTACTTTTTTCATTAACTATTTCTTTCTTAGGTTTACCATAGACAGCGCAACTTGAGGCAAAGATTAATTTTTTTACATTAAATTTATTGCAAGCATTTACAACATTTTCTGTGCACTCAACATTATTTTTATAAAATTGCTTAGGGTTTTTCATAGAGCTTGTTATACTAGTTGAGGCTGCTAGATGGATTACAAAATCAATTTTATTTTCTGAAAAAATTTTCAGCAATTTTTTTTTATTTAAAATATTTAATTTAAAAAAGTTAACTTTTTTTGATAGTTTTAAATATTTTTCATCTTTTAATTTATCTACTATTATTATTTTAAATTTTTTTTTTAATAATTTATTTGCTAGATTTGAGCCAATATATCCTAATCCACCAGTAATCAAGACTGTCTTCATAAATTTTTATTTTTTTTTTTAAATATTAAAATTGTTGAGGTATAAAAGATAATAAATATGAACAATGAAAATAAAGAATTATTTAATAATTTGTAAATTGTAAGTGGTAATATTAAAATTAAAATTAATAAAAACATTGTATTTTGCTCATTAAATCTTTTTTTTAATAAATGATGGAAATGATTCTGGTCTGGGAAAAATGGATTCTTTTTGTTAATAATTCTGACTATGTATAATCTTAAAGCATCAATAATTGGGAAAATTATCAACATTACTATTTCATCACTTTTTATATCTAAGTAAGTATGATTATGTATAATCAGATAGGCAAATAAAAATGACAAGAGATATGTGCCTCCGTCTCCTAAGAATGTTTTTCCATTAAAATTTTTATAAGAGAAAAATAAAATTGATATCCCTATGTACAATAAAAATAAATTTAATTCAAAATTTTGTATTAGAAAATAAATTATAATATAAAAATAGAATAATGAAGATTGAAGATTTGTACCATCGTACATATTGAGTGAAATCATAAAAACTAAAAAACATAAAAGTGTAAAAATAAAACTTGTTTTTCGAAGATCAAAACTTGTATCATTAAAACTAAAATTTAGAATTTCAATTAAAGAGCTGTTATCAAAATATAAAAAATTTGAAACCAATAAAATAAATGAAATTAATCTTACATGTGGCGAAATATCAAATTTATCATCAAATATGCCAATTAAAAAAATTGTTGTGGATGTGAAAATAAATAGAGAAATCATCTTAAGATTTTCTAAAAATAATAGTTTTTGAAGAGAGTTATCAATAATAATAATATAAAAAAAATAAATAATTAAGTTTAAGTATATAATTAAACCACCTAAAATAGGGGTTGGTGAAGTGTGAATTTTTCTTTCAGAAGGATAATCAAAAATATTTACAAATTTAGATATTTGATTGAAAAAAAAAATTATTAAAAGATTTAATGTAATTGATATTACAATTAGCTTTTCCATGAAATTTTTTTATTTTGTCTAATAAGATTTGAAAAAAAAGGAAATTTTGGTTCAGATATTAATTGTTTTTCAAATAATTTCTTATCAAAATTCCACTCGCGAGATGGATTTAGCTGTATCATTATCTGACTTCTGGATTTCGATTTTGGGTTCCCTGCTTTATGATAGCATTGATTAGGATTAAATATTACAATATCTTTCCTATTACCAGAAAAAATAAATGGTTTTTTCGCTTTCAAATTTATAATATTACTTCTAGAAATTTCTTTATTATAAATTTGTATCCCCCCTCCCTCTTTGTTAATATTTTCAAGTGGAATAATTAATTTAAGAATATTTTTGCTGAATGCTTTATCTTTATGCCAATGATTTGCATACCAACCCTTTTTAACTTCATTTTTTTTTATTGTAAGAGTTTGATAAGCAATTATATAGTTTATATTAAATTTAAAACTTAAACTATTTTCAAGATATTTCTTAAGACCGTTTTTTAAAAATAAAAAAAAAATTATTTCTTCTATTTCATTTTTAGTCAATACATATTTATTCATGTATTTGTTTACTCTAATTTTTTTTTTATTTTTAAGTTTTATTTGGATTTTTTTTTTTAATTTAATATGTTTGTAACCATTTTTCACAATAGCATTTTTTTTTTGCTGTCTGTCTAATTGATAAATTAACTTTTCTAGAAATGATGAGCTTTTATTATATAAATAAAATAATATTTTAATCATTTGATTTTAGAAGGTTATTGTTGCTTTATTATTATAGATATTTTTTAAATCAAAAACAAATTTATGTTTTGACATATTTTCAATTTTACGAATACCAATATTTTTAAAATAATTATGACTTACTGTTATGATCACTGCATCATATTTCTTTTTAGGTATTTTGTTTTTTATATTTATTTTTAACTTTCTTTTAATTTTTACAAAATCTTGGATTAAAAATGGATCAAATATTTCATAATAAATTTTTTTTTTTTTAATATTTTTATAATCTTTAGAACTAAAGAGTTTCTATAATCGTTACATTCTTCTTTAAATGTTAGTCCAAGTATTAAAACATTTTTTAATTTTTTATTAATTTTCAATGAGAATTTTTTTTCTAATTTATTTACAACAAAATTAGACATTTCATTATTAATTTTTCTACCAGCTAAAATAATTTTTGGATGGTAATTTTTTTTTCTTGCTATATATGCTAAATAATATGGATCAATTCCAATACAATGTCCTCCAACTAAGCCTGGTTTAAAATCTAAAAAATTCCATTTGGTTTTAGCTGCTTTAAGAACATCATATGTGTTTATGTTAAGCTTATCAAATATCTTCGAAAGCTCATTTACAAATGCGATATTAATATCTCTTTGTGAATTTTCAATCACTTTAGCTGCTTCTGCAACTTTGATTGAACTTGCTACGAATGTTCCTGCTTTAATGGATTTTTTATATACATAATTAATTTTTTGACTAGCTGCTTTTGACGATCCAGAAACTACCTTTACTATATCTTCTATTTTTCTTTTTTTATCTCCAGGATTTATTCTTTCAGGAGAATATCCACATTCAAAATCTTTTTTATATTTAAGTTTCGAGTATTTTTCTAATATTGGTACACAAATATTTTCTGTCACACCAGGATAAACTGTTGATTCAAAAACAACAATTGAATTTTTATTTAATATTTTACCAATATATTCTGAGGCTTTTTTGACATTTTCTAAATCTGGTTGATTTTTATTATCAGTTGGTGTCGGTACTGCCACGATAAAAAAATTGCAATCTTTTAATAAATTAATATCTCTAGTGAAGAAAATTTTTTTATCTAATATCTCTTTTCTTGAAAATTCTAGCGTTCTATCTTTTCCTTTATTCAATTGTTCGATCCTTGTAATGTCAGTATCAAAACCCTTTATGTTGAATTTTTTACTTAGACAAATCGCCAATGGCAATCCTACATATCCAAGTCCCACTATTGCAATTTTAAATTTTCTCATGCTAGAAAATAATTTTCAATTTTTTTATAAAAATCTCTTAAATCAACAACTTCGCCAGTGTTGAAAAATTTTTTTATATTTGAAAAAACAAATCCTCTTCCGTTATGCATACCATTTTTTAATGCAACAAATGATACGTATTTATAAAATAATACCTTCTTGTCATTTATTTTTAATTCAAATTCCCTGTCAATTTTATGTGGATAAGTTAATGTAACAAATAATGTATCACCTTTTAGATCTAATTCGTTAAAAAGATTTACGCCATTTTTATCCACCAAGTTATACAAGACCCCTTGAGCTTTTATTGCATCTTCTTTATTTGAAAACTCAACTAAGAAGTCTCTAGTCATTCTCGTTTTAATGTTTTTGTAATTTAATTTTAGTAAATTAAAAAAACTATCTGGACTATTTAATCTGTAATAGTATTTTTCCATATCATAGGGTTTTTGTGATAATCCTGTTATAACCAGAAAATTTTTACCTAAATTAAAATAATCTCCTAATATTTTATTATAAAAAAATAATGTTTCTCTAAAAGGATCATAATTAGAACTTAAGTACCAATCAGGATTTTTTCTAGAAGTAAAATTTTCCATATTAAAGAAATAATGATGTTGAATATGAGCTATACCGTTAAAAAAAATACTACTAAAATTTGTTTTGCTATTTTTTAAGCACTTGAAATATAACTCATGTAATAATAATTCTAGGATAAATACTTTATGCCAACTTTTTTTAATTGAGCTAAATAATAATTTAATGAAATATGGATATCTAGAAATTCTTAAATATCTTAAAATAGAAATTATTAATATTATATAATTAGAAAAACCAATCTTTTTTTTCGAATTATTGTTAACAACTTTTGATAAACATTTGGAAAGTAAATTATGAAAATAGTTATTATCACCAGATGTCATAGTCCATGGATCAGAAATAAAGAACCTTGGACTTTTCAATCTATTATCTGTATTCATAGGTGAAATTGCGCCAACACCATAACCCAATTCTTCAATCCTCTCATAAATTTGTTTAAATTTTAATTTATTTACATCACCTAATCTAAAAATTTCGTGTTGATCGGCACTTTTTCCAGTATTAAAAGTAACCCACTGTATCCAGGGCTCAAGTTTTTCATAGTCAGTTTCCGAATAAGTAAGGCAGTTATTTAAATTTGTGAGTTTTTTTAGATTATCTAAGTTATATTTATCAATATAATATTTTGCATAATCAAAGTTCATCTCATTTAATTGGATTATTAAGAGTTCTTTTTCTAATTTTTCATGCATTATAAATCTTATTATATATTAATATATGTTTGGTAATTATTTTATTCACATCAAAGTATTTTTTAGCAATATTAAAACTGTTTTTTCCAAATTTATCTCTTAATACTTTCGATTGAATTAATATTTCAAGTTTATTTGTAAGGTCAATAACATTTTTAATTGGAACTTTAAATCCATTATAATTATTTCTAACAACTAACTCGCATCCAGGAATGTTTGTTGTGACAATTGGAAGACCGTTATTACAAGCCTCTATTAGAGATTTTGGTAATCCTTCTCTGTAAGTTGGTAAACATACAATGCTACTGCTTAGAAAATATTTCTTTATTTTAGAAGTATAACTTTTAAATATAACTGTTTTATTTCTATGAATTCTCTTTATATACTCTTTGCTTAAAGCAGCAGGATTATTATCTTTATAAGATCCAACAACTAAGAATTTCCAATTTTTATATTTTTTCTTTAAAACAGTTGCTGCCTCAATGAATTCGATGATACCTTTGTGTGTTAAAACTCTTGATGGAAAGAGGACAATTTTTTTTTTATTTTTAATTTTTAAATTTTTTGAAATTGGTACACCTGAACCATTTAATTTTGTAATATTATTACTTTTTATATTAAAATTATTTTTCAAAAATTTTAAATCATAACTATTTTGTACAATTATATGTTTTTTATTATTTAAGAATATTATTTTTAATAAAAATGCGATGATTTTTTTAAAAATTTTCATTTGTAAATTATTTTCTGTAAAAATATATCCAAATCCTGAAAACGCTAAGACTACTGGTTTCCTTAAAAGAATTCCACATAATCCACTTATAATATTGGCTTTCATTGATGCAGAATGAATGATGTCTGGATTTAATTTTTTTATAAATTTATACGAGGAATACAAATTTATTATATTTTTAAAAGTACTTAATGAAGAAGAATCAATATTTAGCTCATTTGACTTAATATTATTTTTTTTTATAATTTTTTTTGCATATTTTTCCATGATTTTATCTGAGCTTTTGCCAGTTAATAAATGAACCATATGTCCGTTTCTGATCATTTGTAATGCTATTGGAAGTCTATGCGAAACAAAAAAGGGTTTATGATTTATAAAATAGAGTATTTTCATTATTCTTATATCGATTTAATTCGTCAACCATAATTAACACAAGTGCAAGTAATAAAGTAACTTTGTATCTGTAAATTGCAAAATCGTTTATTACTACAATGCCTACTGTGAGGTTGATTATAATATATGCAAATGTATAGAAAACTCCTAAACTGAAAGAAATTTTAAAAATTTTTATAAGCAAATAAACAAATAAAATCAAAATAGTTATATTTTCTATAATAAAGATCTCTAAAAACATACTATCACTTTTGCTAAATAAAGGAGTAAATATTGCAAAAATGATTTTTCTTACAAAGAATGAAATTTGCTGGTCTAAATTAAAACTCAAAAGTTCTAATTCATTATTAAGGTCACCTTCATGATAATAACCAATACGTCTATTATTAATCTTTTCTATTAATAATTCTAAATTAATTATATTTAAAATAAAATACAAACCATAACCTATAATAATCAAAAAAATAATAAATTTTATAGTTTCATAATACAAAGTTGATTTTATAATTTTATTAAAAGTCTTGGAGTCAAAATAAATATAAGAAATTGATATAATTAATACTATAGGCACCAACTCAACTCTGAGTATCCCGATCAATAAAAGAGAAATAGGAAATAAATAATATTTTTTTATAAATATTGAATACAAAGATAGGTGGAAAAATACTAATATATATAAATCTTTTAATGCTACAGAGCTAAAAAGTAAAACCGAGGGAAAAATTAAAAACAATAATCTATAGTCTAAATTTTTTCTTTTATTTGTATAGTTAGTTATAATAAATACAAACCAAATTAAAAATATAAATTTACAAAAAAAAGCCAAACTTTGAGTTGTTTCTATAAAAGGTAAAGGTATCAAAGAGATAAAAATTGAAGTTCCAATGATTTTTGGGAATTGATTATGATTCAAATTTAAAAAGCTTATTTTGATTTTATCAATTTCACCGTTATAAAAGTCCAATAAAAAATTGAAAAAATTTTCTCTCGCATGAATAACATTATTTATATATTTTGACTGATCTGGAAAAATATTTAGGCTAAATAAAACATCATTTCCAAAAAATGGGGTCGCACAGAATATTGCTAAAGCATAAAAAGAAAATTTATTAATAATTTGCTTATAAAAATAAATATAGATTAAAAATAATATAATTGAATAATTAATTAAATCAAAAAATAAACTAAAATTAGAATTTTCAAGGCCGATCATTCCACATTAAATCCCAAGATTTTAAAATTAAAATATTCCATATTAGCTTTTCATTTCCATTTGATAATTTTTTAAACTTTAACCAAATTTTATCAACTTCATTATTATCAATATCAAAACTTGGGTCAAATTTATGCTCTTTAAATAAATAATTAGCCCATTCTTTTAACGGTCCCTTTAGCCATTCGTTTAGTGGTACTCCAAATCCTTTTTTAGGAAGTTGAAATATTTTTTTTGGTATAAATTTTGATAAAATTTCCCTATTAATAAATTTACCATTATTATTTCGAAATAAGTATTGATGATTTAATTTTTGAGCAAAATCAGCAATTTCATTGCTAAGGAATGGCGCTCTAGACTCGAGTGAATTAAACATAGTGGCTCTATCTACTTTACATAAAATATCATTTGGCAAATAATTAATTTTATCAAAAAACATTAGATCGGAATGATCAATTTTTTTAAAATTATAACCTAATTTATCAGAATAACTTTTGAAGTATTTGCTATTATTAGTTTTAATTATCTCAAAATATAATTCTTTTGAATTTTTACTTGCTTCAATTGAATTTAAAAGTTTAACTAATTTGTCTTCTATTTGAGATAAACTATTATTTTTAACTATAAAGTTTAATTTTTCACTTATAAATTTAGGAAATTTTAAATAAAATTTTATAAATTTTGCAAAAATTGAAGGTTTAATTAATCTTAAAATTTTAATAATTTTTGGAAGATATATATACCTATTATATCCTCCAAATAATTCATCTCCACCATCACCTGTCAAGGCAACAGTTATTTTAGTTTTGGCAAATTTTGATAAGAATATCGAAGGAATTTGAGAACTATCCGCAAATGGTTCGTCATATATAAAAGCTAATTTTTCAGCTATACTCAAAATATCCTTATTCTCTAAAAAAATTTGATGATGATTGGTCATAAGGATTTTGCTTATTTTCTTAGAGATTTTACTTTCATCAAAATCAGGATTTGAAAAACCCACTGTAAATGTACTAATTTTGCCTTTTGAAATTTTACTTGCTACGCTTGTTATTAGCCCAGAATCAACTCCACCTGATAAAAAAGTCCCACTTGGTACGTCAGAAACCGTCAATTTTTCAACAGATGAAAAAAGCAGTTTTTCATATTCATTGATAATATTTTTATTTTTGGAGTTGTTTTTATTCTCATTCCTTTTAGGAGACCACCACTTTATAAATTCAATTGATGATTGATCAGAAAGGTTTTTATTTTTATCAAATTGATCAAGATTTTCATAAAATATTTTTAAATATGAACCTGGCTCAAGTTGAAAAATATTCTTAAAAATTGTTTCTGGAGCTGAAATGTAGGAGTAATTTAAAAAATGATTTATGGATTTAGTATTTAATTTAAATTTTACATTTTGATGATATCTAAGAGCTTTTAATTCAGAGGAGAATGAAAAAAAGTTTTTATCAATAGTATAATATAAAGGCTTTTGTCCAAAATTATCTCTTACTACATATGCTGTCTTTTTTTTCTGGTCTAATAAAAAAAATGCGAACATTCCATTTATTAACTTCAATGAGTTTTCTAAACCATTCAATTCCAAAAGCTTAAGTAGTACAATAGTATCTGATGGATTAATTTCGTTAAAAGAAAAATTATAATTTTTTTTAATAAAATTTTGAATTTCTAGGGCATTATAAATTTCACCATTATAACTCAAAACATATCTGTTATTGCTAGCTGTAATTGGCTGATTTGATTTCTCTGAAAGATCTCTTATAGAAAGTCGAGCATGGCCCACAAATACTTTTTTACTCTCACTTATCCAATATCCAAGATTATCTGGGCCTCTATGATTTAAGCTAAATGCCATATCTTTTAATGTCTTATTATGATTATAAACTATTTTGTTATAATCAATAAAACCTGTAATACCGCACATTAATTTAATTTGTAAATATTATTCGTTTTATTATACATTTCTTTATTAGTAAATTTTTTCTTTAATATTTTTTGAGCATTAACAATAATTTTGTATCTATTTTTTTTTTTCATTAAAAAATGAAAATATAATGGAAATAAATTTTTTTTATTTTTTGGTATAGAAATACCATTAAATTTATTTTTTACAATTTCGGGTAATGACCCTGCATTAGAACATATTACAGGCTTTTTGTTATAAAATGCTTCCAAAGTAACAATACCAAAGCCTTCGTGTTCAGAAGTAAGACAAAAAATATCAATTAAAGAAAAGAAACCTTTGATATCTGATAGATAATCAATCCAAATAATTTTATCACTAATACCTAATTCGCTTGATAATAATTTAAGTTTACTTTTATCTGGGCCCTTTCCTACTATTATTAATCTCGAGTTCTTTTCATATTTTAGATTGTAGGTTTTAAATGCATTTATCATATCGTCTAAACGCTTTTGTGGCACAAGCCTTGATATTGTTCCTATAATTTTTTTACCTTTTAGTTTTTTTTTAAATTTAATTATTTTTAAATTTTTTTTATCATCATTGTATAATTTAAAATCTAAACCATAATAAATTGTCTCAAGTTTATTTAAATCAAGTTTCATATAACTAGATGACATAAATTTTTTTACTGCGTTTGAAATACAAATTATTTTTTTTGCTTTTTTACTTATTAATCTTTCTAAATTTTTTCCAAGATATGATTTTCTTTTATTATTTCTTGAAAAAAATACAGTATCAAGATGTTTTGAAATTATAAATTTAGCTTTTTTGTAGAAAAATAAGTTTACAAAACATATAGTTTCAGAAAACGGTAAGTGAGCATGAATGATTTCTGGATTAAAAGATCTTATTATTTTATTGAGTTTTAAGCTGCAAAAAAAAAAATTGATAACAATAAAATTCTCAACAAAAAATTTATTTTTATTTAAACAAATTGTACTAATATTTAATTTTCTAAAGAATTTTAACAGATCAGCATCCTCTTTCCAGTATGCTACAATTACTTTATGACCATTTTTTACTTGCTCAGAAACAAGATTTAATAGATGAATTTCTGCCCCACCTCTATTCAGACTAGTTATGACGTGTAAAACTTTCAATTTGCTTCTATTATTTTATTCATTTTATCAACAAAAATTTTTAAATTGTATTTTACTTTTATTTGCTTTCTACAATTAATTCTAAGTTTATTTATTACAAACTCTTCGTTATGAATTTTAATAATTTTATTTACAAATTCTTTTTTATTTTTAAATAAAATTCCACAATCTATTGGGTTTTTGAGTTGTTCTCTTGTAGATGGTATGTCTGAAGCCAAGATAATTACGCCATTGTTCATTGCTTCCAGAATTGATCGACTTACCACTTCTCCGTTAGTCCAATGAACATAAGCATCCAGGGAACAGTACCAATCTTTCATTAGCCTTGGGTCTTTAAATCCTAACAAATGAATATTTTTATTAATACTTTTTTTTTTTATATAATTTTTGATTTTATCGAAATTTGGACCACTGCCAATTAACTCTAATCTTATTTTTTGACTTAGTGATTTATCCATTTTTTCAAAGCAATCGATTAAATTTTTGTGGTTTTTTCCATCTACAAATCTAGATGCCATACCAATTTTGATAAAATTTTTTTTTTGAAGCTTAAACTTTTTTTTTTCTTTTCATTTAATTTAATACCAGGTAACACAAGACGAAATTTCTTTTTAAAAATTTTAAAAAAAACATTATTTTTAATTTCTTCTATATGGAATTTTGCTAAGAAAATTAATTTATCATAAAAAAGACATGCAAAGATTAAATTTAACCAATCATGAATTCTTTTAATATTATTAGACGCATGATCGACAAATATCACTTTTGACTTATTAATTAGACAAAACAAAAATGATTTGAACACTACTGAAGTATGTACAAAAATAAATTCTGGTTGAATTTTTTTTAACAATTTAACATATTTAAATCCAGAATATGCTTCATCAGATTTTATAAAATAGAAATCTATACTATTTTCTTTACAAAACACCTTATAACTTAATAAAATATTTTCTACACCATAGAAAATAATAACATGTTTATCATTTAATTTTTTTTTGTTTATTTTCTTTATAAGTGGAAATAAATAATCACCTTGCCCTCCAAGTCCTGAATATATTATATGCGTAATAATCATTTATTTTAATTGCCATAATACATATTAAACCATTTAACAAAATTTTTAACTCCATCATCAATTTTAGTTGTCGGTTTAAATTTTATAAATTTTTTCAGTTTTTTAGAATCTGAGACTGTTGCTTTGACATCACCTTTTTGAATTGATGTCTTTACAATTTTTGGTTCTTTTTTTAAAAAATTTGAAATTAATTTTACATATTTATATAAACCTACAGGACTAGAGGTGCCTATATTAAATATCTTGTAATTTGAATTTTTTGAAATAGAGAATTTACGATAAATTTTGTAAATTGAAATTACAACATCGTCTATATATGTAAAATCTCGCATCATTTTTCCATTGTTAAATAAGTTGAAATATTTGCCTTTTTTTATAGAAGAGGCAAAAATATTAAGTGACATATCCGGACGACCATATGGACCATAAACTGTAAAAAACCTTAAACCAATTGAATTGATTTTATACAAATCATAATATGCATGAGCCATTAGTTCATTTGTTTTTTTGGTGACTGCATACATATTTATTTGAGAACTCGTGTTTAATTTTTCTGAGAATTTTTTTACTTTTAAATTTCCATAAACACTTGAACTACTCGCATATATGATTTTTTTTATTCGATTTTGTTTCATTATCTCAAGTAAATTCAGAAAACCAGATATGTTATTATCTACATAAGTTTGTGGATTATCTATTGAATAACGAACACCTGCTTGGGCTGCGAGATGAATTATAAAAGAAACTTTCTTTTGTTTTATAAAATTATTTGTTTTCTTATAATTTTTTAAATCAATTTTTTTAAAAATAAAATTTTTATATTTTGATAGAATAGACAACCTTTTTAATTTAAGTTTTTGATCATAATAATTATTTAAGTTGTCAATTCCATAAATTTTACAATTATTTTGAAGAAATTTAATTGCAGTATGAAAACCAATAAATCCTGCTACACCTGTAATTAAAATTTTTTCTTTCAATTTTTTTTGAGTATTAAACTTCTATTATTAAAAATTAAAGATAGCAGATAAATTATAAATATTGTTAATGACATTTTAAATAAGTTATCTTTCTCGAAATTTTTTGAACCTTGTAATTCTATTTTTGCATCGGTCATAGTTGTTATATTTTTATACGTTATAAAACTATCAATATAATTATAAATATAACCAGTTAAGAAATTATTTTTAATTGGTTTCTCATCTTCACTAACTAAATCACTCAAAAATAATGTGTTTGAAGTAAGCATTCTTCTCTGGAGTAAATCTAAAATATCTTTTTTTTTTAATTCTTTTTCATTGTTTGTTACGAGAAAATCTCTATCAATTAATTTTTGGAATTTCTGAAAATCAACAGACGCCATTAAATCTATAATAGAGTCCTCAAACATTTTTTTCTCATCATCGACTATTTTTTTAATCGTTTGAGTTTGTAATGCTTTTTCAACTTGCAAGAGATCTACAATTGCATCAGCACATTTTGTAATATTTTCTTCATCTATATCTTTAATCTTTAATCTATAAGTAACAGGATTTCTTGCTTCCCATATATTTAGCCTTACATTTCTCGACTTATCTTTACAAATTTTATCTAGATTGCTCTCATTAACTAAAGTCATAAATTCAAATCTATTAACTAATGGAATTTTTATTGCTTTCATTTGATCTGAATCAATTTTCATTTGATAAGGAACAATTACTTTATAGGTATGAACAAAATTTTGAAATTTATCAAATGTAAGTAAAAAAATATTTAAGACTATTATAACTATTATAAAAAAAAGAGTTAAATATATATTTGATTTTTTTTTTAAAACTGAATTGATCATAATCGAAAATTATAAATTTCTAAACAAATATATTAAAAAAAGTAGTATGTCACTTTTAAACTTGATCATGTTATAAATTAATATTATTAAAAATAACTATGACAAATGACTATTTTAAAATAATAAATTAAAATTATAACAAGTTTAAAAATTGATGTTTAGAGATAAAATAGACTATTTAGAAAAGAAACAATTCACATTATTCAAGATAGATAATTTTTTAACTGGCGATCTATATAACTCACTTGAAAAGACTTTTCCTAGAATTGATGAAATTACACATAACAAAATGGATATTTACAAAAATAAAAAATATGCTTTTGATACAACTTCTAAAATTCACAAAGATTTCATAAAAAATAATACTAGTTTTCAGGATTTTGAAAAAATAATTCACTCTAAAAAATTTTTTAATTTTTTTTTTTAAAAATTTTATATAGATTTTTTAAAAAGTAGAATTAAAAAACCTGCACATTTGGTAAAGCTACTAAAATTTCCAAAAGTGGTTAAAAGTTTAGACAAAAATGGTTTTTTTTATATTATAAATCCTTTTAATAAAATTAAAGTTGAAGTTCAATATTCATACATTCTTAATGGAGGCAAAATTGTTCCTCATACTGATAGTGGTGAAAAACTTCTTAGCCTTATGTTATATTTTCCATCCAAGAGTGAGGATGCTAATAAGCAAAAAGAATTAGGAACTAGTTTTTGGAATTCTAATTTTAGCAATTTTGACAATTATCATCAATACGACGAAAAAAAAATTAAAGGTAAAAAATTATTACATAAAACAGATTTTTTTCCCAATGTTTTATATGGTTTTGTAAAAAATCATTCCTCATGGCATTCTGTTGATGAAATTAATGTTTGTGAAAACTTTGTAAGAAGATCAATTAATATTAATTTCTACTTTTAGAAGAGAATTTAAAAAAAATTGAATTATAATTATTTATAAAATTTAAATTCCTTTTGTCATGTTCAAGTCTATTTATTTTATAAAAAAAATTTTTAAATGTTTTGTCAAATTTTATTATTTTAATTTGATATAAATCTTTATTTGCTTGAAAATAATTCAATTGACCTCCTACTTGCGAAAAGATTTCTCTTTTTTTTTTTTTAATAGATAAATAACTGTTTATACCCTTTAAAAAAAAAAACTTTTTTGAATAATTTATTATAAATTTTTTAAATACTTTATTTTTATTTACAGCTTCAAAAGTTCTTGGAGCTAAAAAGATGGCAACTTTTTTTTTTTGAATAAAAAATTCTTTTTAAATAGTTTAAATATTCAGAAATAAATTTTTTATTAAATCTAGTATTAGGTAATTTTTTATTTATTCCTATTAAGTCTGGATGTAGTGGAAAAGCACTATCAAAATAAGTTGTAAAATTATTTTCAATTTTTTCATTTTTCAAACTTTCTATTTTAGTATTTTTTATTTCAAAGTATGGTTTTGAGTAAAAAATATTAAATTTTTTATTACCAGTGATAGATAATCTTTTGTCTTTTTTGTCTATAAAAATATAAATAAGATGAAAGTTTAAAAAAACGCTTTTGAAATTTTTGAATAGAACAATGTATTTAAGATTAAAAATAATTCTTTTTAATAAAAAGATATAATTAAAATAAATATGTTTTTTTTTTAAATATTCCTGAAACCTATGAAAATTAACAACTTTTTCAACAATATAAATTTTATTAAATTTTTTTTTTTTAATAGCTAAGTTCAATTTATTAAGAGAAGTCAAATCCTCTGTAAACAAGAAAATGTTATTTTCTTGTTTACTTTCAATTAAAAATTTTTTTAATATATATTTTCTTTGATTTACAAAAATATTGTTATTTTCAGATGATATGTATACATTCATAAAATGAAGCTTTGTACAATAATACCATGCAGATTTAATTCAACAAGATTTCCTGGAAAACCTTTGGAAATTATAGGAAAAAAACCATTAATGTATTATCCTTATAATGAGGCTCTTAAGGTGAAAGAAATTGATAGTGTATTTATTGCGACAGATGATGAAAGAATTTCAAAAGTTTGTAATGAATTAAAACTTAATTATATTATGACAAGTAAAGATCATGCAACTGGAACTGACAGAGTAGCTGAAGCATATGAAATAATCAGTAAAAAAAAATTATTTGATATGATCATAAATGTTCAAGGCGATGAGCCTTTTATAAAAAAAGAGAATATCGAGGATTGTATTAATGCACTAAAAAATAAACCTGAAGCGCTAGCTGCTAATGGAATATCAAATTTAACCTCTATAAACGATATAACAAGTCATTCATCAGTAAAAGCATCGATTTCTAAAGGGAAAAAACTATTATACTTAACTAGATCAAATATTCCTTATCCAAATATTAGAACTGCAAATATTAAATATTATAAACAACTTGGATTGTACGCTTTTAGGCCAAAAGCTCTTGAGATATTTAAAAATAATGAACCATCTAATCTAGAAAAAGCTGAGGCTGTTGAAATTTTAAGATTACTTGAAAATGATGTTTATGTCACAACATTCGTAGTAGATGTTGAAGGACCCTCGGTGGATACGTCAAATGATTTAGAAACAGTGAGAACAATATATAAAAACAAGCCAATTTAAAAAGTTTATTTGTGTTTGCGATTTTCAAAAGATTTATAAAAATTTTATTACAAAAGATAATTTTTTATTTTTTTAATATTATTAATTTTTTTATCCCTGAAATAATTAGTTATAAATTCTTTGATAAAAAAATTAATGTATATGAAAATAAAAAAAAAATATTTTCTTTAAGGAATTATAGTCCTACTTGTAAATGGAGGGCTCAAACTTTTTTAACTAAAGAAATTGATACAATAAGTTGGATAAACTCTTTTAATGAAAATGATGTATTTCTAGATGTTGGAGCTAATATTGGGATTTATAGTTTGTATGCAGCAAATAAACTTTCCAAGGTTTGGTCTATCGAACCAGAAAGTTTAAATTTTGCAATGTTGAATTTAAATATAAATGATAATGGTTTAGCCTCTAAAATAACAGCTATACCATTATCTCTTCACAAAAACATGAAAATCGACAAACTTAATATAAGAAATTTAGATTGGGGAGAGGCTTTAAATTCATTTGAAACAGCCAAAGACCAATTTGGAAAAAAATTCAAGCCAAATTTCACTCAAGGATCATTTTCGACTACTTTAGACAATATAATTAAAATGATTGGTAAGATTGACCATATAAAAATTGATGTTGATGGTAACGAAGAATATATAATAGAAGGTGGCTACCAAAACATAAAAGAAAGAACTTTTAAATCAATATTAATTGAATTGGATGAAAAACTCTCAAATTATAAATCTATTTTAGATAAAATTGAAATTAATGGATATGTATTGAAAAGTAAAACAGCGTCTTCTTTTTATACAGAAATTTTTGGTTCAACAAAAAATCATATTTTTTATCGTGAATAAAAAAAAACTAACAATATTTGACTTTGATGGTGTTTTAATTAACTCAGAAAAAAATATGGAATTTACTTGGAATAAAACAATGCAAAATCATAAAAGTTACAAAATTAATTTCAAGAAATATAGACAATATGTAGGGCTTCCATTTTATAAAATACTTAAAAATTTAAAAATTAATAGAAAAGATTTTAAAAAAATTTCTATAAATTATCGTAAAAATTCTCTTTTCTTTGAGAATAAAATTAAGTTATTCAATGGCACTAAAAAAGTATTAGAAGATACAAAAAAAAGAAGCAAAATTGCACTTTTTACTTCTAAAGATAAATATAGAACCAAATTTTTATTGAAAAAATTTAAATTAAAATTTGATTTCGTTGTTACAGGAAATGATGTCACAAAAGGTAAACCAAATACTGAAGGATTAAAAAAAATATTAAATAAATTTAAGATAAAAAAAAAATTTGTGTGCTATATTGGAGATACACATTTTGATTTAAAATGTGCTCAAAAAGCTAAAATCAGATATATACATGCCAATTGGGGATTTGAAAAAATAAAAAATAGTAGAAATGTTATTATTATAAAAAATATTAAACAACTAAAGAAATTACTTCAATGATTATTAAAAAAATTTTAAAAAAAATTTTTGCTATAATTAATCTAAGAATTAATTGCTGGTATTTGTTTATTGGGAAAGGTAGTGATCCATTAAACATGAATTTATTTAAAACAGTAGCAATAAAACCACCTAAAAATAAGTTTTGGGCAGACCCTTTTTTAATAAATTTTAAAAAAAAAAAATATCTTTTTTTTGAAGAATTTTCTTATAAAGAGAAAAAAGGTTTAATAAAATGTGGTGAGATTTCAAATAATAAATTATTTAATGTAAAGACAGTGCTTGAAGGAAAATATCACTTATCTTATCCTTGTGTAAATAAAATAAATGGAATTTATTATTTAATTCCTGAATGCTCAGAAAGTAATGAACTCAGTATATATAAGTCAGTGAAATTTCCATACTCATGGGAACTTTACAGAAAAATATTTACCAATAAAAAAGTTGCTGATCCGACGATTTTTCAAGATAAATATGATCAAATATGGCTTTTTGCAAATGTTTTAAATAATGAAAATAACTTTAACTCAAAATTAAATATTTACAAAATTGAAAATGATTTTTTAAATATAATTCCTCACAAAAAAAATCCTGTTATAGTAAATTATTCTAATGGTAGAAGTGCTGGAAATATATTTTATAATGACAAGGGAGAGTTGTTAAGACCCTCTCAAAATAATTCAACCAAGATATATGGAGGATCATTAAATATTTCTAAGATTTTGACTTTAAGTATTGAAAGTTACGAAGAAGAGGTATTAAAAAACATTAAGCCAAACTTCAAATTAGGATTAAAGGGTGTTCATCATTATAGCAGTGACAACTTTGACTTCTTAATTGATGGACTTTATTCCTATAAAATTTTATGAAAAATTTAGTAAATATAATCATCAACTTACTGCAGAAAAAAAATTTTGTAATTATATTGAATAAAATTTACTTAATGTTTTTTGATAAAACACCTAAGCTAAGTAATAAAAAAAATCTTGAGAAGATAAATAATTTAAAAAAATCTGCTGAGGAATTTTTAAATAATATTGATCGAAGTCTTTATGAAGAGTCAATAATTGAAACGAATGAAATTTTCAAAAATTCTGATGCTATAACTGAAAAATATAAAAAGATTAAGTTTGGAGGTAATTACGCACTTGAAATTCACTTTTTTTTAACCAGATTTTATAAACCAAAAGTAATATTTGAAACAGGTGTAGCTGCAGGATATTCTTCATATGCATTCTTGGAAGCTATAAGAAAAAATAATATTGGTAAATTATACTCTAGCGATTTTCCATACTTCCGCTTAAAAAATCCTGAGCAATATATAGGTATTGTTATACCTGATAATTTAAAAAAAAATTGGCGCTTAGAGACGGAAGGAGATAATAAAAATTTTAATAAATATAAAAGTGAGTTTAAAAAAATAGACTTATTATTTTATGACTCAGATAAACGCTATACATCTAAAAAAAAATTTTTTAAAAAAATAAATAATTATACAAATAAAGGCTCAATAATAATTATAGATGATTTACACAATGACAGCTTTTTTTTTGAATATGTAGAGGAAAAGGGAATAAAAAATTGGCATATCCTAGAGTCAATAAGAAAACATATAGTTGGTTTGATAATAATAGATTAAAATAGATTTCTTAAATTTTAATTATGAATTATAAAAAAAAAGGGGAATTGTTTGTTGTTGTCTCGTGCATGGGTGGACTTGGTAACCAGATAATTCAGTATATATTTGGAAGATATTTGCAGGAAAAGTTTAAATGCGATTTATTATTCGATACATCTCATTTTAATGTTAAATATAATAAAAGAAATTATTTTCAAAGACATACATCACAATGTAAGCTTAATAAATTTAATATAAAAAAAATAAAATTTGTCAAAAAAATATTTATTTTAAATTATTTATATATTTATAGATCTTTAAAAATATTTAAGTTTTTAAGAATGACAAATCTAGTAAAGAATTTTTTTTTTAAGATAAAATATAATAATATTTATTTTGAGGATATCGACATAGATTTTGAAAAAAAGATAGATTTCATTAATTTTAAACCAAATTCATTTTATCATGGTTATTGGCAAGAAATTTTAAATAAAAAATCATTTATTGATAAAATTAAAAAAGAAATAAAACCAAAAAATTTTGATCAAAAAAGAAATAAGATCATACAAAAAATTAATAATAGAACGGTTGCAATACACATAAGAGGAAAAGAAAATTTACTTAAGAAAAATAGAAGACATAACTTTTTAAATGAAAACTACTACTTAAAAACTATAAACTTTTTTTTAAAAAAAAAAAATATTAATTTTCATATTTTTACTGATGATATTTGTTATGCAAAAAAAATTATTTATAAATCTAAAATTAAAAAATTTATTTTTATAAAAAATTTTTTAAGTAATAGTATACAAGAATTTGAAATACTAAAAAATTATAAATATTACATTATACCAAATAGCTCATTTAGTTTAGTTCCAGCATTGTTATCCTCAAAAAAAAATAAAATTATATTATCTCCAAATATTTGGCTTAAAGGAAAGAAGAATATATTCAGAGAGACTAAAAAAGTTGAATTTTAATTTTATTTGATGCTTTTTCCTGGATTAAAGATTTTATAGTTTTCACCTAAGTTGGAAGTATAAAAATTCCATAAGTCAATAATATACTTCTTTCTTGATGATTTAATCATATTTTTTGTAATTCTAAATTTTTTGTCAGGATAACAAAGAAAAAAAATGTCATTAGTTTTCAGCAATGTTTTTATATTTGAATTTTGTTTACAATTATTTATTTTTATCTTTTTAACATATGGATCAAAATAAGATATTTTAAATTTTTTATTTAAATTTTTAATTAATTCAATTCCAGGGGATTCATCTACTACATCAGTATTTGATTTATACGAAAGGCCTATTATACCAACTTTTTTACTTTTTATTTTATATTTTGAAATAATTTTTTTTAAAAAGGTCATATATCTTTTTATCTGTATTTTATTTTCTTTATCAGATGCATCAGGTAAATAAAAAGATGAACCAATAGTTTTACAATATTTTTTTATTGCAACATTATCTCTTGGAAAACATGGGCCAGAATACTTTGAACCAATAGATAGATATTTTTTACCTATACGCTCGTCATTTGATATTGCCTCAAGAATTTTTTCAGCATCCGAATTTACTTTGCTTGTTTGAATAATATTTGAAATAAAGTTAGAAAATGAAATTTTCATCGTTAAGTAACAATTTAGTGCAATTTTTGCCACTTCAGCTTCATACAAAGTAAGATTCCTAAAAAAACTATAATTCTTTTTTTTTTATAAACCTTAAAATATATTTTATTGATTAAATCTTTGGCCTTTTTTTCATCAGCTCCAATTAATAGTAAGTCAGGATTTTGCATATTTTTTAAAACAGATCCTAAGGCAATAAAATGGGGATTGTAAACTAATCCAAATTTACAGTTTACTCCTTTTAATAACTTTGAGAAAATTTTGTTGTTACTCTCAGGCATTACCGTGCTTGTTATATTAATCAGATGATATTTTCTATTATTTGGAATTAATGATTTTATTTTATTTAAAGTTCTAACGATATAATTGTTATCAAAAGCACCATTTTTTAAACTTGGTGTTGGCAATATAATGAAAGTGATTTCAGTATTTTTTAAAACATAGGATAAATTATTAGATATGATAACTTTTTTTTTATATTTTTTTATAAATTCGATTAAATTTTCTGTAACGTGGGGGTTTATTCCTTTATCAAGTTTATTTGTGATATTTTTATCTTTATCATAACCATAAATTGTAAAGCCTTTTGAAGCCAAAAAATATGCCAGAGGAGTTCCTAGTTTTCCCAAGCCAATTACGCTTATTTTTTTAAGATTCATTAGTATTAATAGATACAATATAATTAATTTATTTGCATATGCAATATAAGAAACTATTAATAAATTTGTAAATCAATTTTTTTTTATATAAATATAAAATACAATTTATGAAATACCCACTTGGATATAATACTTGGAACAAAGAAGAAGCCAAAGCTATTAATCAAGTTCTTAGAAGTGGTAATTATGTTATGGGTAAGAATGTTAAAAGTTTTGAGATGAAATTTGCTAATTATTTTGGATCAAAACATGCTATAATGGTAAATTCAGGATCATCAGCAGACTTGTTAATGCTATCTTTAATTAAATATTTCCCGAAGTTTTTAAAAAAAAAAGTGAAAAAACCAAATATAATTGCACCAGCAATAGGATGGAGCACTTCATATTTCCCAATAACACAATGTGGGTTTGAGATAAAATTTGTAGATGTAAATTTACAAACACTCAACTTAGATACTAAACAATTAGACAAAGCAATTGATAAAAACACAATAGCAATCATGCCAATAAATTTACTTGGTAATCCCTGCGACTTCAATCATCTAAAAAATATATCAAAAAAAAATGATTTAATTCTTTTAGAAGATAATTGCGAAAGTATGGGCGCTAGCTTTAAAAATGGATATTGTGGCACGTTAGGTTTGATGGGAACACATTCACTTTTTTTTGCTCACCACATGCAAACAATGGAAGGTGGAGTAATTTTAACAAATAATACTGAAATAAATGATATCTTAAGATCACTAAGGGCACATGGGTGGGTTAGAGATTTATCTAATAAAAGTACTCTTTACAGAAAAAAAAACGACATGTTTAAAGATAAATTTACCTTTATAACCCCGGGTTACTGTGTAAGACCATTGGAAATAGAAGCAGCCGCAGGTTTAATACAGTTAAAAAAAATTAATAATTTTTTAAAAATTAGAAGGCAAAATGCTCAAATTTTTAAATACTTTTTTGAAAATAAAGATTGGTGTCAAATTCAAGAAGAGTATGAAAATTGCACTTCATCATGGTATGGCTTCAATATTATATTAAAAGGCAAATTAAAAAATAAAAGAGAGAAAATAGTTAGAAAATTAATTAAAAACAATATTGAAGTTAGACCAACAATGTCAGGAAATTTTTTAAAAAATCCAGTGATCAAATTTATAAATCATTCTGTCCATGGTAAATTAAAGAATTCAAATGTTGTCGATAAATGCGGTTTTTTTGTTGGCAATTATCCTAAAAATTTATTCAAAGAACTTGAAACATTATATAAAATCGTATCAAGTGAATTGAAAAATATTTAATAAGCGAATGAGAAAAAAAGCAATAATATTTGGAGTTACAGGACAGGATGGATCTTATTTGGCTGAATTTTTGCTAAATAAAGGCTATGAAGTTCATGGTATCAAGAGAAGATCTTCATCATTTAATACAGGAAGAATAGATAAATTAATTAACAACCCCGGTGAAAATAAAAATAGATTTTATCATCATTTTGGAGATATAACTGACTCTTTATCAGTATCCACACTGATAAAAAAAATTAACCCTGATGAAATTTATAATCTTGCTGCTCAGTCGCATGTTCACGTTTCTTTTGAAATTCCAGAATATACTGCAAACTCTGATGCTCTTGGTGCATTAAGGATTTTGGAAGCTATAAAATTTCATGGATTAAATAAAAAAACGAAATATTATCAAGCAGGAACCTCTGAAATGTTTGGAAACGTCAAAGATACTCCCCAAAATGAAAATACTCAATTCAATCCGGTAAGTCCCTATGCAGTATCAAAAGTTTTTGCTCATCAAATTACTAATAATTATAAGGAGGCTTATGGCCTATTTGCTTGTAATGGAATTTTATTTAATCACGAAAGTCCTGTAAGAGGAGAAACATTTGTTACAAGAAAAATAGTCATTGGACTTTGTAAAATTAAATTGGGATTACAAAAAAAATTATATTTAGGAAATTTAGACGCTAAAAGGGATTGGGGTCATGCAAAAGATTATGTGGTAGCGATGTGGAAAATGCTACAACAAAAAAAACCAGAAAACTATATAATTGCAACTGGTAAACAATACTCAGTAAAACAATTTATAAATTATACTTTGAAAGAATTAAAAATTAAATTTTATTGGAAAGGAAAAGGAATAAATTCTAAATGCTTTGATAAAAATGGAAATTGTATAATTCAAAGTAGTAAAAAATATTTTAGACCAGTAGAGGTAAAATCATTAATCGGAGATCCATCAAAAGCAAAGAAAAAACTTAAATGGAGACCAACAAATAATATTAATAAATTAATTAGAGAAATGGTTAATGTTGAATTAGAAAATTTAAATAAATGAAAAATAATCAAATAATTAGTTATCAAAAAAAATGTAAAATATGTGGAAATAAAAATTTGAAAAAGGTGGTCAATATAGAAGAACAATACTTATCTGCTACATTTGTAAAAACTAATCACAATAATCCTTTAAAAAAAATTAAAACACCCTTGACTTTAATTTTGTGTTCATCGGATAAAAAAAATAAAGGATGTGGATTACTTCAATTGTATGAGGTTGTTAAACCTGATTTACTTTACAGGAAATATTTTTATAGATCTTCTACTAACGACACAATGAGAAAAGATCTTAAAGATGTTACTGACCGATTATCTAAAATTGTAAAACCAAAAAAAAATGATTTAATTGTTGATATAGGGTCTAATGATAATACTTTGTTAAATTTTTATGACAAAAAGTTTGAATTTATAGGATTTGAACCAGCTCAAAATATTTTAAAAATTAAATCAGAAAATAAAATCAATGTTGTTAAAAATTATTTTAACTTTAAGGAGTTTAATAAAATATCAAATAAAAAAGCAAAAATTATTAGTTCATGCGCAATGTTCTATGATTTAAAAAATCCAAAGCTTTTTGTTAAAGATATAGGAAAGATAATTAATGATGATGGAGTTTGGTGCGTTCAAATAAGTTATTTGTTAAATATGATAACGAATATGAACTTTTATGATATATGCCATGAACATTTATCTTATTATTCAATAGATAGTTTTGAGAGATTAATTAAACCTTTTGGACTTAAAATATTTCTGGCTGAGACAAATGCAGTAAATGGTGGAAGTATAAGATTTTACGTATGTAAAAAAGAATGTAAAAAATACGATAAAAACATTTATTTTGAAAAGTTTAAGAGGTTAAAAGAAATAGAAAAAAAGTATAAACTTAAAAGTAAAGAAACTTATTTTGTTTTTGAAAAACAAATTAATAATTTAAAAAATATTACAAAAAAATATATTGATAAGAATATTGAAAATAATAAAAAAATTGTTGGTCTAGGTGCTAGCACAAAAGGAAATATATTGTTACAGCATTTTGGGCTTAACAAAAAATATATACCTTATATTAGTGAAATAAATAAATTTAAAATTGGTCTAAGATGTATAGGTACTGATATTAAACTAATATCGGAAAAAGAAATGAATTTTTATAAACCAGATATTAAATTGGTATTACCTTGGTATTTTAAAAATGAGATAATTAAAAGAGAAAAACAATTTCTTAATAGAGGTGGAACATTGTATTTTCCAATGCCATATCCACATATTGTCACTTTGAAAAAAGAAAAAAAAATATTCTGATCAATGAAAAAAAAAATTTTGATTACAGGTTCCTCTGGAATGGTTGGAAAATCATTAATAAGATTATTAAAACAAAATAATTTCATACTAACACCAAATTCAAAAGAACTCGATTTAACAAATTCTGAACAAGTACATAACTATTTATTGAATAAAAAACCAAGTCATATCATTCATCTTGCTGGATATATTGGAGGGTTGGGTGCAAGTATAAATGAACCAATAAATTTCCTGCAAGAGAATATGCTAATGGGTATTAATTTAATAAAATTTGCGCATAAACTAAAAATTAAAAATTTTTTAAACATAGGTAGTTCATGTATATATGAGCCAAATAGAAAAAAACCTGTTAAAGAGAACCAACTACTTAAAGGAAATATAGAAGTAACTAATGAGGGCTATGGACTAGCTAAAATATCATCAATTAAATTGTGTGAGTATATTTCAAAAAACTATAATTATAATTATTTTTCATTAATACCATGCAATATTTATGGACCATTTGATAAATTTGATGTTAGGAAAGGCCATGTAATAGGAAGCTTGATTAAAAAGATTTGTTTAGCAAAACAAAAAGGGGTGAAGACTGTTGAAATTTGGGGATCTGGTAAAGTAAAAAGAGAGTTAATTTATGTGGATGATGTCTCAAGAGCAATACTTAAATTTTTATTTAATAAAAAACTTACACAGAATAAAATTTATTGGATTAATGTAGGTGTAAATAAAGATTATAAAATTATTGATATAGCAAAAAAAATAGCTTTAATTTTAAATTATCAAGGAAAATTTAAAACAAATTTAAAAATGCCTGATGGGGCAAAGAGTAAATTGATGAATAGCAAAAAAATAATGAAGTTTGGATGGAAAACAAAAATTAACTTACATAATGGCTTGAAAAAAACAATTGATTGGTACAAAGAGAATGAAGGATTTATTTGAAAAGTTGATAATAATCACCAATCTCAAATTTTTTTTTGTTAGCTACTGATAAAATATTGTAATTAGGATTATATTTCTCGTATGGCATAATTCTAAAATCAAAGCTAATTCTTGACTTATTTGAAACATTTTTTTTGTTACCATGCGTACATTTGTTACCATTAAAATGATAATACTCACCATAATCAATTTCCATTGGTGAAAAATCTTTTTTTCCTGGCTCAGACTCACTCCATATAGCTGTCGTTTCCTTCATCTCGGTTATTGCTATACAAAAATTGATTTCTCCATCAGGATGTTTGTGGTCTGCATCGCTATCATAATGCCATTTATGAACTGATTGTGAGTTTGGTAATTGAACTCTATATGTAGGAAGAGATTGATATAAAAATGGTTTTTTTACTAATTTTGAAATTTCATTTTTAATAAAATTTTTATAAATATCTATAAAATTGTGCCAATTATTGTTTAACTTATCATAAAATAATCTATGAAATTTTGTATTTGCCTCGTTACTGAAATTTAATTTTTCTGGCAAAAGATCTTCTTTTAATAAATGAATTTTGCTAAGTTCCTTAATACCATACAGCTCTTCTATAAGCTCTTTAAATGGATATTTATTAATATTGTATTTATGTTTTTTAAAATTTATCATTTTTATACTATAATAGTTTAAAGATTTATTTTTTTTAAATCATGTTTTGATACTTTATAAACTAAATCAAATTTTTTTAAATTATTTGTTCTATGAGTAACAAATATTACAGTTTTTTCTTTTTTTAATTTTATAATTTCATCAATAATATTATTTTCAGTAGATACATCAAGAGCATTAGTAGCCTCATCAAAAATTATCAAAGAAGGGTTATTGTACAATGCTCTAGCGATAGAAATCCTTTGTCTTTGGCCACCTGAAATTTTTACACCTTTTTCTCCTAAAATTGTATTGATGCCCTTTGGCAATTTTTTCACAAAATTTGATAAATTACTTTTTTTTATTACCTCAAATATTTTCCTTTTATCAATTAGATGATCTTCAATACCAAAAGCTATATTACGTTTGATACTGTCGTCTATTATATTAGTTAATTGAGATACGTAACCAATATTATTTAACCATCCACCAGAAATATAATTCAAATCTTTGTTGTCTATTAAAATCTTACCTGATGTTGGATTAAAAAACCCAAGAAGTAAATTTAGCAAAGTAGATTTACCAGAGCCACTTTCGCCTATTATTGCTACTGACGAGTTTTTATCAATTGTTAAATTTAAATTTTTGAAAATTTCTTTTTTATTTTTTTTTTTTGAAAAAGAAAAACTGACATTTTTAAAAATAATTTTTTTTTTAAAATTAATATTAATATTTCTTTTATTTATTAAGGTTTTTTTTTGTAGATTTTTTTTTATTATTTTAATTATAGGTTTTCCAAATTTTATAGAGGTTAAAGAAGCTAAAATTCTATTCGAAGTAGGCAAAATTTTAAATGCAGCCAATGAAAATAATCCTAAAACTGGTATAATTTCATCTAGGTTTCTATCTAAGTAAAACATTGAGGACGAAACAATGAGAATTCCAGCAACACCTACCATTTCAAGCCAAACTCTAGGAAGTTCTTGATATATTGTGTTTATTTTAGTTGCATTAGCACTTTTGCTATTTGGTTGATTATATTTGTCAAGTATAGTTTTTTTCACGTTCAAAATTAATATTTCAATTATGTTATTGAATGCTTGAGTTAGATTTTTAATTCTTTGAGCGTCATTTTTTTGTCTTATTAAACCTTGATTGGTAATATTTTTGTTCGTTAGTTTAATAAAAATTGTTCCAATAAAAAGAAACAAAATTATTACTGATATTGATATTAATGGCTCATAAAAAATTAATACACATATAATTCCGACTATTAAAAAACAATCTACAAATAATAATAATAAGGGTTTAAAGACCTGGTTAACGAAAAGGTCAGGTTCATCTTTTATATTTCTTAGAAGTATTGATGAATTATTTTCAATGAAAAAATTAAATTTTTTATTAAGATATGTTTGAAATAAATTTTTGGATATTTTTGCTTTTAAATTATAGGAGAAGGTGTTTAAATAAATTGTCAAAAACGTTAAGTATAAAGATTTTAAAAAATACACTGTAACAAAAATACTTAAAACTATCATTATTTGTGATTCTTTACTCTTATTTAAAATATCTTCTAGCAACCAAAAATTATAATTATTTAAAAATGATTCTGACGAATTTATAATAAGTGTTATAATTGGAACTATTAAACCTATACTCAACATTTCTAAAATCATTGAGATAAAAATAACAAATAATAATATGAAGAAATGAGTTTTATCCTTAGTCTCTAAAATATTTAAAACATTTGAAAATAGTTCCATGCGTATGAATTTTGAATATATATTATTTTATATTATTTTTTTGAAAACATCATCTTTAATAAAAAGTTAAAAGCTAGTTTTATTTCACCGAATTTTCCTGCCCAAGAGTAAATCCATCCATCAGGTGATATCTTTGTTATTAAATTTCTTGATGATATTTCCCATAATAAATACTTTGCTTCTTTTTTGGTATTATTTGATACCTTGGTATAAGATTTAGTATTTTTTTGAAACAAATATCTTTTCCATTGATTTTTCGAAAGAGCTTTTTTTCCAAAACATCTATCATACTTGGATCCTGAAAAAAAAGTTTTATAATCAAACATCAGTGATTCAAGGACTATAGAGCTAGAATTAGTATAAATTGGAATTTTATTTTTTAAAATATCTATTCCACTAGGACATTTTGAAAAAACACTTTTAGGGATTTTATATTTTAAAATAAAATAATTAAGTATTTGGTCATTTCCATATGCTTGATTATTAAACGCGGAATTTTTATTTACCGAAAATTTTGAAACAGGATGTATTTTAAAATACCAGTTCCTGAATTTTATTTTTGCTAAGTTTTTAATAGTATATTCAGTCCACTCAAAATGATTTACAAAAGGTTGATTTTGGTGCCAAGATTGATTATTTGAGTCTGTAAATGAGTGTAAATATAAAATTTTTAAGTCTTTGTTGAGTTTTTTAATTTTTGAATTTTTTTGATACTTATATGCAAAATTATAATGATCATTGTTACTATTCGCACTAAATCTATTTTTTATAAATATTTCTATTTTTTTTTTATTTAAATTGTACTGATGAAGATTATTTTTACTTTTTAATCCAGAGGCCTCAGAGTCATTAAAATTTTTACACTCAAAATAGCCAGCTGATGGACTAAGTACTATGGCCTTTTTTCCTTTTTTTATAAACTCTTGTTTAATGATTTGATTATGAATATAGGCTGAGTCGGGAAATATAACTGCATCATATTTTGATGCAATCTTAGAAAATTTTTTTTTAAAATTTAAAATTGATTTAAAAAGTTTTTTATCGAATTCAAAACACCCATTAAATTCATCTTTCCAAATTCTATAATGGTATTTATGAACTGTATCGAGAATGGCATAATAAAGATTTTTAATTTTATATTTAGTACAAGATTGTTTAAGTTTTTTGAGTGAGGTTTCATATTCTGTAATATTTCCTCTATTTTTAAATTTTATATTTAGAACATTTTCAGGAAATGGTATTAATTCAAATTTTAAGTTTTTTGTAAAAATTCCTTTTTTATTAAATGCTTTACTTAAACCAGAGTAAATAGATAAAAGGTCAATTGTTTGATATTCTTGGCTATTAAAGATTATTTTATATGGTTTTTTTTTTTTCTTGTAATTTTTTATAATTCTATCTGTTAACCAATCAACCCTCTTGGATATCATATTTGATATAAGGAATACAAAAAAGTTTTGAATCGTTATTTTATAAATGTAAAGCAAAATTATTTTTAATTTGGGATAATTGTTAAAATTTAACATAATTATTTTATTGTTATTTTTTTTTGGAGGTGAACAATTTTTTTTCTATTTGCTCAGCAAGATAATGGGATAAAAATAAATGAGACTCTTGTATTCTCATTACATTATTTGAAGGAATAATAATGTTATTTTCTGAAATATTTTTTGCTAAACCTCCTCCATTTCCCAAAAAACTTACAGTATAAATTTTTTTTTCCTTTGCTTTTTTTAACGCATTGAGAATATTCTTGGATTTTCCAGATGTTGAATACGAAATTAAAATATCATTTTTATCACCAATTCCATCTAGAGTTCTTGAGAAAATTTTATCATAACCAAAATCATTTCCACATGCAGTCATAGTGGCTAAATCCATGCCAAGAAAAAGTGCAGGAATACTTTTTCTATCATTTTCAGCTTTCAGTCTAACAACAAGCTCAGCAACTAAATGTTGAGCATCGCAACTCGATCCTCCATTTCCACAAGTTAATATTTTACCGCCATTTTTAATTTTTTTGCTAATTATTAGAGAAATGTTATCTAATTGTTTTTCAAACTTAGCCAATTTTCTTATGATATTAATGCTATCAATTTGATATTTTTTAAATGAATTTGAAGGCATTATTTCTTATAAACTCTTTAAATGTGATCTCAATTTTTTAGCTATATTTTTTTCTTCATCTAAAATTTGACCAAATTTATCTTCTCCAATCGCAGTATACATTTTCTTTATTGTTGATATTAACTCTTGCATACCTTTAAGTTCTAGAGATGCCGCTTGATCTGATCCATATAGACTTCTATCTAGAGTAACGTGCCTTTCAAGAGAAGAAATACCCATCATGCTTGCTGCGTAAGAAACTGCCAAACCAGCTTCATGACCACTGTAACCTACGTTGCAATTATATTTTTTTTTTAAAGTATTTATTGTTATTAAATTTGCGTCTTCTGGTTTCATAGGATAGGTAGAAAAACAGTGCATTAATTCAAAAGAACAATTATTATTTTTAAAAATTTCAACAGCATTAGAAATATTTTCTTCGGTACTCATTCCCGTCGATATAAATGTATGCTTATTTCTTTTTGAGACTTCTTTTAAAAAATTTACATCAATTATCATTGGAGAGGAAATCTTATTATATTTCAAATTAAAATTATCCAAAAATTCTAAACTTTCAATATCCCAAGCAGACGCAAACCATTCGATATTTATTGACTTACAATGTTTATCTATCTCTTTATACTCTTCAAGATTAAATTCTAATCCCTCTTTTTGATGTCTTTGAGTATTACCCCATGGGCTTTCTCTTGGCTGATCTAACATTTCTTTTGAGTAAACTTTATCAATTGTTCTTTTTTGAAATTTTACTGAGTCAAAACCAAAAGACTTAGATTTATCAATTAATTTTTTTGCTAATGATATATCTCCATTATGATTTATACCAATTTCTGCAATAAAAAATGGATATTTTTTCTTCATTTTTTTAATCTTTTATATAAAACATTCAAATAACCATGTACAATAAAATTAAATTTATAGCATTAATATTAGCAAGAGGAAATTCTAAAACCATAAAAAAAAAAAATTTAACTAAGTTATGGGGAAAACCCTTAATCTACTGGAGTATAAGAAGGTGTTTAGAGAGTAAATATATTTCATCAACTTATGTAAGTTCTGATAACAAAGAAATACTATCTAAAGCAAAAAAATTTGGTGCAAATATAATTGTTAGGCCAAACAAATATGCTCTAGATACAACAAGCTCTGAAATATCATGGTTACATGCTATACAATATTTAAAAAAAAAAAATATAAATTTTAGCCATGTAGTTGCTGTTCAACCTACCTCTCCATTAAGAGAAGGTAAAGATTTTGATAATGCAATTAGAAAATTTTTAAGTAGAAAATTAGATTCATTATTTTCGGCAAATAAAATATTAGATTATTTTGTATGGAAAAATAATAATAATAAACTTAAGCCTAATTATAATTATAAAAAAAGACCACGTAGACAACAAATCAAAAATTTGTATCTTGAAAATGGATCTTTTTTTATTTTCAACAAATCAAAATTTTTAAAAAACCAAGTTCGTTTTTTTGGAAAAATAGGGTTTTATGTAATGGATGAGCAAAAAAATATCAAATTGATAATTATCATGATCTTGAACTTTTAGAAAGTTTGAAAAAATATAATATCAAATAAAAAATTTGATTTTGCTATTTTAAGGTAGAAATTATTAACTTAAATCGATATTTGGATGTGAGTCTTTGAAACTTTTGCTATTCACATCTGGAAGTTTAACTGGGTCTATGTTAACCCCAGTTTTTTTAACATCTAACTCAATTTCATCAGATTTAATAGCTTCCTTAGAAAGTAAATCAGACAATCTTGAGATTGAATTTTTTGAAAAATTGAAATCTTCATAGGTAAATTTCTTATTATTTTTTTGATTTTCTATAAAGAAATCTGCCTCCTCATTAGTAATCTCAATTGTATTAGCCCACCTTATATTTAATAAGTAAAAATTTTTTTCTTTTCTAAATCTTATTCCAGAAGGAACATATATTTTTGCTCCATTTTTAATTTTATCCTTAATAAAATTATTTTCCTTAAATTTAAATGGTTTTACAATATTTTCCTTGCCTGGCATGAATGGATCTTGACCATCCATTTTGCCTGAATTAGAAAAAGCATGCATTCTACAACCAGAATGACAAACATCAATATAGTGACAACCTTTGCAACCTTCAAATAAATATTTCTCTGTTCTCCACTGAATAGTGTTGGCATAAGCCTCTTTAAGTCCTACTGAATAAACATTTCCATAATTTTTATCTTCCATGACACATCCATGAGTATCTCCGTTTGAATTAACATTAAAACGATGGCCCGACTGTGTTGGACATCCACGACCTACAAAATCTTGATACTTTTCTAAATCACCTAGCATACAAAGAGGATAATTTATCAAAGTACCAACACCCATACCTGTTTCGTTTTTTAGTTTTAACAAATCATCTAATGTTTCTAAAGCTTGCTCTTTTGTAATGTAATGTTGATTTTCTTTATCTTTTCTGTCATAGGCTGGCGGTATTACCCTATGTGCAAAAAATTGGTTTACACCTAAAGAATGCAAAAACTTTCCAGAATTATAAATTGTTCCTTTGTTGTGTTGGGTGCATATCGTGTTTGCGCTAACTCTTATTCCAGCCTGAACAGTTGTTTTAATACCTTCTACAATTTTTTGAAATGAACCTTTATAGGTTGTTATGTTATCTGTTTCATTTGGAAAATAGGAAAACCATGAAGTTAATACATGATCTGCACCTAGATCTTTTAATTTTTTCATCTTTTCTGGAGTTGCAAGCATAAGATTACTATTAATAGATGTTGAAATATTATTTTTTGTTAAGTTTTCAAGAATGTGGCATAATTCTTTATATTTAGAAAGTGGTTCTCCTCCAGAAAGGATTACATGAAAAACTTTGTTACTTACAAACTGTTCAATTAGATAGTCTATTTTTTCGTTATCTAGGCTAAATTTGCCTGCATGCTCATCTCTCCAGGGATTATAACAATGTTTGCATTTTACGTTACATGCCTCTGTAATTTCTAAGTTTATACATGTGGGTGCTGTGTAAATTTTTTTTTTATAACTCGTGATTTTTGATTTATTATTGTAAATTTTTTCGTCTGGGAAATCTGACTTAGTGTAGTCTTTATAACGTTTAATATCTTTTTCAGAGAATTTAATTTTTTTCATTGAATTAATTTTAAATTTACCTAAGAGTACCCTACATTATTTTTTATAATAAGGAAACTATTTGAAACCTATATATATTTACAGAAAGTTCAAAAAAAAGGAAACTTCCCCTTTTCCCATTAATCTAAAGTATGTGCTTCAATTGATAAAATCACCTTTTAGAGAATATTTCTATACTAAGCTATGTATGGTAGAAAATGATAAACTTTTCATTAAACTTTTTAGATACTTTAAAATTTTTTTTTGCCCAAAAGTTAAAAATTTAACTAAAGAGGGAAATTTATTTAAATTGACAGATGAGAATTTTAATTATTTTTTTTCTAAAAGAGAGCCAATGATACTTAATTTTAATGGTAACTTGGCAAGGAAAAAGAGGTTAATAAGAGAATGGTTGCTTAAAGAAGATTTTATCAAAAATATAACTGATGGTGATACTATTATCGATATTGGATCAAATATTGGCGAAGTTTCATATATATTAGGAGAGAATAAAAATTTGGTTCATTTTTTGATAGAGCCAGAAATTGCGGAGTTAGAATGTTCAAAAAAAAATTTAGAAAATTTTGATATAAAAGCTAAATATCTTAATTACCTTTTGTGGAAAGAAAGTGTTGATGTAAATTTCTTTGCTGCAAATGAAACTCATGACTCAAGCATATTTGATGATGAAGATGGCAAAATATCGAGAAAAGTAAATGCAAAAAAACTTGATGATCTAGAAGAAATAAAAGATTGTAAAGAAATTAAACTTTTAAAAATCGAAGCCGAAGGTGCTGAACCTGAAGTATTGGAAGGATCTAAAATGACGCTAGAGAAAACTCATTATGTATTAGTAGATGTTGGACCTGAACGTGGAAAAAACCACGAAATAACTCTTAAAGATAGTTTTAACTTTTTGATCGATAATAATTTTAGACTTATAGATATTGGATTTCCTAGAATTAACGGTCTTTTCAAAAACAATAAATTTAGTTAATTTTTTTTTTATTAAAATTACCTATTGAAAAATTAAGAGTTGTTCTACCTGTAAAATTTATTAAATCTAAACTTTTATCTGGATCTATTGAATTTACTCCGTGCGTGACATCTTGATTATGAATAATCAAATCTCCAACATCTATATATTTTTCAATATTAATTTTTTTATTATTACTCACATAATAAAGGCCACCTGTGTTGAAATTTGCCTTATTTTTATTATTTCTTTTTGAAGAAAGTGGAACTAGAACATTTAATATATTTTTAGGGAAATATTTTGATTTATCTTTATGCTCTCCTAGGAAACCTCCTCCAGATGGATATTGAATCATTCTAACTAAATCACAATATACATATTTTTTACTTTTTTGACTTTTAATTTTATAAGTAAAGTCCTCATTTTGCTTGATATCACAAAGTTTATTTCTAAAATTCAAAATTGGATTTATTAGTTTAAATAGTTTTTTATTATCTTTGTTCCATTGAAAAAAAGATACAAATCTTAAAAACTTTGGATTTACGTATGAATCTCCTATGTCTAATCTCTTATAATCTTTTTGACCATAGATAAAAGGTCCAGAAATTCGTATATCCTTTCTTAACTTAAAGTTGACTTTTAATAATTTAATTAATTTCTTAGAGTCTTTTTTATTTAAAAAATCTTTTATTATACAAAACTTATTGCTTTTAAGTTTTAATTTTGATTGCTTTATTAAGCTATTTAAATCTGAACAATTTTTTATAATCATCTTTTAAACCTTGCATATAAATTCATAATATTTCCATAAAAAGGCGGAGATACTTTATTTTTTATATCAAATATATTTTCTAATTTTTTCTTTTTATATTTTTGAAAATATTCTGTATCAAAATATGGGTAGTCGATTTTTATAACTTCAAAACCCATATAATTTAAAAATCTTGAAAGAGAGTCTCTACTAAATAAACTTACGTGGGTTTTATCATGTAACATTCTAAATTTATTCAGATATAACCTTGCCATCAGACAATCAAAGTCAGGAGTACCAATTATTAGTATTCCTCTTTTTTTTAAATTTTTTTTTGCAATTTTTAATAAGTTTTCAGGTTTTTTTACGTGTTCTATAACTTGATTTATTATTATTAAATCAAATTTTAATTTTGTTAATAATAATTTCCTATTTAAGTTGTGCCGTACAATTGTTGCATATCTTTTGGCATATTCGGTTGCATTTATATCGTTTTCAATTCCATAAAGATTATATTTACTTTTATCTAATGCTGAAAGTAAAAAACCTGGTCCGCAGCCAATATCCAAAATATTTTTTGGCTTAAAATTTTTGATATCTTTTATTAAAGCTCGGTTATTTTTAATAAATTTTACTCTTTCAAAATTAGTTAGTCTATCTCTAATTTTTCCATCTGGATCTGTTTTTGGTTGCCAATACTTTCCCTTTTTTGAACTATTTTTTCTGCTTACATAAAATTTTTTTGTTAAAACTAGTTTTTGTATTTGAGAATTTAAACTTATTGTCATAATTAATTTCTATATGTTATTCAATTTGCTTTTAAAAAAATTTAATAAACTTTTTGGATTTAACAAATTCATACAAATTTTTTTCTTTAAATAAAAAACCTTTAATACCACTTTTTTTTGCAAACTTCATATCACTTTTTTGATCACCAATCATAAAAGACTTTCTTTTATCAACTTTCCATATTTTATTTATAATTTTAAACATTCCATTATCAGGTTTTCTTAATTTACTTTTTTTTTTATATTTTTTTATTTTACCTTCAATATGAAAAGGGCAAAATAATATTTTATCTAATTTAGTATCATTTTTTTTTAATTTGTTATTTAAATATTTGTGAATTTTATAAACGTCAGTAATTTTAAAATATCCTCTTGCTACACCTGATTGATTGCTAACTATAACAACTTTATAATTTAAAGATTTAATGTATTTAATTGCTCTTATGGCTCCTGGTATTAATTTAAAATATTTAATTTTACCAATATATCCATTTTGAACGTTAGATTTGTTAATAACTCCATCCCTGTCAAGAAACGCAATTTTGTGATTCATCAATTAATATAATTTAAAAAGTTTTTAATTTTATTTAATGCTAATTTTTTTCCAGTGTAAATTTCAAATTGACGAGTACCTTGATATAAACTCATTTCAATGCCACTAATATATTTTTTATTATATTTTCTGCATAAAATTTTTAATTTAGAAACGTTATTTATTGGTAAATCAAAAAAAATTTTGAAATTTTTTATGCTTTTTTCGCTAATTGGTATGTTTGGATAAATTGATGGCATACCTATTTTTGTTGAATTTATCAATAACTTTGATTTGATTTTGTTTCTTTTGCTCCAATCAATGATTTGATTGTTTATATTAAGTTCCCAACCTTTATATTTTTTTTTATTTCTTGAAGATAGATAAACTTTGTTTATTTTTTTTTTTTTTAAATATTTAAATATACTCATTCCCATAGATCCATTCCCAAATAAACAAATACTATCCTTTTTACTTAAATTTATTTTCGATAATATTTTTTTTAAAGCATAGTAATCAGTATCAAAACCTCTCAGGTTATTTTTTTTTCTTAATATTGTGTTGACTGATTGAGTAAATTTAACAGTTTTATCAGTTGAACTTAAAAACTTAATTACTTTGGATTTAAACGGTGATGAAACAGAGATACCTCTGAATTTTTTAATCTTTAAAATATTTTTTAGCTCTTTCTCACTATTGCATTTGATAGGGAAATAGATTGCATCAATATTAAACATTTTATAACCGTAATTATGCAATAAAGATCCAGTGTTACCGGGTAATTTAGAAACAGAAACGAAAATTTTTGTATCCTTGTTAATTTTTATTTTCATTATAAAAATTATTTAAATTTTTTTGTAAATAATATTTTCCATAATAAAACAAAAATTTGTCAAATGGAAATTTGTGCAAAGGAGACATATTAAGGAATATTAGACCGGTTATAATTTTTATTTTATTATCATCTAGCCTTTTTTTGACTGCATGTTTTAGTAGGACTTTAATCAAAGAATTATTTTTTGGTCTTCTCTTTAACTTTAAAAAAATATTTTTTTTATTTATTTTTATTGAAAAATTGTTTTGTTTAATAAAATCATAATTAATCTCAAGCCCACCAAGTAATTTTGCATAATCATAATATAAATCACCCCAAATATTATTATTACCAAATTGATGCCTCCAATCAATAAGAGTAAATTGATTTTTTTTTTTTGAATAAATTATATTATCAAATTGTAAATCACCATGAATCATTCTTTGTTCTCCAAAAAAAATTTTTTTCCAGGGAACTCTATTTAAAATTTGCTCAATTTTGTCAATTTCCAATGAATTTATATGGTAATTATTATTTTCTAAATCTGGATATTTCTTAAGCATTTCTTTTATTCTTAATTTTGTTTTTTTAAGATAGAACGATTTGCAATCATTATAAAAAAAAAATTTACTATTATTTGTTTTTCTCCATAAGTTTTTATCAAGATAAAGTAGTAATTTTTTTAAATTTAATGGTTTATAGTATTTATATAATGTTTTGCCCTTCTCAAATTTGTATGAGAGGAAATTATTTAAATATTTAATATTTTTAGGAAATATCTTTGGATTAACTTTAGTTTTTAAATATAATTTTCTTATAATTTTTTTATCAGAGAAAAATTTAGTTACATTTTTTTTTGAAATATAAATTTTTTGAGATGTTTTGCTAAAATTAAATTTTTCTGTTTTGGCAACTAAATCTTCATAATTTGACTTAGTTCCAATATCATTCCAATCGATATCAATAGTTTTAATAGCAGTTTTTTTTAAAAGATATTTAAAACCTTTTATAACTTGAACCTCAATATCTTTTTTATCTTTACGTTTTAGACCTTCCCAAAACAAATGATAGTCTTTAATAAAGGCCAATCCAACAAATGTTTTGATATTTAACGAATTTCTAATTTTTTTTTTATCAATTATTTTTACTACTTCTTTTTTTTTTAATTTTAAATTGCAATAATTTTCAACTATATTTAGATTAGACCTTGAAACACCCATCCAGTTGTATTTTTTGAATTTGCTAACTTTTTTTTTCCATAATGTATCACATGAAACAAAAAAAAATTCTTTCAGAAGATATTTTTTACACTTTAGAAGGGATGTGCCAGGACCACTTCCTGTTTTATTATAGTTGTCAACTTTAACGAATTTAACATTAATGTCTGGGTGATGGATTTTAATAAAATCTTTTACTAGCTTTCCCTTATAACCAACAGATATTACAAAATTGGAATTTTTGGGGAAATTTTCGATTATGTGAGATAAAGCCGCTTTTTTTTTTACTACTAAAAGGGCCTTATTTATATCTTTAGTATATTCGCCTAGTCTACTACCTTCTCCTGAAGTTAAAATACAAACAGTAACTTGATTTTTATCCTTTAATTTTAACGTGTTCTGCATTTATACGTCCACTTTTTCTATTATTGTCATCAATTATTCTTATTACATCATCTAAATGAGGAGTAGATACTTCGTATAATTTTATGTTCGATTTAGCTTGAATTCTGTGTATCGCAAATTTTTTTACGTTTATTACGTCATTCCTCTTAAGATTTATTGTTTGTAGATTATTCAAGATTGATGTTTTGCTGTTTTTGCCATTTTTCTTGCTGAAATAGAATTTTGCTTTTCCCATTATTAGGAAGTTGGTTTCAATTTTTTTTTTATGATACTGTAAACTAGTTTTATAGTTTTTCTTAATAAAAATTTTTTTTATTGAATAAGTATTTTTCTGGCCATTTATCCAAATTTCATAACCCCACGGTTTTACAACTTTATATAAACTTCTTTCTTTTGAAATTATTTTATAATGCTCAGAAATTTTTGTTTTAATACCAGCAATTAAGAAAATGATATTACCTTTAATATTATCTATTTTTACTTGTTTATCTGAAAATTCTAAACATATTTTTTTTTTAAAATTTATTATTTCGTTATTAAATAATATTTTTGAATTGGCAGTAGAACTTAGAGGAATAATTGTTCCAACATTAATAGTTTTAAATTTTATTGATTTTCCTTTTTTTAAGTTAATTACATAATACTTATACTCTTTATCATATAATTTTGTTTTATATGTAGAAGATGAGACATTTTTTAACTCAAGATTATTATTTAAAAGCATAAAAATTATATATTTTATTATATTTTAATTATGTCTAGATATACTAATCTTAATATTTTTAAAATATAATTAATTGTTAATTTTATTCTGGAAAAAAAATTTTTATTCCAGCTAGAAACTCCAAATTTCCTTTTGTCATATTTAAAATTAATCCTTTTAATTTTGTAATTATCTCTTTTCGCAAAAAAAAATAAATAGAGATCTATAGAGAAATCGTAAGGAAGATATATTTTATATTTTTTATACAAATTTCTTGTGAAAAGTGTTGGGTAGGCAGTGATGTCCCAAAGCTTTTTTCTTAAAAAAAAACTTGATACAATATTAAATCCATAACTAAAAATAATTTCTAAAAATGGTCTTTTACCTTCTCTTTGTCCTTTAAAAAAAAAATTTTTTTTACTAAATTTAAAATTCTGTATTTTTTCTATTTTGTTGAAAAAATCTAAATCATCACCATGCGTCCAACCAATAACATCGCCATTTCCACTACTTAATCCTTTAATCACTCCAAATCCATATCCAATATTTTTTTTAATAAATACTTTTTTTAAATTTTTAGAGATTGACATTTTTTCTAGTACTTTACTTGTATTATCTGTAGATCCATTATCTACAAATATTATTTGTAAATTTTTATATTTTTTTATTAATTTTTTACTTTGTTTTATTAAAATCTTAACATTTTTGTGTTCATTAAAACACAATATTGAAATTGAAATCTTCATTTATCTCAAAAGATCAAATTTTTCTAGATATCTTGATATTGAACTTCTTACAGATGTATACATGATTTTATCAATATCAATATTTTTTTTTACTAAGTAATTTTGAGCTTCATTTTTTATTTTTTTAAATTCCTTTTTAGAAAAAATATAATGACCACTCAATTCAGAACATTTATACTTTGTAATTTTCGTTTTATTTATGACCCATTTTTCCCATTTTTTTGATGAATATGATAAATTTAAAAATTCTTTAACAAGCTCATTTAAATTATTTGATTTTAAAATATTAATGAAAGATCTTGTTTCAGTAACTCCAAATTCAGGAGCTATATTAATCGCACCTACTCTGCACATTTTCAAAAAAGATAAATGTTTATTACTCAAATAATCTACATTATGAATTTTGGTAAATATATTATGTTTTCTTAAATATTTTATTATTTTTAGAAGTTCCCTATTTTTTTTTTTTAATTCTATAAAATTTTTTATCTTATTAAAACTGCCGATATTTTTATCCTCCATTACTTTTGTACCAAATTGAACTACAAAAAATATCGGATTAGGTATTTTATTAATTTTAAAAAATCTATTTAACTTTGAAAGTGCATATTTGTAGCTTTCATAAGACTCTAGTAAACCATTTTGCTCTTCAGTACCAATTTCAAATAGTATTTTCTTTTTCTTTCTTTTTGAATAGCTCCAACAATGTTCCACAAGTTCGCATACTCTATCCAATATAGTATCTATATTTAGAGTATTATTTATATCTATACTTGGGTCTACATGAAGGATTTTAAAGTTTGAATCTATATCTGTTTCAAAAGATCTTTTTGCACTTTGCATTGCATTGTAAATGTTTAATTTATTTTCAACCTCGAAATTATTCTGCCAAGGTCCTCCATGATCTCTGCATAAAATTATATTTTTTTTGTTTTTTACAAAACTTGAAAATTTTTTTGAATTTAAATTTGCTACATAACCTTCATTTCTGTCAATTTGTCTCCGGCTCGGAATTAACATCAAAGGAGATTTACATATTTTTGCAAGATCAATTGATGCATTGATTGAATTTATGCTCATAGGTCCGATTCCAACTAAAGTATTTTTTTTTAAATATTTATTTAATTGAATTTTCATTTTTTTTAGTACTTAATATTAACATATATGCAAAAGGTAAATACGAAAGATACCATGCTACATAACAAAGATGCATATGAATGTAAGTATAATTTTTAGCCAATAAAAACCATGACGCCGAAGAGAAAAAGGCTCCTGTAATTAAAATTTTTTCAGCAATATCTCCATGTTTAAATATTTTTCTAAATGTAAAAATTATTATAAAAATAAAGAAAAGAGTTTGAAAAAAAACTGAGATTATTGGAAAAAAACTTTTTATTTTTACTTTTTCATTGATATTTTTTAACTTGTAATATTTCCTCTCCCAGAATATTTCCTTTAAATAGCTTTTAATGTCATTATCTAAGAATTTTTCGAAGCTACCAAAATAAGGTAATAAATTTCTAAAAATAAAATATCTACCTAGGACTTCAAGTCTACTTATTTTATCTAAGTCTTCATAATAATTAATAAGTTTTATTGCTGTAGCTTTATTATTGCAATCATCAATTTTATTTTCATCTATTAAAGACTTCATCAAACAAGGATTTCTCTCCATTTTTTTTTTGTCTATAAATCCCATATTTACTGAGATTCTTGTTTTAAGACCTTCAATTTGAGACATATTTTCGTAAACTTTAATATTATTGTGAAATAAAAATGAAGTTAAAAAAGCAAATACTGAGATAAAACCTAATAGAGACGATAAAATGAATACTTTTTTGAAATCAAATTTTAATTTTAGCAGTATAAATAAAAAATAGAAATAAGTTATCGACATAATTGTAGATAAATATTCATATCCAAAAAGACATCTAAACAAAATTAGAAGATAAACTATTACAAACCAAACTAGTATGGTCTTTAATTTTTTTAAATCAAAATAATAATTTATTGCGATTAAACTAAATAACGGTAAATACCAAGACCATGTTATCCATCTTATATCTTTCGCATGTGCAACAACCCAAGGCGAAGTTGCAATAGCTAGCGCAAATACAATAGATTGACGCAAAGTAAAATTTTTTTGAAGATATATCGCAAATAATGCTATTATAGATGAGAAAATTAAAGAATTAATTGTATGAAAGTTTTTCAATTTTAGATCAAACTTTTCAACAAGATTACCAAAAATTTTTGCCTGAAGTCCAAAAGATGTTACATATTTTTTAAAACTTTCACCATAAACTCTATCTTCGAAAAGTTTTTTATACTTCTGAACATCTTGCCAATCCTTAAAATTGTTTCTTTCATATCGGCCTAATAAATAATGTCCAGACTCTAGTCCATAAAGTATTCCATCTGTGGACTCTACCTCACCATTAGTTGCGGGTATGTTATAAAAGTTATTTGTTCCCGCAACGTTAAGAAAATTATAGTTAAAATTTACAAAACTCAGAAAAAATAAAATAATAAAGACAGCTACATTAATTTTTTTTGTATTCATAATATATATTTTTTAAATTATACTATATTTACGTTTCTATTAATTGCTGATAACTGTTTTTTTATCTCTTGATTATAACTTCCAGCTCTCAAAACCACACATGGTTTAACTATTTTTTTTAATGCTGATGGGTTGTGTATTTTTAGATTTGTGCCGTACAGAAATTTATTAGCTTTTTTCATGTCGTTATCTAAAACACCTATAATATTTTTTTTATTTAAACCATTAAATATCATCATTTGTGAAAATATATGTGCTCCAAAGATAAAAACATTCTCATATTTTTTTTTTAATTTATTTATTTTTCTTATATCTTTTTTCCAAAAGTTGAACATTTTCTCAAAAAGTTTAAGATTTTTTTTATATTCCGAATAAATCTTTGATTTAGATTCTTTAAATTTATTTTGAGAATTATCTATCTTAGTTACATACATTATAGAATGATCATTTTTAAAAAATTGTTTTTTAATAATTTTGAAATTATTTTTAAACAATAAACAATCAACCAATTTTTCATCATAATAAAAAGGATGCTCAAAATTCATTGCATTTGCATACCCTTTTTTAATCATCGGTTTCATATTGGGCATG
>MDTB01131958.1_pt1 | contig 56570 bp, 61 predicted proteins | sample 811161 | NCBI WGS metagenome assembly MDTB01 (sample SAMN05326650, study PRJNA326480) | marine metagenome | isolation source: seawater | place: Mediterranean Sea | collected 2009 | reverse complement strand
TTTTGGAGAGGTGGCCGAGTGGTTGAAGGCGCACGCTTGGAAAGCGTGTAAACGGGAAACCGTTTCGAGGGTTCGAATCCCTCTCTCTCCGCCACTTTTATAAATGAAAAAAAACTTTTTTTATTAAGTTTTTAAATTATTGCTTTTTAGTATTCTAAACAACTTGAGAATCTTTTCGATTAGAATATTTATTAAATTATAAAACATACTATTATTTATTTTTAGTAAAGCCTGGTTAAAAGTAATTATTTTTGCTGAATTTTTTTCAATAAATTTCGAAAATTCCATAAACTCACTATCTTTCCAATCATTAATATGGAGCTGAGATGATTGAATACCAAATGGTAAAATTAATAATTTATAAAAAAGTTGAGGAATAAAATTTAATCCCATTTTTGAATATGGCATAAGTCCATATCCATCAATTATATTTTTTATGCCGCATTCTTTCAAAGCTTTTAAAGTATTAAGATCATACGAGTGGTTTGGTGCAAAAAATGATTTTACCTGAATTTCCTCTTCATTAAATTTTTTTATAGCTTTTTCTATTTTTTCTTTTTGATCTTCAAAACTTAAACCATAAAACTCAGAATTTCCTCCGTGCCCAAAATAATCATTTTTATTTGTTACTTTTTTATATTCATGGGAATATCCATGTATAGAAATCTCCCATCCCTTCTTTTTCCATGTTCTAATTTTATTCCAAAATTCCTCATTTGACGGGTAAGATTTTAGTTGAACATCTTGATTGTTAGCTATTACTCCAAGAACAGGTTTAATATTATATTTATCAAATAAGATTTCACACTTGTGCATCATTTCCCAATTCATATTTTTTGCGATATCGTCAAGTCTTATTAAGAAACCGGTATTTTGTGATATAAATTTTTTTATGTTATTAAGCATATAAATAAATATGAGCAACAAATATAACAAAAAAAAACTCTAATTAAAGAAAAAAGAAATAATGTTGAATGAAATGACTTTAAGGGTCCAGAAAACTGAAATAGCTGATTACAATCAAATTCAATCTTTGTTTCAAAGAAATAAGTTAAGTTTTATGAACAAAGACTCCTGGTTAAATTTATGGAAAAATCCTTTAGTAAAAAAACAAAAAAAAATAGTTTTAGGCTGGAAATTCAAAGTAGGAAAAAAAATTGTAGGTCACATTGGTTTTTATCCAACTCTTTATTATTTTAAAAATAAAAAGATTAATTGTTCAATTCTATATGGTTGGACAGTAGATGAAAAGTACCGTTCTATTTCTATAGTCCTATTAAAAAAATATCTCTCCCAAACTAAAAAAGATTTTTTTTTGGGTACCACATTTAATATTTATACCGCAAATATTGTTAAACCATTTGAAATTTTGGAAGTCCCTGCAAAAGGTTTGAATAAAACATCTTTAATTTTAATTAATCCTCTTAATTTTTTAAACGTGATATTTTTTAACAAAGAATTTTTTCTTAAAAAATTGATACTACATACAATTTCAAAAATTCTTAAAATTATTTTGTGGAGAAATATCAACAAGTGGAAAAAATACAGAATAAAAAATATTATTAAAAAATCGAAAAATTTTGACAACAAGTTTAAGACTTTTTGGAAAAAATATCTTAAAGAAAATAGCGATACTTTACAAATTAGTAGAGAAATAAAATGGCAAAATTGGTTACTTAAAAAGAAAATTATAAACAATCAAGTCTTAACTTTAGTGTGTTTAAAAAATAATAAAGTTTTAGGTTATAGTGCTTTTTCAATTGAAAAAAAAGGAAAATATAAAATTGGTCGCCTTTTAGATTTGATTGTTCTTAAAAAAAATAAAGATATAATTGATGATTTAATAATTTGTAATTTAAATGAAGCTTATAAAAAAGGATGTAGTTATTTTGAGTATCGTAATACTTCGATATCTAGGCTTAAGACTTTAAAAAGCTTTGCTGGTATTGAAATTAAGTTGAAACAAAATAATTTTTATTATAAATCTAATAATGCAAAATTAACTAAAATCTTCAGCAGTGGAAAAAATTGGGACCCATGCAGCTTAGATGGAGATATATTAATGAGATAAATTTATGAAACCAAGTGAGATTGTAAAAAATTCTATAAAAAAAATTAACCTACAATTAAAAAAAAAAGATAAAATTCAATACGATAAAAATTTTCAGATACTTGGTCCTAAAAGTAAATTAGACTCTTTGATAATCGTGAATTTATTTATAGAAATTGAAAACAATATAAAAAAAAATACAAAAAAAGATGTAAATTTGTTTGGTGATAATTTCTTTGAAAGAGGATTTAAATTTAAATATTTAATTAGTAATTTAGAAAAAGATATACAAAAAAAAATCAAATCTTAATATATGCTTCAAAATCATAAAAATTTTAAAATAATAGTAAATAAAGTCGTAATTCAATCTAGTACTCAGAGAAAAAAAATAGAGAGATTAATAAGCAAACAAAATAAAGTATATTTTAATAGGGCAGAAGATTTTTCAAAAAAATTCTTAAAATATTTAAGAAAAGAAAACGTTCCGGTAAAATCTGCAGTAAACTCTTATCTTAAGTTGTGTTTCGACATGTTTGAAAGTCATAAATATTTTATGAAGCATAATAAGTATCCTTTAGCCGATGAAAAAGATGCTTATAAGAAAGTTTATAATAATATAAAAGTGATGAAGAGCTATATGTTTGGTCTGGCAATTTCACAATTCTTGTGGTCGACACATTATGCAATGTATTCTTTTTTTATAAAAAATATAACTAAAAAAAACTTGAAGATAAAAAATTATTTAGAGATAGGTTCTGGACATGGCTTATTTTTTTTAAAAGCATTGGAAAACTTGGATGAAAAATCAAAATTTGATATTGTCGATATAAGTGCCACTTCTATTAAAATTACAAAATCAGTAATAAATTTTTTCTTTAAAAAAAAGAGAAACATAAATTATTACAAAAAAAATGTTTTTGATTATAAACCAAAAATTAAATATGAATTTATTACATTAGGTGAAGTTCTAGAGCACGTAAATCAACCTCTTAGTCTTCTAAAAAAAATTAATAATTTACTTAGTGAAAACGGACAAGTTTATATGTCTACCTGTGTAGATTGTCCAAGCATTGATCATGTATTACATTTCAAGTCTATTGGAGAAATTGAGTTATTAATTAAAAAATCAGGTTTTAAAATAATTTCTAGGAACATTTTGCCTGTTGAAGAAAGACCGATGAAAGAAATTATAAAAAATAAGATCACAATAAATTATTGTGCTTTATTAAAGAAAAAAAATTGAAAAAAGAAATAGAAATACTATCAGATTTTAATGTAGATAATTTGCATAATCTTTTATCTAATGAATTTTCAAATAAAGATTATAAATTAAACAAATCAAATTATGGTTCGTTTTACGAAAAATCTTTCAGATTTATTAAATCTAAAAATTATAAAAATACATGTATTGTGTGGACACAAATTGAAAAAATTTCACAAAGTTTTAATAAATTAATTAATTATGAAAAAGTTAATCAAAGAGAGTTAAAACAAGAAATAAAAGACTACATAAATATTTTAAAACAAATTTCCAAAAAGTCTAAGAACCTAATTGTAATGTCTTGGACCTTGCCAAATAACGAAAAAGGTAGATATTTGAGAGATTTTACCGATGATTCAGGTGTTACTAAAAATTTAAGTATAATTAATTTGCAGATAGCAAATGAGCTTAAAAATTTTAAAAATATTTATTTTTTAAATTCAGAATTTATAATTGGTCAAAATAATTATGATTATAATCCAAAATATTGGTATGTAGCAAAAATCCCCTTTTCTTTGAAAGTATTCGAGCTAGCTTCAAAGGAGATAGTAAAAATTATTAATTCTTTAAATGGAAAAAATATAAAGCTTATAATTCTTGATTTAGATAATACTCTTTGGGGAGGCATTTTAGGAGATTTAGGTTGGCAAAAAATATCAATAGGTGGCATTAGTGCTAACGGAGAAGCCTTCCAGGATTTTCAAAAAAAACTTAAAAGTTTAAAAAATTTGGGAATACAGTTGGCTATTTCAAGTAAAAATAGTGAGGACGTTGCTTTGGAGGCCATAAAGAAAAACAAAAACATGATATTGAAGATAAAAGATTTTTCTTCTTGGAGAATAAATTGGAAAGATAAAGCCAGCAATGTTAGAGAGATCATTTCTGAATTAAACTTTACTAATGATAGTGTTTTGTTTATTGATGACAACATTTCAGAAAGAGACCGAGTTAAAAAATCAATTAAAGGAATAAATGTTCCAAATTGGCCTACAGACCCTTGTATGTATAAAAAAACTTTGTCTGACCTAAATTGTTTCGATTACGGCAAACAGATAACAAAAGAAGATCTTAATAGAACTAAATATTATCAGGAAAACTCAAAAAGAGTAAAAATTAAAGAAAATTTTTTATCTGAGGACAAGTGGCTTAAGTCACTTAAAACGAAAGTCATTTTTAAAAAAATTGACTTAAGTAACATTACTAGAGTAATTCAATTAATTCATAGAACAAATCAGATGAATTTAACTACTAGAAGATTAAATCAGAAAGATATAGAGGCATTAAAAAAAAATAAAAATAATTTTTTATTTAGTTGTGAAGTTAAAGACAAATTTGGCGATATGGGCATAGTTGGTTTTTTTAATTTAGAGGTTAAAAATAAAATTGGTATTGTTAAGGACTTCCTTTTAAGTTGCAGAGCTTTTGGAAGAGGTATTGAATTAGCTATGATTTTCAAGATGTCGAAAATTTTGAAAACAAAAAAATGCTCTAAGCTGGTATTAAATTATGAAAAAACCAAAAAAAATAAACCTGGTTTAATGTTTTTACAAAAAAACTTTAAAAAACAAAATAAAAATATTTTTTCTAGTAAATCAATTGAAAAAATTAAATTGCCTTCTTACATTAATATAAAATAATACTAATTTATTCTTTTTATCTTTAAGAGTTTAAGGTTCGCAGTTTTTTTAATAATCTTAATTGTTTTGTTAATGTTCATAATCACTGTTTTTTTCATTGGGCCATAAGCGTGTATAAGTTTATTTTTTGTTAAGGCAACAGCCACGTGTCCTTTCCAATAAAGAATATCATTCTTTTTTATTAATTTTAGTTTTATATTTTTTTTAAAATATTTGATTTGATCCTTAGTATCTCTAGGGCAGTATTTATTATTAAAATTTAAACAAACTTGAATTAAAGCAGAACAATCTATCCCTTTAAAAGACTTTCCACCCCATTTATATTTTATATTTTTAAAAACTTTAATTTTTGCAAAAAGATCTTTTTCTTTAAAAGTTATAGGTTTTACATCATTTTGGTTAATCCACCCTTTATTAAACTTTAAAAATTTTGATTTTTTACCTGTAATTTTGATTTTTGAACCAAACGAAAGTTCACCTTTCTTTATTTTTGGATTTGCAAAATGAAATATTGATGACTTTAATTTTTTTATTTTATGAGTTGGTTTTATATAATTTATATAATTTTTTTTTTGAATAAATCCTTTATATCCATCTTCTAAAATTTTAATTTTAAGCCACTTACTTGTTTTTTTTAATATTTGAAAACTTTCACCATAGATTATTTGAGAGGTAATTTCTGACCTCTTAGATGGCTTTTTATAAAGATTTATTATTGGACTTGAAATTACATAAATATTTTTCATTTAATTTTTAATTTATTCTTAATCGCGAAAAGACATATCAACGAAGGTATTACCATTAAAGCCGTTATAACAAAAAAAATTGCCCAATTTCCATTAAGCCAGTCCACTAGAGAACCTGATGAAGAAGCAAATAGAGTTCTACCTGCTGTACCTATTGAAGCTAACAGCGCATACTGAGTAGCAGTATAGGTTCTATCGACAAGAGCTGATATGAAAGCTACAAATGCTACTGTAGCAAATGCAGCTGCTAAATCGTCTATCAAAACTGTGAAAGCAAATAATATTTCTGACTCTCCTACCAATGCTAAAACTGAAAACATAAGATTAGTTAAGGCCATTATAATTCCTGATACAAACATCGCTTTAATTAAACCCATTCTAATAGCAAATAATCCACCTAAAAGTGTAAAAGTTATAGTTGTGATCCATCCTACGCCTTTAGAATAGAGTGCAATATCTGCTTTTGAAAATCCGATTTCTTTATAAAAAATTATAGACATTCTACCTAAGAACGCTTCTCCTATTTTAAATAAAAAAATAAAACTTAAAAGACCAATAGCAACTTGCAATGAGTTGTTTTTAAAAAAACTTACCAGGGGACTAATAATAGTTCCAAAAAATAAAGCTGATACTCTTCTATTTTGATGATTAATTTTAAGTTTATCAAACAACTTATCATCATTTTCTTTTTGTAACATAGTTCTCTCCTCTGAGCTTTTTTCTGGTACTAAAATTAGTGCAAAACTTGTAAGTATGATAATTATAGCTAATAATAAAAATGATAATTGCCAATAATTTTCAAAGCCTTTTTGTTGAAAAAATTCTGCTGAAACTAAAGATATAACTCCACCGATTTTATAACCAGTCCACCATCCAACAACTGATATTGCAGCACCAGCAGCCATAGCCTTACCTTCATCTTTATTGATTTGTTCGATACGTAGCGCATCTATAGTTATATCTTGCGTTGCCGAGGAAATGGCAATTCCTAAACCTACTGCAATTACCAACCAAAGATTTTTAGAGGGATCTAAAGTGCTCCATAAAATTAATGAAAGAAAAATAATAATTTGCATCGAAATTATCCAAGATTTTCGATGACCTATTTTGTTACTCAAAAAAGGAATTTTTATTCTATCAACTAATGGAGACCATAAAAAATTTATTGCATAAACTCCAAAAATTAGACCTGCCCATCCTATCGTACTTCTGCTGAGTTCATTTTCTTTTAGCCACAAACTTAAGGCACTTCCTATAAGAACCCATGGAAAACCACTTATAAAACCGAACAAAAATATTCTTTTCATCCTTTTGTCAAAATACAATTTTATGTTGTCTAATTTTTCCAATTAATTTCTCCAAAATGATGGGAAAAATAAAACTAAAACTGCAAAAAGTTCTAATCTTCCTAAAAGCATCCCAAATGAAAGTAACCACTTTGAGACATCTGAAACTTCTTTAAAGTTTCCATTAGGACCTATCATTTCCCCTAAACCAGGACCGACGTTAGAAATTGAAGTAGCAGCACCTGAGATTGCAGAAACAAAATCCATTCCAGTAATGGATAGTAAAATTGACAATATTAAAAATAGAAATAAATAAGCAAATATAAAAACAATTACTGAATTAATAAAGTTATCTGAAATTTTCTGGTCATTATACTTTACAATAAAAATACTATTCGGATAAACAAGCTTTTTAATTTGATTTTTTAAATATAAAAACAACATTTGTAATCTAAATATTTTTATTCCACATGTAGTTGAACCAGCACATCCGCCTATAAACATCAAAAATAAAAAAAATATTAGTGAGAATTTTCCCCACAAACCAAAATCGTCTGTAACGTAACCTGTTCCAGACAAAATTGACACAACATTAAAAGATGATATTCTTATTCTTTCAAGGAAGTTGCTTTCATGATTAATTAAAATCAAATATAAAAACATTATAGTTATAGAGAGTAAAAGTAGATAAACAAGACCTTTAATTTGAACATCTTGAAAAAAAATTTTTCTATTACCTTTTATAAATTTTAGGTAAGAAATAAATGGTATGCTACCTAGTATTATGAAAATAGTTGCAACTATTTCAATATTTGAATTTTTGAAAAAACCTATTGAACTATTGTGTGTAGAAAAACCTCCAGTAGCAATTGTTGTCATTGAATGCGCAACACTATCAAAGATTTCCATGCCAAAAATCCAATAAAAAAAAGCACAAAAACAAGTTAAAATTAAATAAGTCGAAATTATAATTGTTGCAACTTCAATTGTTCTCGGAAGAATTTTTTCAGTATTCTCCGATCCTTCCATTTTAAAAAGTTGCATTCCTCCAACTTTTAAAAGTGGCAAAACTGTAATTGCCATTACAATAATTCCAATACCACCAAGCCACTGCATGATTGCTCTCCACAACAAGATACTTTTTGGACTACTATCTAAATTTGATATGACTGTAGAACCCGTTGTTGTAATACCTGACATGCTCTCAAAAAAAGATTCACTTACACTTAAATTTAAATTAGACAGGTTAAATGGTAAACTCCCGAATAAAGCTATAGCCACCCAAGAAAGAGTTGAAAATAAAAAAGTTTGTTGTAAGTTTAATCGAAATTCTTTTTCTAAATTTGTTAAAATGAATAAAAATCCAATAAAAATTGTTATAAAAGAAGAAGATAAAAAACTGTGACTGTTTTCGTTATAAATAAGCTGCATTAAGTAGGGTATCAACATAAATACCCCTAAAACCACTAAAAGAATGCCGATTATAAAAAAAACAGTTTTGTTTGTTGCCATCTTAATTGAGACTATTTAAATAGTTATAAAATTCAACTTAATATCTTATATTTATAACTATATTTTATACATAAAATTTAATAAACCATTGTTATGCTTGATAAAGACTTAATTCAATCAACTTCTTCCTGGCCTTTTGTAGAGATTAGAAAGCTTTTAAAAGATAGAGAAGAATTAATTAAAGCAAAAAACAAAATAATATTTCAGACAGGATATGGGCCTAGCGGTTTACCTCATATAGGTACATTTGGGGAAGTTGCAAGAACTACAATGATGATAAACGCACTAAATCATATTAAAAAAACTGAAAGCGAACTTATCACTTTTTCAGATGATATGGATGGACTTAGAAAGGTTCCAGAAAACATACCAAATGATAAAATTTTAAGAGATAATTTAGGCAAACCTCTAACGAAAATACCTGATCCATTTGGAAAATTCGATAGTTTTGGATCACACAATAATGAAATGTTAAAACAATTTTTAAATAAATTTAATTTTAAATTTAATTTCAAAAGCTCAACAGAAAATTATAAAAATGGAGTTTTTAACGAATCAATTCTAAGAGTTCTTGAAAAATATGATGACATAATGAATATTATTCTACCTACACTTAGATCTGAGCGAAAAAAAACATACTGCCCATTTTTACCGATATGTCCTGAGACAGGTAAAGTTTTAGAAATCCCAATGATCGAAATTAATGAGAAGAATAAAAAAATAATTTTTGATAACAATGGCAAGAAGCTAGAAGTAGGAATTATTAATGGATCATGTAAGCTTCAATGGAAAGTTGATTGGGCAATGAGATGGTTTACCTTTGATGTAGATTTTGAAATGTATGGAAAAGATCTGACAGAAAGTGCTATTCTTTCAAGTAAAATTTGCAAGTGTTTAGGAAAAAAACCTCCAAGTGGTTTTGCTTATGAACTTTTTTTAGATGAAAATGGAGAAAAGATTTCTAAATCAAAAGGCAATGGAATATCAATTGATCAATGGTTAAGTTACGCCTCTCCAGAGAGTCTATCTTTATACATGTATCCAAATCCAAAAAGAGCTAAAAAACTTTATTCAGAAGTGGTCCCAAAAACTGTAGATGAATATTTAGAATTAATAGAAAAATTTCCAAATCAAAAACCTAAAGAACAAATATTAAATCCTGTCTGGCACGTTCATAATGGAAACCCACCTAACGAAAAAATTATAATGCCATTTTCTATGCTATTAAATCTTGTAGGTTCTAGTAATGCTAAAGATAAAAAAATACTATGGAAATTTATCAATAGATTTCATAAGGACATTAGACCAAAAGATTATCCTATTTTAGATAGTTTGACAGAATTTGCTTTAAATTATTTTAAAGATGAAGTTGAACCAAAAAAGAAATATAAAAAACCTGATGCTAAAGAAAAAATTGCAATTGAAAATTTGCAAAAAAAGTTAAGCTTTATTTCTCAGGATTTAAAACCAGAAGAAATTCAGACAATAGTCTATTCTGTTGGAAAAGAAAATGGGTATGAAAACAATCTAAGAGAATGGTTTAAATTGATTTATGAGGTACTTTTTGGAGAAATAAACGGACCTAGAATGGGTTTTTTTATTAGTTTTTTTGGAGTTAAAGAAACAACAGAATTAATTAAAGAAAAAATAAAATAATAAACATGTTTTCAATTTTACGACCATATATTTTTAATTTAGATCCTGAGGTAGCTCACGATTTAGCAATTAAATCATTAAAATTTAATTTTATTCCAGAGAAATTTTTTAATTTAGAAAATGAAGAAATTTTAGAAACCGAATTGTTTGGAAAAAAATTTAAAAATCCAATTGGTTTAGCTGCTGGATTCGATAAAAGTGCTGAAGTTTATAATTCGTTGTTTAAATTAGGTTTTGGATTTGTAGAAGTTGGCACTGTGACACCCAAAAGACAACTCGGTAATACCAAACCAAGAGTTTTTAGATTAGAGAAAGACAAAGCTATGATAAATAGACTGGGTTTTAACAATGATGGTTTAGAAGTGGTTCTAAAACGTATTGCAGAAAAAACTCCCAAAGGAATTTTAGGGATTAATATTGGTCCGAACAAAGATACCCAAAATAAAATAGAAGATTTTGAAAAATGTTTAAGTCAAGCGCATGTTTTTGCAAATTATATTACTGTAAATATTTCTTCACCTAATACTTCTGGACTACGAGATTTTGAAGAAAAAGATTCGATGAATAAATTATTAGAAAGCATCAATAAATTAAGAAAAAATAAAAATATCAAAAAACCAATTCTTATAAAGCTATCACCAGACATAAATGAAAAAGATGTGAGCGATATAATGGAAATTATTACAAGATATGAGATTGATGGAATAATTATATCTAATACTACTAATGCTAATAGAGAAAAATTATTAGATATTAAAAAAAATGAGGAAGGTGGTTTGTCAGGAAAACCTTTGAAATCGATTTCAACAGAAATGATAAAAAAATTTTACAAGGAAAGTAATAAAAAAATATCTATAATTGGTGTAGGTGGAGTAGACTCTGGTCAAAGTGCTTTCGAAAAAATAGTTTCAGGAGCAAGTGTAGTACAGTTGTATACTGGTATGGTTTATAAAGGTCCATCAATTGTAAAAGAAATTAAAAAAGAACTGATATCAATACTAAATAGGGAAGGCATTAAAAACATCAAAGAAGCAGTGGGAATTAAAGCTTGACCAATTATTAACCAGGAATTATATAATTATCAGAAATTTATTTTATGTCTAAAAGATGCGAACTTACAGGAGTATCCCCTTTAAAAGGTCATAATGTTAGTCACTCTAACAATAAGACAAAAAGAAGATTTTTACCTAACTTAAAAAAAGTTACTTTTAAAAGCGACATTCTAAAAAAAAACATTAAGTTAAATGTAACTAACGCCGCACTTAGAACAGTAGATTTTAAAGGAGGTTTAGATAAATTTCTCAAGTCAGCAAAAAAACAGAACCTCTCAAGTAAAGTCCAAAAACTTAAAGTTTCTATTTTATCGAAAGCTTAGAATTGTATATCAGAAAAATAAATAAGACATTATTTCTACTTGTTTTTACGATGATTTTTGTCGTAATTGCTTCAAACTATTTAGTTCAATTCCCAATTCAATTTTTTTATCTAGATAAGATTCTTACTTATGGAGCTTTTAGTTATCCTATAAGTTTTTTAGTGACTGATTTATGTAATCGAACATATGGAAAAAAAAATTGCCAGAAATTTAGTTAATATAGGTTTTTTTGTAGGTGTTATAATTACTATATTTATATCTACTAATTTTGAAGACTTAATTTCTATTAGAATAGGAATTGGTTCTGGAGTGGCTTTTTTGATAGCGCAAAATTTAGATATTAATGTGTTTGACAGATTTAGAAAAAATAAAAGATGGTTTGTTGCTCCATTTTTATCTTCTTTAATAGGGTCAGCAGTAGATACGATTTTATTTTTTTCTATAGCTTTTTATAATACAGGTATTCCATGGATAACCTTAGCACTAGGTGATTTTGTGGTAAAATTAATGATGGCTACTTTAATGCTTATACCTTTTAGAATTCTTTTAAAAAAAATGAAAACTGTTTCGTCTAGAAATAATTTTTCTGCAGTTTAATGAAATTTTTTTTTACTCTGATTTTCAGAAAATAAATCAGAAAGCTGATTTATCATCACATCACCTAAATCTTGTACATCAGTGATCCTTACAGCTTTATTATAATATCTAGTAACATCATGTCCAATTCCAATAGCTAAAAGTTCAACTTTTGAATTTATCTCAATCCATTTAACAACATTCTTTAGGTTTGTTTCTAAATAATCACTTGAATTCAGTGACAAAGTTGAGTCATCTACTGGCGCACCATCCGAGATAACCATAAGTATTTTTCTTTCTTCTTTTCTTTTTAGCATTTTGTTATAAGCCCATTTAAGTGCCTCTCCGTCAATATTTTCTTTCAGCAAACCTTCTTTAAGCATTAAACCCATATTTTTTTTTGATTGTCTCCATGGGGTATCTGCAGACTTGTAAATTATATGTCTCAAATCATTAAGTCTCCCTGGTGATGTTGGCTTATTGTTTTTAATCCATTTCTCTCTAGAAAATCCGCCCTTCCAATGTTTAGTCGTAAAGCCTAACACCTCTACTTTAACTGAGCACCTTTCTAGCGTTCTAGATAATATGTCAGCACAGATTGCTGCTACTGATATAGGTTTTCCTCTCATTGATCCAGAATTATCAATAAGAATTGTAACCAAAGTATCTTTAAAATCTATTTCTTTTTCTTTTTTAAAAGAAAGTGAATTGAAAGGGTCAATAATTATTCTTGTAAGTTTAGACGAGTCCAATAATCCTTCTTCTAAATCAAAATTCCATGAGCGATTTTGTTTAGCTAAAAGTTTTCTTTGAAGTTTATTAGCTAATTTTGCAATAAAACTTTTTAGTTGCACTAATTGTTGATCTAAAGAATCTCTTAACCTAGATAATTCAGCTTCATTTTCAATATCTTCTGCTTTAATTACTTCATCAAATTCATCTGTATATGTTTTATATTTTTTATCACCAAAATTATTAATATTTTTTTTTCTTTTTTCAATTGGGCTTGTGGAGTCTTCTAAATCTATAGTTTCTGTTTCATCATCAGCTTCTTTGGATAAACTATCAATTTTAGGAACACTTGATTCAATAGACATTTCTTGGTTTTGTTCCTCATTTTCGTCAAATTTTTTCTCATTTTCATCAAATTTTTTTTCTGGGTTTTGATTATTGTTTTCATTTTTTTCATCTGTAGTTTTATTTTCTATGTCTTCATCAATATTTAATTCTTTAATTATATTAGCAATTAAAGAATTAAATTTTTGTTGATTATAAAGCGAATCCTTTAAAAAATTTATTTTTTTGCTGAATTTTGAGTCAAACTCCTTTTTAAAAGATTTAAATTCTTTCTCAATATTTTTATTATTTTTATGATTAAATAAATTTACCCTCAAGTAATTTTCAAATGCATCAATATATTTATTCTCATTTTTTTTAAGTTCAAGATTATTTATTTTTTCTAAATAATAATTATTAAGATTTGATTTAATTCCTTTAAATTTAAGGGAGCCAATTTTTTCATATCTTATTTTTTCAGAAATTTCATAAAGTTTTTTTGAAATATTACCCTTAGGTAAGTTTGAGTTTAATACTTTCTTATCACTGTATCTTATTTTTAAAGCCTCAGAGTCAGCTATTGCTCTTGATTTGGAAAAATTAATCTTATCATTCATTTTTTCTACTTCCGGTAACTTAATAGAAATTTTATCAGAATCTACAGTTTGATTTCCAAAAATAACTTCAATATTTTCTATGTTGGAAATTGATTTTATAGTTGATGCGATTGCTGTTTTAAAATCTTCTAAGAGATTTTCTTTTTTTTCCATTTTATTCAATGGTTACTTTTATAGAAGATTCTGGTAAGTCTTCTCCAAAACATCTTTGGTAATATTCAGATATAATTTTTTTTTCAATATCATCGCACTTATTTAAAAAAGTGACTCTAAACGCATAACCTTGGTCTTTAAAAATTTTTGTATTTTCTGCCCAATGTAATACTGTTCTCGGACTCATAACAGTAGAAATATCTCCATTAATAAATCCTTTTCTACTTAAATCTGCTACCTTTATCATATTTGATATTTTTTCTTTTCCTTCTTTAGTATTGAAACTCTTATTTTTTGATAAAATTATTTCTAATTCTTTTTCAAAAGGAAGATAATTTAAAGTTGAAACAATATTCCATCTATCCATTTGGCCTTGATTAATTTGTTGAGTTCCATGGTAAAGTCCAGTCGTGTCACCCAATCCAACAGTATTGGTAGTAGCAAACATTCTAAAATAATCATGTTGTTCTAATACTTTATTTTTATCTAGAAGTGTAAAGTTACCTTCGCTTTCTAGAACTCTTTGAATAACAAACATAACATCCGGTCTTCCAGCATCATATTCATCAAAAACAAGAGCAACTGGATTTTGTATAGACCATGGCAAAATTCCTTCTTTAAATTCAGTAACTTGTTTTCCATCTTTAATTACAATTGCATCTTTTCCTATAAGATCAATTCTAGAAATATGACTATCTAGGTTAACTCTTACACATGGCCAATTTAATCTCGCAGCTATCTGCTCTATATGTGTTGATTTTCCGGTTCCATGATAACCTTGAATTAAAACTCTTTTGTTAAACGCAAAGCCAGATAAAACTGCTAGAGTTGTATCTCTATCAAATTTATAATCTTGATCGATTTTAGGTACATACTCATTTTTTTCTGAAAATGCATTGACTTCCATTTCAGTATTTATTCCGAAAGTTTGTTTAACAGATATTTTTATATCTGGTTTAGAACTACTTAGAGTTGCGCCCATTATTTTTTTCCTATTGTTTTTTTTAATTGACTATAAGCAAGTGTTATGGTTTTAAGCTTATCTTCAAATTTTTTACTTCCTTGGTTTTTATCAGGATGATATTTCTTTACAAGGGTTTTAAATCGCTTTTGTATTTCTTCCCATTTTACTTCATATTTTAAATCCATAATGTCTAAAGCGTCGCGGTCCTTATTGTTTAATTTATTTTTTTTATATTCTCTAAAATTAGATGATTTAAATATATTTAATTTATCTTCTAAAGCGTTACTCCAAAGAATATTAAAAAAATTTTCGGAAGAACTAAAACTTTTTGTGGCTTTATGCCACGTTAGGTCAGATTTAATAAAATATTCAATCTGATCATCCGTCATATCTGAAAAATAGTTCCATTTTTTGTTAAAAATTTTTATATGTTTTAAGCACAAAAGACGATATTTTCTACTATTGTCTTTTTCATAAGGCGCTTTATAGCTTCCAATTTGATCACAATTTTCCCAATCACAAATTATTTTCATATTAAAAGCTTATTTATATAGTAAAATAAAATTTAATGAATAATTTTTTAGAATTAATTAAAAAAAAATTAAATGATGGATTAAAAATTGAGAGTATTCAAATAATAAACAATACTCATAAACATAAAACCCATAAAAATTTTAATAAAAATCTGTATCATTTAGCATTAGAGATAGAGTCAAGATACTTAAAAAACCTTGATAAAATAAAAGCTCAAAGAGAGGTAATGAATATTTTAAAAGACGAATTAAAATCCAAGATACATGCATTAGAAATTAAAATTAAATAACTTTTTGAATTAATTTTTTTAAATCTTTTTCAGAAAATTTTTGACTCCCAGGATTCGTTGTTTTGCCAATTTTTTTTAAAAGAATTAAACTTATTTTTTCATTATTATTTTTTTTATCGTTTTTCATAAAACTTAAAATTTTATTAATTTCTTTTTTGTTGAAAACTTTTTTTAAATTGTAATTTAAATTATTATTTTTATAAAAGTTTGTTAACATTTGTAAAGTCTGATTAGAACAAATTTTTTTATATGCAGATATTTTTGTTGCCATCATCATTCCGATTAAAACAGCCTCTCCATGATTAATTTTTTTTGAAAATTTATTTTTAGCTTCTATTGCATGCGCGAAAGTGTGCCCAAAGTTTAAAATCATTCTTACGTTGTTTTCACTAAAATCTTTTCCTACATAAAATAATTTTATCTTGCAGCTTTCATAAATTGCTTTTTTTAACAAATTATCGTTTTTTGCAGACAGAATTTTATTTGAATTTATATTAAGAAATTTAAAAAATTTATTTTTAAAAATTATTGAATGTTTTAAGATTTCCGCAAAGCCACAAACCATTTCTCTTTTAGGAAGACTTTTTAAAAGTGAAATGTCGGTTAAAACAATTTTTGGTTGATAAAAAGCTCCAATTAAATTTTTTCCATATTCTGCGTTAACACCAGTTTTTCCTCCAATTGATGAGTCGACTTGAGCAAGTAAAGTAGAGGGAACATTAACAAAGTTAATCCCTCGCTTTAAAATACTTGCTACAAATCCACAAAAATCTCCTAAAACTCCACCACCAAATGCAATTAAAACATCGCTTCTATTAAAGTTATTAAACAAACATTTATTAATAAGGTTATTAACCTGGGTAAAAGATTTTATTTTTTCATTGGAATTATATTCAAATATAAAAACTTTGTATTTTTTTTTGAGATGTTTAATTATTTCTCTTTTAAATTTTTTAGGAATTCTTTTATCTATTACTATTCCTATTTTTTTTGCATTTGGACATGCAATTTTAATTTGCTTTGGTAATATATTTAAAATATTTTTGCCTATTAATATTGAATATCTATTACTTCCATTTTTTACATTTATTTTATTTAGAGACATAATTACTTATAATTTTTTCTAAAATTAAATTTTGGTTATCTTTATTGCAGTCAATTTTATAGTTAGCAAGATTATATATTTCTTTTCTTTTTGAATAAAGTCGTTTTAGAGTTTCATTTAACTTGCCGTTTTTAAGTAGAGGTCTTTTTTTTGACGTTTCTACTCTTTTCTTAATTATATTTAAATCAAGATCTAGCCAAAAACTTACACATGTTTTAAGTATTTCTGATCTAATTTTATGGTTAATAAAAGCTCCACCTCCTAAAGCTATTACGGATTCTTTCTTATTTAACTCTCTAAGGGTTGTATTTTCCTCTAAATTTCTAAAATAATTTTCACCTTTTTTTTTAAATATTTCATCGATTGTCATTGATTCCCCTTTTTCAATTACTTTATCGATGTCTATGAAGTTCATTTTTAGTTTTTTTGCCAGAGCTCTTCCGATAGTAGATTTTCCTACACCCATCATTCCAGTTAAAATAAGGTTTTTTTTCAATTATATTCCTAATTAATAATTTGATTTATCACAAATTTGTCTTATTTATTGAGTTTAAATATATTTAATAAAGTATGCAACTTAAATTCAACAGAACCAGCTCATTAAAAGAGTCTATAGCAAAAAAACTAGTAAAATTATTGTTGGTCTTTTTTGTCTTAGGCTTGCTAATTTTTTTGCTTGAAAAAGTTAACTTTCCCTCTCCAAACAAAAATTTCAAAAAAGACGTAACAAATGAAATTATTAAGCTTAAGTAAATTTATTTTTATTTTCTATTTTTTTGTTATTATAAATTCTGCTTTCTCAGAAGAGTCGATTGATATTTGGAAAAATAATAATAAGAATCAAGAGTCTTTAGATCAGAATATTACAGATAAAAAAAAAGAACAAAAAAAATTAAATTTCGAAAACACCAAAAAAACTCAAGAAATTCAAGTATTAGATAAAATTGAATCACTTGAAACATCAAGCCCTCTCTATGGAATATATGATCCTGAAGAAAATAATTTTAACTTAGACATGTGGTCAAATACTCACGGTAATGAAATTAAACAAGTTATTAAGCGAATTAATAATATAAAACTTTCTAGTGTAGCAGAGAAGCTTTTTATAAATACAATTCTAACTTATTCTCATTTGCCTTTGAACAATATGAGTGAAGAGGAATTTCTTACACTGAAAGTTAATTGGCTTATTGAAAATAATAAAGATGATTTAATAGAAAATTTTTTAAATAAAAATAAAGATTTTTATAATAAAGAAAAAGCTATACAATATTTAGTAGATCAAAATATTGCAAAAGCAAATCTAAAAGATGGTTGTAAAAAATCTGATTTTATAAGTAAAGATATTAAAGATAAATATTTAGAAAAAATTTAAAATTTATTGTTTAATTTTTAATAATAAAAAAAATGAAGCTCAACTTTTATTTGAAATTTTAAAAGAGGAGGGTATGTCTGATAATTTTTTTAATTCCAAAATTAATTTTTTATTAGGTATAGATAAAAATAAAAATGATAAAATAAAAGATGATAATTTATTAAATTTTTATCTATCTTCAATTACAGTCACAGATTTTAATTATGAACCAAATAAAAAGACTAATAAATATATTTGGCAATATTTGAATGCAGCAAATTTGATAAAAATTGATGATTTAGAAAATAAAGAAAAAATACAAAAGCTCGAGTTAGCTGCTAATGAAGGAACTTTCGACAAATTAAAAATATTTGATGCTTATAAACAATTTACTTTTGATGTTAATTCTCTTATCAATGCCGAAGAAGTCTATCAATCACTAGAATCATTAGACTCCAGAGCACTTATTTATCAAAAAATTTTACTTTCTGATAATGCACAAAATAAAATTAAAATGATTTTTCTCTTAAAAGATCTTTTCGAAAAAGCAAAGTTGCCAAATATTTTTAAAAAACATATGAGTGATATTTTGCAAGCTCTAGAACCAGAAAGTATTCCTGAGTCTTACAAGGCAATTGTATCTAGAAATATCATTTCAGATGAAGAATATGAACTCGGTAGAATTAAATATAATGATAAAATTTTACACAGGTCAAGAGTGATAAGGTATTTTACTGAACCTGGTACGTCTAAACAAAAAACACAAAAAGATTTCTTGAGCGTTAATAAAAAGATAAGAAAAAACAAAAATTATTTTTTTTCAGCAAAGGATTTAGCATTAGTTGAAACCTTAAAAAAAGATGGTTTTTCAATTCCAAAAGAAATAAAATATAAAGAAATAGCTGAGAGGTATAGCGTTCCTGATAGTCTATTAGCATTAACAAGGACCAAGGAGTACGGTTTGCTAGCTTTAAAATTTGTAGAGATAATTGGTGAAGATGAAGTTGAGAATTTAGATCCTGAAACTATATACTTCATTACTCATATATTAAATGAGTCGAATTTAATAAAATTAAGAAATACTATATTATCTAGAGCATTACCCGTAAGGAGTTAAATATGCCAACACAAATAATTTTAACAGAGCCTGATCCAATTTTAAGAAAAAAATGTGAACCTTTCAATAATGTTGATCAAACTGTAAAAAAACTAATGAACGACATGTTAGAAACAATGTATAAAGCACCTGGTATAGGATTGGCAGCAATACAAATTGGAATTTTAAAAAGGGCTATTGTCATAGATATATCTAAAAATAATGAAAATAAAAAACCTCTTTTTTTTATAAATCCTGAAATTATTTATAAGTCAAAAAAAACCTCCACTTATGAAGAAGGATGTTTGTCGTTGCCAGGACAATTTGCTGAAATAGAAAGACCTGCAGAGTGTCATATAAAATTTTTAGATTATAATGGAAAAAGTTGCGAATTAAAAGCTGATGGTCTTCTAGCGACTTGTATACAGCATGAAATAGATCATTTAGACGGAATTTTATTTATAGACTATTTATCTAAATTAAAAAAAACAATGATCATTAAGAAACTTTCAAAGCAAAAAAAATCTTTAGAAAGAATAGTGGTTTAAATTCAAAGAAAAAATGTCAAAAAAAATTATTTTCATGGGAACACCGCAGTTTTCTGTGAAGACCCTGAAAGTCTTAGTTGACTCAAATCATGAAATAAAATGTATATATACCCAACCGCCTAAAAAATCCTCTAGAGGTCAAAAAATACATATTTCGCCCATACAAAAAATTGCAGAAAAATTAAATCTAAAAGTAAGAACGCCTTCTAATTTAGAAAGTGATGTTGAATATGAATTTTTTAAATCTTTAAATCCATATTTAGTAATAGTTGTTGCGTATGGTCAAATTATTCCAGAAAAATATTTAACAATTCCTATTAAAGGATTTTTGAATATTCATGCTTCATTACTTCCTAGATGGAGAGGAGCTGCTCCAATCCAAAGAGCAATAATGAATAATGATAATGAAACTGGTATTAGTTTTATGAAAATAAATAAAGATTTAGACTCTGGTCCATATATGAAACAACTTAAGATAAAAATTGATAAACAGTCTACAACCCAAAAAATTTCTGATGAACTATCTGAATTGGGAGCAAAAAATATTTTAGAATGCATTGAGCTAATTGAAAAAGATGAGGCAGAGTTTGTTAATCAAAATGAAAATAAATCTACTTATGCAAAAAAAATTAAAAAGATAGAGTCAAAAATAATCTGGACGGAAACAGCTAGTGAAATTTTAGCTAAAATTAATAGCCTTAATCCATCTCCAGGCGCATGGTTCAAATATAATGGCTCTAGGTACAAAGTCTGGAAAGCAGAAATATCAAGTTTAAATGGTTTACCAGGGGAAATCATTGGGGAAAATTTCACCATTGGGTGCAAAGAGGATTCTATAAAAATACTTGAATTACAAAAAGAAGGAAAAAATAAACTAAAAACTAAAGATTTTTTGATTGGTAATAAAATTTTAAAAGGAGAAAAACTGTTTTAATGTTCACATATCAAATTTTAGTAGAATATGTAGGAACTAGATTTGTAGGGTGGCAGAAACAAAAAAATGGTTTTTCTGTTCAAGAACTATTACAAAAAGTCTTAAAAAAGATAACTAAAAAGAATATAATTGTTTTTGGATCAGGAAGGACAGATGCAGGTGTTCATGCCTTAAATCAATCTGCCCATTTTAAAACAGATTATAAAATAAATGATAAAAGAAATTTTATTAAGTCATTAAATTATTTTTTGTCTAACTTTGAAGTAAGTATTTTAGATATCATAAAAAAAAAAAATAATTTTCATTCAAGACATAGTGCAAAAAAAAGAATTTATAAGTATGTAATAATTAACAGGCAATCCCCATTAACTTTTGAAAAAAATAAGGCTTGGTATTTAAGAAAAAAATTGAATACAAATATGATGAAAAAAGGTGGTAAAATATTGCAAGGAACAAAAGATTTTTCAACTTTTAGAGCATCTTCTTGTTCTGCTAAATCACCAATCAGAACTTTAGAAAAAGTAAAAATAAAAAAAAATAGCAATAAAATAGAGATAACATTTATATCTAGATCCTTTTTACAGCAGCAGGTTAGATCAATGGTTGGTAGTTTAAAATATTTAGGTGAAGGAAAGTGGACATTAGAAAAATTTAGAAAGGTTACATATTCAAAAAAAAGAAAAAATTGTGCACCACCAGCGCCACCTTATGGTTTGTATTTACAAGAGGTAAAATATTAAAATCAAAACCCATACTTTTTTATCGAATTTAAAGAAATAAAAAATAATGAAGTAAAGTTCTGAAACAGATTAAAATTATTATAATCTCGATTAATTTTCCAGATCCAAAAAAAGTTTCTAAATTTATTACTTTGTAAAGAGTCATTTCTAATTCTATATTTTGTTAAAAATTTCTGAACACAATATGCAAATTTTATTTTTTTAAGAATCCGGCATTTATAAAAATAGTCTTCACAAATTGCTGTATTCGTAAACTTAATTCTATTTGCAACTTTTTTTCTAACCATCATTGTACTAGTTGCTATTGAGGTATTGTGTGTAAAATTTTTAAAATTAAATTTGTTTAAGGTAATTATTTTCTTAAATTGTTTTTCATTATCATTAAAAGTTTTATAATAAGTATAAGTAAAATTTAGCTTATTTTTAATCATAAAATTTATTTGACTTTTAAGTTTATTTTTTTCCCAAATATCATCGGAGTCTATAAAAGCTAAAAACTCTGACTTTGATTTTGTAATTGCAAAATTTCTACAATAACCTGCACCTCTATTTTTTTTTAGCCAAAAAATTTTTATTTTTTTATTTTTTTTATATTTTAATAATTTTTCTTTTGTTTTTTTGTTAGAGCAATCATCTACTATTATCATTTCCCAATTTTTATAACTTTGATTTAATACTGAGTTAACGGCTGATGATATATATTTATAACTATTAAAATTGGGTAAAATAATTGAAATTTTTTTTGTTTTAGATATTTTTCGCGGCATTTTTATATTTTTTATTTATCCTCCACCTCGAACCTTCTCTTACTATATACCCACAACAATTCTTAGAACCACATTTACATTTATAGTCTTTATAATTTTCATCGAAAGAAAAACCATAATCGTAAGAGAGTTCTTCATCTTTTTTAATATCTTTTAAAGCATATATGAATAACTTTAGACCTTTTCCATCTACTTCACAGTTTGGATTGCAAGAATGATTAATTAGTCTTGCAGTATTATATTCAAAATCTCCGTCCAAGTCGTATTTATTATTAATATTAAATAAGTAAATAGCCCTTTCGTTGTCATATTTTGGATTCTCTTCAGTTTCTTTTTTTGAGATTAATTTACCTTTATAAGTTATTATTTTGGTTCCTGCTTTTATATTTTTTGAAGCATACAGGCCTCTATTATCGATATTTGATTTTTTTACTTTGTATAACTTCACTTAAAATACTCTACTAAAATTTTATAATAAATTTTTTTTAATTTTTTTAAATCAGCAATAGAAACACACTCATCTATTTTATGCATAGTTTTATTAACTAATCCAAATTCTAAGCAAGGTGATATTTTGCGTATGAATCTTGCGTCAGAGGTTCCACCTGTAGTAGAAAATTTTGGATTTATTTTTGTTATTTTTTTTATAATTTTTTTCGCCATATAAATGGTCTTTTCTGGTTTTGTTAAAAACGCATCGCCATTTTCAACGTATTTTATTTTGTAATTACAATCATTTTTTTTACATAGATTTTTAACAATTTTGTTAATTTTTTTCTTTAAAGATTTAGATGTATGTAAATTATTATATCTAATGTTAAACTGAGCTTTTGCTCTTGATGGAATTACATTGTGAGCTTCATTGTCGACATTAATACTAGTAAACTCTAAGTTAGAGGGTTGAAAATTTTTATTACCGCTATCTAGTTTTGTGTACTTTAGTTTTTTACAAATTTTTACCATAGTGTTTATAGGGTTATTTGATAGATGAGGATAGGCCACATGACCTTGTGTGCCAGAAATTTCCAATATTCCTGATAGACTTCCTCTTCTTCCAATTTTAATCATTTCCCCTAATTTTTTTGGATTAGTAGGCTCACCTACAATACAAAAATTTATTTTTTCATTCTTTTTCTTCAAGTAATCGACGACTTTTTTTGTTCCATTTATTGCTAGACCTTCTTCATCTCCAGTTATTAATAAACTAACAGATCCATTAAATTTTTTATTATTTTTTAAATATTCACTCACAGCAGAAATAAAACAAGCAATAGAGCTTTTCATATCATTAGCTCCACGCCCGATTAAATTATTATTTTTTATTACTGGTTTAAATGGATTGACTGTCCAATCTTTATAATTGCCTGGAGGAACAACATCAGTATGTCCAGCATAGCAAATATTAGGTTTTTTTGTTCCTATTCTAGCATAAAGGTTTTTTATAGGTTTACTTTTTTTATCTTTAAATTCCAAAATTTTACATTTGAAACCAAGAGATTTTAATTTATTACTTAAAAAATTAATGGCACCAGCATCAATAGGAGTGATACTTGGAAATCTAATAAGCTCTTTTGATAATTTTATTTCATCTATAATTTGCATTAGTCTCTTAATAGATCATTAATAGATGTTTTGCTTCTTGTTTTTTCGTCTACTTTTTTTACAATTACTGCACAATATAAAGACGGACCATCAGGATTTTTTTTATTAGGCACTGAACCGGGAACAACTACCGAGTATGCCGGTACTTTTCCATAAGATATTTTTCCAGATGACCTATCTATAATTTTTGTTGATGCTCCAATATAAACACCCATTGAAATTACTGAACCTTCTTCAACTAGCACACCCTCTGCAATTTCAGATCTAGCTCCAACAAAACAATTATCTTCAATTATAACTGGGCCAGCTTGTAAGGGTTCAAGAACTCCTCCAATTCCAGCTCCTCCAGAAATGTGACAATTTTTTCCGACTTGAGCACAAGAACCGACTGAAGCCCAAGTATCGATCATGGTCCCCTCATCAACGTAAGCTCCAAGATTAACAAAGCAAGGCATTAACACAACATTTTTTCCTATAAACGATCCTTTTCTAACAACTCCATTAGGAACATGCCTATATCCAGCTGTTTTCCAATCACTTTCTTCCCAATTGACAGATTTACCCGGAACTTTATCATACCAAGTAGTATAAGGTCCTTTAGACATTTTCATTTTGTTTATTCTAAAGCTAAGTAAGATTGCTTTTTTAACCCATTGATTTACCAACCAGTTACCATTTTGTTTATTTGCAACTCTTACAATACCTTTATCTGTGAGTTCTATAGTTTCATTTATTGCATCTATAATTTTTTTATCTGAGCTATCTGAAACTTTTTGTTTGTTTTCAAAAGCTTTATTTATAATATTTTCAAGTTCCTCTAGTTTCATTTATCTCCTTTAAAAAATTAGCAAGATTGTCTGTTTTATAATTAATAAAATTCGAGTCTGAAAATTTAGCTGCCCAAGGCTCATTATTTTTAATCCAAACAGTTTTCATACCTAATTCATGCGCTGGTTTTAAATTTCTAGCGATATCTTCAATAAATATACAATATTGTGGCTCAATTTTGTATTTTTCTATAATTTTTTTATATGGCTCTATTGATGGTTTGGGTATAAAATTTGACTCAACAATATCAAATACACCATCAAAAAGCTTATCAATTCCAATCCTTTTAGTTACATTTGCTGCATGTGCTTTTGAGCCATTAGTAAATATTATTTTTTTACCATCAAGTCTTTTGATTTCTTTTTCTAAAATTTCATCTTTTTTAAGAAAGTCTAAATCTACATCATGTACAAATTCTAAAAATTCTTGAGCATCAATTTCATGATTTTTGATCATTCCGTTTAACGTGGTATTATATTCATGAAAATAATTTTTTTGTATTTTTTTGGCCTCTTCTATACTTACTTTTAGTTTTTCAGAAATAAATTTTGACATTTTTTTATCTACTTGATCAAAAACTTTAGTTTCTCCTGAGTATAATGTATTATCTAAATCAAATAACCAGTACTTAATTTTTTTAAGTTCTTTCATTGTCTTATTAAAGTTCCAGAACCTTTATCAGAAAATATTTCGTGAAGAATGGAATGAGGTTTTCTGCCATCCAAAATAACAACTCCTCTTACTCCATTTTCTACAGCATCTACACAATTCTTAATTTTTGGAATCATCCCTCCTTGAACAACCTCCCATTTAATTAAATTTTCAAGATCGAAAGGCTTTATTTCTGATATTAAGTTTTTTTTGTCATCGTAAACTCCTTCAACATTTGTCATAAGTAAAAGTCTTCTAGATTTCAGTTTTTTTGCTATAGCACTTGCCGCGGTATCACCGTTAATATTAAAAGTTTGATTACTTACACCAAGACCTAAAGGAGCAACAATAGGAATCTGGTTTTGATTAATTATATTATCAATAATATCAATATTAATTTTATTTGGCTTTCCCACGAATCCTAGCTCTTTTCTCTCAGGAATTACATCAATTATATTATTTATTTTTGTATTAATTGGAATCGCAATTGAGCCCTTTTTTTTTAAAGAGTCTACAATATCGTTATTAAAATCAATCAATACATTTTCGACTATCTTAATTACTTTTTCATCAGTGACTCTTAATCCATTAATAAATTTTGTTTGAATATTTTCTTTGTCCAATTCTCTTTTTATTCTAGGACCACCTCCATGTACAACTATAATTGAAAGACCTAATTTATTTAATATATTTATATCTTCAATAAAATTATTAAATATATTTCTATCAATTAAAACATTTCCACCATACTTGATAACAATTTTTTCATCTCTATATTTTGAAATATATTTTGGAACATTTTTAAAACTCGGAGCATCCCCAGGCCAAATTTTTTTAATCTCTTCTAAAGAAATTTCGTTTGACATTTAATTTGTTTTTATTTTTGTCTTTTTCATAATAAACCACTGTTGAGCAATGGTAAGAATGTTGTTTATTGTCCAATAAACAACTAACCCAGACGGAAACGATGCTAAAATTACAGTTAAAAAAATTGGAAAAAAAGCAAATATTTTAGCTTGAATAGGGTCTGCCGGAGCAGGGTTTAACTTCTGTTGAACCCACATAGAAAGTCCCATTAAAATCGGCCAGATTCCTATAATTAGAAAACTTGGTGGATCCCATGGTATTAATCCAAAAAAATTAAATAAACTTGTGGGGTCTTGCGCAGATAAATCTTTTATCCAGCCAAAAAAAGGTTGATGCCTCATTTCCAGAGAAATAAAAAGCATTTTATAAATTGCAAAAAAGAAAGGAATTTGAATTAAAATTGGAAGACAACCAGATGCTGGATTAACTTTTTCTTTTTTGTAAAGAGCCATCATTTCTTGCTGCAATTTCATCTTATCTCCTTTGTGTACCTCTTTTAGTCTGACCATTTCAGGTTGAAGAGCTTTCATTTTGGCCATTGATCTAAATGAATAATTTGCTAAAGGAAAGAAAAGCACTCTTATTGCAATAGTAATAAAAACTATTGCTAAGCCAAAATTACCGGCAAATTTAAACAAGTAGTCAATTACAAAAAATAGAGGTTTTGTGAAAAAATAAAACCAACCCCAATCTATTACTAAATCAAATTTATCGATATTTTCATTCTCAGCATAGGCATCAATAGTCTCAACTTCTTTTGCCGCAACAAAAAGATTAATGGTATTAGACCCATCTGAAGACGGTTCTACAGCTGTTGGTGTATTAAGAATATAATTAGCTTTAAAAGTTTTTTTATATAAAAAAGTTGATTTAAAATTTTTTCCTTTTTCAGGCACTATAGCCGTCATCCAATATTTATCTGTTATTCCAAACCACCCTTCATCAGCTTCTCTCACTATTTTTTTATCCTCTATATCGTCGTAATCGTCTTCTTTTAATTGTTCATCAAAAACTCCGATAAATCCTTCATGAGAAATATAAAAATTTTGTATATCGTCAGGAATTTTATTTCTTGTGATTTGAGCATAAGGATAAAGTTTTATAGTTTTATTAGTTTTATTTTGTATTTTTTGCGATATTTTGAATAGATATTTTTCATCTAATTCGATTTTTTTTCTAAATGTAATTCCATTTCCATTATTCCATTCGATAGTAACTGGATTATTAAAACTTAAATTTTTATTTCCAACTGTGTTCCAAGTAGAATTTAAATTAGGAACTTTTATTTCATTTCCAATGCTAGTCCATCCTGTTTCTATATAATATCCATCTTCTGTTGATTTAGGATTTAAAAAAGTTACATTTTCATTATCTTCTAAATTGGTTTTATAATTTTTGAAAGAAATATCATCTATTAAACCACCTTTTAAAGATAAAGAACCAATAATATTATTATTTTCAATCTTTATTCTTTTTGAATTATTAATTGCTTCACTTCTCGTAATTGTTTTAGTTTCAATATTTTGATTTATGTTTGGAGAAATATCATTTAGATTCTCTTCATTACTTTGTTTTTGTACTTTTTCTTTAATTAATTCATTTTGTTGAGGTTTTGGAGCTTCAACAAACATTGCCCAAAAGAGTAAAACAGACATAGATAAAGCTATTGCTATAAAAACATTTTTGTTATCCATTTAAATTTTCCTTTTGTTGAACGTTTTTTTTGGGGACGAGGTCAATACCTGAATTTCCACCTAAAAATTTAATTGGGTGGCATCTCAAAATTCTTTTTAACCCAAAAAACAATCCTCGGAATAAACCTAAATCTTTAAGAGACTTAATAAAATAATCAGAGCAGGTTGGAAAATATCTACATCTGTTTCCCAAAAGAGGTGATAATAAGTACTTATACGATCTTATAATACAAATTATTAAAAATATTATTATTTTTGACATTTTTTTCAACAAATTTTTTTAAAACTTTTTGTCATAGCTTCTAGTAGAATTTTTTGACTTTCTGTATAAACTTTTGGTTTACCAAAAACTATATAAGTATAATTGTAATTAATTGCACCCTTTTTTTTTGAAATTTTTAACACAATAGCTTTTAATTTTCTTCTTATTCTGTTTCTTTTTACAGAATTGCCAATTTTTTTTTTAATTACAAAACTAATTCTTAAATTATTCAAGCTTTTTACATTTATGAAATTTTTTATTGCGAAAATTGAAAAATAATCTGTGTGTAATTTTTTTCCTTTTAATACTCTTTTAAAATGGTCGCTCTTTTTTAAACTTATAAGCTTAACCATGAAATATTATGTAGAAATTGATTTTCTTCCCTTAGCTCGTCTTCTAGCAATTAATTTACGCCCACCTTTTGTTGCCATTCTAGATCTAAAGCCATGCCGTCTTTTTCTTATTAATTTACTTGGTTGATAAGTTCTTTTCATAATTATTTAAAGTTATATAATTTAATTACCTTCTATTGTACAGGTAAATTATGAGCAAAAGACTAAAACTATTTTTAGGAATTTCTTACTTGGTTATCTTATCCATTTTCTTATATATGGTTATTTCATTAATCGATCTAAGTAGATTAAATGATTTCTTATATTACAAAGAATTACAGCTAGATATCGAAAAAATGATGAACGAAAAAATTTATTTCAAATTAATAATATTTTTTTTATTTTGTGTTATTTGGGTAATATTATTAGGTTTTGGTACACCAATTTTAATTGTATCAGGTATTTTATTTGGAAAGTGGGTTGGTACTTTAATTTCAGTTTTTTCAATTTCATTTGGAGCTTTAATTTTATATATAATTGCTAAATTCTTTTTTGACGATTTGGTAAGAAAAGTATTAGAAAAAAAATTTTCAAAATATGTTGATCTCTTTAAAAGAAATGAATTTATTTATTTTTTTAGTTTTAGATTAGTTGGCGGTTTTGGTATTCCATTTGGTTTACAAAATATTTTACCTGTTATTTTTAATATAAAAAAAATTAATTATTTTTTTGCAAGTTTCTTTGGTTTTGTTCCAGTTTTTTTTATAATGAATACTATTGGAGCAGGTTTGAATACATATATCGCACAAGCAGAAAATTTTAGCATGGTAAATCTTATAATGAGTAAGGAAATTTTATTTCCAATTATACTCTTTATAATTGTAATTATGCTTTCTTCTATTATAAGAAAAAAAGTATTTGATGATAGAAATTAAAAAAAATAATTTGGGACAAGATCCAAGTCCGTATTTGCAGCAACATAAAACTAATCCAGTTTTCTGGCAAATCTGGTCTAAAGAAATATTACAATATGCAAAAAAAAACTCCAAACCCATATTGTTGAGTATTGGATACTCTAGTTGCCATTGGTGTCATGTTATGGCACATGAAAGTTTTGAAGATCAACAAACTGCAGATTTAATGAATAAATTTTTTATAAATATAAAAGTTGATAGAGAAGAGAGACCCGATCTAGATTTTATTTTTCAAAGTTCATTCCAACTTTTTAATCAAACAAGCGGAGGCTGGCCTTTAACAATTTTTTTAGATGAAAATGCCGTTCCTTTTATGGCTGGAACTTATTTTCCTAAGATTTCTAAAAACGGATTACCATCCTTCAAAGATGTATTACAAAAAGTCGGCGACATATATGGAGAACAAAAAGAAAAAATTATAGGACAGGCTAATTTGATAAAAAAAAGTTTAGATTTAAGAAAAAACTCAGTATTAAAACAAGACCTTGAGCCAATTCTTGACGAAGTTTTAATCAATTTAGATACAGTTAATGGTGGATACAAAGGAGCACCTAAATTTCCTATGTTTAATGTTTTTGAAACCTTTCTATATTTTTTTAATAAATCAAAAAAACAAAAATACCTAGAACCTGTAAGTTTAATTTTGAAAAAAATTTGTTCTGAAGGAATTTACGATCATGTAGAAGGTGGTATTGCAAGATATACAGTAGATGAAAACTGGCTTGTGCCACATTTTGAAAAAATGCTATATGATAACGCACAGTTTATCTCAATTTTATCTAAATATGCAAAAGTCAATAAAAATAACTATTTTAGAGACAAAATAGTTCATACAATTAATTTTGTATCAAAAAATTTTATCAATAAGGAAAGAGGGCTTCTTGGATCAGCATTTGATGCAGATAGCGATGGTCAAGAAGGTAAATATTATATTTTTAATTATGAAGAAATAAAAAATATTCCAGAAATAAATCGTTATTTTGATGTAAATCCAAAAGGAAACTGGGAAGGGAAAATTATATTACGAGAAATAAGCCCTCCAAATAAAGATACTATTACAGCTTTAAGTAAATTGAGAATAAAAAAAACAAAACCATTTTTTGATAATAAAACTCAACTTGATCTAAATTGTTTATGGATAAGTGCACTCACAAGCGCGCACTCAGTAATGCCATCAGAAAGATATCTTGATCAAGCTGAAAGTTTATTCAATAAATTAGAAAAGACCTTTAATAATACAAGTTTGTATCATTGCAACTCAAAATCTTTAGTTTTTTTAGAGGATTATGCTTATTTTATAAATTGTCTGCTAGATTTACACGACCAGACTCTTAATCAGGAATATAAATTGAAAGCAAATTTTTTTTGTAATGAGGTTGTAAAAAAATTTTATATAAAAGAAAAAAATATATTTCAAAAAAATCAAATGAGCCAAAACGATATTTTTTGTAAACCTATTGATGTTTCAGATCACACTATACCTAATGGTAATGCAATTATGCTAACAAACTTTACAAGACTTGGATTAATGAAAGAAGCAGAAGTTTTAAGTAAGTCATTAAATGGTTACCTTAATGTTTATAAATCTTTTATGTTAAGTAGTCTGCGAGCGATAGATTTTTTTAATGAAATTATGTCTGGAAAAAAATGTGATGAAAAAGGATGTAAAACTTAATGACACTTAAAAAGAAAAAAGTGTCATTGTGGGTTGCGTGGCTACTTCTTGTTATTTTGTGGAATTATGGTTTTCCTGAAGCAACACCTCTAGAAGATGTTTTAGTAGCTGTTTTCTTATCATTAATTTTTTACTTTTGGAAAAAAAAAATTAAATAATTTATTAAAAAAAATTTTATTTGAATTATATGAATTTATAATATAACACTTAAATTATTAAATCTATTTTTCCAAACGAAAATGCAAAATTTAATAAAAAAATTAAAAAATTTAAAAAAATTAGGAGCCGTTGGTATTAAGCAGTCACTTGAAGATGAAGGGGCATCATTTCAAGATATTGTTTTAATGAGAAAAATAACATCATTAGTGAAATTAGACTTAAATGTAAAAATTGGAGGATGCGAAGCAAAAAATGATATATTTTTCTGTAGAAAAAATAATGTGAATGGGATTGTTGCTCCCATGGTAGAAAGTCAATACGCATTAGATAAGTTCATTCAAACAATTTCAAGAAACAAAAAAAATTCTCTTTTTATTAACTTAGAAAGTAAAACCGCCTTTAAAAATATTAATAAAATTATTAATTCAAAAAATTTCAGATTTTTGAATGGTGTGGTTATTGGTAGATCAGATCTTGCAGGTTCATTCGGAATGACAAAAAATCAGGTGGACTCAAGAAAAATATATAATCAAGTTGAAAAAGTTTTAAAAAAGATAAAAAAAAATAAAATCATTGTTAAAATGGGTGGATCAATTACTCCTAAATCTAAAAATTTTATAGATTTATTATATAAAAAAAGACTATTAGATAGAATAGAGACTAGAAATGTTGAAATTTTATTAAATAACAAAACAATTAAAAATTTAAAAAATATAATTGAATTAATTTTTAGCTTCGAGTTAGACTGGATAAAATATAAGTTTAAAAACTCAAAATTGAAAAAATCAAGGCTTAAAGTTGCTGAATATACTAACAGAATTAAAGAATTAGAAAAAAGAATTAAAAGAATTAATTTAAATTAAATGATTAAAAATTTGGTAGCAGTAATACCAGTAAGAAAAGGCTCACAAAGGGTTAAAAATAAAAATTTTAGAAATTTTGCAGGAAAAAATTTATTAATTCATAAAATTAAAATTTTAAAAAAAATTAAAGAAATAGACGAGATTATTATTAATACTGACTCGAACAAGGCTGTTAAAATAGCAAAAAGATTTAATGTTAATTATCATAAAAGAATAAAGTATTACGCTAGTTCAAAATGTTCGAATAGTGAATTTTGGGCTCACATAGCAAAGGTTACTGATGCAAAATATATAATGTTTACAAATTGTACATCGCCCTTAATTCGTAAAAAAACTTATGAAAAAATTATTCATTCTTTTAAAAAAAGAAAAAAAAGGAGTATTGACAGTATTAATACTGTTACAGAGTTAAAAGATTATCTATATCTAAAAAATAAACCAATTAATTTTAAAAAAAATAAAGCTCCAAATTCTCAAGATTTGCCTGACATTGTAAAATTGAATTTTGCAGTAAATATTATTTCAAAAAAACAAATGCAGGTAAGTAAATCTTTAATTGGAAAAAATCCGATATTGTATAAACTTGATGAAATTGAGGGTTTTGACATTAACACTCCTTTTGAATTTAATTTTGCAGAGAATTTATTTAAAAAAAATAATCTGAGATGAAATATAAAAAATGAAAATTCTTGTAACTGGTGGAGCAGGTTTTATTGGTGCGCATCTTACAGAAAAGCTTATAAAACTTAAACATAAATTGATGGTTGTTGATTCTCTTACTACAATAGGTGGAATACCTTATATAAATCCTAAAAGTAAATTTTTAAAAGGGGATATTACAAATGAAAAAATTTTAAAAAAAATAGAAAAATGGAAACCAAAAATTATTTATCATTTAGCTGCTCAGTCTGGAGGGGAAAGTGCTTATGATGATCCAAAAAAAGACTATCTATCAAATGGTTTTGGAACTTTTAAATTAGCTTGTCTTGCTAAGAAAATTAAAATTAAACATTTTATATATACGAGTTCAGTGGCAGTTTACGGCTCAAATCCCAAAAAAAAAATTAACGAAAAAAGTACAATAAAACCAGACTCAATTTATGGTATTTCAAAATATGTTGGGGAAATGTTTATAAATCAAATTTTAGGATCAACGAAAGTAAAAACAACAATTCTAAGAGTTTTTAATACTTATGGTCCAGGAGAAAATTTAAATTTTCTAAAAAAAGGAATGATTAGTATTTATTGTAGTTATATTTGGAGAAGAAAACCACTAATCGTTAAAGGTTCTTTAAAAAGATTTAGAAATTTAAATTATATAGATGATTGTGTTCAAATTTTATTAAAAACAATTAGTAATAAAAAATTAAAAAAAAATGAAACTATAAATCTATCTTCTGGAAAAGTATTCACAGTAAAAGAAATTATAAATGAAATACTTAAAACAAATAATTTAAAAAAGTATAAGATAATTTTAAGGAAAGAGACACCTGGGGACTCATTTGGGTATAACGCCTCAAACAAATACTTGAAGCTTAAATTCAGTAATTTTAAATTTACTTCTTTGCCATTAGGTTTAAGAAAGTATTTTAAATGGATAAATATTCTTCCTATTAAGAAAGACTTAAAAAAACTTCATCCACTTAATTTCAAATAAATTAACAATCAAAAATTGAGTAAATTAAGATCCTGATTTGAGCTCACGTATTAATAGAATTAAAGGATTTTATAAGAAGCTTGCAAATTTAAACCCAACAAAGTAAAAGTATATTAATAGATGCAGGAGCAAATATGGGAATTCATTATGATTATAAATCAACGCGAGGAGAAAAAGCGTTGAAGAAAGAAGCTAAAAGGAAGGCTCGGATTGAGCAGAGAAGAGCAAAAAAGTCGAGTCAAACTTCCAATGAAAAACCAGAGACTAAAATGCATGATATTGCAAAAACTATAACGCTCGAAGATTTAACTAATCCAGATAAAGAGTAAAAAAAAGATGAGTTCTTCAGTTCAAAAAGACTCTAGATATATCAAACGTGCGACTGCTTTAAAAAATAATTTAAAAAAAAGAAAAAAATTTAAAGAAAAAACAAAAAAAAATTATGACCGTTCTCGCTGATAGTTGGATTAAAAAAATGGCACAAAAAGGAATGATAAAACCTTTTGTTTCTAAACAAACAAGAAAAGGAAAAATTTCATTTGGTCTTTCTTCATACGGTTATGATGCGAGAGTATCAAATGAGTTTAAAATATTTACTAATGTAAATTCTGGAGTTGTTGACCCAAAAGTATTTAAGAAGGATAGTTTTGTGACAAAAATAGGCAAGGAATGTATTATTCCACCTAATTCTTTTGCATTAGCAAGGACAGTTGAATATTTTAAAATCCCAGATAACGTATTAGTCATTTGTCTAGGAAAATCAACTTACGCGAGGTGTGGAATTATTGTCAATGTAACTCCTTTAGAGCCTGGCTGGGAAGGACATGTAACATTAGAATTTTCAAATACTACCCCATTGCCAGCAAAAATTTATGCCAATGAAGGCGTTGCACAATTTGTTTTTTTAAAAGGAAATATAAAACCAGATGTAACGTATGCAAAAAGAAAAGGTAAGTACATGAAACAAAAAGGCGTTACTCTTCCAAAAGTTTAAAAATTAATGCAAAAATTAATTATTAAAGGTAAAAAAGAACTATCAGGTTTAATAAATATTTCTGGTTCAAAGAACGCAACACTTCCTATTTTAGCATCAACAATTTTAAGTAGTCAAAAAATAGTCCTTAAAAATGTTCCTTATGTTCAAGATGTTTATACAATGATTAATTTGCTAAGATTTATTGGTATAAAAGTAATTATAAATAAAAAAAAAAATTTTCTCAAAATTATAAGTACTAAAAACTTAGGAACTGTTGCTCCATACAATCTTCTAAAAACTATGCGAGCAGGAGTTTTAGTTTTAGGACCACTCTTAGCTAAGCTTGGAAAAGCTAAAGTTTCACTTCCTGGAGGCTGTGCGATTGGTACAAGGCCCATTGATTTACATTTGTTTGCTCTAGAAAAATTAGGTGCAACTATCAAAATTAAGAATGGATATGTTCATGCATCTGCAAAAAAAGGATTAATCGGCAATAAAATTAAATTTCCATCGATATCTGTTGGGGCAACTGAGAATGCTATTATTGCTGCGGTGAATGCGACAGGTAAAACAACTTTACTTAACTGTGCTATTGAACCTGAAATTATGGATATGATTTTATTTTTAAAGAAGTTAGGATCTAAAATTCAAGTATCTGGGAGAAAAATTACAATTTTTGGAGTTAATAGTTTTAAATCCTGTTTACATAATATTATTTTTGATAGAATTGAATTAGGAACATATTTAATTGCAGCTGCTATTAGTGGAAAAAAAATTTCTTTATTAAAAATCAATCCAAAAATTATTGCCACAGAGATAAAAATATTAAAGAAAATGGGTGTAAGAATGAAAATTTTTAAAAATAAAATTGTAGTTTTAAAATCTAAAAATATTAAAACAGCTAATATTATAACCGCACCTTATCCTGGTTTCCCTACTGATCTTCAAGCTCAGATAATGGTTTTAATGACGAAAGCAAAAGGATCCTCAAAAATAAAAGAGAATATTTTTGAAAATAGATTTATGCATGTTCCAGAATTAAAAAGAATGGGAGCTAAAATTAAAATAAAAAATAATGTTGCAACAATTAAAGGTCCAAGAAACTTATCTGGTGCGGAAGTTATGGCAACAGACCTGAGAGCTTCTGTAAGTCTTGTACTAGCAGGACTGGTTGCAGAAAATAGAACAATAATAAATAGAGTTTATCATTTAGATCGAGGTTATGAAAATTTACTAAAAAAGCTAAAAAATTGTCACGCTACAATACAAAAGATTTAAAATGAAAATTGAAAGTCTTAAACTTATTGCTAATTCCGAAGAGGATTTAAGAGTGATATCTGCACACCTCCAAGACGCTATAGTAGCAATCCCAAACATCGCAAATTTAAAAAAAAACAGAATTTTTTTATTACAATTAAATAGATTTATGTGGGAAGATGTTGAAAAAGGTGTTTTTAGAAAGAACAAAAGAATCAGAACTATTTTAAAATTTGACAATGTAGTAGGAGTTTCCTCTAAAAATATAAGCCAAACAAATAATACAAGGTTTTTAGATTTTTTAGCTATTGAGAGCAACGTTTTAAATGATAAAAGTTATGATATAAAATTAATTTTTTCAGGTGACTCTATCATCAAAGTGAATTCAGAAGTAATTGATGTAACATTAGATGATCAAGGTGAACCTTGGGAAAGCAAAACAAAACCAAAACATAAATTTTTATAATGTTAAAATATTTAAACGGAGATAAAAGTAAATTTTTAAACAAACTTAGTCTTATATTAGATAGAAGAGGAATTAAAAATTCTAGTAAGATTAGCAAAGTAAAAAAAATTATCTTTAATGTTAAAAAAAATAAAGATAAGGCATTATTAAGATATGAAAAAAAATACTCAAAATCAAAAAAAATCTCTCTAAAAAATTTGAAATTTACAAAAAATGAAATTAAAAATATTATTAAAAAACTTGATGTAAAAACAAAAAAATCTATTGATATAGCATTTAAGAGAATTTATAAATTTCACTCTAAACAAAAACTAAAAAATTATAAAATTAAAGATAGTTTCAATAATTATTTAAGTTATAAATCTAGCCCTATTGAAAAAATCGGAGTTTACGTCCCAGGTGGCACATCAAGTTATCCAAGCACAGTTCTTATGAATTGTATACCAGCAATTATAGCTGGTGTGAAAGAGATTTATATGACTACACCACCATCTAATGATATTTTTAATCCAGCGGTAATTTACGCAGCAAAAAAATGTGGTGTTAAAGAAATCTATAAAACTGGTGGAGCTCAAGCTATTGCAGCTTTAACATTCGGCACTAAAACTATTAAAAAAGTAAACAAGATTGTTGGGCCGGGGAATGATTATGTCGCTTTAGCTAAAAAAGAAGTATTCGGTGATGTTGGCATTGATATGATAGCTGGACCATCAGAAGTAACTATTATTGCAGACAAAAAATCTAACCCTGATTGGGTTGCCTCTGATTTAATAGCTCAAGCCGAACACGATGTTTTTTCTCAATCCATTCTACTTTCAAATGATAGAAGTTTGATTAAAAAAGTGAATTTATCTTTAAGGTCCCAAATTAATTTTTTACCAAAAAAAAATATAGCCTCAAAAAGTTTAAAAAAATTTGGTCTTGCAATTTATTCAAAAAGTAAAAAAAATTTAATTGAAATCATAAATTTAATTGCTCCTGAGCATTTAGAAATATGTTTTACAAATCCAGAAAGTTTATTAAAAGACATTAAAAATGCAGGTTCAATATTTATTGGCAACTATTCCCCAGAGGCAATGGGAGACTATATTGCTGGTACTAACCATGTTTTACCTACTTCAGGGTCAGCTAAATTTTCTTCAGGTTTGTCAATTTATGATTTTTTAAAGAGACATTCTATAATAAAAATATCAAAATCAGGTATTGAAAGATTAGGCCCATCAGTTATAAATTTAGCTAAGTATGAAAATTTGGATGGGCATGCAAATTCAGTTAAAATAAGACTAGAGAGGGAATCTAATTGGCAAAACAAGAAATATTAGAATTTAAAGGGAAAGTAACAGAACTACTTCCTAACGCTATGTTTAGAGTAAGATTAGAAAATAATCATGAAATCTTGGCTCATACAGCTGGAAAATTAAGAAAAAATAGAATAAGAGTTTTAGCGGGCGATAATGTTATGGTTGAAATGACACCCTATGACTTAACTAAAGGCAGGATTACATTTAGGTTTTAGGCCTTGTAGCTCAGTAGTAGAGCAGTACCCTGAAAAGGTATGTGTCGTAAGTGCGATTCTTACCAAGGCCACCATAAGTATAATTATTCTGGACACCCAATAGCTTTCATTGATATATCCCAATAAATATGAATTTTTCTTTAGAAATTACATCAAAAACTGATCTTTCAGTTTTACCAAAGCTTGAAGATATTTACATTACAATGCTTCCAGGCAATGACTATAGAGAAGTAGCAATTAAAGCAAAAGAATTGGTTCAGTTTGGGTTCAATCCCATCCCTCACTTTCCAGCACGTTCAATTAAGAATTTAAATGAGTTAAAAGATTACGTTACAATGTGTAAGGATTTCGGTGTAAAACAAGCTCTTGTAATAGGTGGTAGCGCCGAACCAAAAGGAGATTACCACTGTTCGTTGCAAATTCTTGATAGTGGATTATTTGAAGGTCTAAAGGTAGGAATTGCTGGACATCCCGAGGGGTCTCCTGATATATCGGATTCGGATTTAGAAAAAGCTATGAAAGACAAGCTACCCTTTGCAGATTATATAGTGACACAATGGTTATTAGACTTTAAACCTATTGCTAAATTCATATCTAAACAAACTCTTCCAGTTCATGTGGGAATTACTGGGCCTTTAAAAATAAGCAGCTTAGTAAAGTTTGCTAGTATTGTTGGTGCGAAAAATTCTCTTAATTTTCTTAAATCAAATGCTACAAAAGCAGTAGATTTAATTAAACCTAAAGACTCAAATGATTTAATAGAAAAACTTAAAAAATATACTGAGAATTTTCATATTTATACTTTTGGTGGTTTAAAAGAAACAAATAGATGGTTAGAAGAAAACAACTATGCGAAAAAAAAATAAAAAAGAAAAAAAAATTAAAACTAAAAAAAAATTTAAATTAATATCCCTTAAGACAGAAAAAGTTAATTACGACAAAGTACGTCACGAAACTTCAGTGGATCAATCAGATAGACATGTACCATTTAATTTAAGACAGAGCGGTCCAACCAAAGTAGAAATGTTAATTTCAACTAGAGTTAGGAAATCCCCTTATTGGCATCTATCTATGAAGGCAGGTTGTTGGAGAGCGACTGTTTATAACAGAATATATCATCCTAGAGGATACATTAGACCGGAAAAAGGTGGTGCTATGGTTGAGTATCACGCTATTAAAAATCATGTGACCATGTGGAACGTGGCGGTAGAAAGACAAATAAGAGTAAAAGGTCCTGATGCTGAAAAATTTGTAGACTATGTAATAACAAGAGACGCGACAAAAATTTCAACTATGAGAGGTCGATATGTGATTTTATGTAATTACAAAGGTGGTGTTTTAAATGATCCAGTTTTATTAAGAGTCGCAGATGATGAATTTTGGTTTAGCTTATCAGACTCCGATATTGGTTTATATCTTCAAGGTGTTAATGCTGACAAAAGATTTAATGTAGACATAGACGAGATTGATACATGCCCTGTCCAAATACAAGGTCCAAAATCAAAAGCATTGATGAACGACCTAATAGGAAGTCAAGTTGATTTAGACAATATGCCATTTTACGGTTTAGCTGAAGCTAAAGTGGGTGGTCGAAGCTGCGTAATATCTCAATCAGGTTTTTCTGGAGAGGCTGGTTATGAAATTTATTTAAGAAATGCAACTTTATATGCAGAAGATATGTGGAACGCAGTTCTTAAAGCAGGAAAAAAACATAAATTAATGGTCATAGCACCTGCTCACCATAGGCGTATTCAAGCTGGAATTTTATCTTGGGGACAGGATTTAGACCATGAAACAAACCCTTTTCAATGTAATTTAGGATATCAAGTTTCTTTATCAGGCAAAGGTGTTTGGGAAAAAAAATCAGACTATATTGGCAAAGAAGCGTTGGAAAAAATGAAAATACAATTAAAAAACGGTGAAAGACCTTATAAATTACAACTGGTTGGTTTTGAACTTGGAGGTAAACCAATAGAAGATTATGCTAATGATTTTTACTTAATATCTAATACTAATGGTGGCAAGCCTGTAGGATATATTACTTCACCATGGTACCACCCTGAAAAAAGAACGAACATAGCTATGGGCTATGTACCTTACGAAGGCCATTTGAGTTCCACAGGATTCCCTATTGGAAATTTAGGAAAAAAATATAAAATTCATTTACCAAAAAAATACTCTAGTAAAGCTGTAGATGCGATAGTTGTAAAAATTCCTTTTACTCAATCGTATAATGCTAATACTCGTGAAGTTTCTTAAAATTAATTATTGTTAGTTTTTAAATATTTTTTCAGCTTCATCAATATGTTTAAGCTGCATTAACAGAAAATTATTCCATTTTTTATTTCTCTTAAAAATATTTAATCTAAAAATATTTACTAATCTTTCTAGGACATAAGATAAAGATAAGTAGTAATAATCTTGAGAAAATTTTTTTCCCTCAGAGTAGTATTTATTAATTATATCAATATATTTATTTCCTATTTTTTCAGCAGATTTTTGAAGCTTATTTTTTACAATGTGTTGTCTACATAATTTAAGTCCTGCATAAGCTAAAGCTTCACCAACAGGTGCCACCATAATAGAGTCTGGGTCTAATATAAGAACATCTTTGTTTCTATTAACTAACAAATTATGAGGATGCATATCAGTATGAATTGGTGCTAAAATTTTTTTTTTTACTTTATTTTTTTCAAGGTGATTATGGATTTCGAGTATTTTAGGCCAGTATAATTTGAGAATATTTGAATTTTTTTTTCCAAAATATTTTTTCCAATTTTTAGATTTTTGACTCATTATTTTAATAATTTTTTTTGTATCATCAAATTTTTTAAATATTTTTTTATTGACTTTATGCCTCATAGGATATTTCAATAAAAGTTGAGAAGTTTTAGCAATAATTTTTGTTACTTTTTGAAAACTAGCATTGTTGCCATTATAGTGCTCTCCCTCATAAAAAGGAAAAATACTCCAATATGAATTGTTAAAACGTATTAGTTTTTTTTTATTTAAAAACTTCTCTGGTTTTAAAACTTGAGCTTTTCGTTTAGATAGCCAACTTAAAGTTGAAAGAGAATTTTGTATATTTTCCGGATTTATTTTTTTTGAATATTTGTTTACATGAACATAATCCCATCTTTTAATAAGTTTAAATTTTTTATTGATTTTTATTTTAAAATTTTTTGAATTAAGTTCTAAGCCCCCATGTTCATAAAGTGGGATTTCGTAATTTTTATCTCCTTTTAAAATAAAATTCTGGACAATTTTTTTTGCCTCTTTGTTTGAAGTTTTTTTCCATTTTATTTTTGAGTAGGAGAATTGATCTTTTTGAAACATGGATTTTTTAATATCCTTTAGTCAAAGCTCCATCAATAGATAAGTTTTGTCCGTTAATATAGCTAGCATCATCAGAACACAAAAATAAAACTGTATTTGCAATTTCGAATGGTTTGGCAAATCTTTTAGCTGGAATAGTTTTTTCAATATCTTTTAGATGTTTTTTAAAATTTTTATTTTTTTTCTTAGCATCTTTTTGTATTAAATTAATTAACCTATTAGTAAAAACTCCTCCTGGGGAGATTACGTTCGTAGTTATATTATATTCAGAAAATTCAATTGCCATTACTTTTGAAAAAGACATAACACCTGCTCTGCTTGTAGCCGACAAGATCATAGCTGGACTAGGTTCTTTGGCAATTGTTGAACTAATAGAAATTATTCGTCCCCATTTTTTTTTCCTCATCGAAGGAATAACTGCTCTACTAAATCTTACGGTGCTTAATAAATTTGTGTTGATAGCTTTATCCCAATTAGAGTCACTTTGTTCTAGTAATTTGCCAGGAGGAGGGCCACCAGCATTATTGATTAAAATATCAACATTTCCCCATAATTTTTTTGCTTTTTTTATTACTTTAACTGGAACATTTTTTTTAGAAACATCACCCGCTAAAATTTCTATAATTCCATTTTTGGAAGCTATTTTTTTTTTAGCTAATTTAAGTTTCTTTTTATTTCTTGAAACTATTAAAACTTTTGCACCCTTTAAACTAAGTGCTTCAGCTATCGCAAAACCTATTCCTTGACTTCCTCCCGTAACTACTGCAATTTTATTTTTAATATTGTTTTTCATTTATTTAACTTTTATTCATTAACAGATATGTATCTTTAATCAAATTATTAAAATAATTGCTTAAAAAAGGCATATTTTTTTTTACCATAGGTTTAACATGAGTTTTAATTTCATTGAGATATTTTGTTTTTATCTTGTAGCTTGGATTGTTATTTAAAATAAATAAGTTGTCTAATTTATCTAAAATTTTTATAATTTTTGTATTTTTTGAGAACTTGTTTATTTTTTTATAGTATTCTTGTTTATATTTTTTATTCCATTGTTTCTTTCTATTGACTGTCAATATTTTTATCTCTTGAAAAATTTGATCTCCGAATAAGGTTTTTAATAAATTTTCATTTACTTTAGTTGTTTCAAGACAATTATGAAGCAATGCAAGGGTCAATAATTTGTCTCTTTCTTTTTTAAATAAAGAAAATGACATTGTTGCCACTCTTAATGGATGAAAAAAATATTCTTTATTATTAGAGTTGCCATGACTATATTTAAAGTTTTTAGCTAATTCAAAAGCAATTTTTAACTCTAAAGAAATTTTATTTTCATTTTTTTTTATAAAATTATTCCAAAATTTCAATAAAATTTGATTATTTTTATTTTTTTCTATCGTTCTTTTTTTTCTTTCAACAGATATTGGTTTTAAAAAATTATTTTTTTTCATTTTATGTAATACTTATCTTTTAAAATAATATGAGTATAAAGCCTCTGCTTTTAACCAATCACTAACATTATCTATATCAACCGCTCTATTATCTGGCATAGGGTAATGGTAACATTTATTTGATAGAATAGTGTGAAGTTTTTTCCAATTATTTTTTCTGCCCCAATAAAATTGCCCTGCATCATGATACGTTTCTGAAATATCTTGGGTTCTTTTAGTAAGCGGCCCCTTTTTACCAAAAAACTTAATCTTATTTTTTTTTAAAACAAAACCTCTTTGGATTGGATGCGAATATTTTAATGATGAAAAAATAAAATTAGTTTTCTTTTTCAAAATAAGGTTGTAAGATTTTGTAAGGTCAGTTGGTTTGATAAGTACTGCAACTGGATATAAACAACAAACATATTCGAAATTATATTTTTCTTTCTCTAAATATTTTATAGCGTGCTTTATAACAGCCATAGTTCCAGCAGTATCATTGGAGAGTTTTTTGGGTCGATATATCACATCAGTAGCACCACATTTCATTCCAATTCTTCCAATATATCTGCTATCAGTAGAAACAATAATTTTTCCAAAAAGTTTTGATTTTTTTGCGGCTTTAATTGGATAATTTATAATTGGTTTTTTTAAAAATAGTTTAATATTTTTTTTTTTTATTCTCTTACTTCCTGCTCTTGCGGGAATTATCACTATTGCATTTTTCATAATAAGTATTTTATTCTACATTTTATAGAAAAAATTTACTACTAATATATACTTTAAATAATATTTTGTATGAAAAAAAAAGAGAATGAAAATATTGGAGTTGTTTGGTTAAGAGAAGATTTTAGAATATCTAAAAATGATGCTCTTATCTATGCAAGCAAAAATCATAAAACTGTTGTAGCTATTTATATATTTAAAAAAAGCGAATTTTTAAAAAAAAGAGAAGCTCAATTATGGTGGATTTATAAGTCTTTATTTGACTTCAAAGAAAAACTTAAAAAATTCAATATTAATTTAGAAGTTTGTGAAAAAGATTCATATTTAGATTTTTTTAATGAAATTTTAAAAAAAAATAATTTTTCTTTATATTGGAATAAAGTTTATGAGCCAGACTTTTTAAATTTTGACATAAAGATTTCAAAAACATTAGATTTAAAAAATGTACCTTACAAAATTTTTAAAGGTAACATTTTAAACGAAAATAATGAGGTAAAAAAGAACGACGACACTCCATTCAAAGTATTTACCGCTTTTTGGAAAACAGCAGAAAAAATCTTTTTAGAAAAAGGTTTTACAAAAGAAGAAAAATTAGAAAAAGGAAGTTTTGGAAAGTTTTTAGAGGCTCAGTCTTTATTAGAGAATATTTTACCTAAAAAAAAATGGTGGGATAAATTTGATAAACACTGGAATCCTTCAGAAGAGCAAGCTTTATCAGATATTAAAAAATTTATTAAAGATAAAATTGACGAATATGGATCTTTAAGAGACGTTCCAGGAGTTGACGGAACTTCTAAAATTTCCCCATATCTCGCCCACGGTCAGATACATGTCCAAACTATTTGGGAGTATTGTGAAAAAATCGCAAGAAAGAATAAAGGATACAGAAAATTTATTAACGAACTCGGTTGGAGGGAATTTAGTCATAGTTTAATTAATTATTTTCCAAGTATGTTAAAAAATAATTTAAGAAAAGAGTTTGATAATTTTCCTTGGGTAGAAAATAAAAACCATTTACAATTATGGAAAAAGGGCAAAACTGGATATCCAATAGTTGACGCAGGAATGAGAGAACTTTATGAAACTGGCTGGATGCACAATAGAGTAAGAATGATAACGGCATCTTTTTTAGTAAAACATTTAAGAATACATTGGAAAGAGGGAGAAAAGCATTTTAGGAATTGCCTTCTCGATTTTAATAAAGCTAATAACGTTGCTGGTTGGCAATGGGTTTCAGGTTCTGGGGCTGACGCCGCACCTTACTTTAGAATATTTAATCCTATTCTCCAAGGAGAGAGGTTTGATAAAAAAGGAGAATATGTAAAAAAATGGATTCCAGAGATAGCAGAAGTTCCAGATGAGTTCATCCACAAACCATGGGAGATGGAAGAAAAAATAAAAAATTATCCTAGTCCTATAGTAGATCATCAAAAAGCAAGAGAAGAAGCTTTAAAAGCTTTTAAAAAAATTAAAAAAAACGATTAAGCAGCTCCACAGCAATGTTTATATTTTTTTCCAGATTTACAAGGGCATTTCTCATTTCTTTTAATTTTTTGTTTTAACTGCTTATTCTCTTTCGAAGTTTCTTCTTTATTGTTAATATCTGAAACTACTAGGTTTAAATTTAGTAAAAATTTTATAATATCTGTTTTAATTTTTTCTAATAGACCCTGAAATAACTCAAAAGCTTCTTTTTTAAACTCAGAAAGCGGATCTTTTTGACCATAACTTCTTAATCCAACTACTTGTCTTAATTGTTCAAGATATTGTAAGTGCGATCTCCATGAAAAATCTATTATTTGTAAAAATATTTTTTTTTCAAGTTCATTATTTTCTTTTAAATTTACCATTTTAATTCTTTCATTTCTTTTTTTTTCATAAAGATTTTTAAACTTTTCTGTAAATTGCAACTTATTAAGATTGGCAAAAGTTATTAAATCTTCATCTGAAATTGCGCTTCCAATAATATTTTTTATTGAGGTTAAATATTTTTTCTTGTCATTAGTTTTTTCATATATATTTTTTAATTGTGTTAATTTTTGAAATACCTCATTTAAAAAAGAGTCCAACATGCTCGAAATATCTTTGTTTTTTAGAATATCTAACCTTTGAGAAAATATAACTTGTCTTTGATCATTCATTACATCGTCAAATTTAATCAATGTTTTTCTAATATCAAAATTTCTTCCTTCAACTTTTTTTTGGGCTTTTTCAATAGCTTTATTAATCCAAGGATGGTCTATAGACTCATTTTCTTTAAGTCCTAATTTTTTAAGCATTCCATCAATAGACTCAGCACCAAATATTCTCATTAGCTCATCTTGCAAGCTTATATAAAATATTGAACTTCCTGGGTCTCCCTGTCTACCAGATCTACCTCTTAATTGATTATCTATTCTTCTACTTTCATGTCTTTCAGTTCCAATTATAAATAAACCACCAGAAGATTTTATTTTCTCTTTATCTTGATTAATTCTTGCCATGTCATTTTGCTTTTCACTAATTTGAAAATTTTTATTTCCGCCTAGTTGTATATCAGTACCTCTTCCTGCCATATTAGTTGCTATAGTGATTGATCCTATTTTTCCTGCTTCCGCAATTATTTTTGCCTCTTGTTCGTGATGTTTGGCATTTAAAACATTATGTTTAATATTTTTCATATTTAAATTTTGAGAAATTTTTTCCGATTTCTCAATACTTGTGGTTCCAACTAGAACTGGCTGGCCTAATTTATGACATTCGATGATTTTATTTGTTACAGCTAGATATTTTTCTTTTTCAGTTCTAAATATTTGGTCATTTAAATCTTTTCTAATCATTGGTTTATTAGTAGGTACAGAAATTACATTTAATCTATATATGTCAAAAAACTCTTCGGCCTCGGTTAAAGCAGTACCAGTCATTCCTGATAATTTTTTGTATAATCTAAAATAATTTTGATAAGTTATCGAAGCTAAAGTTTGATTTTCCTCTTGTATTTGAACATTCTCCTTAGCTTCTATCGCTTGATGTAATCCGTCCGAAAATCTTCTACCTTCTAAAACTCTTCCAGTAAATTCATCTATAATTTGGACCTTATTATCTCTAACTATATAATCTACATCTATATTAAAAAGGTGATTAGCTTTCAACGCTTGATTTATATTGTGAACAAGATTCAAATTTTGTGGATCATAAAAATTGTTATTTTTTAAAGCTCCAGCTAATGCAGAAAATTTTTCAATCTTATCGATCCCAGAGTCTGTTAGAATTGCATTTTTATCTTTTTCGTCTATTTCATAATCTTTTGAATCAAGTTGACCAATTAATTTTTTTGATAAGATATACTCGTTACTTTTATCTTCACTTCGTCCAGAAATTATTAGAGGAGTTCTAGACTCATCTATTAGTATGCTATCTACTTCATCAACAATACAGTAATTATGATCTCGTTGAACGATCTCATCTAAATTATATTTCATATTATCTCTTAAGTAATCAAATCCTAATTCATTATTAGTTGCGTAAGTAATATCACAATTATAATTTTTTTTTCTTTCCTGTTCATTTAATTCACTTATTATACAACCAGTAGAAACACCTAAAAAATTGAAAATTTTACCCATCCACTCAGAATCTCTTTTTGCTAGATAGTCATTTACAGTTACTATATGAACCCCCTTACCAGATAAAGAATTTAAATAAGCTGGCAAAGTAGAAACTAAAGTTTTACCTTCACCAGTTCTCATCTCAGCAATTTTTCCGTTATTCAAAATTATTCCACCCATTAATTGGGCGTTGTAGTGTCTTTCATTTAGAACTCTTCTTGCCGCTTCTCTTACAAGTGAAAAACTTTCAGGAATCATAGAATTGATGTCTCTTCCTTCACTAATGTTTTTTCTTAAAAGGTGTGTTTTTTCTTTAAACTCATTATCTTTTAGCGCTGAAACTTCTGGCTCTTTGTCATTTATATGGGCAACCAGTGGTTTTATCTTATCTAATTCTTGTTGATTGCTGCTTTTAAATATTTTATTTAATGTTTTGGTTATCAAACTCATGTTATTAAATTATAGTTCTTTTATTATTACTTCTATATATGTATTTATAATTTATATTAAACAGTAATTATGACAATTAATTTAAAAAACTTCTTAAACCCTCAAGCAAAAATGTCAAAAATGGGGGAGTTTCAAGAATTAAAACATATTGATGGTTTAGAAGTTTCATCTATATCAGCAGATTTGTACAACAATGGAAGAGACGATCTTTCATTATTTTATTTTAAAGATGGAGCAAATTATGCAGCCGCCTATACAAGTAGTAGTATCATCTCTGAATCAATTAATTGGAACAAAAAAAATTCAAAAAAAAATGTAAAAGCACTAGTAGTAAACACAAAAAACGCAAACACCTTTACAGGCAATCCAGGTTTTCTTGCATTAACTGAAGTTGGAAAGTTACTTATTGAGTCTCTTAATAATAGAGAGGCCATCTCAGGAAATAAAAATCATAAAAATATTAAAATTAAAGAATTAATGTTTGCCTCGACTGGAGTTATAGGAGAGAAATTCCCAGTCGAAAAAATAAAAAAAAATGTCCAGAATCTTGTTGAAAATTTAAGAACAGTTCAAAATAAACTTATTTGGTTAAAGTCCGCTTCAGCTATTATGACAACTGACACTAGACCTAAGGCGGCTTACGCTGAATTTAGATTAGGAAATAAAGTTGTAAAAATATCAGGTATCGCAAAAGGATCTGGAATGATAGCGCCAAACTTAGCTACAATGCTATCTTTTATTTTTACTGATGCAGATATATCATCAAACATTCTAAAGAAGATTTTAAAAAAAGTTTTATCTACTACTTTTAATGCAATAACTGTTGATAGTGATACTTCGACAAATGATTCTGTAGTAATTTTTTCGACTAAGAAAGTAAAACTTGGAAATTTGACAAGCATTTCTAGCCCTACGATTATCAAATTTGAAGAGGCTTTAAGAACAGTCTGTTTAGATCTTGCAAAACAAGTAGTAGTCGATGGTGAAGGAGCTAAAAAGTTTATAACAGTTAAAATAGTAAATTCAAAAAGTGTTTCAGCCGCAAAAAAAATTGCTTTTTCAATTGCTAATTCACCTTTGATTAAAACGGCAGTAGGTGGTGAAGACCCTAACTGGGGTAGAATAGTTATGGGTATAGGAAAATCTTGTGAAAAAATTGATTTAAAAAAATTAACTATTAAACTTGGGGAGTTTATCATTGCGGAAAAAGGCAAAATATCAGAAAGTTATGATGAAAATAAATTAAAAGAGTATATGAAATGGGACTCAATATTTATTGAAGTTAACTTAAATTTAGGTAAAGATAAGTTTGAATGTTACACATGTGATTTTACACATGATTATATTAATATAAATACTGATTATAGAAATTAACATTTAGGAAAATTTGTATTTAAATTTTTAAAATAGATGATTAAATATATATTAAATTGTTCTAATAACCACGAGTTTGAAAGTTGGTTTTCGGACTCCAGTGAGTTTGAAAAACTTAAGAAAAAAAATCTTTTAGAGTGTATTTATTGCAAAACTTCAAAAGTTGAAAAGTCAATAATGTCACCAAAAGTTTTAAATAATAAAACAAAAAAATTTGAAATAGATGCAGGAAAAGCTAAGGAATTTAAAAGAATAAAAAGAGATTTAAAAAAGATTAAACAATACGTAGAAAAAAATTTTGAATATGTTGGTGATAGACTGCCCAAAGAAGTTAGAAACATATATTATGGTAAAAAAAATAATAAAAATATTTATGGAACTGCCACTAAAGATGAAAGAGATGAGCTTCAAGAAGAAGGTATCGAGTTAGCTACAATTCCATGGTTAGATGATAAAGAAAATTAATCTTTCTTTGCTACCAAAATATAATTAACTGATAAATCTCCACTTCTAGACCATTTATTAAAAATTGGATTAAAACTCAAACCAGTAATATTTTTTATCTTTAGTTTTTGATCACAAAGCTTTTGCTCAAGTTCTTCAGGTTTCAAAAATTTATTCCAGTCATGAGTTCCGATTGGTAACCATCTCAAAATATATTCAGCTCCAACAATTGCTTTTATGAAAGACGTAAATGTTCTATTCAAAGTAGCTGTAAACATTATGCCGTTCGGCTTAAGTAATTTAATGCAAGCTGCAAGATATTTGTCTACATTTTCAACATGTTCAACTACCTCTAGATTTAAAATGATATCAAATTTTTTTTTAGTTTTTAATTTTTCCGGTGGCAAATTTAAATAATCAATTTTAAGATTACTTTGTTTGGCGTGAATTTTAGCAATTTTAATATTTTTACTTGAAGCATCTATACCTACAACTTTTGCACCCAGTCGACACATAGGTTCACTGATAAGGCCACCACCACACCCAATGTCTAGAATATTTAAATTTTTTAGTGGAAATTCATTTTTGCTTTTTAGACCAAAATGTTTTTTTGATACACTCAAAATATATTCTATTCTAGTAGGGTTAAACATATGCAAAGGTTTAAATTTGCCATTAACATCCCACCATTCATCAGCCATTTTGGAAAACTTTTGAATTTCTTCTTTATTTACTGTAGTCATTAATTTTTATTATATTTAATTATATTTAAATTAATTAAATTAATATTATATTAAAATCTAGATATGGCAAAAAAAGTTTTGAAATTTGGTGGCACTTCTGTGGGTTCAATTGAAAGAATTGTGCATGCGGCAAATATTACCAAAAAAGAAAAAGATGAAGGCAATGAAATTATTGTGGTCGTTTCAGCGATGGCTGGAGCTACAAATAGTTTAATCAATCTTTCAAAATTAATTTCGAAAAAATTTAATAGAAGAGAATTTGACGTTTTGTTAACTTCTGGAGAGCAAGTAACAAGTGCACTAATGGCTGCCGCCTTAAATGAGTTGGGCATTAAATCTAAATCTTGGATGAATTGGCAGATACCAATTTTAACAGAAGGTGACCATTCAAACTCTAGAATAATTAATATAAGTACTTCAAAAATAAATAGTTATCTTAATAAGGGTGGAGTTGCTATAATACCTGGGTTTCAAGGAATTTCTAAAGCTGGAGAAATAACTTCTATAGGAAGAGGCGGTTCAGATGCTACAGCGGTTGCGATAGCTAAAATTTTTAATTGCGATAGTTGTGAAATATATACAGATGTAGACGGAGTACATTCTACTGACCCCAACAAAGTTCCAGTCGCAAAAAAAATAGATAAAATTTCTTATGAAGAAATGCTTGAGCTTTCCTCTTTGGGAGCAAAAGTTATGCAACCATCGGCAGTCCAAACTGCTTTAATGTACAATATTCCTTTACAAGTTAGATCTACATTTACAGATAGAAAAGGAACTGAAATATTTAATCAAGAAAATATAGACTATAGCAAAAGTGTTACAGGGGTAGCTTATTCTAAAGATGATGCAAAAATTACCTTAGTTGGTGTAGAGGACAAACCGGGAGTAGCAGCAGATATTTTTGAACCTATGGGATTAAATCAAATTAATGTTGATATGGTAATACAAAATATGTCCTCGGATGGAAAAAAAACCGACTTAACATTTACGATTAAAAGAGATGATTTAAAAAAAGCTTTAGAAATTATTAAAAATAATAAAAAAATAAAATTTCAAGAATTAAGCAACAATGATAAAGTATCTAAAATTTCTATAGTTGGTGCAGGAATGGTAACAACTCCAGGAGTTACATATAAAATGTTTAGAGCTTTAGCTGAGGATAAAATTAATATATTAGCTATATCAACTTCTGAGATTAAACTTTCAGTAATTATAAATGAAAATGACACAATTAAAGCTGTAAAGAAATTACATACAGTTTTTGATTTAGATTAAAATGGAAATAAGGCCTCACAGAAAAATTAATAGAAAAAAAACAAAAAAAATAATGGTTGGCAAAGTTCCTGTTGGAGGCGGCACTACTATTACTGTTCAATCAATGACGAATACTATTACTTCAGATATTTCTTCAACAATTAAACAGATTCATGATCTTGAAAATGCAGGAGCAGACATAGTCCGTGTTTCGTGTCCTGATGAAAAATCTACATCAGCTCTTAAAGAAATAGTTAAAGAAGTTAATGTGCCAATTGTTGCAGACATACATTTTCATCATAAAAGAGCAATAGAGTCTGCAAAGATGGGTGCTAGTTGTTTAAGAATTAATCCAGGAAACATTGGTGCAAATGATAGAGTTTTAGAAATTATAAAAGCTGCTAAAGATTATAATTGTTCTATACGAATAGGTGTAAACGCAGGGTCTTTGGACAAAACTTTGCTTGAAAAATATAAGGAGCCTTGTCCTGAGGCTTTGGTAGAAAGTGCAATGTATAATGTTAAATTAATGGAGGATAACGATTTTTTTAACTTTAAAATAAGCGTAAAATCTTCAGATGTCTTTTTAGCTATTAAGTCTTATCAACAATTATCAAAAATTTGTGAGTATCCATTACATGTTGGAGTGACTGAGTCAGGCGGACTTTTAACTGGCAGTATAAAATCGTCTATTGGAGTTGGCCAACTTTTGATGCAAGGAATAGGAGATACTATTAGAATTTCACTTTCAGCTGATCCAATAGAAGAAATTAAAGCAGGTTATGAAATATTAAAATCTTTAGGAATTAGATCAAGGGGAGTTCAGATAATCTCATGTCCGTCTTGTGCAAGACAAGCTTTTCCAGTAATTGATACTGTTAAAATTTTAGAAAAAGAACTTTCTCATATTAAAACACCTATTACTCTTTCAATTATAGGCTGCGTTGTTAATGGGCCAGGAGAAGCAGCTCAGACAGAAATTGGTCTTACTGGAGGTGGACAAGATAGTAATTTATTATATTTATCAGGCATCCCCCATACCAAAGTGATTGGTAAAGATATTGTAAGACAAGTTGTTAATCTAGTAGAGAAAAAAGCTAAAGAAAAACAATCAAAAAATGATTCCAATTGAAAAAGTTCAAGAACTTGTAGAAAAGCATGATACTTTAGAAAAAGAATTATCTTCTGGTTCTATAGACTCAAAAACATTTGCCCAAAAATCTAAAGAATATTCTGATTTAGGAAGCGTTATTGCTATAGCTCGTTCTTTTTTAAATTTTAGTGCTGAAAAAAAAGATTTGGAGCAAATTCTTAATGACAAAAATTCAGATAGAGAAATGATAGCTTTAGCAGAAAAAGAATTGTTATCTTTAAAGGAAAATAGAGAAAAAAATGAAAATAGACTTAAAATTTTTCTACTCCCTAAAGACGAAGATGATAAGAAAAATGCGATTGTAGAAATCAGAGCAGGCACCGGTGGTCTTGAAGCTTCTCTTTTTTGTGCAGATTTGTTTAAAATGTATGAAAAAGTTTGTTCAAAAAAAAAATGGAAATTAGAAATTATAAATATTTCAAAAAGTGAAGCGGGAGGTTTTAAGGAAGTCATATTTTCTGTAAACGGAAGCAATATATATTCTTATTTAAAATATGAGTCGGGAGTGCACAGGGTTCAACGTGTACCAACAACCGAAACACAAGGCAGAGTCCACACTTCTGCTGCTACTGTTGCAGTATTACCAGAAGTAGAAGAAGTTGATATACAAATTAAAGACTCAGATTTAAGAATCGATGTTTTTAGAGCAGGTGGTCCTGGTGGACAATCAGTAAATACAACTGACAGTGCAGTACGAATAACCCACATACCCTCTGGTGTTGTTGTGAGTCAACAAGATGAAAAATCACAACATAAAAATAAAGCTAAGGCTCTAAAAATTTTAAGAGCAAGGGTTTATGAAGAAGAAAAAAACAAAAAAGACCAAGAAAGATCAAAAAATAGAAAAAATCAAATAGGTAGTGGAGATAGGTCTGAAAGAATTAGAACATATAATTTTCCCCAGGGTAGAGTGACGGATCACAGAATCAATTTAACTTTACATAAGCTTGATGAATTTTTAAGTGGTGAAATTCATGAAGAAATGAACGAAGGTTTAAGACTCAAAGAGCAAGATCTAAAAATTAAAAACCTCAGCTAATGAATATATCAGAACTAATCAATTTTGGGTCTAAAACATTAAAAACAGTTAGCATTGTTTCTCATCAACTAGACTCTGAAATTTTACTTAGCAAAATATTAAAAACTGAAAGAGAAAGTTTGATTGTTAATTATAACCGTCAAGTAAATAGCAAGTCTATCAGAGACTTTAAAAAACTACTGAGACGAAGGATTGCAAACGAACCAATTGCCTATATTTTAAAGAAAAAAGAATTTTGGAGTAAAAATTTTTTTGTAAAACAGGGTGTTTTAATACCTAGACCAGAAACAGAATTGCTTATAGAAAAACTAGTTAAAAAATTTAAAAACAAAAGATTATCAATACTTGATATAGGAACTGGCAGTGGTTGTATACTTTTAAGTATATTGAGTGAAATAAAAAATTCCAAAGGAATCGGATTAGATATTTCAAATAATGCATTGAAAGTAGCAAAAAAAAATTCAGAAAAATTAAATTTAGTTTCCAAGGTAAAATTTCTCCACAAGGATTTAGATCAGATATTTGACTATAAATTCGACTTAATTGTATCAAATCCGCCATACATACCTAGTCATGATATTGTTAACCTACCCCAAGGTATTAAAAAATTTGAACCTAAAATAGCTCTTGATGGAGGAAATGATGGGCTTGACGTAATTAAAAAAGTTATCTACAAATCTAGAACAATTTTAAAAAAATTTGGTACGCTCGCGTTAGAAATTGGTAAAGGGCAGTATTACAAAGTTTCACAAATATTAAAAGAAAACAATTTTAGAGAAGAATTATTAATTAAAGATTATCAGAAAAATATTAGATGCATTTTATCAAGGTTTAAAAATTAAATTATTAAAATTGTTAATTTCTTATAAAAAAAAATATGATCGATCAAAAAAGAAGATTTAGGCCCAGAAATCAAAAAAATAATTTTAGACATAGAAATAATTCTAATTCTAGAAAAAATGGTCATTTCCAACATAATGGAAATAGCTCATTCCATAGAAATAACGGATCAATGACAAATCCATTCAATGTTGAAAAGACAATGCAAAAATATGCTCAGTTAGCAAAAGATGCTTTGAGTGCAGGAGATCCAGTGCTTCATGAAAACTACCTTCAACATGCAGAACATTATAGTAGGAGATTGTCTGAGTTAAATCAAAAAACTAAAAATTCCAATTCTTTTCAAACAAATTCTGTAAACAATTCTCCAGAAAAAAATCTTTCTGAGACCGACCAGTCATTAAAGTCAAGTACTGCTGAAGAAAAAAAATAGATTTCAATAAGTTCTTAATTCTCCAAGTTTTACATCTATTTTAATTCTTTTAATTTCAAATTCTTTTCTTGCATTCTTACTTAAGCTTTTTCCTGACGGAAGTTTTAGTTTTTGAGAATTTATTCTTTTATTATTGACTAAGACTTCATAATGAAGATGTGGACCAGTAGATCTCCCCGTTGAACCAACGTACCCAATTATCTGTCCTTGCCTTACTCTAGCACCTTTCCTTACACCTTTAGCATATTTGGATAAATGTCCGTAAGCAGTTTTATATTTTGAATTATGTCTTATACGAATGTAATTGCCATATGCTCCATTTCTTTGTGACATTTCAATCACGCCAGACCCCGAGGCCATAATGGGTGTACCTGTTGGAGCAGCGAAGTCTGTACCTTTATGCATTTTATTATATCCGAGGATAGGATGTTTTCTCATTCCGTAAGAAGAAGATAACCTTGCACCATTAATAGGAGTTTTCATTAAAGTTTTTACAATACTTTTTCCTTTAACATCATAAAATCCAGATTCGTTTTTATAATTAAAATTATATAATGCTATTTCTTTATTATTAACAAACATTGATGCGTAAATAATTCTTCCAGTGTCTCTAGTTTTGTTTTTAGAGTCTAAAAATCTTTCATAATAAATTTCAAACCAATCATTTTTTCTTATATCTCTTTGAAAGTCTACTTCAAATCCAAATATTTGAGCAAAGTCAATTATAACGTTTGGTTCTATTTTAGCATCTACAGCTGCATTGTATAAACTTGAAGTTATTTTTTTTTTGACAACAACTTCTTGTTTAGTAAGTTTAATATAATTTTCGTTAACCACAAAACGATCTAATTCTTTTCTTATTTCAACACTTAGAACCTCGTTTATAGGATAAACTATATTTATAACTGTATTTTTGTTATTTGACTGTTTTTTAGTTATTATTTTTAACTTTGTACCTGCAAAAATGCTTGATAATTTTCTTTTTCTAATCTCTGAAGTTATCAATTTAATATCATTGGTATTTACGTCGTAATTTAAAAGAATTTTCTCTATGGTATCGTTATTTTGAATAATATAATTGTATTCATTGTATGGTGATTTTAAACTATTAAAAAATGACTCTTTTATATTGTAAAATTCTGTTGAGTTAAGAAAATTTTCTAAATTTTGAGTTTTTAATTTATTATAAGAACTTAGTTGGTTAGTAACAAAAATATAAATTAAAAAAAAAGGAATTAAAAAAAAGAGATAAATTTTGTATTTTTTAAACCTTATAAATTTCGCAGAATTTACTCTTTGAATACTTAAATTTCGCAATAATTTTGTAAGATAATTTTTTTTTGGATTAAACATATCAATACTTTCATATATAAAAATTAATATAGGTTTGCAACTTCTAGACTAAAATAATCCTTGAATTCATTGGCTTTTTTGACAAATATACGCCTTGACTTCTTATATAATTGTAATAAAACCAGCCCTCACCTCAAACTTAAGATTTTTATCAATAGCCAGAGGTGTGTAGATTTTCTAAAGAAAATTTTAGCTGTTTTAAATTGTAAATTTTTAAGAAGAGAAGTGTGGACGGTTAGGTTAATAAAGAAATTGTCGTACACACTTTAACGAAAATAACTTTAGTTCACACTAAAGTTATAAAGCTAGTGTGCGCCGTTATTAAACTTGAGAGTTTGATCATGGCTCAGAACGTACGCTGGCGGCACGCCTA
>MDTB01059815.1_pt1 | contig 56581 bp, 53 predicted proteins | sample 811161 | NCBI WGS metagenome assembly MDTB01 (sample SAMN05326650, study PRJNA326480) | marine metagenome | isolation source: seawater | place: Mediterranean Sea | collected 2009 | reverse complement strand
GCTACTCGCCGAGTGGCGATCTCAGATTGAAGGTGGCCAGTACAGTCAGTGGCAGGTCATTCTTGATGCGCCAGAAGAAGCACTCGAATGACACCCGGGCTCCCGAGCAACGCCCAATTGTTCGTTCAGGGACTGATGCTGCTTGCTTTGCTCGTCGTCACTTATTCACTAGCTTTCAGACCCCGTTCGTAGCAGACGTTGCCTCAATCCTGGTTTGGCATGACCACGCTGGGTGGTAGCTTGCTGCTGGCCCCTCTGGCTGCGCTTTTTGCAGGATGACTACTATCGGTGAATGCTTCTCTTGCGATACTAGACTAAGGCTTACGCTCTTGGCCTACTACGCGTTGACGTTGATGCCAATCCTTCGCTGGATACAACGGCTCCAAGTGACCGCCCTCGGCATGCACATCTACGAGCGCATCAGCAGGACGATACTAAATCCTCGAGAGGGTAGTAATCGACGAGTTGTATTGGGGTCAGATGGTGCCCGCTTCTCGCAGCCGCCTGATCTCCTCATCGGAATAACCGAGCATGTCAAGGATCTCTGTGCTGTGTTCACTGGGTTCCGGGGGGTGAATCGCGGCGACTTGGGACAAGTTGGTCGCTTTGATCGGATGATTCAGTAGTAACGGGACGCCCATTGCGGGATCAGGGGGCGGCGTCGCAATGTTGTTGGCAAGGACTTGTGGATCGGTCGGCTTTTCTTCGACGATTGCAACAAGATTCGCCTCAATCTCCATGCTCGCAAACTTCGTCATCCAATGTGTCGAAGTTTCTGTCAGAAGGCGTTCCGCGATGGCATCACCGAAAGCTTCCCGGTTCAACCAGATATCCCGTCCTGTTGCGAAACGTTCATCGCTCAGCAACGCCATCGCGCCAATGGCGTCGAGCAATTGAGCGATCTCCTCTAGATTTCTGACCATGTTAAGTTGCAGCCATCGTTCATCGGCACACTGGTACACGCGCATCATGGCTATGGGATTCTCTCGGCTGGCGCGGACGCGACTGGCATCACCGCCTGCCATAACGCCCTGTGCAATGGCGGCGCAGGACCAGATACCGTTCGCCAAAAGAGAAGTATGGACGAGACCACCTTCGCCAGTTTGCTCGCGCCGCATGAGTGCGGTGACGATCCCGGCATAGAGTGCGACCCCGGTTGGATGATCACCCATGCCCGATAGTCCCTGTTGCGGGACGCCGCCCGGTTCACGCATCAGATCCATCAATCCACTGCGAGCCCAATAGGCAAGCTGATCAAATCCTTTTCGGGCGCGTTCATCACCTGCTTCACCATAGGCGGTCAATGATGCGTAGATCATTTTCGGATTCAGTGGCGAGAGTTCTTCATAGGTCACCCCCAGCTTTTCGCGGACCGAATAGGGCTGGTTAGTTATGAATACATCACACTCGGCAACAAGCTTCCTGAGGATGGTGATGCCATCATCGGACTTCAGATCAAGCGTTAACCCTCGTTTGTTGCGTCCGTCCATCTGCCACATGTAGTCCTCGCCCCCGGGTACTGTGTCGGGAACATCTCGGATGCGTCTCAACATATCGCCATCAGGTGGCTCGATCTTGATGACGTCAGCACCAAAGTCCGCCAGAATCATTGCGGCAACAGGCGCTGCGATGACCGTCGCGCAGTCGATCACCTTCAGGCCGGAAAATACAAAGTCACTCATAGGAATGCACGTTACGAAGGAGGCCCGAGCATACTGGTTGCGGGACCCTGCAACAATCGCGCGACCTAACACAGGTGACCGATGGATTGCGACTTTTCACACCGAGAATGGTTTGGTTTACTGCGCGCTTGATCGAACCGAGGTGGCCATTTGCCAGCAGATGCATCGAGTCTGACTCAGCGTTCACCGGGGCAATGCTTGTCCTGCGTGATTGTGATGCTGTCATTGCTCCTGGCGACCTGGCATGTTCATGCCGGACCAGACGAAGACTCGGTCTTCCGTCACGGCTTCTCTTTCTTCGGGGTACTTGAATACCCACCCGACTACGAGCACTTCAACTATGTGAATCCGAATGCACCGATTGGTGGTGACCTGGTGCTACCGGTCGTGGGTACGTTCAATAGTTTCTCTCCCTGGGTGCAGAAAGGTATCAATCCCGCTGGATATGGTTTTGTGGGCGCCGGGATTTATCTCTACGATCGGGTCCTGGAACCGAGCGATGACGAGGCAGCAACACAATATGCACGTCTAGCAGAGTCGTTTGCGCACGCGCCCGACTACAGCTGGTTTGCGGTACGTATTGATCCGCGTGCACGTTGGCACGACGGTACGCCTATTACCCCCAGAGATTTCCTGTATACCCACAACTACCTTCTAACCGATGCAACCGCGGCAATCAGAAATGGGTTTGCGCACATGCAAAAGGCAGAGCAGACCGGACCGATGGAAGTCACCTTTTATGTCACAGATCCGGCTTTTCGTAACCCAAGTGCCGGTCTGAGTGTCGGGCACTTGCCCATCCTGCCCGCCCACTATTACGAAGGCGTGGACATCACTAAAACCACGATGAAACCGCCACTCGGCAGCGGTCCATATCGCATTGCCGAATTTGATGCAGGTAAGCGGATTGTTTACGAGCGCGTCGATGACTATTGGGGCTGGGAGGTAGCGTCGGTCAAAGGCAAGTATAACTTCAAACGCATTATCTATGAGTATTTCCGCGATAATACGGTTGCGCGTGAAGCTGCCAAGAAGGGCATCCTGTCATTCCGTGGTGAGGGGATCGCAAAGGATTGGATTACGGGTTATGCCGATCTCCCCGCGGTGCAGGATGGTTACTTTATTCAGGAAATCGCCGAGCAACGTAGTATCACGGCGATGGCGAGCGGGATCGCGTTCAACACCCGTCGGGACCGATTTAGTGATCGTCGTGTTCGCAAAGCACTCACATATGCCTACGATTTCGAGTGGATCAATCGTGTCCTGAATTTTAACTTCTACCTTCGGGTCAACAGCTTCTTTGACAACTCTCTGCTTGAGAGTTCGGGTGTACCTGAAGGCCGAGAGCTTGAGTTACTTGAAGCGTTTCGCGATGAGTTGTGGCCAGAGTTGTTTACGGATCCTTTTGAATTACCAAAAAGTAGTGGACACGGTCTCAATCGGGAGAACATGCTCAAAGCACAGGCAATGTTCGCGGAAGCGGGTTGGCATGTTGTTGATGGCCAGTTACTCAACGAGGCCGGAGAGCAATTCCGGTTCGAAATGCTGACACGAAATGCAGCTGAAGAACGGGGTGCATTGCCTTACATTGCATCGTTGAAGCGTCTCGGAATTGACGCCTCGGTCCGGACGGCAGATTCGGCACAATATCGGAATCGTGTGCGTAACTTTGAATTTGATGCTGCCTACCACGGTTACTGGGCGACCCCGACACTTGGTACCTACCTGAAACCGTTCTTTCATTCTTCGGGCGCAAACGACCTGTTTACAGAAAACATTGCAGGCATTCGAAATCCGGCAGTGGACTCGTTTATCGAACGGGCGTTGAACACTTACGATGCGGATGAGCTTTATGCTGCAGGACGTGCACTGGATAGGGTGCTGTTGCAAGGTCATTATCTGATTCCTGGTCAGGTAGAGCCGGGTGGTCGATGGACCTACTGGGACCGGTTTGGCCGACCAGACCAATCTGCTCGCTATCGCTACTTTCCTTTCCCGGAGACCTGGTGGGTCGATGAAGATAAATCTTACGCGGTCGATCGGTACCTGAACGCGACGGAGTCCAAATCAGATGCTGCTGAAGCGTGCCTGGAGGACTGCGGCTGATGGCCGGCTACATTGCCAAGCGCCTTCTTCTCATGATCCCTACGTTGCTTGGGATCATGTTGGTGAATTTTGTGATTGTACAGTTCGCACCCGGTGGTCCGATTGATCAGATTATCGAACAGATGGTGAGTGGTGGCAGCGGTGGTGTATCAACGCGGGCTACAGGGATGAGTGCTGATATAGGTGCATCTTCTCTTAATGACAGCAGTCGTAATCCAGCGTCGCGAGGTCTTGATCCTGAAATCCTGGCCGACCTGGAGAAACAATTCGGTTTCGATAAACCCGTCCACGAACGATTTCTGAACATGCTCTACAACTATATGACGCTCGATTTTGGCGAGAGTTATTTTCAGGACCGACCTGTTGTGGACCTGGTGATCGAGCGATTACCGATTTCGATTTCTCTTGGCTTATGGTCAATGTTGTTGATTTACACTATCTCGCTGCCTCTGGGTGTACGCAAAGCGGTGAAAGATGGTACGCGATTTGATATCTGGACGAGTGCGTTATTGTTTATCGGCTACGCAGTACCTGGATTTCTGTTTGCTATACTGTTGATTATTCTGTTCGCCGGTGGAAGCTATTTCGACTGGTTCCCCCTGCGTGGTATCGTTAGCGATGGCTGGGGTGATATGTCTCTGTTCGATCAGATTATTGATTACTTCTGGCATCTTGCACTGCCGATCACTGCGCTCACGATTGGTGGTTTCGCAACGCTGACCATGCTGACAAAGAACTCCTTTCTCGAGGAAATCAGCAAACAGTTTGTACTGACAGCGCGATCTAAAGGTATGTCGGAACGACGCGTGATGTATGGTCATGTATTCCGTAACGCGATGCTCATCGTCATTGCAGGATTTCCAGCCGCACTGATTGGCATCTTATTCACGGGTTCCATGCTGATTGAAGTCATTTTCTCTTTAGAAGGGATTGGTCTTCTGGGGTTTGAGGCGGTACTTACACGTGACTACCCGATTATGTTTGGTACGCTTTTTGTGTTCACATTGATCGGGCTCGTCCTGCAGTTGATTGGTGATATTACCTATACGCTGATTGATCCGCGTATTGACTTCGAGTCAAGGGATTGAGTTGGGCGGTGAGATGTTGAGAATGAACGTAACGCCGTTAACGCGGCGCCGACTCGAGAACTTCCGCGCGAACAAGCGAGGCTATTACTCGTTGTGGATTTTCCTCACGATGTTCACGATCTCTCTGTTTGCGGAATTCATCGCGAATGACAAACCGATTGTCATGTGGCATCAAGGGAGTCTTTATTTCCCTATTTTCTTAACCTATACAGAGCATGAACTGGGTGGTGAGTTTAAAACAGAAGCCAAATACGAAGATCCTTACGTTGCGAAAATGGTCGCGGATACTGGTGGTTGGATGCTCTGGCCACCAATACGCTATGGCTACGATACAGTGGACTGGTATATCGGAGGGGCTGCTCCCGCACCGCCGTCAGCACAACACTGGTTGGGCACAGATGATGGTGCACGGGATGTGGTGGCGCGTTTGCTATATGGCTTTCGCCTGTCGGTTTCGTTTGGTCTAGCACTCACTGTCATTGCGTCAATCATCGGCATTACGGTGGGTGCGGTACAGGGCTACTACGGTGGGCTCGTCGATCTGTTTGGACAACGAGTGATTGAGATCTGGGCGGGACTGCCGATGTTGTTCCTACTGATTATTCTCTCCAGTATTGTTGAACCCTCAGCTCTGTGGTTGTTGTTGTTACTCGTCCTGTTCAGTTGGATGGCACTGGTGGGTGTGGTGCGCGCCGAGTTTCTACGGACACGAAACTACGATCATGTACGTGCGGCGCGTTCCCTTGGCGTCTCTGATGCCACCATCATGTTTAAACACGTGTTGCCGAACGCCATGGTCGCGACGTTGACTTATCTGCCGTTCATCCTGAACGGGTCAATCACCACATTGACGGCACTCGACTTCCTCGGGTTTGGTCTTCCGCCCGGGTCGCCATCGCTTGGCGAGTTGCTGGCCCAGGGCAAGTCCAATATCCAGTCACCCTGGCTGGGCCTGACCGGTTTTGCGACGCTGGCAATCATGCTGACATTACTGATTTTTGTTGGAGAGGCAGTCCGGGATGCGTTTGATCCAAGGCGGACGCTTGGAGAAGCTCTAAATGCCTGACGGAATGAGACTAGCCCTCGAGGGGCGCATGGTTCTCTGCCAGGTAGTCGACGAGTTTGCTGGTTACTTCACCCATGTCGAGGACGATCGCTGATAGCTGAGCCTAATCGATGGTTTCACCAAACCACATCTCCTCGAATTGCTTCGGGTTCTCATGCGTTTGAGTTTATGTCGCCGAGGTAGGTATCAGACCTCTCCGGATATCTAGCAGAACTGCTTCAACGCTGCAATAGGCGCATGCCTCGTTATTGCTAAACAATCTGTAGCGCTGGAATATCCGGTAGTCGGCGCGATAGATCAACATCGAGTCCGCTTGATATCGGGCACAGGCTCAACGTAGATACTGAACCGTTCGCTTGCCTGGAATCAGAATGGAAGGCAGAAAGGCGGCGTCGTAAACGTAAGGGGACATCACGAGCGTATCGACGACCGATGTCTTCATCTGGTCCGTCGCAAGAGTCATCTGCTCCGTCCGGCTGCCATACTTGGCACGACTGGAAGACAGGGTCGCTATCCTTGACAATTCGGGCTCGTGGCAGCGCCATGCAAGGATTTTGCTGATAGAGTGACAATCATAATCGCAGCATCGTTAGAGAACAGCTCTGGCACCTCATTGGTCGCCTGGTTGAGTAGGTCGTAGTTGTTAGGGCGGAGCTCAGTGCTCACCGTGCCTCAGCCGACGATCAGTGCAAGGGGCACGGCCAAAACTAACTTCCGCACTCTATTTATGTCACGTTCCCTTAGCCATCTCCCTCGGAATTAGGATAGTTCGCTGTCCCTCCCGAGATCGGAATCACCAGTAATGGCGAATCGACCACCAGGTCCGATGAATCTATGAACCATCAGCCTTTCAAACTCGCGTTTTTCGCGGTCCGTCAGTTCGTTGTAGACATCGCTTTCAGCCATTTGTTTCCAAGCTCGGGTGGTGTCGTTCTTTGGTAATATGTACATCGGGATCATGGCCTGAAGCATCGCGGAACGACGTTTGCCCGACTGGTTGACCCCTGTTCGATGCCAGGTACGGGAGTCGTAGAGAATGATGCTGCCACCCGGCGCTTCTACGATGTCTGCGTCGGGTCCACCATAGGGTAGTCCGTGTTCCTCACGGTAGCCTGGTCGTGAATGTTGCATCGCTGTACCCCATTCCTCCGGCGGCGGTTGATCGAGACGATGTGACCCGAGCTTGAACGCCGTCGCGCCATCCTCTTTGGTAAATGGTGAAATACAGACATTCCTTTGCAGCCCAAGGCAAGTGGCGCCGGTTCCTGGCGGTACTTTGCCGCGAGCAGGTACACCCCAGTGATACGGATAGTCGGAGTGCCAGGCCAGTACCGGTCGTTTCCCATCATCCTTGTCGACGATGGCGAGCCCGGGGGGATGACCAATGCAGACATCATCGAGTCCCAGATACCGACGTGTCACCCATAATGAGACGGGTTCGGCGGCGGTCTGTGCGATCGCAGGTGATTGCAACAGCATACTTTGGCCGCGGTCCATTTCGCGTTTTGCATAACGATCCGTGCATCCCACTTTTTCCATGGCTTCGAGCAGGTCGGGGTCGAGGATACTGGTCATACAACACCAACCATGTTCACGGATGTGATTAAGGTACTCGCTGGGTAGCAACTCGGGTCCGTGTGCAAGACGACCTGCAACTTTTTGGTTATCGATTGTCACGTTGACCCGGTCGTTGCTGACCCGCATCTCGGTGTTGCCCAGAACGTGGGTGAGAGTGTCGCCCGAGAGATCCCAAATGACGCTGTCGTCAGCATCATCGGTGAGGACAAAGTTGCCATTCTGATGGGCGATGAGTTCGCCGCCTGACGCGTAGAGAAGGGCGTAGTGGTGTTTTGGTGGATCGAAGCGGGTGACGGTTTCCTGGAGTATGGGGTGAGGCATGGGGTTTCGTCGTTGTGTTGGTGATCGGATATTACTATCCCCTATCACGTGAGCCAATGTTCGTCACTTAGAGAGATCCCAATGCTAGGAATGTGGGATCGATTCAGGTTGTCTGCTTCGACACTGTGATGAAACAACTAAATCAATACCTAACCGATTGGTTCCCACAGCCACAAAAAAGCCCGGACAAGCCGGGCTTCTGGTTCGGTACTATAAACGGTCAGGAAGTGATCTCGTCCACCGTACGCCCGCGACGCTGGGCAACACGCTCTGGTGACTGCATGGCCAGCATGCCGTTGATCGTGGCGCGCACGACGTTGATCTTCAGCGTTGAACCGTAGGATTTGGCCAGGACGTTCCGGATACCCGCGGCTTCAAAAACAGCCCGCATCGTTGTTCCTGCGATGATACCGGTACCATCAACGGCAGGCTGCATGAACACTTTGGTGGCCCCATGCTTGGCGGTTGTTGGGTACCAGAGTGTATCGCCGTTCAGGTCCAGGCTGATCATGTTGCGTCGTGCCTGTTCGCCACCTTTCTGGATCGCCACCGGGAATTCACCGGCGGTGCCGATTCCAAAACCGATTTTGCCCGCACCGTCGCCGACAACAACGACCGCACGCATGCTCATTTTACGGCCGCCTTTGGTTGCCTTACTGGTCCGGGCAACATCGACGACTTTCTCGATTAGACCTTCCTGATCATCAGGATCGCGATAACTCATAGATTCCTCAGTGTTGCTGGCCCGCCACCGCTCCATTTGTCGGGTGACAGGTTTCAAGAGGGCCGTAGTCTAGTGTTTTGTTCAGTAAAAGCAAGGCCTTGTCATGAGGCGACCCAGAGGCGGGTAGGGCGGGCGTTCCTGAACAATAGACGCCTATAATGGAGCGAGTCGTTGAGGATAGTTGACTGTGAGTACAGACAGCGCAGAAATCACAGATTCAGAAGTTGAGAGCTTCCGTCTAGAGGGCTACCTGATCAAGGAGGCACTGTATACCACCGAGGAGGTGGCTCTGATCAGAGCGGTCGCTGAGGCGGATCCACGAAAGGACGAGAGCCATGGACGCGGTGGCGCCAAGGCTGAATCACGTCGATCGGAACTGTGGTCCATCGGTAACGCAGGTCCTAAAACGCCAGACGTCCTAAGTCCGGATGTCACCTACGATGCGATTTGCTTTGGAGAACGGATGTTGGCAGCGCAGTCACGTTTGCTGCTTGATAATGCGAAATGGCCCGATGACTACCTCACCCTGCATCATCGGAAGTTCATCCTGAAAGATCAGCTCAGCTATCAAACACCCGAGCAGGATGAAACCGGTCAGCATGGCGGGAACGGCTTCCAATGGCATCAGGACTACTGGTATTGGGGTGACTACACGAAGACCGGTAGTGACGCTTATGGTGGCCCAGGTCGGCCGTATCCGGATCTCCTTATAGCGCTCATCGCGCTCGATGAACACACATGGAACAATGGGTGTCTGCAGGTGATCGCAGGCAGTCACAGACATCGCCTCAATTATCGTGCTGAGCAATGGGGGGAACGGCATGCCATCCGGGAGGAGGTCGAGGAATTGATGGCCGGTGGTCATGAACATGTCTGGTGTGAGATGTCACCGGGTAGCGTCGTGTTTTTTACACCTGAAACATTGCATCAGAGCTTTCCCAACGGGACGTCAGATCCGAGGTGGGCATTCATCTGCTGTTTTGACACCATGCACAATCGGCCCAATGGGGTCACCGATCGGCGAAAGCCAGCGGTTCCCTGGTCGGACAATCTGTTGGTGGACTTTGGCTCGCAGCATTTGAGAAGGCTGCGAGCGGACACCTGATCAAGTCACGTGATGGCGGGATCACCGGAGTCCGCGATGGTTTCATCGTTTTCCTCGAACACCTGGATCAGCGCACCAAACGTGTCTTTAGGATGCAGGTAGAAATGTTTGAAGGACTCGCTGTCGGTGCTGAACCCGAGGACTCGCACCCCTTTCTGCTCAAAATAGTCTCGCGCCTCATTGAGGTTGTCGACAGCACAGGACAGGTGGTGGAACCCCTCGCCATATTTGGCGAGGTACTTCCCGACGCCGCCTTCACCTTCAACATGAGGGGTGACCAGTTCGACTTTCTTGCCACCCAAGCGAAATGTGACCCAGTCAAAGCCCTCTGATGGCGACTCGCCTTTATCGGGCAATGGTTCTCCACCAAGAATATCGCAGAAGAGATTAGAGGCTTTTTCCATATCGAGCACACCGATCGAAACGTGGTCGAGACGTTTGAGCATTTGGGATTCCTATCAATAAGCAACGTCAAAGGAAGGCAGATTACCACGATTAAAGACGCTCACGATGAGACACATGCTTCGTGGGTGATTTAGCAGAATATTGGGTATGCCCAGGCAGACGGTTCAGTTACTCTCGATGGCAGAGGAGAACGCATGCCGAGTCTTGGCACCTACACGGTCCCACTTGGGACATCTGACAATGCCATTGACCATGTGGGTGGCAAAGGGCGATCACTATCGAAGCTGATCGAAGGCGGCTTCGATGTGCCCGCTGGATTCCAGGTGCCGACGCATGTTTACCTTGAATTCGTTGCACAACATGGACTCCAGGATCGTATCCTGGCGCTTACGAAACCTTCCATTCTGGAAGGGGCGGTGTCTTTTGAAGACGCGTCTTTGAATATTGCCCAGCTGTTTGTGACACACGAAATTTCACCGGACCTTAGAGCCAGCATCGACGTCGCCTACCAGGCATTGTCTGGTGAACCACCGGTCGCAGTCCGCTCATCTGCGAATGCTGAAGATCTTCCGAACCTTTCATTTGCGGGGCAACAGGAGACCTATCTGAATGTCTCCGGGCCAGAAGCAATCATTGACGCCATTAAGCGATGTTGGGCGTCCCTGTGGACAGCGCAAGCGATGAACTATCGTCACGAGATGGGGATTGATCACAGTACGGTCGCCATGTGTGTCGTCGTCCAGGCCATGGTACCGTCAGATGTCTCTGGCGTTCTGTTTACCGCCAACCCGGTGACAGGCGATCGATCAGAGATGATTGTGAATGCCAGTTTTGGCCTGGGGGAGGCTGTCGTCAGCGGACAGGTATCTCCGGATTTGTATGTGATGGATCGCCAGACAAAGAGGCTGATCTCAACCACCATTGGTGAAAAAGCCAAACAGATCGTCTCCAACGGTCAGCAAGGGACGCGGATCGAGGATATCGACGAACGACGACGAGCAGAGGGCTCGCTCTCCGAATCACTGCTTAACCAACTGACAGTCAATGCGGAAAGTGTTGAGCAGCTTTTCAACGGTGTCCCTCAGGATATCGAATGGGCGATCGCTGATAACCGACTATCGTTGTTGCAGGCACGTCCGATCACGAACCTGCCCGTCCCGCCGCTCAAGAATTTCGAGTGGGCAGAAATTCCAGGCGCACAACTCTATAAACGCATGGCGTCGGAGGTGATGCCTGAACCGTTGTCACCACTTTTTGAGGACCTGTATCTGAAAGGTCTCTACGACACACAGACCTGGCCGGAAGACTGGGAATGGAAAGGTTCGCACACGCGAAATTTCCTTAGCAATTTCATCATCGCGACAGTCAACGGATACGCCTTTCAGGCGATTTACGTGAATCAGGGCGAGGAGTCCCGGCGCCACTGGGAGGCGGTCAGAAAAGCACAGAGTCCGGTGCCCTGGTACCGGGTTCTCCAAATCGTATTCTCGCGACGTCGTACCACGACACCGACAGCCAGGGTGGATGTTAATGGCGATGGCGGTGCCGCCCGTCTCCAACTGCTTGCACGGACCAGAGGTACATCACGGCACTGGATCTGGGTGCTTTACCACTGGTGGCGCGCTTTCGCCAAAGCGGATGCGGTGACTCGTTGGCAACAGATTGATCTGCCTGACTACCTCTCGAAGCTAGAACCCTGGCGAGGCATCGACCTGTCTCAGGTGAACCAACAGACATTACTTGACGGTATCGAGGCACTCACTGCGGCGGAGGCGCGATATTGGCAAGTGCTGAGGGGTATTATCGGTGCCGCCAAGATGAGCGATCAGACGTTGCAGAATTTTTTGGTGAACAACGCAGAAGAGCTTGGCCTGAGCAGTGGGATGTTTCTGTCGGGTTTCGCCTCGAAGACATTAGAGGCGGAAGTTGATATGCGGAAGATCGCAACAACAATTCGAAACGATAGCGAGCTCTGTGAGCTGACCCTGATTACACCTGTCAGGCGGTTTTTGGATGCATTGCGTGCCCATTCGAAAGGCCAGGGGATCGCCGGTGACATTGACCGTTACTTGTTGCGATATGGTCAGCAGGTGTTCAACCTCGATTTCGTCGAGCCAACGCTGGCCGAAGACCCGATTCCGTTTCTCACGAACCTGAAGGCCATGGTGCGCCACGCTGGATTGGACCTCGATGAGAGGCAACAAGCCGTCGCTAAGAAGCGCAGGACCAAGTGGTGGCAGGCGGTCGGTTATTTCCTACCGCGGCGTGTTGCGGTAAATGAGACATCACCCTACGCTGCGTCGGTTTCCACATTTGCGCTACTGGAGTTCTATCGCCTCTTCAGAACAGCCAGGATCAACTATCCCTATCGAGAAGAAGCAATCTTCTATATGGGGAAAGCCTGGTCATTGCTGCGACCGATTGCACTCGAACTGGGTTCCCGGTTCGTCGCCGCAAGTCTGCTCGAGAAACCAGAAGACATCTTCTATTTGCGGCATGAGGAGCTGATTAGAGCGCTCGATGCACGTCCGGATCAGCCCGTCGCTGAACTGTCTGAACTCAAACAACGCGCTAGCGCTAGACATCGATTGCGCGAACAACGAAAACGACTTGAACAGCCCGCTGCAATCCCGAAAGAAAATCAGTTGAAGTGGGCGAGTAGTGGTAAGTCGTTCGATACGATCAAGGTTAATGAGTACGGTGGTGAAGTCATCAGTGGTTTTGCAGTCAGTCCAGGGTGTGTCACCGGGGTTGCCAGTCTCATCATGTCGCCGGATGAATTTGATCAGATGCAGCCGGACACGATCCTCGTTTGCCCGTTGACCACACCCGCCTGGACACAGCTATTCCCCTACGCGGTTGGGCTGGTGACCGATATCGGCAGTATTACGGCTCATGGTTCCATTGTGGCGCGGGAATACGGTATCCCTGCCGTATTAGGGACGGGCAACGGGACGCGGATCATCAAACACGGCCAGCGGATTACTGTGGATGGTGATCGTGGAACAGTAACGTTGGTCGATGACGTCGATTAAGACTGCTGTGTTAACTTCGATCGCTGACAACTGAGGAGGGTGATCAATGGCGGAAGTGACGTTTGCCGAGATAGAACCTCGATTCAGATCGATCGCCGATCGCATCGCGTGGGCCACAGCGGTGACGGTTGATCGCTAGGGTCGTCCGCGTTCACGCATTCATCATCCGATATGGGCAGGTAAGATCGGCTTTACCGAAACCGGACGCCTTAGTTACAAGGAGAAGCATCTGGCGGCCAATCCCTATCTGAGCGTGACTTACTGGGATCCACAACACGAACAGGTATGTGTCGAGTGCTTGACGTCATGGGAGGATGATCCGGCGGAAAAGAATCGGATCTGGAAACTCTACAAAGCAACGCCACCACCGGTGGGCTAGGACCTTTCCTTGATCCGGCAAGTGGGTTAAGAGATCCAAGCTACGGACTACTCCGTCTCGAACCCTGGCGACTGTAAGTCTGGTCGATGGGCGAGATGGCGCAGGGACAAGAGGAAACTGTCTGGCGACCGAAGAGAACGGCTAGCGCGAAAACGCCATCAACGTTGCATGACCAACCCGATCTGACGTGATTGCGCGATCAGCTGCCCCTGGTTATCCCAGAGCAGCCCATCTTCTATCATTCGACCTTCGGCAAGATCGCGGGTTCTGAATTGTCCAAGGAGCCAACCCGGTGCGGGACGTCTGCGGACGTGAACGGTGAGTTCCAGGGTGGGTACCCAACCAATCACGCCGAGGACGCCGAAGACAGAAGGCACGAACGCATCCAAGAACATTACGGCTGCCAACGTGTCGGCCGTGGTATCGTCCTGAAACCGGATCCATCCCGACATCAGTGCGTCACCGTGACCGGACTTCGCCTGGTCCGGATGAATCCTGATGTCCATACGTGACAGTAGTGGCAGGTCAACACCCTGTTCTTTGGCTGATCGAACGGGACAGTCTTCCGGCTTTGGTATCACTGGCGCAGGAATAGTCAGCTGATTTTTCACCGCGTTCGGCGCGCCGGGTGTCATAAGATCACCGAATGCGGCCAACACCTCGATGCGTGATTTACCATCCTGGCTCAGGGAAGCGGACGCCGTGGTCAGCGTGCGACCACGCCTGATCATCTGGGCCTCGATATCACAGTCTGTATCTGGTAACCCGGGGCGGAGGTAGTGTGCCGTCACGGACAATGGGTCCGGATGATCTGGTGCCAGCTCGCGAATGGCATTCATAGCGTTGGCGACCAGATAGCCGCCATTCGGATTACCGCCGATGCTCCATTGACCGTTGATGTGACCTCGCCAGTTGTTTTCGTTGATCCGGGTGAGTTTGGTCTCGTCGGCGAAATGACTCATATGTGACTTCTGTCGATAACGTTGTGGGGCAGTATACCTGTGGCACTGACCCGTAGTGTCCTCGTCAAACTAGCTATTTTCGAAGCAGTTAGTGAGTCGGTACTGGACATCCTGCGGCGAGCGCATCTTTCAACGCACACACATGTTTACACATTCCCCTGTAGCTGGACCAAGGACAGTCGCAGGTGAGATATGGACCGTCGACCTCATTAGGGTAGCGTCTCTTGGCAATGTGCTCGGTGCGGCGGGTACTGTTGTCGGCCATCAGCAGGTCACAAGCGGTCTAGTCCGCAACGCGGATCATGCGCGTACCCACATTGCCACCTGCCAGCATATCGACAAATGCCGCCGGGGCCTTCTCAAGCCCATCGAATTCATCATTCAGTGGGTTCAGTTGACCGTCGATGATCCAGGACTTCATCTGATCACGCGCTTTTCCGTAGGAAGCTGCAAAGTCGAATACTAGGAATCCCTCCATTCTAATCCGCTTGTTCACGAGAAGACCCGGGATACCGCGCGGCCCACCTGCGGGATTACTGGTGTCGTACTGGGAGACCACACCGCAACAGACAATCCTGCTGTGATCATTCATACGTCGGAGTGCCATTTCGAGAATGTCGCCACCGGTATTGTCGAAGTAGATATCGACACCGTTAGGGCAGGCTTCTTTCAGGTCTGCGCGGCAATCGGGTGACTTGTAGGAGACTGCTGCATCGTAACCGAGTTGACTGGTCAAGAGGCTACACTTTTCTGATGTACTAGTGATGCCCACAGCACGTCCTCCTTTGATCTTGGCCATCTGACCGACCAGGTGACCGACGGATCCCGCAGCCGCGGATACGAGCACAGTGTCACCTTCTTTCATGTTTCCTACATTGAAGAGGCCGAAGTAAGCCGTGAGACCATTCGTACCCAACGCGCCAAGGTAATGTGCAGGATCAATATCGTCGGTGACCGGAGAAAGTGCGGCGGGATCATGCACTGAATAGTCTTGCCAGCCACTGGGGCAGATCACCAGATCGCCCGGCTTGAATTGATCACTGTTTGAGTGTTCAACACGCGCGACGCCACTGCCGTTCATGACAATATTGACCTTGGGTGCCCCGGCATAGCTCGCGCTCCCCTGAAGACCCGCGCGGGTTCCTGCACCCACGGTCAGCACCAGCGTACGGCACAACACCTGTCCGCCGCCAGGTGAAGGAACATCGGTGGTTTCAAGACGGTAGTTGCTCTCTTGAAGCTGATCTTCCGGAAGGGAGTCGATCATGACTTGTCGATTCTGTTCGGACATGCTGTTCCTGTTGTTGGTATTTGGTTTTGTCGTGTACACAATGTGTCAGAGCGGAGACCATTAGGCAAAGTGCCTCTATCCCTCTAAGACCATTTACCCCAAAGCTGCCTCGCTCGTAGTAACGGGTCCGTCACCGGGGCACCGACAAGGCAAGACAGAGTTGGTGCGTGGATTTACATCCAGGATCGACCGCTCGCTTCTGCCTGATAGAGGCCGTAGTCCCGGACTGTTTCTGCATAGCCCTGTGGAAGAAAGGGCACGACCAGTGTCCGTGATGCGACCGTCAATGCGAGCGATGAGAGTTGGCGACGGCGCATCAGAAAGGTTTGTATCAGATTGGTCGTTTGCAGTTTATGAAGTTCGATCACGATGTAGTGGACGCCGATGCTTCCCTTGCGAACGATGGCAATGTTACCGTCGATTGTGATGCCTAGTCGCTTCCATCGGTAGTACTGCAGAAGGCCCAACCAAAGAGCAAAGGGGACCGGCAATAGGCTTAACGCGTCAAGTTCTGGAATCAAGTGAAGTGCAAGGACGAGGCTTGTTGTTGCGATCGCCAGAGTGCAGAGATTGCGAATCAGAAGCCGAATACTCACGCCCTGATAGTGGTAGTCCTCCGGATTTCCCACACGAATAACCTCTTTAGTCAGGTTATTCGCTTCAGGAAATGTGACGGAGGGCACAATTAACCGCCGATCGCTATCAGCCTCATTGTTCGTCTGGTGAGAGACCTGCTCAAAGACCAGGTTCAGGCGACCGAGCACACGATCCAACCAGTCCTGATGGTAGTAACTCGCCTGAACCCGGCTTTTATTCATGTGTATTGTACGGTGAGTCAGTAAACCGCGTCTCACTGTCAGGCGCGTAGCCGTCCCGGTTAGTTCGTAGCCGTAATACGCGAAAATCGACCCGGCGATGGAGAGTCCTGTCACGATGATGATACTCAGGACAAGCGCCGAAAAAGCCATTGCGATCAACATGGAGATGGTGGCGTCCACGAGCATTGCGCTAAAGTCGATGCCGAGTACATCAACATAACTTCTTAGAGTATCGGCGAATTGGCTGAACACAGCGCCAATGGCGGCGAGTGCAATCCAGGCCCGGTTATTGGTCAGGCCGTGTAACACGAGATGACCAAGCTCTCGGTCGATTAGGAATTTCTCTGACACGTCCCCCTTGGATGCGTGCGTCTCCTCTTCGTGGATGGATGGCGCAGCGCCTTGGCGAGCCGTTCGTATCATATCGTGGATGCGGGTCGCTTCGACCTCATTCAATGCCGCCAGATTGATCTCCTCGCCGCTCGAACCGGCACTATCGACCTTGAGCGTGACCAGTTTAAGCGGACGGAGGTAGAAAGGACGATCCAGGGAGACGTTCTGGATCCGTTCGAAGCCAAGATTGGTTTGTTTACGGAACAAGATGCCTTCACGGACCAGTATCGCATCATCGGTGACCTGGTATCGGAAGTAGGTATATTGGATGACCGCGTAAACGACGACCGCAATCGTCGATGCGAGACCAATCGCGACACCGATCTGGAGACTCTCGATTCTCGTGATGCCGTATACGGCCGGGATCAGTGCGAAGATGTTTGCGATGAGTTGGCGCAGAAATCTTGCGATGAAGTAGAGCACTGACCAGCCCAACAGACGGCGCCATAATTCATTACTCATGTGGTGTCTCGATGCCGAAGAATAAACTCTCGCAAGTCCTCAGCGCGCGTCAGAGTGAGACCAGGAATTTTCAGACTGGCAGCACCTGAGCCCGAACTGAAGAGTTGCAGATGCGCCAGTCCCAAACGCTTGTCTATGGGACCCTGTCCGACTTCAACGTGCTGGACGCGATTCAACGGTTGAATAGTCTGAGCGTGCCAGAAAACGCCACTCTCAAAGTACACATCGTGTTCCCGAATCGCATAGCGTTTGACCGTCGCAGCGCGTCGACTGAACAGAAGATCCAATGCGGCCAGCAAGAGTAAGCCTGGAACGGCTATCCAGGGGTAGAAACGATCAAAACCAAGTTCAGATCCACAAATGACAGCGATTGCCACGATGAACCAGCGAATCAACGAGAATGCCATGGCCAGCGACACATAGGCGGATTGCATGGCCGATGTTTCAAGCGTAGAAGCCTGTGGCAGGTCTTGAGGTGCGACCTTAAGATTGGTGAATGCTGATGGTGTGGCACCATCAGCATTCGGTTTGGCATTCAGATCATCGCTTTGATCTGAGTCCTCCGCCTCATTTATCGATGTATCGTCGATGCTGTTGTTAATCTTGCAAAGAAAAGCCATCACGCAGTTTGGGTTGAACGTCGGCGACAGTAATCAGTGACTCAATGCAGTCACGAACGGACTCATCAAGCGGTCGGAAGGACACGCCGGTCACCGATCGGATCCGATCATTCCGAAGATCACACTGGGCCCAGATGCCACGAAACTCGGCTTCTCGCTCCTGGTGTCGCTCTGGATGGTTGTCAACAAGTTCTGCTTCCGCATGTCCGAGTTCCGGCAACAACCGGTTGATGTCAGCACAGATATCTTCAACGTTGCGCGTATCGGTGGACCAGGCGATGTATCGTTCTCCATTTTGTACCAGCGGCGATTCCAGCAGGCCGATATGACACTCGGCATCGTCACGAACATCGACCGGCATCCAGGGTCGATAAACGCCACTTTGGTCGTATTTACCAAGCAGCATCGTTTCGATGTTGTGCTGCCAGGGACCCATGTCCTTCTGGTGTGGGGACAGAATAGGACCAATATTATCTGCTGGACAGCAGGTGATGGCGTCCCAGGTTCCCGCCTTTTCTGCAGCGTCTGAGAATACACGCTGCGCCAGGACCTTACCCATCGAATAACCCTGCCCTCGCTCTGGTGTCCGCTTTGGGTTCTGTTCATCCGGATAGCGGTCTTCGTAGAGTACCGGTCGCTTAACCAGTTCCTTCAGATCCATTTCACTGATGACAGCAGCCACGCTGGATGTGACGACCACTCGGTTGACGGTCCCAGACTTGTTCACGCTGTTGATTATGTGATCGCAGACGCGCTGCACATAGTCCTGATCGTTGTAGGTGCTAACATGAGAGACGTGCGCGACGCCATTACAGCCTTCAAAGATCTCATCAAAACAGCCGTCGTTGTCGAGGTCCGCAGAGTGTATGGTCAGTCGACGTGTTGCGTATCCTGGCATCTTGCGCAGGAAATCGGTTCGAGCCGGATCCTTCGCGTCACGAACGCAAGCTCGTACTCGATACCCTTTTTGGAGTAGCAACTTCACAACCCAGCTGCCAATGAAACCGGCTGCTCCGGTGACTGCCACAGTGCCTCCCGTCGGAATTGGCGCCATATCAGAACCCTCAACTCATGAAAGTGAGCCGGAAGAATATAGAAAAGCGGGAATAGGGTCTATTGACGCGTCCCGAAAGAGTAAGGCTCGTGAACCTCAAAGCAACAACTCGGCGATCTGGATTGCGTTGAGGGCAGCTCCTTTTCTGATCTGGTCCCCTGACACAAAGAGTTCGAGCCCAAGTCCTTTCGGTTGGCTTGCATCTCCTCTGATGCGCCCAACGAAAATGGCATCCTGATCAGAGGCTATCAATGGCTCAGGGTGCTGGTTGCCCCCGCGGTCGTCGATGATTCTGATGCCGGGTGCCTCTGTCAGTAACGCACGCGCTTCCTTTTCGTAGAGCGGCGATTTCAAAGTCAGATTGATGGCTTCGCTGTGAGCCCTTAGAACCGGTACCCGTACACAGGTTGCGGACACGCTGATCTGCGGATCGGCAAACAACTTCCGAGTCTCATTGATCATCTTGGTTTCTTCCTCGTTGTAGCCCGTATCAGGATCAATACGGGAGTTGTGCGAAAAAAGATTCCAGATGTACTGGCGGTCAAACACCTCTTGGGTAATGGGATCGCCCGCCGCCCAATCGCGAGCCTGTTGCGCGAGTTCATTCATCGCGGCGGCGCCTGCACCACTGGCTGCCTGGTAGGTCGAGACCACCACCCGTTCGACGCCAACCGCTTGATGAATAGGCCAAACAGGCACCGTCATCACAATGGTCGAGCAGTTCGGATTCGCGATAATTCCATTGTGGCTCCCGATTTCCTGTGGGTTGATTTCGGGTACCACCAAGGGCGTTGTCGGATCCATCCGAAAAGCGGACGAATTGTCGACTACCACAGCCCCGGCTTTTGCGGCGATCGGGCCGTATTCTCGACTGATGCCGCCACTCGCTGAGAAGAGTGCGATGTCAATGCCGTCAAGGCTATCGTCTGACAGTTCAATGATAGTGTGATCGGAACCCTGGAAGGTGATTGTTCGACCGGCCGAACGTTGGCTTGCTAGCAGTCGCAACTCGCTGAAGGGAAAGTCACGCTCATCAATGAGTCGGAGGAATTCCTTACCTACGGCACCAGTGGCACCGACGATCGCAACGTTAGGGGCACTTTTCATGTGGCATTATTCATACGCGTGAATCTGAGAGGATGCCTGATACCACGAATCGTCAGTCGGGTAGGCCAAGGATACGTTTTGAGATGATATTGAGCATGACTTCGGATGTCCCCCCTTCGATGGAGTTCGCTTTTGAGCGAAGCCAATTGCGGGTGGCGCCCAGTTCCCCCCCGTTGAAACCATCTCCTTCCCACCCGAGTCCATTTGTTCCCATGATATGGACGAGCAGTTCTGTGCGCTCCTTGTTCTGTTCCGTGCCGTAGACTTTAAAAAAGGAAGACATGAAGGTGGGTGCTTTGCTGCTGATCGCTTCCTCTGCAGACCTACGGGTTGTCAGTTGATAAGCGTGTTCATCCATGCGCAACGATGTGACTGCATCGCGGATCGCTGGGTCGGAAATTTTGCCGTTGTTCGCACCGAGGTAATTCATCGCGTGCTCATCGATGGTCGTGATCTTCTGGTTCGAACCACCAATGCCTCCGATAGATGTTCGTTCGTATTGCAGCAGTCGCTTGCCGACGGTCCAGCCATTGCCAGGCGTGGATATCATTTGCTTTTTTGGAACCCGTACATCGTCAAAGAACGTCTGACAGAATTCTGATGATCCACTGATCAACTCGATGGGGGAAATGGATACACCTTCGGACGTCATGTCAAAGACCATAAACGAGATACCCTCATGTTTCTTGGCGGTGTCGGTTCGGACGAGGGAGAAGATCCAGTCAGCCTGATCCGCGCCCGACGTCCATATCTTGGATCCGTTGATAATGTAGTCATCGCCGTCAGCCATCGCACGACACTGAAGGCTTGCGAGGTCTGAACCTGCGCCAGGTTCACTATAGCCCTGGCACCATCGAACTTCGCCGGACGCGATCTTGGGGAGGTGTTCCAGGCATTGCTCTTCGGTACCAAATTCGAGGATTGCAGGACCGATCATGGTCAAGCCGTGTCCTGCCAGAGGTGCTCTTGCATTGATGCGGCGCATCTCCTCAGTCAGGATCTGATTGTCCTCAACGCTCAAACCACCGCCACCATATTCAGCCGGCCAGGTCGGTGCGGTCCACCCTTTGCTTGCCATTCGATCGAGCCATGCCCGTTGTTCCTCCCCCAGCTTCGCATGCCGTCCACCATTGGTGACGCTGCCGGGTGTGCGCATTTGACGTGGACAGTTCTCCTCAAGCCAGGCTCTAGTCTCTTCACGGAATGACATGGTGATGACCTCATCGAAAGGTGTGGCAAGCATAAATTGTTGTTCTTCAATAGGCGATAGGTTGGTCGTAAACCAATCGTGGTCCGGTCTTGTCGAAGTATGGGACGATATCGTGCTTACCGATCTTGACGTATGTTAGGCTCGCTCTTTACAAATGGGGCCGAGGGACCCGCGAGGTATGGGGGACGCGATCTATAATGAGGTCCATCGACCGCGGTTCCATTTCACGGCACGTGAAAACTGGCTCAACGACCCAAATGGCCTCGTTTGGGTGGGCGGCGAGTGGCATCTATTCTTCCAGCACAATCCTAAAGCGACTGTTTGGGGCAACATGACCTGGGGACACGCCGTCTCCGAGGATCTGATCCATTGGCATCAGACTCAGCATGCCCTCTATCCAGATGCTATGGGTGCGGCTTATTCCGGTTCTGCGGTGGTTGATCACGAGGACTCGGCGGGATTCGGTCAAGGTGCCGTGCTTGCTTTCTATACCGCAGCAGGCGAGCACGCGAAACCAGAACAACCATATACGCAATGTCTGGCGATCAGTCGGGATGATGGCGCTACCTGGGAAAAGTATGCGAACAACCCCGTGGTGTCACACATTGAAGGCGCCAACCGGGACCCAAAAGTCATTTGGCACAAACAGACCCGGCATTGGATCATGGCGCTATATCTTGCCGGGGACAGATTCTGTTTGCTCCGGTCCAAAGACGCGCGGTCCTAGGAACGCTTTCAGGATATCTCACTACCTCGGGTCAGTGAGTGTCCGGACTTCTTTCCTCTGGCCGATGAATCAGGCGATGAGCAGTGGGTTTTCTGGGGGGCGAAGGGACGGTATCTGCTGGGTCAATTCGATGGTCTGGCGTTTGAGTGTCGGTCCGAGTTACAGACAGCTGAATCGGGTCGAAATGGATATGCAGCTCAGACGTATAGCAATGCGCCTGATGGCCGTACTATTCAAATCTCCTGGATGTCCGGTGGGCGGTATCCGGAAATGCCGTTCAATCAACAGATGTCTGTACCGATGGAACTCAAACTGACGGGTTCAGGGCAACAGTCGTCGCTGGTGAGAGTCCCGGTAAGGGAGCTTGAGACTTTACGCACGCGTTCCAGTAAGGTCAAAGACGTGGTGATCCATGAAGGGTCACCGTTCATTGCGGACACGGATGCTCGGTTACTCGATATTGACCTGAAGGTGTCGCCATGTACGTCAGGGCAACTGATCGTATCTGTCAGGGGAGAGCCTCTCGTCGTTGACTGGGAAGAAGGTGTGTTGCGATTTAAGAAAACCGATATTGACCTCAGTTCGGTTCTGGATGGTGATTTGAGTCTACGATTACTGGTTGATCTGACCTCTGTTGAAGTCTTTATCAATGGTGGAAGGAGGAGCGCGTGTTTTTGTTTCTTGCTAGGTGCCTACGTTCATCCTCTGGTTTTTTCTTCCCGCGGTGCAGCGCACCAGCTTTCACGAGTTGCTCTATTTGAACTCCGGTCGAGCTGGAAAAAAGGTTGGCCAAACGCGAGAAAAGGGGCAGGACGTCAGGCGGGCGCTGCTCCGAGTCGTTCATAGACAGAGCGGTATTGAGCAGGTTCACCGACGCGAAGTTGCTGACGTACCTGATCGAGGGGTTGGTGGAGCAGTTGTTCCCATGCCTGTTCAGGCAGCCATTTGGCCCGTTTACCGGCTCGATAACCTTGCCAAACGGCGCTGAAAATACCCTGGCCGAGTTCACGCGCTAGCTTAACCGTGCCAACAAACGCAATGATGCCAAGTCCACGGTTCCTCGTCTGGGCGTAAGTGAACGCCAGCAGGCAGGCTTCCCCGAAAGTGTCGCGGCCATACCCTGTGGTGACATGCCAAAGGTCGTGCATGTCGCGCATGCGTTCGGCAAACCAGCGAAGTCCCGGATCCTCAATGGTGGTCTCTTCGGTGCTGGCTTCGACCAGTCCGTCGGCGGTAATCTGCTGTGATTCCACAAACTTGAGATATGCCCGGCCAAGGCTGCCAGTTGGCATGTTACGGAGCGCGTCGCGGTCTTTCAGGCACTCAATCAGGTCAGGACGTTCGCGGCGCATGAACTGACCTCGATCCGTACGAAGGAATTTTGCGTAGTTCCGTTCGATAGAGTCACTAGACATTGCGCGGATAATAATGAACACCTGTTCAGTGCGTTCAGGGTCGTTGATCAGTGTACGTAAGGCCCTAAGTGCCACGAGCGGCTGTAGACGAGATTTGGATTGTTTAGGCATGGATGTTACTTTCTCTGGCTGTGACACTAATTTTAGTAGTTTAATCATCATAATCGCCCTGACCTGGATGTCAACTATCAACATTGATGTTGGTAAGAAAAAGAACAAAGGTGTGCAACCACGAACGTCTGAACCTTGACCGGTTTGGAACTTCACGTCATTGATCAGAGTGTCCATGAGTGCCAAAACAAAATCGGCGTCCACCAAGAGCAAACGGGTCCGTCGTTCGCCAGAAGCGGCTCGACAGCTGATCCTTTCAACGGCAGCCGATCGACTGGCCAACATGGGTCTTACGGGTCTCAATATTAGCGGTGTCGCAGAAGCAGCGGGCATGTCTCATGCGACCGTCATTCATCACTTCGGCAGTACAACCGCAATGCGACAGGCATTGTTGTCTTATATGACTACCGCGTTGCTCACCGATGTTAGAGAAGCGCTCGCGAGGCAGGATTCACCCGATCAGGTGTTGGCCGGACTATTTGAAAAGCTATCGACCAACAACCACGGCAGACTTGCTGCATGGTTAACGCTCGAACACCAGGACGTCACTATCAGTGAAGCGATTGATGACAGTAACAATAGTGTTGAGGCGCTTTTTTCTGGGATCATCGAAGCGATTTCTGACGGAGAAGGTGCAACGCCAGCTGCTTGCCAGGAAGCTCGACTCCGCGTTTTTCTGATTGCCACAGCCGCGATGGGGTTGGGTGTGTGTGGTGATTCACTCGCGAATCTGATCGGCTTGACCGACAACGACCTGTCGTTATTCCCACGGTGGCTCGCTGGCACTATGCAGCCCACCACTTGATTGGTGTCGAGCTGATTACTTGACGGGTAAAGACGTGTAACGAAGATGTTGGGGTGTATTTGCCAGGAGTTTTATTGGCTGCAAGGCGCGCCGGGTTGGCCGGCTCAGACGTTGGTGTCATAAAAGCGGCCGAGCTGACAGTGAATACCGAGGGCGACCCACCTCCTCCACTCACCATTCCGCAACGCTCCCATCTTCGTGTGTCCATAGCGGATTGCGCCACCGATGGCCCGATTTCGCGACCGTTCTGACATATTGTTCGTCGATTTCGACACCCAATCCTGGGCCGTCGGGAATTTTTACAAATCCACTATCGAAGTTTAGAACCTCTGGATTGGTCAGGCATCGTGTCAGATCATTCGCCTGATTGTAGGCGATCCCTTGTGATTGCTCCTGTATGAATGCGTTATGACTGATCGCGTCGACCTGTAGACAGGCTGCAAGTGCAAGTGGGCCGAGTGGACAGTGGGGAGCGAGCGCGATGTCCCATGCCTCCGTCATGTTTGCGATTTTTCTGGATTCGGTGATTCCTCCTGCATGGGACAGGTCCGGTTGAACAATATCGGCTGCACCCAGGGTCAACAGACGTTTGAAATCGTATCGCGAAAACAGACGTTCGCCGGTCGCGATTGGAATAGCGGTATTGCGTCGAAGATCAGCCATAAACTCGAGGTGTTCAGGAAGGACAGGTTCTTCAATAAAGAGCGGGTTATAGGGAGCGAGGGCGTCAATGAGTACCGCTGCCATTGGTCGGTGGACGCGCCCATGGAAGTCGATGGCGATGTCAAGCTTGTTGCCGACCGCATCACGCAACCTAGCGAGGGTCGTGACCGCGTCATCGATCTTTCGATGACTGTCTACAATACTGAGTGGGCCATTGAGCAGGTTCATTTTTGTTGTGGTAAATCCGGCGCTGATCGCAGCCTGTGCGGATTCGATGATCGCTTCATCGTCCTCACCACCGACCCAGGCGTAGACTCTCATGCGGTCTCTGACGCGACCGCCCAAAAGGGCGTGAACAGGTTCGTCGTAGCTTCGTCCCATAATATCCCAGAGTGCCTGATCCAGTCCCGAGATGGCGCTCATCAGAATAGGGCCTCCTCGGTAGAATCCTCCTCGGTACATGGCCTGCCAATGGTGTTCGATGCGACGGGCATCTTTTCCGATGAGATAGTCTGAGAGCTCATCGATTGCGGTGGCGACTGTATGGGCGCGTCCCTCTAGGACAGCTTCCCCCCAGCCCGCGAGGCCAGAACGAGTAGTGACCTTGACGAACAACCAACGTGGAGGAACGAGAAGCGTCTCGATCGAAGCGATGTTGAGATCCATGTTGGTTCGGCAGTGTGGTTCAGCCGCGCATGTTAGCTCATGTCGGACGTCTCATCGATGCGCTTGCGTTATTTGCGGTCCAACGGCCTCAAGATCGGAGGGTAAAGATGGTTGCGGGATACCCATGGTATGTGTTGAGGCGGTTACTGCACATCAGTACGTCATGACACATGCGACCAATCCGCTGCTTTCTTTACAGACCATACGAAAGGTGACAGCTGGAACTGACAGGCTAAAGTCAAAGGTTGTATTCGCCCTGGACAGGTTATCGCGAACGTTGACAAGCAGTGTGTTCATGTCACGCGCCCCGACAGCCTCAACGAATGAAGGTTTCAGCCGTATCGTCGACAAATTGCAGTAACGCGTCCTCGGTCTGCCCTGATTGCATCAGGATGAGGCGATGTACCCCCATATCCTGGAAGGCCCTGAGGGATTCCTCGTCCAGACGGCCTCTTGGCGATAATGAAATTTCAAGCGGACCGAGTGTGTCTGGCCGCGAATATCGTTCTGTCATGGCCGCAAGCCTATCAATACAGTTTTTAGTCTGTTCCACGTTTAACGCGAATCCGTACCAGCCCTGACATCGGGTAACGGCACGCTTCAACGCGGCATCGCTGGTGCCGCCGGCAACGATAGGCGGGCCGCCTAGAGAGACAGGCTGAGGTCTGGACTGGATGCCTGCAAACTGGGTAAAACGACCCTCGAATGTTGGGTTTTCTGCGGTCCACAACTCACGCATCACATCGATACATTCATCACTTCGCGCCCCGCGAGAAGAAAAGTCGATCCCTAGTGCATCAAATTCCGCCTTCAAATACCCAGCGCCGATGCCCATGATCAAACGCCCACCTGATACAAAGTCGAGGCCTGCCATTTCCTTGGCTAGAACGACCGGGTTCCGCTGTGCCAGCAGTGTGATACCTGTTCCGAGTTTCAGAGTCTGTGTACAGCCCGCTATATAGGCAAGGGCGACGGGTGGATGGACCATGTTCATCAACGGTGGTGCGGGTGAAGGTGGCATCTGCGGATCAGGTAAAACCACGTGCTCGCCAGTCCATACAGATTCGAAGCTCCGTGCTTCAGCCTGACGGCTGACGGCCATCATGATTGCCGGGTCACTGCAGACACCGTTGTTGATACCGAAGAGTCCAAAGTGCACGAGGAAACCTCCTGAACGCTATTGTGGTTGTTCGAAATCGATTCGCTTTCCGAAGCCTGTCATGGGCGTCAGCTCATTCAGGTTCACATCAAGGACATACGGACCGTCATGGTCCATTGCACGTTTGAATGCGTCTTTGAAAGCGTCGAGACCTTTGACCTGCTCACCCTCAATGCCCATGCTGCCCGCCAACATGGCGAAGTTAGGTGTGGAGAGATCAGTTCCGATGTTGCGTCCTTCAAAGCGTTGGCCCTGGATGCCTCGAAGCACTCCATACCCGCCGTCCGTGAACACGACCAATACGACCGGTAGCTGATACTGAGCGGTTGTCGAGAGTTCTCCGATGTGTACCATCACGCCACCATCACCGTGTATGACAACCGTTTTCTTACCGCTTGCAAGCGCGGCACCATTGGCCATCGGCAGTCCTGGACCGATAGCACCTGAGTTTGGGTTCATGGTGCTCCGCGGCGAGTAGATGGGGAACATCTGGTTGCCCCAGGCATAGGCAGGCATCGTCATGTCACGCACAAAGGAGCTGTCGCGTTCCATCATCCCGCGCATCGTGTCCATGATATCCGACATATCGGGACCGATGCTCTCGCGGGTCGATGCCTGGATGTCCTGCCACGCTGACTTTGTGGCCGAGAGGAAATCTTCATCGCCAGGTGCCGCATTCATCTGTTCGTTGAGTTGGCTGATGGCTTCTGCCGCGTCCGCGATGATGCTAACCGTCGGTGCGAGGACAAGCCCATGCACCTGGGGGTCGACATCGATATGAACCAGTTTTCCTGGGATGCGTCCCCATGCAGCCAGAGGACCCCGCAGTCGTGTACCCACGGCGATGACCACGTCCGTGTCGGCAATAGCCGCCAGCATATTCGGGCGAGTGACAAAAGAACCTGCGGATAATGGATGATCGTCGGGAATAACACCGCGGCCGTTCCCGGACGTGAAGACCGGCGCGTTCAGCGCTTCTGCCAATTGCTGGACTTTTTCGCTGGCACCACCACCCACTGCGCCGCCACCAGCGATGATGATGCGTTTACTCGCGTTGCCGATCAGCTCTGCTGCACGGGTAAGGGCGTCCTGCTGAGGGGGTACAGGGTGGACCGGTAGTGGGTCTCCGACCGGCACGCTGGTGCGACCATATTGAAGGTCGATGGGCATTTCGATTGCACCGGGTTGAGGACGTCCGGACAGTATGTTTGCAGCGACCCGGTAGACAGCCGGCGCTAGATCCTGAGTATGTCGTGGACTCTCGACTGCGCGTGCGACGGTGCGGAGCATGGGCAGCTGATTTTCGGCTTCGTGCCCCGCTGCTCTTCCTTTACCGTAGTCGATGCTGTCTGTCTGACCAGTAATTAGCATGACGCGTGAAGATGCAAACCCGGCTTCGTAGAGACCGGTGACCGTATTGGTGGTGCCGGGCCCCGTGCTGCAGATGGCGACACCGAGTGTGCCTGATGTTCGAGCATAGCCGTCGGCGGCGTGGACTGCTGCCTGCTCGTGTCGCGTAATGATGGCCTCTATTGCGCCCCCATTTCGGATTGCATCAAAGATGGGCAGATTGTGTACGCTCGGTATTCCGAAAACGTGCTTAACGCCGAGTTTGACGAGCGCCTGGTGGACGGCTTCACCGCCTGTCATCTCCGCCATGGAAACTCCTGATTACTTGAGGAGTCGCGAGTCTATCAAAAAGACCGTGTGATGGTTGGCGGTCAACGCGGATGTATTTGTTTCAGAACAGATAGAGCTTGGCGTGCTTTTGATGCAGAGCTGTGTGTGGGCTGAAGGGTCTACCCAGGCTGACAGCTCCATTCTTACTCGAAGAGGGAACGGATTGATTTACGGTTTTATCCGTTGAGGGGCCAGGGTGATCAAAACAGCGGCGATCATCAGAGCATCCAATGCTTTCGAGCTCAAAGTCATCGAACAGCTGGTCGGTTGCCCACAAGATCGAGGCATTGATGACCAGCGTAAACAGGCCCAATGTGGCGCCAAAGAGTTCAGTATGACCCCAAACTCCTCAGTTGCGCTGTAATCGCCCTTCAGGGCGCGCTGGGCTTTCAATGTAGAGTTACTGGGGGTAGCGACGTTGGACTCGGACATCCGCTGCCCGCGTTTCTCGAACAGTCTCAGCATCAATGGATCGACGTCGGCGGTTCGCGCCTCAACCTCATTTGCGCCATCGAGATGGACGTCGATGTCTTAGGGTTCTGTTAGCAGTTCCGTCCCCGGCCGAATCGCTAAACGGGAGCGTCAGGTTAGGTTACTCGAATTTCCGATCTGCCCACCATGGAAAGTGATCGGGCATGTCACTGCTGACCTTGCCGGGAAACGAAGGCGTTCTCTTTTCAAGAAAGGAGTTTATCCCCTCTTTAGCATCGTCAGACCGTCCTCGAAAGTACATGCCACGGCTATCGATTTTGTGTGCTTCCATCGGATGGTCCATGGTCAGACCTTTCCACATCATGTGGCGAATCGTTGAGACCGAGACTGGTGCACTGTCCTCAATGAAAGAGCGAGCCAATGCGCGCGCGGCGGAGATCAGCTCAGGCCCTGAATAGATCTGACGAACAAATCCGGCATTCAGCGCTTCGTCGGCTTCGAAGATTCTCCCTGAGTAAGTCCATTCGAGTGCCTGACTGATGCCAACGATGCGAGGAAGAAACCAGCTTGAGCAGGCTTCCGGTACCACGCCGCGCCGAGAAAACACGAAACCGTAGCGTGCCGATGCGGCTGCAAGGCGAATATCCATCGCACATTGCATTGTCGTCCCCACACCCACCGAGGGACCATTGCATGCGGCAATAACCGGCTTCAGGGACTCGAAGATGCGGAGGGTCAAACGACCGCCACCGTCTCGGGCGAGTTCTGGTTTTTCCCAGGTACTGCCGCCGTCTGACAGATCAGCTCCTGCACAAAACGCCCGTCCTGCGCCAGTGACAATAATGGCACCGATATCGTCGTTCGCATCTGCATGATCGAACGCGTCAATGAGTTCGCCTTGCATTTGTGGTGTGAACGCATTCAGACGATCCGGGCGCTTCATTGTAATCGTCAGGATGTTGTCACTGATCTCGGTTTCTATCTGCTCGAATTTAGGCATTGCCAAAGGTCCTTCAGAAGTCTGTGTCCTTAAAGTGCAGCTTATAGGCTCGCCGACACTGCGGCACCGTGTTCATCTCCGCCCAGCGCCGCTTTCATCTGTAGGAGTAGCAGAGTCGGTTACCCTTCGACATCAATGGAGGAGTCGCCAGGACCTGCTCACGGAATAGCATCGGGATTGGGGTATGGAGGCAACATGGCGTTGCCACGGGCGTAGTCCATGTAGAAGCTGATGGGGACGCCAAGGTAGTGTTCTGTTCGTTACTTGCGCAGTCGCTCCGGCTTTGGAAAGCAACGCTTTACCGAAGCCGTAAGCGTCATTGGCCATCGCGGTTTGTGCACAGACGACGGATCGTGAATTACTGTGGCTGTTAACCGCCGTATCTTTGGTGGGCGATGACATGCTACTACGTGTGTGCTGCCAGTTCTTCGTCGGACAACTGAAGATATCCTTTCAGATAGTGAACACCAAGGTAGAATGGGAGGGTATCAACGAGTGTCGCAAACAACTTGAAGAGGTAGTTGCTTGCCATCAACGTCAACATGCCACCAGCGCTTATTGCACCTGCGATGAACTGAGCTCCGAACGTGACTGTGATCACCATGAATGAGTCGACACCTTGGCTGACAATGGTACTACCGTTGTTTCGAAGCCACAGATGTTTACCGTTGGTGAGTCGCTTCCAGAAGTGGAACATCCAGACATCGCAGTATTGAGCCGCGATGTAGGCCATCATTGAGGCGAACACGGCACCGGATGTAGTCGCGTACAGGATGCTGAACAGCTCAACCTGGCCACTGATACTGCTGCCATCGGGTAATCCAACATCTTCAGCGAGCTTAATAACCTGCCACGGTGGTATCTGTTCCGCGGCAGGCATCATGTTGCCCAGCCACATTACTCCCAGGATGAAGAAATTCAGAACGAGGCCGACCGTCACGAGGAAATTGGCACGCGCGCGGCCATACAACTCACTAATGAGATCGGTACAGAGAAACGTGATGGGGTAAGGTAGAACCCCCACCGCGAGCGCCATCGGGCCAAGCTGAACAAACTTTGTGATACCGATGATGTTGAGCATGGTCATGGCACACAGGAAGAGGCCAGCCAATGCCAGGAATACGCGTTCTCGTCGCTCAACGATATGGGCAGGCAATGGGGCGGGGTCAGCGGTCTCTGCGGGTGCTTGTGGATCTGCAGTGGTTGTCGACATATGTAGCCCTACGTGAGTTCTCTGATTATTGTTGTTGTTTGATCTGCGGGTTAGCTCTCAACCTGTCCAAGGTTGGCGTTAATTACGGAGCCATTGACGACCGGATTATCGACAGCGTAGGCGATGGTACCGGCGATCTCGTCCGGGGTAATTAAGCGTCCAAACGTTGATAGGCCCGCGATGGCTTTCAATACTTCCTCGTCGTTGCCGACGTGTTCGCGCAACATTTGGGTATCCGTGAACCCGGGGCAAACGCAGCATGTATGGATCTCCCGTCCGGCGAGATCCTGACAGGTCGCACGCATCATGCCGACGGTCGCATGTTTGCTCGTCACATAGCTATAGGTATTGGCGACGGCTTTCTCAGACAGAGTGGAGCCGATATAAATTACACTGGAGCCCGGTTGCATGAGTGGTAACAGCGCCTGGTTGATGATGTGAGGTGCGACGACGTTGAGGGTCAGCACCTCGAGAAAACTGGCGGTCTCTGTCGCATCGGCTGTATCTTTGGTCATCATCGCCGCATTGTGAATGATGCTGATCTGACCACCTTCCACCCGTTCACCGAGTACTGAACGTAGCGTTTGCTCTGCGTCAGGAAGTGTCAGGTCAAGCGCGTGATTCTCGACACCATCGACGGTACAGGGTGACCGAGAGATGTTAATCACGGGGATTCCGGACCGCCGGAATCGCTCGGCGGCAGCACGACCGATACCCTTGCTGGCACCGGTAATCAAAATCAGATCTGTGGTCGTGTCACTCAACGTCTACTCCGTCTCGGCAGATGATATTTTGAAGATAGGTCATGCCTCGTCGCTGATCCAGCGGGCGGTGCCGAACTGGCCAGGACTGGAAGAAACCTTGACGATCAATTCGATGATGCCCTGGTCGGCAAGATCGGGGTGGGCACGAATGCGGTTGAGGAAAAACCAGGAGAACTCCTCGACAGAGGAATTTCGTAGTGGTAACAGCGTCACATCGCGAGGCAGAAATGGCAGTCGTTCACCGTTAAAAACGGCAACGATATAGCCATCGAGCTCCTCGATGTTTAGAAATGGAGACTCGGTCGGCAGCACGACCTGCTCGTCAATCTCGTCGCACATCTGCTGCATGAGCCGTTTCAGAATGCCATAGTCGAACAGCAATCCATTCTCACCGACTGGCGCGGTGACTTCACAGACAAGTTGTAGATTGTGACCATGCAGGTTCTCGCGTTCGGTAGCAGAGAAGATGGTGAAGTGACCAATCGAGAAGTTATGCGCCTGTTTGGCGATCTCAATTCGGCCATATCGTGTCTTGTCGTCGCTCAATGTTCCGGGTTCTTTGGATATTTTGGAAAGGTTAAAAAAGTCAGTGAAGCGGCATCTTAGCGTGTCGCTGACACGAACACGAACACGGCCCGCGAGAAGCGCCATTGCGTCCGGCCACTGTCATGGGCACACTTTGTTCGAGAATTAACAGCAGCTAGCTCAATTTCAAGGACGCAGGCATGTTATCTACTCTAAGTCGTTCGATTTCTGGCAGTGTCGCCATTGTCACGGGTGCAGCGAGCGGGATTGGTTGTGCGACCGCACGTCTGTTTGGTGACGAAGGTGCCCGTGTAGCTGCCGTGGACATCGACGAGAAGGCCCTTGCGTCTGTCGTTGGTGAGTTGAAGGACGCGGGATACAATGCCCAGGGGTGGCCACTTGACCTATCCGATGTGGATGCCACGAAACGGGTCATCGAGGCCGTGGCCACGCACTATGGTGGCATCGATATTCTCGTCAACAACGCAGGTATCTCACGCTCTACGCCCATCGATCACGATGACTACCTGGATCACTGGCAGCAGACGTTGTCTGTGCTACTGACTGCGCAAATGGTGACCATTCGCTCCGCGCTTCCTTATCTTCGTAAATCGTTGCATCCGCGGATCGTCAATATTGCCTCTACAGAGGCGCTCGGGGCAACGCGCTTCGGCAGTCAATACACCGCCGCAAAGACAGGAGTGACGGGCCTCACTCGTTCACTGGCGGTTGAATTGGGGCCAGAAGGGATTACGGTTAATTGCATCTGTCCGGGACCGATCAAGACAGGAATGACGTCCAGGATTCCGGATGAAGCCAAGGACAAGTTTGCCCGTCGACGAACGGTTTTGTTGCGATATGCAGAACCTGAAGAAGTAGCCCACGGGGTCATGAATCTTGTGCTACCAGCTTCTCAGTACATTACGGGCGTGACGCTGCCGGTTGACGGAGGACTGACCATCCGAAACGCGTGATCGGTTCGACTTCGAGCCAGATGATTCCGTTAATGGAACATTTTCCGCATTATCTATATCCGGTATCGGCCACGGAGTATTTGAGCACCGGGTTGCTGTTGCTACTGTAAGGACTGTTTAGCGCCCTAATGCATGTGCGATGCATGCGGTTAGCGAGATCGTGAAGAATCGTGTATCTGGCTTTGGTACCGATGAGTTCAGCTACCATGTCAGAATGGTCCCGGTTCCTCTAATGTCAATCACGGCAGGTCGGACCAATTTTGGGTAGGTGGGCTCTTAGTGACGTGGGCTAACGATGCAACATCATCGACCCCTTTGGCGAGCTTCAGGAGTTTTTTATATCAGGGGCTATCATCCACCATGCTCAACACCGCATATCCCCCCGAAACTTACAGATACCTAGAGGTTAGGGCCATTGGGATGGTTTGTCTCTGGACGAAGAACGCGCCAGAAAATTGGTTATGTCGGCCCGGTCTAGGTATGATCCAACGTTCTGCGCCTAGCGTAAATACAATTAGATTTAGATATTGAGCTGTCATGAATGCCATCCCAAAGGCTGTCGCTACTGCCCTGAACCCCCCGAACCTGTCTCCCGAAGCCATTCTAGTGCGGGAAGCGCTAATCGAAGCGGGGCTCGAAACTCCCATGGTGCCCACCGACCTCACCCGCGACGAGAAGTATCTCAAGATTAAGGGTGCGATGGGCGATATTATGGATGCACTAGGGCTTGATCAGTCAGACGACAGTCTGGCTGAGACCCCTCATCGTGTGGCCAAAATGTACGTGGACGAAATTTTTGGCGGTCTGGATTATTCCCGTTTTCCCAAGATCACGGCCATCGAGAACAGCATGCAATGCCATGAAATGGTGAAGGTTAGCGAAATCGAACTGGTAAGCACCTGTGAGCATCACTTCATTACGATTGACGGGTTTGCGCGCGTCGCCTACGTGCCGAATAGCCGCATCATTGGCCTCTCAAAGATTAATCGCCTAGTGCGTTTCTTTGCGCAACGCCCCCAGGTGCAGGAGCGACTGACCCGTCAAGTCCTGGTCGCCTTGCAGGCACTCCTCGAAACGGAGGATGTGGCCGTTTCTATCTCAGCTCGACACTACTGTGTGAAAGCGCGTGGTGTGAGCGATTCCAGTTCCATGACAGACACCATCGCTGTCGGTGGTGCCTTCAAGGCTGATCGCGAGCTCCGTCGGGAATTTCTGGCAGGCTAGAGATCCGGCCTGCCGCTGGAAGAAGGTCACTTTGTTACATATGTTGGGATGATAGATTTCATTTCGCGATGAAGGCGACTGGCCCGCTATTCTGTCGGTCGCAGGCGCGGATGCCTGAGGTTCGTTTCCTTAAGTCCCTTCCTTCCTCACCGCAGGGTCTGATTCGCTCCTCAGGAAGACATTCCTGAATGCGTTACACTAGGCGCCAATCGCTAATAGCCTGGAACTGCCCATGATTACGATTCACGGTTCCCCTGTATCGCCCTTTGTGCGTAAGCCGTTGGTTGTCCTGGCGGAGAAAGGTATCGAACATACGGTCAATCCGGTGAGTCCTTTTCCGGCACCGGAATCCCACATGAATATCTCACCGCTGGGGAAGATCCCAGCGATGACCGATGGTGATCTCGCGATTCCAGACTCGTCGGCCATCTGTGGCTACCTTGAGCGGCGGTTTCCGGAAACACCGCTGTATCCAACCGATGACGGAGAATACGGCCGAGCTCTCTGGTACGAGGATTGGGCGGACAATGAACTCCCGAAGGCGACTGCCGCGTTGTTTTTCAATCGTGTGGCCGTTCGCATGATGGGGCGCGAGCCTGATGAAGCCGTGGTTCAGAAGATCATCGATCAGGCGCAGCCGCCCATTTTCGATTATCTCGAAGCGGAGATTGGTGAGAAAACCTACCTGTGCGGGGACGCGTTCAGCATTGCGGATATCTCAGTGACCTGCCAATTCGTCCAGATGATGTACTCTGGCGAATCCCTACCAGGCGTGCGTTACCCGAACATCACGCGTTTTGTCACGACACACATGCATCGTGACTCATTCAAGGTGTTGATTAACAACGATCCGTTTATGAACTTGGACTAATAGCGTTGCTCTACTATTCCGCATAAGCTAGGGGAAAAGCTACGTCACACATTTTATCGTTGTCACCGATTTCATCGTGCTCATCGAGGTAGATTTCCCTTTATTACAACGGACTGGTGCCTTTGCGAGAAGTAACCTCTAGTGATGCAGAGACGGCATCTAGGCAGCGGGGATCGCGGGGCAGTCCCATTGCGCTTTTGTGATGCGTATAAACGCTCTAACGCGCCGGTTCAGTTCGAATATCGACCACTTCAGATGGAGTAACTAAATCAGGACAAGGCAGGAATGCTTCTATCGGGCCATCGTTTTCATCATCGACTCGCCCGTGAAACACGTCTGTGAACGGTCTTGTGGGTTCAACACCAGACAAGTTTTGTCGAGTTGTGGCTTTTGCTTCTGCTATTAATGGATCTGTTTGGTCACCATTCAATCGACGGAGAATCAATAGTTCTTGTTGTGCTTCCAATGGCCTTACTTGAAGATCCAACATGTCGGGTTCCTCAATTTTTAAGAGACTGGAGATATGGCAGACCAAGATTTTTCTCCCATCGTCTTCGACATCAAGTCTATTTGCGAAATCCCATAGTTTCTCGAGTGCACTCTGGTTATAACGTTGGGATTCAACTAGGATTTTGGCTACATCGGGCAAACTCTTACCTGCGCCACGCAGTAGCTAATGATGCGCCCTGATTCAACTTGGCCGACGGCGTACCAATGATACGCAGTGTGTGAGTAAATAGAGGCAGTCTTTGGTAACCCAGGGTTTGTGCTGAGGCGCAGCTGTTTCACCGACAGATCGGTTCTCTATGGGAACTAACTAAGCAGGATCGTTTTTCTCCACCATTGAACAACTGCAAGTCGCGCTCCAGGGGTGAGGTCAAACATTCTATCATGGGTCTTTTGAATTGGGCTGCCAAGTGCCCAGGTTCTGGAAGGGGAAACACGTATGCGCTTCCTTCCGTTCCGAATTAGTTTCGACCGACGTACTTCACCACAAACCGGCTGAACGCATGTGAGGCTTCTTCCGTGCATTCACTCTTGTCGGGTGCATACATGAACACGCCCTGGTCGTATCCCAGTGACGTCATACCGCGCTGCGCAGATTCACACAGGGCCTTGTCCTCTGCCCCGACCTGGTTGAAATTCTGTTTCAGAATGCGTGTGCCGTCGTCGTCGGGTAGCTGATAGTAGCCGCCATAACCCGGCAACGTTCGTGTTGGTCCATCAGGCACGGCGAAGATAAACACTGATAGATGTGGCTTCTCTCCAACGACAGTCGATAGGATAAGATTCGGGAAAAGCGTCCAGAAAATCTGTTTACCACCTTCGATACCCGCGACCGAGCTTTTTTGTTTGGCCCACAGATCGTGTCCTTCGTAGGTCAAGTCACCGAGGGTGAACAAGGCTTCAACATCGGGATGTGAAGGTCTGCAGTGATAACACTCCAGGAAGTTCTCCATCACGATTTTCCAGTTCGCATTTACAGGATAGGCATTCTCAATAAATGTGCCCAACTCTGGATCGGATTCTTCTTGGGGTGCATTGGCATGGACAAGATCTTTCAACTGCGGAATTTCCTGCTCAAGATCAGCGACAAGGTCCGTTAACTGCGGATCGAGCGCCGGTGCACCTACGTCCAGATTGAAAAACACAAATAGCCCCGCCACGACGTCCACGTTGATGGGGGTTAGTTGCATACGTTCCATATCCAGCGCCGGGGTCGTTTCGCTCGCACGGGCTCGTTTTAACTGACCCTTCAGGTCATACACCCAGGAGTGGTATGGGCAGGTAATCCGCGTGACGCGTCCTTTCCCGTTGAGCAGGGTATGGCCACGATGTTTACAGACGTTATGAAATCCCGCGAGTTCTCCATCCCGCCCTCGGATGATGATGACATGTTGATCAAACAGTGAAGCTGTCAGGTATTGGCCCGGTTCCTGGAGGTCTCCGACCCATCCCGCGTAGTGCCAGGTCTTGTAAAACAGGTCCTGTTTTTCCTGTTCAAAGATCGCGGGATTGGTGTAGTAGCTCTTATGGAGTGTGACCGAATTCGCCGGATCTTCCGACGGTAGTTTAGGATGGATCAGCTGCAGGTCTGCCACAGTCGACTCTCTCGATTTAATGCCTTGGATAGATGATAAGAAGACCATGGATTGATCTCAACCGGGGATCGCAAAAGTTGGTGGTGGCGGGTTGTTAGCACGCCAACTGGATAGTTATGTCGGGACTACTCAGCGTCCCTCAGCAGAACTGCGTCAGGTGTAGATCTCGTTGTAGATCGCCAGCGCATCGGTTTCACTCACGTCTCGCGGATTGTTGATCAATAGTCGTTGTTGCTCCATGGCATCAGACGCGAGCATTGGCAAATCCTGTTCCTGAATCGCCATTTCCTCAAGTGTCGTGGGTAATTCCACCCGGGTGATCAGTTGTTCCATGTGGGTGATGAAGGCCTCACATCCGTCGCTGGCAGAGCTATAGCTATCGCTCGAGACGGCCGGTAGCAACTCTGCATACAGCGGTTCGGCAACACACGCGTTGAAGCGCAACACGGGTGGCAGGACCAGTGAGTTACTAAGACCATGTGGGATGTGGTAGTGCCCACCGAGTGGATATGCTAGTGCGTGCACTGCGCCCACTGGCGCGTTCGCAAACGCCTGGCCAGCCATCATGGCTCCCAGCAGCATGGCCTGCCGGGCATCGACGTTGTCACCATCATCGACGGCATCGACGATATGTCGGGACATGAGTGTCAGCGCCTGACGCGCCAACATATCCGAATAGGGGTTCTTCTTGATCTTGCTCGTGTATGCCTCGATGGCGTGAACCATTGCGTCAATGCCGGTTGCGGCGGTCACATGTGGGGGAAGGCCAGTGGTGAGGTTGGCATCCAGCAGGGCAACATCCGGCAGCAGACAGGGGGATACCACACCCATCTTAGTTGTCTCGCCGGTTGTGATAATCGAGATAGGCGTTACTTCCGAGCCAGTACCTGCAGTAGTGGGTACCTGGACCAACGGCAACCGTTCCACGTTGATGTTGCCAACACCATACATTTCGGAGAGGGGCTGTTTCGCTTCTTTCAGGACTGAGATGAGTTTGGCGACATCCATCGAGCTGCCGCCTCCCAGACCGATAACACCATCGGCATCATGATCCCGAGCGAATTTTGCCGCTGCCAGGACCACGTCATCAGGTGGATCAGCCTGTACTGCGTCGTAGACAGCAATCGAGAGACCTTCGGCATCTAAGGCATCGGTAACTGGCTGGATCAGACCTGCTGAGACCAAGCCCGCATCGGTGACTAGCACAATGCGATGCATTCCAAGGTCCTTGCAGAGGGAGGGCAGTGTCTGAATCGCACCCGGTTCGCACACAATCTTGTGGCAGGTTTCAAAGGTGAACGATGTCATGTTGGCCTCTGCTTTTTCTCGTGATTTGAGTGGTGTATCCGTGCGATGGATCGGTTTAGAGGATTAGTGTCACGGCTGGTGAAAAAGATTGACTTCGTGAAAAAGATTGAGCGCGGCCGGCAGATGAAGCTCAGACCAGCCGCGCCCATGGGGGCTGGTGCTCGATCAGGCCTCGGCAGTAGCCGGTTGCACCCAGGCGTCGGCTGTAGCCGGTTTCGCCATAGCATCTTTGATCATCTGGCCTGCTTCTTCATAGGCAAGCTGACAAATTTCGGTTTTGGCCTTGTAAGCTGACTGACTGTCATCCCAAAGGCTCTTACTGTAACTGCGTTGTATGTCCATCCATGCAGCGACGCTCTTGATCTCCATCATCTTTTCACTCGTGGACTTGTTGAGGTCCATGTAGCTCTGGAAAGACTCGGTATCCAGTTCCGCAAGTTTCTTGAAAGTGGCGGAGTTTAGTTCAAATAGTGCCTTATTTAGTTCGAGACTCTTCTCAATTACAGACATCGGGGACTCCTTATGTTCTACTAATCGTTTAATCAATGGTGCGGTGCAACAACAAAAGCTATTGTGCAACGCAACATATATGGTGTCAACACCCTTCATGAAAGTTTTTGCGAGAATTCTATTTCTAAATGATGTTGCGAAAAGTACGCTAAGAGATTGGTTAACGTGTATTTATGGAACCAATTGACTCGCGAAGCACCACGCTGGTGCGTACGATTGAACGTTCCGGTATGACTCGACCACATGGAAAAAATATTGCATTGCATCATAACAAAGAGGAGGTGCTTGCGAGTACGATCTGATGCGACTTTATAAGAAATATCCAAACCGGCGGCTGTACGACACCGAGAACAGTTGTTACGTTACCATCGACAATATTCGCGAAAGTATTCTCAAGGGAGAGAGCATTTCAGTCACCGAGAATAGCACCGGTAACGACGTCACACGTTCGGTTCTACTCCAAATACTGACGGAACAGGAAGAAGCTGGACATGAACCGGTTCTTACTAATCGGGCCATTGAACAGATCATTCGGTTCTACGGCGATCGTTTCGGGCACTACGTGTCCTCCTATATTGAACACAGCATGCTGATGTTTCTGAAACATCAGGATCAGTACCGCGAACAGATGAAACAGATGGCCACTTTCAACCCTGTGAATGCCATGAAGCAGATGATGGATCTATGGAATCCCGCCGCATCTGACAAGAACCATACCAATGGACGTGATAACGATGGCTGATATGCGATATGTCCTTCAATGAAAGCATCTGACCTGTTCGTCAAATGCCTCGAAGAGGAGGGGATCGAGTACGTCTTTGGCGTACCCGGTGAAGAGAACGCCGATTTCATCATGTCGCTGGAGCGGAGTACCCGGATTCGGTTCGTCTTGACCCGGCATGAACAGGGTGCCGCGTTCATGGCAGAGGTCTATGGTCGGCTGACTGGAAATCCTGCAGGTTGTCTTGGAACTCTGGGTCCTGGTGCATCCAACCTGATCACGGGTGTGGCAGACGGTAACATGGACCACGCACCCATGCTGGTACTGACAGGGCAGGGCGCAACTGACCGTCTGCATAAAGAGTCTCACCAGGTAATGGATGTGGTTGGTATGTTCGAACCGGTTACCAAGTGGGCTATATCTATTCGTAGTGCAGACACGATACCCGAGATCGTTCGAAAGGCGGTTCGTCTCGCTCGACGAGAAAAGCCTGGTGCGATTCACATTGAATTACCTGAAGACATTGCCAAGCACCAGACGAGTGAGGTTCCCATTGTGCCTCGGCGTTTCAGTATGTCGGTGCCGGGGCCCGAGATTATCGATCAGGCGTTTGAGCTTCTGCAGACTGCCAAACGACCGATCATCCTGGCAGGTAATGGTTGTATACGAAAACGCGCGAGCCGATACCTGCGGCAGTTCTGTGAACTGACGGGAGTCGGTGTCATCAGTACGTTCATGGCAAAAGGTTGTGTGGATCGAGACGAGGACTATTGCCTGTATACCGTGGGGCTGGGAGCGAAAGATATACCCAATCTGGCACTCGACGACGCTGACCTGGTGATCGCTTTGGGCTTCGACATGGTGGAGTATCACCCTCGGTTGTGGAACCAGGATCGCGATAAACGCATTATCCACGCAGATTTTGAACCCGGAGAAATCGACCAGTACTTTCACCCGGAGGTCGAACTGATTGGTGATCTTGCAAGTACATTGAAACAGTTGTGCGGGAAGGTGGAAGAGGTCGGTGGGGTAACGTTTGATCTAAGGCGTCAACGCTCGTTACGCAGTGAGATGTCAGCCGAGCTCATGGGCCATGCCGAAGACATGACCGAAGGAACGATTCGTCCACAGAAAGCTGTTTGGGATGCGAGGGTGGTGTTAGATCGAGAAGACATTCTTTTGTCGGATGTGGGCGCGCATAAGATGTGGATCGCGCGGCACTATCACTGTCATGAACCCAACACCTGTCTGATTCCGAATGGCTATTGTTCGATGGGGTTTGCATTACCAGGTGCGATTGCGGCAAGCCTGGTGCATCCCGGTAAACGGATACTGGGCATCGCTGGTGATGGTGGATTCCTCATGAACGTCCAGGAAATGGAGACAGCGCGGCGCCTGAACGTTGATATCACCATGTTCGTCTGGGACGACAGTGGCTATGGTCTGATCTCATGGAAACAGGAGAACGAATTCCACCGACATACAAACCTCAGTTTCGGGAACCCGGATTGGGCCATGATGGCGCGGAGTTTTGGTTGGCACGCACATCTCTGTGATCGTAGTGAAGACTTGGAAGCGACATTGCGTACTGCTTTAGATGAGAAGGGCCCAAGTCTGGTCGTGATTCCCGTCGACTATCGTGAGAACACACTGCTTTCGCAGCGACTCGGTGAGATGACTCAGCCGAATGGCTGACGAAAGCCCCGCACCACCACAGGCGCCTCATTGGCCTCGGCAAGAGCGGTACGTATCTGCAGGGCGGCGAAAGACACAGCCGTGCGTGCTTTCGCGGAAACACCTGACCAGCTGAAAAAGGGGTGAGTGGTGCCTGAATATACCGACAGCGTCACGTCATTGCCCGCTGCGATGAGGCGATGTGCGTACTCGATTCCCTCATCCCGCAATGGATCACACTGTGCCAGGATGATGGTCGAGGGGGGCAGATCCTCATGACTGTCCGCAAGCAATGGTGCCCAGCGGAAATCCAGGTGGTCGGCATACGTGAGGTATTGTTCGTGGAACCATAGGATCAGCCGTCGCGTGAGAATGTGATTTTCCGCATACTGAAGTTGCGATGGGGAATCCGGGTAAGGTGCAGTGGCCGGATAGACCATAAGTTGATGACGGGGAGCCTGGATGCCGGCCTCTCTGACCAGGAGCGCCACAACCGCCGCGAGATTGCCACCCGCGCTATCGCCACCAATCGCAAGGCGGCAAGGGTCGAGTCCCCACGATTCACCATTGGTTTCCAGCCATTCGTAGGCGTCGAACGCGTCCTCAACGGCCGCTGGGAATCGGTATTCAGGCGCAAGTCGGTAGTCTACGGAGACCACAACGACCCCCGATTGCAGGGCGAGTTGCCGGCAAAGGGTGTCGTAGGAGTTGAGACTGCCGATCACGTGCCCACCGCCATGGTAGAACACAAGACACGGTTGCATGGCATCGTCCAGGGATGGTCGATAAATCCTCACGGGGATCTCGATTAATGTGCCGGGAATACGACCATCTTTGACACTGGCCAATGGTACGGCAGGTGCACCGAGTAACGGCGCCTTCTCTTCATGAGCCAATCTGGCTTCCTCAACGGACATGTCGCAGTATTCCGGCGCGCCGCTGCTGTTGGCCGACCCGACAATCCGGTCGATTTCCGGATCCAGCATATTGAGTCCTGTTATGCGGCTCTGGGCTTTAGGTTTTCTGTCTGCTTCGCACGTCTGCGTGTTGTGAGCTCATCGCGTTGAACCAATCCCATGGGTGTGTCTTTGAAGATGCGAGCATCCATCGGTGCCGGGTCATTCACTATTGGTTCGAACGGAAGCTGGGCGAGAATATCCGTCTGAAGGTCCACGCCTGGTGCCACCTCGATCAGTTCGATACCGGCATCGGTCAATTCGAACACACATCGTTCTGTCACGTACAACACCTGCTGTTCGTTCTCGAGCGCAAACTTCGCGTTAAAAGTGATCTGCTCAACGTCCGGTACGAGTTTGGCAACGCTGCCTTCATTTTCGATGTTCAGCTCGCCTTCGTTGATGCTTACTTCAAGGCCGTTCGCCGTGAACGTTCCAACGAACACAATCTTTCGGGCAGTCTGTGAAATATTGATAAAGCCACCGGCACCAGCCAGTTTGCGGCCGAACTTCGATACGTTCACGTGGCCGTTCGCATCCATCTGGGCCATACCCAGTACGGCGATATCGAGTCCGCCACCATCATAGAAGTCAAACTGCTGATTTTGATGCAGCAGTGCGTGGTGATTAATGGCGGCACCAAAGTCCAGTCCCCCCTGCGGCATACCACCGATGACACCTGGTTCAGCGGTGAGAGTCACGTCTTCAATAAAACCCTCTTCACCGGCGACCCGAGAGACACCTTCGGGCATCCCGATCCCGAGATTGACGACACCCCCTTTAAGGGGTAATTCCATCGCAGCCCTGCGCGCAATCACTTTGCGATCATCAAGAGGCATCTCGTCACTGCCGCCGACATCCTCGCGGCATTGCCCTGCGAAAGCATCGTTATATTGCGTTGCCCATGTCTGGCTGTGATTCTCTGGTTCTGCGATCACCACGTGGTCGACCATGATGCCAGGAATCTCCACATCCCTGGGTGACAGTGGTTCCGATGTCACCTGCTCCACCTGAGCGATCACAATGCCACCCGAATTACGAGCAGCGGTTGCAATTGCCAAGTTGTCGAGGGTGAGCGCTTCATGCTCCATGGAGATGTTACCGTGCTGGTCTGCAGTCGTGCCACGGACAAAGGCCACGTCAATATTGAAGGTTTTGTACAGCAACCAGTCTTCATCACGCATGTTGACGAGTTCAACGAGCGGTTCCCAAGTTTTACTATTCAAACGGCCACCTGACTGCCTGGGGTCGACAAACGTCCCCATACCAATCTTGGTGAGCACGCCACAGCGTTGGCCAGCAATCTCGCGGAACAGCTCGGACATCACACCCAGCGGCAGGTTGTAGGCTTCCACTTCATTGTTGATCGCCAGTTCACCAAGTTTGGGTACGAGGGCCCAGTGACCACCAATAACGCGTTTTAATAGACCGGGGTGGGCCAGACGATTCACGCCTCTGCTGTCACCATCTCCGGGGGCTGCCGCGAAAACCAGTGATAGATCAAATGGCGCCGCTGTTTTGAGGAATCTGCTTTCGAGCGCACGGATCAACTCCTCAGGGGTGCCGGTCCCGACGAAGCCAGTGGTGCACACGGTATCCCTGCATCGCACTTTCTCAACCGCTTCTTTTGCCGAAATCAGTTTGTTTTTCATGGTGGTCTATAGACTCCTGTGTGAGTAGTCCTTGTGTGTCGGTCCTGTGAGATTAGTCTTTCGAAGGGTCGCGTTTCGCCAGCCAGTCAATCAGAGTGTCGGTGAACTGACGATTCGCCTTCCGGCTGACGAACGTCCCAATGTGTCCGACACCCAGCTCCAGTTCCGAATAGTCCGTGGAACCGGCGAAGCTCTTCAGCGCCTGGCTAGTGGGTGGCGGTACAATATGGTCGTTGCTGGAATAGATGTTGAGGACCGGCATATCGAGTTTACGGAGGTCGACCACTTCACCATCCAGCATGAACTCACCCTTGACCAAGCGGTTCTCTTTATAGAGCTCGATCAGCCACTGTTTGGCCGCCTCACCTGGATGGTTAGGGCGATCCGAGAGCCATTTCTCCATACGGAGGAAATTGACAACCTGGTCTTTGGAGCCAGAGAGACTGTCTGCCAGGTCCCAGTTGTACTTGGTCATGGACTTCATGGGTGTCATTTCCTGAAACAACATACCTGTCACTGAACCCGGCATCTGACCATAGGAATCGATCAGGTCACTCAACTCTTCTGAAGAAAGGTTGCGAACCCATCGGTTGAGGTATCCCTGTTCTAGGACCAGATCGTCTTCATCGGCATGAAAATCGATGGGCGTTACCGCCAGAGCCAGATTGCGGACCCGATCTGTCGTGGCGGCATAACAGGTCGTGAACACACCGCCTTCACAAATACCCAACAGCGATACCTGGCTACATCGATGTCGATGACAGATCTCATCCACATAACCGCCCATGTATTCATAGATATAATCTTCGAAACGCAGCCAGCGATCGGAACGGTTGGGCAACCCCCAATCGACGAGATAGACCTCGATCCCGGCATCCAAAAGGTTGCCGACGATAGAACGGTCGGGTTGGAGGTCGACCATCGTGTAGCGCCCGATCTGGCTATAGACAATCAGTAATGGCGTTTCGATCTCACGCGGCACCCTGGGCTTATAGCGATACAGGCTTGTTTTGTCGTTTCGAGCGACGAGCTCTTTGGGCGTCTGTGCAATCTGGACGTCGTCGTCGGTCAACTCTGTCAGATTGGAAAAGCCCTGATGTAGCTTGCCCAGGTAGGCTGCGGCTTCGTTGGTCTGAAGTGCTTCACTCATTCGGCGTGCTCAGTTTTCTGAGATTTGCCGGGTGCTTTAGCACTGCTAGCAGCTTTTTTCAGTTCACGCTTTAGTGCTCGAACTTCCTTCCGGAGTTCGTAGACTGTGTGACTAAGGTCATCGACCTCGGATCGTGTTGGCATCTGATGCTGTTCCTGAAACACTTCCATTAGCTCGCGAAAACGATTCCGACATTCGGTCGAGGCATTTACGTAGTTGCGTTGTGCTTCCAGGAACTCGTGTGTGCGCTGGCATTGGAGAAGTGCTTCGTTGGCATAGTTGAACAAACTGTTCATGGTCGCCATCATCCCGTCAGATTCTTCTGGTCGAGCATCGGAAGTGCTGTAGCGTTGACACGCTTCGACCCAGGCCTGCGCCATGACGCCGTTCAACTCACTGCCTGTGCTGGCGAGCTTCATGATGGCGTCCACGAATGCGAGTGCTTTGCGATCCGCACCGAACAGTGCATCGGTTCCCACCATTTGCGCGAACAGGGGGGTGGGTTCAAGTGACTGATGAGTTGAGCGTGCTGATTGGAAACTGTCCTGCATCCAGTCAGCAATTTGCGTTTGGGTTTGTTGCCAAAGCGCCATGTTCTGTTCAAACACGGCCTGCATCGAAGGTGATGATGCTTCATTCATATCGAGCCAATCCCTGTTTTTGTGCGGTTTTCGAGGCGTTTTCCTGCACTCTCACTGAACGTTGCTGCCTTGCGTGCACCGAAAACGATCATCTCGGTACAGTATTTGTTCGGTGAATGTGTCGTTATGGCCATCATTGGCTGTTTCTGCGTATTGACAACAAACTTAAGAGCATGTTTGGTGCCAACTTTTTTCTATGTACAACTAGTGTCCTTTTCGAAAGGATTGTTGGTAACGTTAGTCGATGATGATTTGGTTACAATAAAGGCCTGATGAAATTCTCAACCTACGAAGACTGGCAATTCGACGCACGAGATAAAGACGAGCGCGCGGGCGCTGTACGCTGGCGGCAAGAGGAAGAGAGTTCCCGCTATGACTACCGTACGATCCGTCTGCGATTGGAAGAGTTGAGGGAGGTGCGTTCAACACGTGACCCCCGACAACTCATGTTCTATTACGATGAAGGTATTCACGGGAACACGGGCGGTATGGGGACACCCTCTTTGTACCGGCAAGCCTCAACCGGTACGAAGCAGCTTATCTCTGATTATATCCACGAACTCGCGGGTGGACTGGAGCAATTGGCTGAGGTTGATAGCGCGACTTTCAGCCGCGAACGAAAACTTGACTTCTTTCGTCGGGTTCAACAAGCATTTGGGCGATCAGCCCTGATGCTGAGTGGTGCAGGTTCAATGGGGCCGTTTCACCTCGGTGTGTCGAGTGCGCTCTGGGAACAAGGGGTTCTCCCTGAGATTGTCTCTGGTGCCAGCGCAGGTGCGATCACTGCCGCGATTCTATGTACCCATCGTGATGATGAATTGACGGAGCTGTTACAACCTGAGCGCTTGCGTCAAACGTTCACCACGCTGTTCGACCACGAACAACAACACCGCTCTGATCAACTGAGTGCCGATGATGTGAGGGAAATTATCGAGACCTGGATACCCGACATGACGTTTGGTGACGCATATGAACACACGGGGCGTTACCTGAATGTGTCTGTGTCGCCATCGGAAGTCCATCAGCAATCACGAACACTGAACCCGGTGATATCACCCAATGTGTATATCAAGGAAACATTGATGGCAACGTCGGCTGTGCCTGGCGTTCTGCCTCCCGTTCGCCTGGCAGCTAGAAGCTACACAGGACGACGTATACCCTATGTGAAGAGTCGACAATGGGTCGATGGTTCGGTGACGGACGATCTGCCGCGAGCCAGACTTCGCCGGGTTTATGGATGTAACTTCTTTATTACCAGTCAGGCGAACCCGATGGTGCTGTGGGCGCTCCAGGATCCAAATGCCTCTGATCCGATTTCGCAGGCAGTGAATATTGGACAGTCAGCCTACAAAGAATGGTGCAGAGCGACCTATCCGTTTGCCATGCGTGCGGTCAGAAACATCTATCCGTTTAATGTGATGACGCGCATGTGGTTTGGCGTGATGACGCAAGATTACACCGCCGATGTGAATATCATACCGAGGAAACGTTTCCTGGACCCGACACGTGTATTAGCCAAACTTCCCCCCGAACAGTCTATGTCCCTGGTTGAAGAGGGCCGCAATGCGTCATGGCGTCACCTTGAGCGCATCAGCAACTGCACCCAGGTAGGACGTCGCCTTCATCACATCATCGAAGGCCTCGAAACACCGGCTAGCTGACAGTTCGTCGAAGTTAACCTCGATTACGCAGAACCCTTCCAGAACGCGCCCCAGTATGTTCGTCGTTGCGTAGTATCACCTGCCCGTTGCAAATGGTGGCGTCATAACCCATCGCGTGCTGTACGAAGCGAGGTGCGCCGTGCGGAAAGTCATAAACCAACTCCGGCTGGCATTCGGCGACCCGATCGACATTGATCACATTGATGTCGGCTTTCTTGCCCACCGCAAGGGTGCCGCGGTCGGACAATGCAAGAATATCTGCGGGAACGCTGGTCATCCGCCGAATTGCCTCCTCCAACGTGTACAATCCTGCATCACGATGCCAGTGGGATAGTGTGAAGGTCGCCCATCCGGCATCGATCATGCCACCGACGTGGGCGCCGGCATCACCGAGACCAGGCATGGCCCAGTCAGTGCTGATGACCTCTGCAACATCATCTAAGTTCATATTAAACACCCGCATGTGGAAGCGAACCTGGCCTTTGGATTCGAGACTGAGTCGAATCCAGGTCTCAGCCGGATGTTCACCGTTGGCTTCTGCAATTCCGTAGAGGCTCTCATCTGGACCGCCGGTGTAATACGCACGGTCAGTCATGCCCATAGGATACCAGTTGCGAGTTTGTTGGATGATCCGTTCAGCATGTTCGCCGCTACGAAGATCATCGACCAGACGCTCACGGAAATCGCCATCGCGCAACGCCTCAAGGCGCGTTTCAAGATCCATCTCGCGTAGCCTGTTCCATGCAGGGGTGTGCCAAAAATTCGGTGTAGTGAGACCACCGATGCCGCCCGCGCTGCGCGGAACGGTAAACGCCGTGATGTTCTTGCCTTCTTCCCTGAACTGCCGCACGGTCTCGTCGCGACGTTGCCGCATCTCGGGCGAGGGGTTGCATACCTCACTGAAAATAGCAGCGCGACACATGGCAGCTCCGTCGCCAATCAGGGCCATTTCCCTCTCAATGTCAGGGAAATTCATGACCGTCTGCATGATGCCGCCGGCTTTGCCGACGGCTTCCGCAATGGCCAGGACTTCCGCTGCTTCGGCAAACGTCCCTGGAATACAGCGCCCGTCTGGCAGTTTGTGGACGTGTGCGCGACTGGTAGAAAATCCTAACGCGCCCTCCTTCACGGACTGGCCGGCCAGTTCTGCGATCCGACGGATTTCATCAGGGGTGGCAGGTTCTTCGACACTTCGTTCGCCCATAACATAGAAGCGTGTAGCGCAGTGTCCGACAAGACCGGCAACGTTGATCATTGGACCGAGGCGTTCGACAGAGTCAAGGTAGCCACCAAAAGAATCCCAGTCCCAGGGCAGCCCTGTAAGAATCGCTTTCTTTGGGATGTCTTCCACTGTTTCCATCATGCCTGCAAGAAACTCGCGATCTTCCGGACGACATGGCGCGAACGTGACGCCACAGTTTCCAAACAATGCAGTGGTGACGCCATGCCAGGTGACGGAGGTGAGTGCTGGGTCCCAACCGATCTGCGCATCCATGTGCGTGTGCATGTCGATGAAGCCAGGAGTGACAGCATGACCCGCTGCATCGATTTCTTCCCGGGCGGCTTCGTCGACCTTGCCGATCGCGCTGATGGTGTCACCATCGATGGCAAGGTCAGCCACAAATGGGGTACCACCGGTGCCATCGACAACATTGGCGTTTCTAATAACCAGATCGTGGGCCATGGACTTGCCTCTTGTAGACGTATGAAGGCCCTACGATACCAAAGAGGCAGCCTTGTGGTTAGAACCAGGTGCCAGATTAAACAGCACCTAGCTCTGACCACAAGGCTGGCCGGTGAAGCTATCCGACACTAAACTATGAGGATTGTGACGGATCAATGAGGTAAGTGAGTGCAGCCCTATGAATGACGTGAAGATCATCAATGCCCACATCGTGGACGGAAGTGGATCGCCGGCCTACACCGGGGAACTCTCGATACGAAATGGACGCATCGCCGAAGTGGGAACCTCAGTAAAGGGGGCGGCATTAACGATTGACGCAGAAGGCCTTGTATTGACGCCTGGCTTCGTTGACGTGCACACCCATTATGATGCCCAGGTGTTTTGGGACAATACACTCTCGCCGAGTTGCTACCACGGTGTGACAACGGTGTTTGGTGGGAACTGTGGCTTTTCGATCGCGCCGCTCAGTCCAGAGGCCGCTCCTTATCTCATGCATATGCTAGCCCGCGTTGAAGGTATGCCCGTTAGCAGTCTTGAGGCCGGCGTACCTTGGAACTGGCAGTCGTTTGATGACTATCTTCAGCGCCTGGATGGTAAGTTGGGTGTCAATGCAGGTTTCATGGCTGGGCATAGTGCGATTCGTCGCGTAGTGATGGGGGAGCGCGCAGTCGGACACCAAGCGACCGTCGATGAACTTGAACAGATGAAACGTTTGTTGGCCCGATGTCTCGAAGAGGGTGCGATGGGCTTCTCGTCCACGATTGCCATCACACACAATGATGCGGATGGGAAACCCGTGCCATCTCGACATGCAACGCATGAGGAGCTGATTGAACTCGCCGCAGTCTGTAAAGATCACGAGGGTACCTCGCTCGAGTTCCTACCAGCACAGGGCATGTTCTCTGACGATGTCATCAACCTCATGATCGAGTTGAGCAATGCTGCCGAACGACCGCTCAACTGGAACGTGCTGGCGGCGGGGAACCAGCAGATGATGGCCAACCATCTGTCCGCGTCAGACCGTGCTATCGCGGTAGGTGCGGACGTACGTGCGCTCACGCGCGCACAACCGATGACGCTGCGGATCAATCTGTATGCCGGATTTGTCTTTGATGCCCTAGAAGGGTGGGGCCCGCTATTCGAGCTATCGGTCGACGATCGCTTAGATCGGCTCAAGGACCCAGCGGTACGACGGCAGCTCGATGCATCGGCGAAGTCTGCCGGACCGTTCACGTCACTGGCGAATTGGGGCAACCTGACAGTTCATGCAACGATGCTTGAGAAAAACAAATCCTTTGAGGGGCGTACGGTGCAGGACATTGCGAAGGAACTCGGAAAGGACCCATTCGACGCTATGTTGGATCTCGCCGTGGAGGAGGGGTTGCGTACCTCGTTCATGCCCATGACGGGCGATCATGATCCAGCGTTGTGGCCCATCCGCGGGGAACTCTGGCAGGACGATCGAACAGTGATCGGTGGTTCGGACGCCGGGGCGCATTTGGACATGATCGATACATTTGCATTCTCCACTGCCGTGCTGGCGCAGGGCGTGCGGGAACAATCGGTCATCGGTCTCGAGGGCGCGGTACATCAGCTGACCCAGGTTCCAGCAGAAATGCTTGGTTTGAAAGAGCGCGGTCTTCTGCGGGAAGGTTGGTATGCGGATCTGGTGATCTTTGATCCCGATACGGTTGGTGCCAGTGACTTCTACATGCGTCGGGATCTACCGGCTGATGAGCCGCGTATCTATGCAGACGCGATTGGTATCCGTGATGTGTTCGTTAATGGCGTACAGATCATCAATTGTGGAGAACACACTGGTGCACTGCCTGGCTTTGCACTCCGATCGGGGCGTGACACCACGACACCGGCAATGAGGCGAGCATAGTTGCGCCACAAGCGCTGCTGTTGTCTGTCTCGAATCGTCCCTGTCTATGTTTTTTCGTATTTGTGTAGCTCCGATCATTCTTTGCTGTAACAGCCTGTCGTGGTTCGCATCTGGTAAATGATGCAGCGCGCTACATCGATCGGAATCAAACACGAACAATGAAGGAAATTCACGATGAAAGAATCATTAATCTATAAAACAATACGGATGTTTCGGGACCTCGTGCATGTCAAATTTGTCAAAGTTATGGAGGACTTCTACACCGACCATGCCATCACTTAAGAGTCCGCCGGCGATCTGACTGAAGGGAAACAGAATATCATCGCTAACGAGAAACAAATCCTTGAAAACGTGGTAGCGTTTCATGGCTGTGAGAACAGGTCGATCGGTGTCGTCTCGGATGACAGCGCGGGTAAAAGGGTAATGTATGCGGAAGACAAGTTGACGGTCGATATGAAAGATTGTGGCCAGTTCAATCCGAATCAGATGTCGATTACCCAATGGGAGGATGGCAAGGCCAAACACGCTTGTTCCTACTACAACGCGAACGTCTGATAGCAGGGTTTCTGATGGAGGAACCGTCCATGTAGAATGACTGCGATGCAGGGGTGCCTGAATTTTTCGACCACCCTTACGCACCTTAAGCTCTGAGGTCCACATGCAACAGAACACGCCTGCATCACCCTATGCACCCGTCGACCAGACCGGTGTTTCAATTGCTGGCTTGAACATCGGTCACGCTGTATCGGAGATTCACGAGCAGGGGTACACCGTCGTCGAACAGTTTCTTACGAGCGATGTGATCGAGCCGATCCGCGAAGCCTTCAACACGGAAGTGCCAATCACGGAGATGCGTTTTCTCGGTTCAACAACAGGCAACACGTGGCGAGCTCATAATCTGTTGGCGAAAACGCGCGCGATTGATGAATTGCTGCTGGACTCGCGACTACGAGCGATCGTGGAAGGTGTCATTGGTAAATTCTGTCAGATCAACATCGCCACCCTGTTCAATACGCTGCCTGGTGAATTCAAACAGGACTTGCACCAGGATGATGGTTTGTGGCCCATCCCACGTCCGCACCCGTCATTCCTGTGTAACCTGCTCATTGCTTTTGACGATTTCACCATGGAAAACGGAGCAACACATGTGGTGCCGCATAGTCATCAATGGACTAAACCCGTTGACCAGACCATCAAATCAGTGCAGGTCGAAATAAAATCCGGGAGTGCGATCTTCTGGGAGGGAGGACTCTGGCACGGCGGTGGTGCCAATACCACCACCGACCAGGAACGCATGGGACTCTTCATCAGCCACCTGGTGAGTTATCTCAGGCCATCAGATCTACAACTGGTATCGGTGCCACGTGAGGTGGTACGTGCTCTACCGCGTAAGCTCCAGCGCCTATTGGGTTATTACCCCTTTGGGAATGGCGTAGATGGGCTTGACCCGTTGAACACGCTGCATGACGGGATCGTTGTACATCCCGAAGCACGTCCGGCACAACATTGGCGGGATCGCCGTTAAATCGAAGTTGGACATAAAAAACCCGGGCAGGTACCTTTACTGGTGGTGAGGATGGTCAAAGCTGTGACGGCCTGCGTAAACGAAGACCTAGCGGTATCCTGCTTCATGCTGGCGACATTGGACTAGACTTCGAAACCGTTCAAGATGATGTTCGCCGTATAGTCTGCTTGTGCAAAATCGGTTCCAGTACATGCGTCACCGCCCTCGCTCAGGAAGCCACACTTGGCGAAGACAGTTCCATTTTCAATGTCAAACAAGACTGACAGACCTTGCGCAATGGGATCATCGTTGGTGATCGTATAGGCTTGTTCGAACCTTGTCGTGGCAGCAGACGTACCTGAACTCTTGGCGAGTGCACCAAAACTGCCGGCACCGTTACCTCTTGAATTTGCAAATGCTCCGTCGGTGCCAACCTCTTGTGCGCCGGCGAGCCCGACTTCCACTTAAGCGTGGACTGTGCCTGTAGGGCTGACGCTGAGCTGCGTGTGAGCATCCCCGTCGGTCCCCATGGTTGAATGGTTGAACCAGCAGTTCAAATGAACCTACGCACAATTAGTGATACGACGTCCCTTCGATGTATTGAGACATGTAAATTTCATCGATGTTTTCTTAGTCGTGGCTCTTGGCTGGCTACTGTGCTGGTAATAGTATGGGTGCGCCGGGACCCAACGGTATATCGAGAAGAATCCATACGGTGAGCAATGAAGACCACGCAATCAGCAGGGCGATGGAATAGGGGATCATGGTGGCAATGATGGTTCCGATACCTGATTTTCTGTCGTATTGCTGCGCGAACGCCACGACCAGCGCAAAATAAGGCATCAGCGGCGTAATGATATTCGACACTGAATCACCGATTCGATAGGCCATCTGTGTGGACTCTGGGCTGATGCCCAACAGGTAAAGCATTGGCACAAACACCGGCGCCATGATGGCCCATTTGGCGGAAGCGCTACCGATGAAAAGGTTGATGAGCGCAGTCACTATGATAAACAGCAGCATCAGGGTCACCGGTCCTGGATCAATCACGCGCAGTCCATCCGCACCAACGATCGCAAGAATGACCCCCAAGTTCGTCCAGCCGAACCAGGCGACAAACTGCGCCGCAAAAAACATCAGTACCAGGTAGGTCGCCATGGTCGTCATGGTCCGCTCCATGCTGTCGACGACCGCTGCACTGTTCGAGAAGGTACCGGCAACTCGACCGAAGGCGATCCCCGCAAGACCTGCCCAGAGGGCAATTATGACGACGATGCCGGAAATGAACGGCGAACGCAGGATGCTGCCGGTGTCTGGATCCCTTAGAACGCCACCCTCCGGTACGACAGCCCAGAGCACAAGGACTATGGTGAACAGGGTCACGAGTCCCGCCGCCCGAAGTCCTGCCGATTCGGCAGCGTCGTCGGCGCGCACTGTTATGTCAGACGCTACGCCTGGTTCAGAAGGCTGTAAACGTGGTTCCGTGATCAATTCCGTGACTGCAGTCACTACCAGAGAGATCAGCAGAGTGGAGGCGACTATGAACCACCAGTTGCCAGCGGCATTGACTTCATAGTCCGGATCGACCAACGCGACAGCCTCAGTGGACAGGCCTGCAAGAATCGCATCCAAAGGACCTATGAGGAGATTGGCGGAGTAGCCTGCAGAGACGCCGGCAAATGCCGCGGCGATACCTGCAATCGGATGGCGACCGGCGGTACGAAAGACCAGTGCTGCTAATGGAATCAGGACGACATAACCGGAATCTGCCGCGAGCGACGACAGGACCCCTGCCAGCACGACGCAGAATGTGAGCGATCTTTGTGGTGCCGCGAGCACCAGGCGTCGCAACAGTACGTCGATCAGTCCGGATCGTTCTGCAATACCAATCCCCAACATGGTGACAAGGACCGTCCCAAGTGGCGCGAATCCAGTGAAGTTGTCAACAGTCTCGGCTAGGATACGACGAATACCGTCACCTGAAATCAGATTCACTGCGTTTATGGTGTCTCCCGACACCGGATGGATGGCGGACACACCCAGTAACGCCGTGATGGTGGACAACACCATTACGCCTAGCGCCATCCAAGCGAACAGCAGGGTTGGATGGGGTAAGGCATTCCCGGCCCGCTCGATCCCATTCAGTATGCGAGCGAGGCCACCCGGGCGACCTGGGGTGTCTGTGCGGTCTGGCATGCGACCTGTCCTGTGATGGAAGTGCACAGCATTGCCCATCGAATGGGGCGGGTCAACGAGGGTGGCGTGTGGTTGAGTTTTTCGAGCCGAGGCCAACTGCAACATTGTTTATGTATCACACGGGCAGTGATAGGTCGTTTCGTCGCGTATGCTCCTCAGGCTGACAAGCGGACATACTTAGAAGGGGCTTGGGATCCTGAAACGCGGTGCCATGCGCTTGTGTCTGCTATTCTCCGGCTGTTACGGAAGGATTCAGTCACTCATGCAAATCAAAGGCCCCGAAGCTCAATCTGTTCACAACGAGACAGAGGTCATCACTCGGATGTTGCCGCTTGTTGGCGCGACAATCCTTGAACTCGGTTGCGGTGCCGCTGAAAAGACGCGCTGGATCGCCGAAAACACAGAGATAGAACACATTGTTGCTGCAGAAGTTGACGAGCAACAGCATGCCAAAAATCTCATGCTGACCGATTTACCGAAGGTGCGTTTCAGAAAATACGGTGCTGAAGTGATCGAGGAGCCTGATAATATCTTCGACGTAGTTCTTATGTTCAAGTCACTCCATCACGTACCTATCGACCTGATGGACGCTGCATTTGCCGAGATTCATAGAGTTCTGAAACCGGGCGGCGTTGTTTATCTGTCAGAGCCCGTATTTGCTGGTGCATTCAACGAGATCATGCGCCTCTTTCATGATGAAGAGCATGTGCGGCAAGAAGCGTTCAACGCGATCGAGCGTGTTGTCGGGAGCGGGTTGTTTGAGCTCTGCGAGCAATACTTCTTCAAAAATGAGATCAGACTACAGTCCTGGGCGCAGTACGAGACCAATATACTGGGTGTAACGCATACCAATCACAATCTCTCGGACGACTTGCTGGCGACAGTGAAGTCTCGCTTCCTCGCATCGCAGAGTGAAGATGGGTTTGTATTCGAGATCCCCAATCGTGTCGATCTGTTGCAACGCCAGGTGGCGTGATTCTATTTACGCATGACTCTCACTCGCCGATTCTCCCCACGCTCAGAGATTGCCCCGAGATGTTCCTTGATTCCTCCGAGGCAAAGAACACAACGGCATGCCCAATGTCCTCTGGGGTCTTCTCTCTGACTCGAAGGTCTAGCAGCGCCAGTTCCTCGTCGGTTATCTGGAAGTTGGATTGCACGCGTTGTTCGTAATACTCGAGAGGTGTCAATCCCTTAAGTGCGTCAGGATCGTCCTTCATAGCCGCTTTTGCGAAGCTCTCGGCTTGTCCCGTCGCAAACTTCCTTCCCATTTCTGTATGTGCTGTACCACCTGGGCAG
>MDTB01199283.1_pt1 | contig 56600 bp, 56 predicted proteins | sample 811161 | NCBI WGS metagenome assembly MDTB01 (sample SAMN05326650, study PRJNA326480) | marine metagenome | isolation source: seawater | place: Mediterranean Sea | collected 2009 | reverse complement strand
GGTCAGGCAATTGCAGAGATCAAGAAGATGATTGCCACCGAAGATTTGAATGAGTGATACAAATCACGATCTTTCAAGGATCAAATGGAGATGCAGAAGAGGTACAAAAGAGTTGGATTACCTTCTCTTGTCGTATTTTGAGAATTACTATCTAAAAGCCAGCAAAGAAGATCAGGCATCTTTCAAGAAAATACTTTCTGAACAAGACCCAACAATCATCGAATACTTTGCAAACCCTAAAGGAATAAGCGACACTTCAGTCTACCAGGTGATTAGGATCATATTGGGTTCAACAGATTCATTCCAAATTAAATGAAAAAGATAAGAAATTTTTCGATCATTGCACACATCGATCATGGTAAATCAACACTTGCCGATCGTTTGATTCAATTGTGTGGTGGCTTGGAAGCAAGAGAAATGAAGGAACAGGTTCTTGACAGCATGGAACTTGAACAAGAGAGAGGTATTACCATCAAGGCTCAATCCGTTTCATTGGAATATAAATCAGAAGATGGCGATGATTATATTTTTAATCTGATTGATACACCAGGACATGTCGATTTCTCTTATGAAGTTTCTAGATCCCTTGCCGCATGTGAAGGAGCGCTATTGGTTGTTGATGCTTCGCAAGGTGTGGAAGCTCAAAGTGTTGCAAACTCATACAGTGCTATAGAAGAAGGATTGGAAATCATCCCGGTTGTCAATAAGATTGATCTTCCTGCAGCTGATCCAGATAAAGTCCTCAATGATGTTGAAGAAATCATCGGCGTGGAGGTTGATGATCCTGCATTGATCAGTGCCAAAACCGGTGAAGGTATAGAGTTTCTTATGGAAAAGATTGTGAAATCTATTCCCTCACCAGAAATCAATGATGATAAACCACTTAAAGCATTGATTATTGATTCATGGTTTGATCAATATGTTGGCGTCGTCTCACTTATAAGGATATTTGAGGGTAAGATATCAGTCGGAGATAAAATTAAGGTCATGTCAACGGGCCAAGATTTCATCGTCAATGACATCGGGGTTTATACACCAAAGAAAAAAGAAAAAAAGACATTAACGTCTGGAGAAGTCGGTTATTTAATTGCAGGCGTAAAAGATATTTATGGGGCACCGGTTGGAGACACTGTTACTCATTTTAAGAATTCTACATCGGAATTGTTATCGGGATTTAAATCTATACAGCCCAGGGTTTTTGCAGGCCTCTATCCAGCTGTTTCTGAAGATCTAGAAGCATTCAGAGAAGCATTGGATAAATTAAAATTGAACGATGCATCCTTGCATTTCGAACCTGAATCATCCTCTGCGTTGGGAATAGGATTTAGGTGTGGTTTTCTTGGTATGTTGCATATGGAAATTATCCAAGAACGATTAGAGAGGGAGTATGATCTCGATTTAGTGACAACATCTCCAACGGTTGTTTATGAAGTGGTCAAGACGGATGGGGAAGTTTTGCAAATTGATAATCCAGACGATCTTCCAAAAATGAATAGCGTAAAAGAGATTCGAGAACCCATAGTCGCGGCGACTTTGCTATTGCCTCCAGAATTTGTGGGCAATGTGATTCAATTGTGTCAATCCAGACGAGGCATACAAAAAAGAATTCAATATTTGGGCAGACAAGTGGTTATGGATTATGAATTGCCTTTGGCGGAAGTAGTATTGGATTTCTTTGATCATTTGAAATCCATATCTAAAGGTTATGCTTCTTTTGACTATGCTTTTCTGAGATTCCAGCCAGACAAGCTGGTAAAGGTCGATATTCTGGTGAATCACGAAAAAGTAGATGCTTTCTCTGTAATCATCCACAAATCAAATGCCGTATCCCGCGGGAGAGGAATCATCGATCGATTGACAAAAATTATACCGAGACAGCAATTTGAAGTGGCACTTCAAGCTGCAATTGGCGGCAAAATCATTGCAAGAGGGAATGTTAAGGCTTTCAGAAAGAATGTCACTGCAAAATTATATGGTGGAGATGTCACCAGGAAAATGAAATTACTCAAAAAACAAAAAGCTGGAAAAAAGAGGATGAAACAATTTGGTGCAGTAGAAATTCCACAAGAGGCCTTTCTATCTATCATGAAAAAAGACTGATGATTTTATAGAAAAATTACAGATTCATTAGAATTCCAATCTATAATGCTCAAATGATATTTGATTTTCAGACAATCCTGTTTTTTATAACCCTATTTCTTGGGCTTTCTTGGCTCATTGGTAAACAAATTTTGAAGAAAGACTCAGAGTTTTATGAGGTTTGTGGAGCGATGTTCCCGATTTTACTTCTTATATTTTTATTCAGATCATTCGCTTATGAGCCATTTAGGATTCCTTCAGCATCTATGATGCCCACTCTTGAAAGAGGGGATTTTATATTGGTCAATAAATATGCATTTAATATCAGGATGCCATTGACAGGAAAAACAATATTCACCAATAAAGAACCAAAAAGAGGGGATGTCGTAGTCTTTGATTTTCCTTGTGATCGAGACATCAAATACATCAAGAGATTGATTGGATTACCTGGCGATGAAATCGCATACAGGAATAAGCAACTGACCATCAATGGCGAATCCATTATTTCGAGTTATGATTCTGTTTTTAAGGATCCAAAACAGTACGGCTCACATGTATACGATGAGGTGATTAATGGCATTGACCATCAGTTGCTTCTCACTCCATCTCGAAGAGGGAGAGAGGGCGTATACACTGTTCCAGAGGGTGCATATTTCGTGATGGGTGATAATAGAGATAACAGCACGGACAGTCGTTTTGATTGTCCGGGTTTTGTTCCAACAGATCATATTGTTGGTTCAGCAACAAGAATTTGGTTCAATTGGGACTTTTCAACGATGCCAAAGTGGAAAAGGATTGGCGATAAAATCAAATAAATCAGACCGATTTTGACTTCTAGAAACAAACATAAACGGCTTGAAGATAAAATCGAGTATATATTTGATGATTCTCAAATATTGTCTCGCGCATTAACTCATCGCAGTCATTCCTCAGAGAATTATGAAAGACTCGAGTTCCTTGGTGATGCAGTCCTTGACATGGTGCTTAGCGAAAAGCTCTACAACCATTTCTCAGAAATAGAAGAGGGCAGACTGAGCAGAATTCGTGCTCATCTTGTAAATCAAAAAGCACTTGCCGACATCGCAAGAAGCATCGAGTTAGATGCTCACCTTATTTTAGGCAAAGGAGAGAAAACCACCGGGATGAATAGAGACTCAATACTCTCTGATTCGCTAGAGGCTCTTCTAGGAGGGGTCTATATTGATGGAGGATTCGAATCGGTTAAGACTGTTATTGAGAAACTCTTTGATAATGTGATTGGGCAAATTAATTCTGACGATCTTTTTAAAGACTCTAAAAGTGCACTTCAAGAAGCATTGCAAAAAAATAACATAGAAATTCCTCGTTATAATCTTATAAAAACTGAGGGAGAACAACACGATCAAAGTTTTGAGGTTGAATGCATTGTTTCTTCATTGAAGTTAGTGACCAATGGTACCGGTAAGAATCTAAAAATAGCGGAACAACAGGCTGCCAAAAAAGCCCTAGAAATATTCCTGAAGAATGATGCCTGAGAAAAAGAGTGGCTATGTTGCAATCATTGGTAGGCCCAATGTGGGCAAGTCAACGTTGATCAATGCATTGATCGGAGAAAAGGTAACAATAGTAACTTCTAAACCACAAACAACGGTTCAGAATATAATCGGAATACTGAATGATGATGATTCACAGATCATTCTGGTTGATACACCTGGTCTTGTTTCCAATAAACAGATCGCAAGTCAGAAGAAGACTTATAACAGATCGGTTGTGGATGCTTTGGCATCATCAGATGTCATTGTCATGCTGAGCGAGGCCAATAAGTGGACCAAAACAGATGAGCAACTGTTGGATCAAATAAGAAAACAATCTCTGCCTTCAATTCATGTTGTAAATAAAGTTGATCGCTTTAAAGATAAAACGAAAATATTGGAATTTTTAAAAAATCACTCGTATCTAGAGGTTTTTTCAGATGTGATTCCTGTTTCGGCGAAATATCAGAAAAATCTTGATTCACTGCTCAGTGTGATCAAGGATTATTTACCCCACAATGAGCTTGATTACGACGATAAATTATCAACAGATCAGGATCTTCATTTCAGAATATCAGAGGCACTAAGAGAAAGATTGATGGAAAATCTGAAGGATGAACTGCCTTATAAGTTTAACTGCGCCATAGAGACAATGGAGGACAAAGGAAAGGTTTTCTTGATTGAAATAGCAATCCTAGTTAACAAGCAGGCACATAAGAAGATAATCATTGGAAAGGAAGGTCAATTACTAAAGAAAATTGGCTCTGAAGCAAGGGCAGAGATTGAAAAGATACTGAATCGTCAAGTTTATTTATCCACGTATATAAGAGTCGTTAAACCTGGACGACGTAAGTAATCATGACAGATCGAGTAATCATTGAGAATGAGCCAGTTTTTATCATCCATCAAAGGCCTTATTCTGAAACCAGTCAAATTCTTAATTTATTCTCGAAGAATCATGGAAGAGTTGATGTTATCGCTAAAGGATCTAAGAGGCCAAAGTCAAAATTCAGATCATTTATGCAACCCTTTATGCTATTGAATGCATCTTGGTCAGGTCGCTCTCAGCTTAAAACACTCAGAAATGTAGAAGCCTTTAAAGATCACAAATCGCTCATTGATTCTGATCATTTTTTATCCGCATTGTACATGAATGAACTTATACTAAACTTTCTTTCAAATGCAGACCCTTATCCAGATCTTTTCGAGATCTATTATGAGGTATTAACCCAACTTAATTCCTCTGATCAGCATGAGTCTATGCTTAGAATATTTGAGATCAGATTGCTTGAGGAGATTGGATATGCAATTAATTTTCAAACCGAGGCCCTGAGTTCTAAAAAAATAGAAAGCAATCAGTTTTATCGATACGAACCCGAACAGGGTTTTCATTTGTTATCAGAAGATTCACAAATCAATAAGTATTCAGGAAAACAAATTAACCATATCCAAGAAATGGATTTTTCAGATACGGAAACATTATTGGCCGCAAAAAAATTAACCAGAGAAACAATTCATTTTCATCTTGGTGGAAGAGAACTAATGACAAGGAAAATGTATCGATCCATCAAGAGGAGTTCTTGATCTCTATATTTTTCTAACAACAACGCTTCCAAAGTCTTTGATTGCATATTCCTCGCATTCAATCTGATTGAGAACATTTATCACAATATCGATCATCTTTTGGCTTTTGCCACAAACGATTTCAATTGGAAGAGAATCCTGATTTAGCAAAACAAAGTTTTCAACTTTGATTGGCACCTCATGATGTTTAAAACCGTGCAAGTCTAGTTTCTTAAGATTCAAACTATTTATCCACCATTTGTTATATGATTAAAATTACATTATAGCGATTTAATTCATGACAAAAAAAACAACATTTAAATCACCCGTTACGAAAAAGGATTACGTTGGAAACTTAGAACCACGATATGCCGGTATTCCGACATTTATGAGAACTCCAATGGCAGAATCATTGGAGGGAGTTGATATTGGTCTGATTGGGGTTCCTTACGATGGCGGTGTAACAAATCGAGCCGGCGCTAGACATGGTCCCAGAGAGATAAGAAATCAGTCAAGCCTCATGAGGACGATTCATCATATCAACAGAGAAAGCCCATTTGATATTGCGAACGTTGCTGATTTGGGCGATGTTTCTTTTTCAGAGCCATTTAATCATCAGGCAGTGAATGATGATATTTCAGAATTTTTTAAGCTTGTCAAAGAGTCAGGTGTGATTCCATTAAGTGCTGGAGGCGATCATTCGGTTACATACCCAATCTTTAAAGGGATTGTGAATGACGGACCGATAGGCATGATTCATATTGATGCTCACACAGACACATGGGGAGAAATATGGGGATCTAAATTTCATCACGGTTCACCTTTTAGGTTGGCTGTAGAGGATGGTCTTCTTGACCCTAAGCGTACCATTCAGATTGGCATCAGGGGAGCTCAGAATTTTATGGATGGAATTGATTTTTCTCTAGATTCAGGAATGCGAGTTGTATTTATGGAAGAGTTTTTTGAAATAGGCGTCAAAGAGGTCATTAAGGAAGCATTAAAAGTAGTAGGCGATGGACCCACATATATTTCCTTCGATGTTGACGGTTTGGATCCTGTATTTGCTCCAGGAACCGGAACGCCTGAAGTTGGTGGAATCACCACCGTTGAGGCACAAACGCTCCTCAGAGGTCTAAAGGGTCTTAATCTAATCGGGGCAGATGTTGTAGAGGTTGCCCCACCATTTGATCAAACTGGAAACACGGCTCTAGTAGGAGCAACCATGATGTATGAGATTCTATGCCTTCTTGCTGATCGATTCAGGTAATTTTTATGACTGATATTAAGCTTATATCCAATCCGTTTCGGGATGATAAGTACACTGCTCGATTGAGCTCTGATGATTGCATCAAGTTTCACAAATCATTGCCTGACTATTCATCTAGCCCGTTGGTTGATTTGTATGAATTATCGGAAAACCTGAATCTTAAAAGCCTTCAAATCAAGGATGAAAGCAAGCGTTTCAATTTAAACGCTTTTAAGTCACTCGGTGCTTCTTATGCAATGGCAAAAATTATTGTTTCACAGGTTGGTAATGATCAACTGGATCTGGACTTTAATTCAATTATGCAGCATAAAAATGCAACCAAGGAGATGACATTTGCCACTGCCACTGACGGAAACCACGGAAGAGCCGTTGCATGGTCAGCAGAAATCTTTGGCTGTAAGGCAATAGTTTATTTACCTGAGGGAACCTCTAGACATCGAATCAGTGCAATCAAGTCTCATGGTGCAAATGCAGTAGTAACTGAACTCAATTACGATGAAACAGTTGAATATGCAGCAAGAATGGCAGATGAGAATAACTGGATCCTGATACAAGACACTTCATGGAAGGATTACGAGGATATTCCAAGAGATATTATGATTGGTTATCAAACCATGATTCACGAGCTAAGTAGTGACCATTTCATATGGCCAACTCACGTTTTTATGCAAGCTGGTGTTGGATCCTTCGCTGCCTCAATCTTTGATGCATTTTGTAATATAGATCGTCCTAGGCCTAAATTTATTCTAGTTGAGCCCCATGGTGCTGCTTGCTACTTCGAATCAATCCAAGTTGGTGATGGAAAACCACACACAGTTAAAAAACTAGATACACTGATGGCTGGATTATGCTGCGGCACTCCAAGCATTATTGCCTGGGATATCATCAAGCAGACTGCTGATTATTTTGTAATATGTGATGATGGAATTGCACTCGATGCAATGAAGCAAATGGCAGAAAAAAAATCTGATGATCAATCGATTGTTTCAGGAGAGAGTGGAGCTGTCACAACAGGCATTATTGAAAAAATATGCTCAAATCCAAAATATTCAAATTATCTCGATGTTTTGGGATTGGATGATTCATCGAGTATATTTTGCATATCAACTGAGGGAGACACCAACCCGGATCTTTACAATCAGGCTTTAGGTCGTCAATAAAGCTCCATAATCATACATCTAGCTGAGCCACCGCCGTAGTTTTCTATAGTGCTTAAATCTGAATGAATAATTCGATTATATGATTGATCAAGAATCGCTCTTTGTGAGTCATCATATCCTGAAACTGCTTTTGATGACATGATAAGACACAAACGGCCTTGATCATCTTTGACTTCAATACAGTTGCCACAAAAGTCCAGGAGCTGCGATTGATTGATTTTCATTAATTCGTGAGTTCTTTCTAAACTTTCAACGACTTCACTCTTTCCATTTTTAATGGAGTCTTCGCAAACAACAGCAAGCTCTGTTCCGATATACATCATTACATCACTATGATAGATGGATCCACCAGTGTGACTGTTTGTTTCAAATGGAATGAGTGTGAAGTTATTTTTTTGAGACCATATTTCAGCAAGTTCTAGATTTGATCTTGCTGAGACACCCATGTATGCAATTTTATTGATTCGATCCATCACAAGGCTGCTGGTCCCTTCTAGGAATAAGCTTTGATTTTCATAAGGACTGTAGTCTTCGCTAAGCGTATACATTTCTTTTAAAAAATCGATGTGATGTTGTGATTTTTCCAATCTTCTATTTTTCCCCAGCATACTGAAGATATCCATGGTCTTGTCAGAATAGGTGACCGCCCAATTTGGAAAGATGTTATCAGGGCATCCAATATTTCCATTCAGGGTTGTCACTTTAATATTGTTATCAATCAGAGTTTTCTCAAACTGATTAAACTCATTAGTTGCCAAAGAGAGGGTTTCTTCGCGAGACAACGATTTGTCATTATTCTGGTAATGATTGGTTTCGATTGTTTGATCATTGCAGTAAAACTCTGCAGGTCTGATCAATAAGACATGATTCGTTGATTGAGAATTCATTGTTCTATTTTTCTTTTCTCTCAATTCTTTTGAGAGTATCTCCAATGATTTCAACTGCCCAGTCAATCTCTTCTCTTCTAATGATTAAAGGAGGCGCAAATCGAATCGTGGTTTCACGGGTTTCTTTGCATAGTATTCCTTTAGAGAGAAGTAATTTAGATAGCGCTTTTCCTTCGATGTATTTTGGATCAATCTCAACGCCTAGCCACAATCCTTTTCCTCTGATTTCTTTGATAATGCCAGAATTCAGTTCGAGTAAAGAATTCTTAAAGTATTCCCCCATGATTCGACTGTTTTCAATCAGACCCTCTTCCTCTAGGAGCTCCAAGGATCTTTTAGCAATTGCTGAGCCCAGAGGATTTCCACCAAATGTAGAGCCATGCGATCCAGGATTCATCCATTGAAGCACTTCTTCTGAAGACAGAAATACAGAAACTGGCATGAAACCACCGCCTAGAGCTTTTCCTAAAATCAGTCCATCTGGCCTGATATTTGAATGCTCATAAGCGAATAACTTACCCGTTCTTCCTAGGCCGGATTGAACCTCGTCGAGGATCATTAAGACATTGTTTTTATCACAAATCTCTCTTACATCTGGTAACCAATTATCGGGAGGCTCTATAATTCCTCCCTCGCCTTGGACTGGCTCAAATAAAACTGCCGCAGTATTTTTATTTATTGCTTCTTCTACGGCTTGACTGGAACCAAATTCTACAGAGACAAAACCGGGCGTATGTGGTCCAAAGTCATCTTTTGAGTTTGGTTCACTAGAAAAACTGATAATTGTCGTTGTCCTTCCATGAAAGTTTCCATTCGCGACAATTATCTCAGCTTTATTGGGCTCAATTTTTTTTGATCGATAAGCCCATCTTCTTGCCGCTTTAATCGCTGTTTCTACGGCTTCTGCACCTGAATTCATTGGCAGAGCCATTTCGAAGCCACTCATTTTGGTTATGGTTTCAAGGTAAGGCCCTAAAGTATTTGTATAAAAAGCTCTTGATGTCAATGCCAATGTTTTGGATTGATTATGAAAAACCTTTACCAATTCCGGGTGAGCATGCCCATGACTGACTGCAGAATAAGCAGACATCATGTCTAAATATTTATTTTGATCTACATCCCATACCCATACGCCTTTGGCTTCTGAAAGCACCACGGGAAGTGGTTTGTAATTATCCGGCCCGTGCATGGATTCCTGGTCCATAAATTTTTTTTGATTTTCACTCATCTTTATTGTGACTCCGGTATTTCCCAATCGCTTTTTATTGGTCCAACGTCATGAATAATTTCTCTATGACCACTCCATGTATTGATTATTGCCTCAGGTGTACCAATTCCAGCTGACCTGGGGTCTCCAGAAGGACCAAACCAATGATTCTGAGGTGCGCCAGTAGTCCTAGCTCTCATACCAGCATATGTGGTTCCATTCACTGTATTACCTAGAATTCTTTGTTGGAATTGAAGATCATTCGATACAACAGCAGCAGTGAGATTCATCCGAATTTTTTCAAGGGCACTCATTACGATTGATAGATCTTGATCTTCGTATTTTATTATCACCTGAAATGGACCAAACAGTTCTGTTGTAATTAGCTCAAAGTGCTCAGAGAGCAATGCCTCTATTGGAACTTGAATAGCCGTTGGTTTAATTGAACCATAAACCTCTGGGATTTCGTGATTTTCCAGTTTTTCATTCCCAAACAAAACTTTTGATCCTTCAATCTCCAGTAAAGCGTCAATATGAGATTTTATCCGGTCATTATTCCAGGTTAAAACCGGTCCCACGGTTAGATTTTCAAGATTTCTTCGATTCGCTAGTTCAGTGATTTTTGGGATGAGTTGATCGTACCAATTGCTATGCACAAACAAGATGCTTTGAGCAGAGCATTTTTGTCCTGAGGCATTATAAGCATCTTCATCGCATTGCCACGCAACATAATCGAGCCATTCAGGCTTGAAATCAGGCCCGATGATTTTCCAGTCAAAGCCCGCATCCTCAATTTTGATTTTTCCATTCACTTCTTTCGCGAGATGCTCGGCCACAGCCGAGGATCCAGTGAATTGAATCTGCCTGATGTGTTCTTTCCCTTTTTTTATGAGTTGATCCATATTGGCTCCATCGCAGTGAATCAAATCTGTATCAGAGGCAGGCAAACCGCAATGTATCGCCATTCTTAGGAATTGTTCGAAAACAATGCTTACTTTTGAGTCTGACTTTACAAGCGGCCTATTGCCCATAAACAAAGCACCCATAAATTGGAGAACCGGTATTTCCAATGGGAAGTTGAAGGGTGCAATTAATACAACAGATCCAAATGGCCATCGATAACCATTCGACTCTTGTCCGTTGTGGTCTCCAGGATTGCTGAATCCTCTGGCAAGAAACCTAACACCATCACCTGCAAAGTTTTCTAAAAAGACTCTAGTGACTCGGACCTCTCCGATGCATTGATTGATGCTTTTTGGCATGACTCTCTGAATCATTCTTGCAAAAAATAACTCTATTTCTGGATTCCTCATCAGTTCTGCAGATTTTGCACAAACATCGCCGAGCATGACGTATCGTTCTACATTTTTTATTGGATTGTGAAGCCCGCTTTTAGGGCAATTACTTAAATTTTTTATGAATTCAGCTGTGTCGGATGTATTGGGGACCAATAAAAAATCCTCTCCGGTTAATGGGTCAGGGATTTTTGCATACTCACTTTCGTCATTTCTCCATTCGCCACTGACCAAATTTTGGCAACGTGCAGGTGAATTATTGTTCATTCCTTTGACTGGGTCGACAGTTGCGAATGCTGGAGGTTTATTCATTATTTATAATATCTAAAGAGCTACTGGCAAATTTTGCGATTAATTTTTTTAGTCATCCATTTAAGAATGGAGTTATTATACTACCAAAAGGAATGGTAAGACATTATGAATGCTAAATCATCAATACTGCTTGGAGTCAATGTTGATCACGTTGCCACATTGCGGCAAGCGAGAAACATTGATTATCCAGATCCCATAGAGGCAGCCTTGATCGCTGAGAAAAATGGAGCGGATAGTATCACGGTTCACTTAAGAGAAGACCGAAGACATATACAAGATCACGATGTTGAGCGACTGATTGCTTTGAACAATTCACGAGTCAATCTTGAGATGGCTGCAACTTCAGAGATGATTGACATTGCTTGCTCCTTAAAACCTTTTGATTGCTGCTTGGTTCCAGAAAAAAGAGAGGAGCTTACAACCGAAGGAGGGCTTGACGTAATGGGCGAGGTAGATGACCTCTCTATTTCAATTCATCGGCTTAAAAAATCTGGGATCAAAGTCTCTTTATTTATTGATCCTGATCCTAAGCAAATCGAAACAAGCAAAATGATTGGAGCAGATGCTGTAGAAATTCACACCGGACTCTATGCAGATAGTTTGAATGCAAAAGATCAAGATTATGAGCTTGAACGAGTAAAAGAATGTGCCAAGCATGCTAAAAAAATAGGTTTGCAAGTCAATGCAGGTCATGGTCTCAATTATCAAAATACCGCCCTGATTTCTGCAATACCTGAGGTTGAAGAACTGAATATTGGTCATGCCATCATCGCCAGATCAGTCATTGTAGGCATGGCTGAGGCAGTCAAAGAGATGAAAACAATAATGGAGTCATCTAGAAAATGAGCATTTATGGAATCGGTGTTGATCTTGTGAATGCAAAACGAATTCAACATTTGTATCAAAAATATGGTGATCGTTTTCCTAAGCGAATACTTGACGAAGATGAGATGAAGCTTTTTGAAAATTCAAAAAATAAAGAACGCTATTTATGCAATGCATTTGCTGGAAAAGAAGCAGCTGTCAAAGCACTTGGCACTGGATTTTCGCAAGGTGTTCACTGGAAAGATTTTGGTTTAAGCCGAAAATCGAGTGGCCAACCTTACTTGCATTACACAAAAAAAATCAAAGAAAAGTTCAATTCTCTGGGAATTTCATCCTCCCATATCAGCATCAGTGATGAAGATCCTTGGTCGATTGCAATGGTGGTTTTAGAGACCAAAGTATGAGCGAGATCGTCATCGACATTGAAACTATTCCTGATCTGGAATACGGAAGAGAGCATATGAATCTCGATGGCCTTTCAGATGAGGACATTATTCGTGCAATGACATTTAGATTTTTGCAGCAAACGGGCTCAGAATTCCCCCCACTCAATATGCACAAAATAATAACCATCTCACTTCTCATGGTATCGAGTGAAATAACAGCCATCAAAACATTCTCCATCAAAGAACAAACGGAAGAGCAAATACTCAAATCATTGCATGAGGAATTGAATAAAGATGCCTCAAAATTAATTTCATGGAATGGTTTAATCTTTGATATTCCGGTCATTCTATTTCGTTCAATGCTCTACGAATTAACCTCTTCAGAGCTTTTGCTTTGCTCCTCGAAGCATCTCGACTTAAAGAATGAGATCAGCTTCGGACAGACCGATAAAATTCAGGGCTTGGGAACCGTCTCAAAACAGGTCGGATCATCCGGTAAACCGATCGATTCAGGAAAAATGGTTTGGGACATGTTTGAGGATAAAGCTTTTAATGAAATCACAGAATATTGTGAATCAGATGTGATCAATACGTATCTCATTTATTTATCGCACCAACTTCTAAATCGAGAGATCGACATCAGTCAGAAGCAAGAGCATTTTGATAAACTGAATGCTTGTCTTCAAGAACACAATCCTAATCACCTGGCTTTAATTGAGAAATCATAATCATTAAAATGAAACGGATTGCAATTTCAATTTCAAATCAATCCCTAGAATTGTTGGACCAAAACTCCACTAAAATCTATAAAGTTTCTACCTCAAAAATTGGACCTGGAGAAGAAAAAGACAGCTTAAGAACACCCAGAGGTAAGCACATCATCAGAGCTAAGATTGGAGACGGTGAGCCCTCTGGAATGATTTTTAAAGCGAGGAGGCCGACAGGCGAAATCTATCGTGACGAGATTGATTCTGAATCAGAGGATTGGATTTTAACGAGAATTTTATGGCTCAGCGGAAAAGAGCTTGGCAAAAATAGACTAGGGAATGTAGACACCATGCAACGATATATATACATCCATGGCGTACCAGATCATTATGAGTTGGGTTCTCCCAGATCAATTGGATGCATCAATATGTACAATTCAGATATCCTTGACCTATTTGATCAGGTTGAGGTCGGGACAGAAGTTTATATCAGTTAGACTAGACAATGCTTGGCCCCATAATCACATCAATTCCAAATACAGAATTATCATTGAATGATCGTGAACTTTTAAAAGATCCATTCATTGGTGGCGTTATTCTTTTTGCAGAAAATTTTATCGATAAGCAACAACTCATAAATCTAGTCCAGTCGATAAAAGAGATAAAAAGTCCTGAATTACTGGTTTTTGTCGATCAGGAGGGCGGAAGGATACAAAGATTTAAAAATGATTTTTTTCGTCTTCCATCTCACCGTGATCTTGGAAAGGTTTATGATCAAAATAAAGACAATGGAATTAGGTCAGCTGAATTGACAGGCTTCATTATGGCAGCCGAATTACTGGCAGAGGACGTTGATTTAAGTTTTTCTCCCGTCGTGGACATTGATTATGGAATTTCAAGAGTGATTTCGGATCGTTCGTTTCATTCGGATCCATATGCAGTTTCTGAAATGGCGAAATCTTTCATGAAAGGCATGAAAGACAGTGGAATGAAAGCCGTGGCAAAACATTTCCCCGGTCACGGTTCTGTTGTTCTCGATTCGCATACAGATCAGCCAGTTGATCCAAGATCATTTGATGAAATTGAAAAAGACATCAAGCCCTATATCGAGCTCATTGCAAACGATTTAAACGGCATCATGACTGCGCATATCATTTACACATCGATTGACAATAAGATTTCAACCTTTTCTTCCAAATGGTTGAAAGAGATTCTAAGAGAAAAACTTTCATACGAAGGGATTATTTTTTCGGACGACTTAACCATGCAATCAGCAGTCGAAATTGGCTCAATGCAAGACCGAATAAATCAGTCCTTGCATGCGGGTTGCGATTTAATTCTTTGGTGCCATCCCGATGAATCAATCAAAAGCATTCTAAATAAATTTTCAGAGTCGCTAATCGATAAAACAGCTACTTACGAAAAAATAAGACCATCGATTGAGTCGATTGATCAAAAAGAGTTGGATGATCGAATTGAGGAGCTTACTGCACTCCTAAATAAGAAATGATTTCAGATAATTTTCGCTTTCTAATGCTTTCATCCGAGAAATCGCCTTTTAATCCAAGAGACTGATCCGGATAAAGCCTAAACCCCTCATCTTTATTAATGAGTTTAAGCATGTGATCGACGTCAATCACGGAGTTCTCGTTGAAGTAAATTCGACCATACTCTTTACTGAATCTGATCTTATCAATGCCTAATCTTGTCGCTTTGTTTCTCAGGTCCGTTAGTTCCAGTAAATTTTTTGTTGAATCAGGCAGATAACCAAATCGATCCATAAGCTCATTTGAGAGCTCATCGAGTTGTTGCTTGGTTTCAGCATTTGAAATTCTTCTGTAAAAGATTAGGCGCAGATTTACATCACCGATTAGCTCTTCGGGAATCAAAACCGGAATATTGATATTGATGTCAGTCTTTTGTTCTTCATGATTGATGGTTTCTTCCGATCTGAGTGCCTTGACTGCATCGGTCAACATGTCCTTGAAGAGTGAAAATCCTATTTTCTGTATTTGCCCACTCTGTGCTTCACCCAACAGTTCGCCAGCTCCCCTTATTTCTAGATCATGCGTGGCTAACATAAAACCAATGCCCAGTTCCTCAATCGCTTCAATTGCCTGTAATCTTTTCTGTGCATCGTCACTGATTTCATTTCTTGGTGGCGAAATTAAATACGCATAAGCTTGTTTTGATGAGCGACCAACCCGTCCTCTCATTTGATGTAGTTGCGATAGACCAAACAGATTGGCGTTATTGATGATGATGGTGTTTGCATTGGGAATATCAATTCCACTTTCGATGATTGATGTTGATATTAGAAGATCAAAATCATGATTATAAAAACTCATCATGATCTTCTCTAAATTTCCTTCCTTCATCTGGCCGTGGGCAATTTCTAATCGAATGTCTGGGAAGATATCAAGGATGACTTCAGCAATGTTCTTGATGTTTTCAATTTTATTGTGAACAAGAAAGATCTGACCGCCTCTATCCAGTTCTCTGGCGATGGCTTCCTTGATCATGCTGTTGTGCCACTCTGTCACAAATGTTTTCACTGGAACTCGACTTTCCGGCGCTGACATGATCATTGAAATGTCTCTCAGGTCCCCAATGGCCATATTGAGTGTTCTTGGAATCGGTGTTGCTGTCATTGCTAGGAAATCAACATTATGCTTCAGTTTTTGAAGGAGCTCTTTCTGTCTGACACCAAAGCGGTGCTCTTCATCAACAATGATTAAGCCTAAATTATTGAATTTAACTTTGTCAGACAATACCGCATGCGTTCCAATTAAAATGTCGCAATCACCAGACTGAATGGAATCATATATATCCTTTTTCTTTTTTGTTGATTGCGTTCTTGACAGCAATTCAATTTTGATTGGCCATTTTGAGAATCGTTCACTGAATGATTGAAAGTGTTGATTTGCCAGGATTGTTGTCGGCACCATGATTACAACTTGATGGCCATTCATTGCAGAAATAAAAGCAGCTCTCATGGCAACTTCAGTCTTTCCAAATCCCACATCGCCACAAATCAAACGATCCATTTTTTTATTCGAAGAGAGATCGTTCATCACTTCTTCAATTGTTTTGGCTTGATCATGAGTCAACACATACTCAAAGTCTGAGACGAAACTCTGATAGTCTTCCGTATCAGAACTTTGAATTTTCCCTGTTTCTATACTTCGGAAAGCATAAAGTTCGAGGAGCTCAGCAGCAACATCGTGCGCCTTCTGCTTTGCTTTTTTGCTGATTTTGCTCCACTGATCTGTACCGAGCTTGGAAAGGACTTTCTCATCGCTCGCATCCCCAATATATCTAGAGATTTTATCCAGTTGAGTAACAGGCAACTGAAGCAGGTCATCATTTGCATAGATGATTCTTATGAACTCAAAATCAATGCCATCAACCTCCATTTTATTTAGTCCGTCATAGATACCGATGCCATAATCTCGATGAACGATCAAAGATCCGCTTCTTAGATCTTTTAAATTTTGAATAATTGCCTCTGGGTCTCTGAGCTGTCTTCTTTCTTTGGTATTGCGTTTGAAACCATAGATGTCTTTCTCGGTGAGTACCGCAAGACAATGATTTTTTAAGATGAATCCTTGATCAATGTCTTCTTTGCAGATACATAGTTCACTCTGATTATTTATAAACTCACTCCAATCATTGACCACTGAATAATTCATGTCTTCATTTTTTAATTGCTCAATGAGTGCATTTCTTTTTAGAAGGTTTGGAATTGAGAGCAACAGTTTTGAAAGATTATTCTTGGCTTTGAACTCATAAGTATTTGTCAGTTCCGATTGTTCGATATTTTGAAGAAGAAATGAAATAGGCAAAGAATCATAATTTTTTTCAGAAAGATCCTTTTCTAGAACTTTTTTCTCATGAATGGTTGAATAATTACCATTCACAATTCGTTCGATTTGAGTTGAGGACTTAAAGAATAAATCATCAGGGCTGATCATCGGTTGCTGATCCATTTGGAAATCAGAGTGCCTGGATATAATTAACTCTTCGTAAGCATCTAGTGATTCAGCAATGTCGCCAATGCAGATGAATTTTGTTTCATCATCAAAGTAATCAAGCAATGAAACTGTTTTTTTATGAAAGTATGGCAAATAGTTATAAACTCCATTGGCTTCGTAATCATCATCAATGCTTTGATATAGTGGCCATTCCATGTGATTGCCTTCATTGCTGTTTCTGAAGCTCATCTTAAAGAACTCAATTTCTTTTCGAGTTTTCGAAAAAAGATCAACAGGAATGATCCTACAGCTCTCGATTGGCTCAATTGTGAGCTGTGTTTCAATATCAAATTGTCTCATTGAGTCAATTGTGTCGCCCATTAAATCAATCCTGACTGCAAATCGATTGATGGTGGAGTAAAAGTCTATGATTGATCCTCTGATCGAATACTCACCGGGAAATGTGACTACATTCACTCTTTCGTATCCGTTTATTGAAAAAATATCCTGAATGTCATCGATCTTGATTTGATCCGATGTTTTGAGCTCTTTTGCATTTCCTGTGAAGAAGGATGGTTCGGGTATTCTCCATAGAAGATTTTGAGCATTGAGAATTAATAACCTTGTTTGACCGCACGCAAGTTTATAAAAAGTTTCAGATCGAGATGCTTTTAAACCTCTGATGGGAGGATTGAGATCGTAAGGCAGCATTTCCAAATCGGTTAAGAGTTCAACATCAAGCTTATTGTCAGAAAAAAAACGGATATCTCTCAGAACAGATCGAGCCGAATCTGAGTTGGGACACACAATCACTGAAGGAGCATCTGGATCCAATATTTCTGCTATCGCTAGATTTTTTGATGAACCATAAAGTTGGCCCATTTTCTTTATTGCAACTGAAGTATTCAGTTGCTCTTCAATCAGTAATTTAGTTTGAGTTATCATGATCGTTTGAGGGATTGTATTATTCCATAAAGTTGAGTAATTATTTCGTGTTTAGGCATATAACCGATTATTATGATTGGTATATTTTTTTTGAGTAAATAATTGAAAGGTAAGTTATTCATAGCACTTCGTCTATTTTCCAGCCGGATGGATAGAACTTATATTCCAATTGTCAATTGGATCTCTTCACTCGCCATTGCCATTGGACTGGCATCGATATTAATTGTGCTTTCAGTCATGAATGGTTTTGAGGAAGAAATCTATAAAAAAATACTTAAATCTGAGCCGCATCTGATACTAAAAGGCTCATCCGATGCTCAATCTGAAAACATCAAATGCAATGACTTGAATATTTCAGGCTTAATTGAATGTGAATCTTTCTCAAAGATCAGCGGCATTGTTGAATCTGATTCGCTGATTCAGGCTGGAGATATTAGATCTTATTCTTCTTATGAATCATCAGATATCACATCAGATGGAAATACAGTAATGATTCAATCAAGCCTGGCTGCAGCCTTAGATGTGGACGATGGAGACTATCTTTCCATCTCTATTCCACAAGTTGAAAATAATGCAGTGTCATTGAGCAAAGCTGGAGCCTATAAGGTGAAACAAATCGAGACAGGCGATCATTCGATATCAAATTCAAGTGAAATTATTTTGGATCTTGACAGTTTTAATAAACTCTCCAATGAAAGAGGTGCTGAGCATAATCTCATTCTTTGGCTTGAAGATCCTTTTGATGTTCAATCCGTGAGAAAAGAAATAGAAATGATTCTTGCTTCTTATCAATATGAAATCACAGATTGGATGGAGCTAAATGAAAGTCTTTTTAAAGCCATTTTGATTGAAAAGGCTGTTATGACAGGATTATTGTTTTTTGTTGTTTTGATTGCGATCTTCAATATCATGGTGATGATTTCAATGACAATAGAGAATAAAAAAGGCGACATAGCAATCTTAAAATCTTTGGGATATAACCAAAAAGATGTCACTCAAATCTTTCTCATTCAAGGTTTTATCGCAAATATTGTAGGGATTATCTTCGGCCTGATTCTGTCTTTGCTTGTGCTTTATAACTTGGTGTATATAGAAGAAATCAGTCGAAATGTTTTTAATTTTGACTTTTTCCCACCTGGTTTATATATCCTCGATTCCATGCCATATGTAATCAAATTATCTGAGTTTGTTTGGATCTGCATTGCGACAATCATAATTGGGATGATGGCTTCTTATATTCCAAGCAGAATAACCTCAGGGTATTCTGTGCCTGATCTTATGCGTCTTTATCGATCATGAATGTATATCCAAAATTATTTTTGAGTTTGAAAGTATTGATTGCCATGATGAAATCGAGAGGAGGGGGTCCATTGTCCTCAGGGATTGCCTTCATGAGCCTTCTTGGAATTTCGCTGGGCGTTTGTGTGATTATAAGTGTTATGTCTGTAATGAATGGTTTCCAGATCGAGATCAAAGAGAGAATGCTTAGTTTCATACCTCACGCAACCATCAGAACAGCAGAAGAGGGGCAATCAAATCAATCATTCATTGAAACCTTTGAAAACAATCCAAGCATTCAATCCTATTCTGCTTTTTCTGAGAGTGACGTTCTAATTTTGAGTAATGAGACAATCAATCCGATACGTTTAATTGCATATGAAAATCAGAATTATTTAATTGAAGAGAAGCTTAAGAAAGTATTGATCGATCAAGAAAATCAACTCTTTGAACGCTCATTCAGCATTGTTATTGGGAATGATCTCGCTGAGAAACTAACCCTAGATATTGGTGATAAATTAAGAATTCTAACCAACGAAAAATTGATCTTACCGTTTGGCAATATGCCGAGAATGAAAGACTTTACTGTTACAGGTATCTTTGATTCGGGCATTTTTGAGATTGATGAAAACATTGCCCTTGTCGATATGATGGATGCCAATAAATTTCTCCAGTTGGACAGCAATGTCTCCGGTTATGCTTTTGATTTCTTCGATCCCTCAAATTCTAAGGGAAACATAAAAGAGATTGCGAGAACAATCAATGTCAAAGGTTGGTTAAGCGATTGGTCATCGGAGAATCCTAATTTCTTTAGATCACTGGATTTAACCAGGCAGATCATATTTTTAGTCCTGATGTCCATACTTGCAATCGCTTGTTTCAATATAATCTCAACACAAAGCATGTTGATCAGTGATAAACGGTCAAGCATTGCCAGCTTGATTGCCATGGGCTTTGAAAGAAGCAATATATTTTATATATTCATTGCCCTTGGAATCTCTTTTGGGATGATCGGCTTAGTGATTGGTATTTCATTATCCATGGTTATAAGCGAAAACCTTTCAATGATTGTCACATCGATTGAAGAGATGGCATCGGTCAGGCTTTATCAGCCTGAGATTTATTATCTTGCAGAAATTCCAAGCGTTATTGATTGGGGCGAGGTAATTACAATCGGTATCTTTACCACGATACTTTCGGTATTGTCTTCTTTGATACCAGCATACAATGCCACTAAAACCGATCCAGCAGTTCTAATGAAGAACATACGATTTAAATGAAAATAGAAGTCAATAATCTGCAAAAATCTTTTGAGAAAGGTGATCTTTCCGTCGATGTTATTAAAGGCGTTGATTTCATTATTCACTCTGGCGAAACAGTCGCGATAACAGGACCATCAGGCAGCGGTAAAACCACGTTATTGCAGATCATTGGTTTACTCGATTCTCCCACAAGCGGTTCAGTGAGTATAGATGGAAAAAATGAAACCATATCCAAAGAAAGCAGAAAAGCGTCCCTCAGAAATCAATATTTTGGTTTCGTCTATCAATTTCACCATCTAATTCCTGAATTCACTGCGATTGAAAATGTGATGATGCCTTTATTGGTCAGGAATCAATCAATCTCAAAATCAGGAAAAAAGAGCGAAGAAATTCTTAAAGAAATTGGAATGGACCATCGCCTAAACCATAAACCCCATGAACTTTCAGGGGGAGAGTGCCAAAGAGTAGCGATAGCACGTGCATTGGTTACAGAGCCCCAATTTATTTTAGCCGATGAGCCAACAGGAAACCTGGATCCAAAAGCATCCTTAAACATATTCAATCAATTCATGGATTTAAAAGACACCATTGGCTCTGCCTTGATTCTGGTTACACACGATCAAACGTTGGCCGAAAAGATGTCGACGGTTTATAAAATAGATGGAGGAATCCTTATCAGAAAATAAAAAACTTCATAATATCAACATATTATGACGCCCTTTTAGGTCTTTTTCTTAACGTATAATGACTCTCTTATGAAAAATGGACTACAAACATACTTAAGATTGCTTGATTACGGCAGGAAATACTGGATTGTTTTTACAGTCGGTGCTTTAGCAATGCTAATTTTCGCAATCACTGATACAGGATTTGCTTTCCTAATAAAGGTTCTCACGGATAGTTTTGCCGGTAATGTCGACTCTTTTGAGTCTATGAACCTGAAATGGTTGCTGCCAATCGGTGTGATCTTAATCTTTTTTGTTCGAGGACTCTCGGGATTCTTTTCCACTTACAACATGTCATGGATCAGTAGACATGTGATTCGAAGGATAAGATCAGACGTCTATCAGAAGTTTCTTTATTTACCCACATCATTTTTAGATCAGAAATCTAATGCAGACTTACTTTCTAAAGTCATTTTCAACATTGAACAGGTTTCAGAATCCACTGCCAATGTTCTAACAGTGTTGATACGAGACAGCCTCACTATAATAGCCTTAACAATTTATATGGTTTATCTCAGTCCAATGCTTTCCGCAGTAATATTTACAGCGGCTCCAGTCATTGCAATGATTGTAAAAATTCTTAGTAATCTTTTCAGAAGATACAGTGAGCGGATTCAGGATTCGATGGGAGATGTAACACATGCAATCAAAGAAACACTTCAGAATCACAGAATTATAAAAATATTTAATGGGCAAGAAGATGAGGGCGATAAGTTTGGTGAAATCAATGAGATCAATAGGCAACACAATATGAAGTTGTTGAGAACCAAAGCGATTGGCGACGCATTAACCATTTTTGTCGCATCTCTGGGTGTTGCAGGCGTGGTTTATGTTGCAACGCTCAATGAGGTTAAAGGATCAATGTCGGTTGGAGACTTCAGTGGATTTATCACTGCCATGGTCTTGCTCATGACACCGTTGAAGCGACTCACCAACGTCAATGCTATGATTCAGAGAGGTATTGCTGCTGCCTCAAGTATCTTTTCACTTCTGGACGAAGGCAATGAGTTGGATTTAGGCACAAAAGATGCTGGGAGATTAAATGGTTCTGTTTCATTTAAAGATGTCACTTTTGCTTATGGGAAAGACAAAGAAACCTTGAAAGACATCAATACAAAAATCAATGCAGGACAAACAATTGCAATTGTTGGAAAGTCCGGCAGTGGAAAAAGTACTATTGTTAATCTTATTCCGAGGTTTTATGACGTTGGAAGTGGATCTATAGAGATCGATGATCTGCCGATAGAGTCATATACAATTAAATCATTGAGATCGAATATCAGTTTAGTCACTCAAGAAGTCACGCTTTTTAATGACACGATTGAAAACAACATCGTTTATGGCGGACACTCAAATCAAGATATCAGTGATGCAATTCAAGCCTCTCATATCGATGAATTCATCGATGAATTGCCTGAGGGGTTACAGACAAAAGTTGGTGATCAGGGCATTCTTCTTTCGGGAGGACAGAGACAAAGAATTGCAATAGCTAGGGCGCTACTGAAGGATGCCCCAATACTGATTCTCGATGAGGCAACCTCTGCACTTGATTCGGAAAGCGAAAAACTTATACAAAAGGCTTTCGATCGGTTGATGGAAAATAGGACAACTTTTGTCATTGCCCATCGTCTAAGCACAATTGAAAATGCAGACAAAATCTTGGTCCTATCAAATGGGAAAATCGTCGAAGAGGGAACCCATGAAGAGTTATTGAATCAAGATGGAGAATACTCTTTTTTGCATAAAATGCAGTTCAATGACTAAAATCACTAATACATTGGAGAGTATTTGGTATCAAGATAAGAAACCTCCGTTCTTATTGATACTTTTATCAAAGCTCTATGGTTTTCTAATGAATGCAAGAAGGACATTATTTGACCTTGGCCTTTTATCAAGCAACAAGCCCGATATTCCTGTGATCATAATTGGTAACCTCAATATCGGTGGAACCGGCAAGACTCCATTCACTTTATATTTGGCAAATATGTTGTCCAGATCTGGCAAAAAAGTAGGCATTGTATCAAGAGGCTATAAAGGAAAGAAATCGAGCTCAAAACCATTTCTCCTCGGTAAGAACAGCAATGCAAAAGATTTTGGTGACGAAGCGGTGTATCTATCCAGGCATGCAGATGCAATGGTTTGTGTTTGCAAGAAAAGATCGCTGGCTGCACATTTTTTATCCGACCAAGGTGTCGACATCATTCTTTCTGACGATGGACTTCAACACTATGGGCTCAAGAGAGATATAGAATTTGCTGTGGTTTCATCCAACAGGGGTTTTGGAAACAGGTATTTGCTTCCGGCAGGACCTCTCAGAGAAGGATTGGAACGCCTTGAAACACTGGATCATCTTTTAGTCAATGGTAAAAAATTAGATCAGGACTTGCGTGTTGATAATTTGATTGGATTTGAGATCGTTAATCGAGAAGTTAAAAATATTCACGACGGAGATATTCGTCCAATAGATGAGTTTTTGAATAGAGATGTCTCATTGATTGCAGGGATAGGCGATCCTGAATTTTTAGCAGAGTCTTTGAAGAATAAAGGGATTAATATCCACTCAATTGATGTTAAAGATCATGAAAAAATTGATCTGAATACTATAAATGAGATTGAAAATAGAACATTGTTTTTAACGCCTAAAGACTTGGTAAAATACTCGAAAGATGATTTTCCAAAAGACACATGGGAATTGATTCCGGATCTATTGATCAATCAAGCAGATCAAGAAATTATAATGAATAAGGTAATGAAGATTATTTAAATGAATGAATTTAATGTAGTAATACCCTCAAGGTTGGACTCGAAAAGGCTACCAAGGAAAGCTTTGGCAGTGATCAATGGCAAGCCATTGATTGAATGGGTTCATCAAAGGGCGATGGAGAGTGCTGCTAAAATTGTTCTCATTGCAACAGACTCCGAAGAAATTGCATCAGTGGCAAAAGCATTCGGTGCTAAAGTTGAAATGACGAGCACAGATCATCATTCGGGAACCGATCGTATATTTGAAGTGTGCGAACGACGAAATTGGAATGATGAGGAAATTGTAGTGAACTTACAAGGCGACAACCCTTTGATGCCATGTGAGAATATCAACCAAATTGCTCAAATGATGAATGAATGTGACATCGCGACACTTTCAGCACCCCTCAGAGAAAATGAAATCATGGACCCGAATGTTGTTAAAGTCTTATCCGACCCAATCAATAATGCAGCAATTTCGTTCAAAAGAAATATAAACAAGGACGAAGATGTAAAAAGATTTCGGCGTCACATTGGAATATATGCATACAGGGTTGCTAACTTAAGACAATTCAGTTTGTCTCCTCAAAGCGATGATGAGCAGAAGGAAAAACTTGAACAACTCCGGGCTTATTCATTGAATATGAGAATCAAGGTCGAAGAGGCTATGTTGATTCCAGGACCGGATGTAGACACTCCCGATGATCTTGATTTGGTTCAATCGATATTGAAGAATGACTGAGCAAAAACAGAGGATACTTTTTGTATGCATGGGAAACATTTGTCGGTCTCCAACCGCTGAGGGTTTATTAATCAGTAAAGTGAGTGCTGAAAATGTATCACATAAGTTTGAGATTGATTCATGCGGCACACACGATTATCACTTAGGTCATTCACCAGACTCAAGAACACAAGAGGCTGCCGCGTTAAGAGGTATCAATCTTTCAGATCTTAGATCAAGAAAGATCAAGCTCTCCGATTTTAAATATTACGATTTAATCTTGGTAATGGATAAATTAAATGAAAATTTTTTAATGAATCTGTGTCCCAATGAATATCACTATAAAATTAAATTAATGCTCAGCTATCTTCCTGACTATCCCATTGATGAAGTCCCTGATCCTTATTACGGTGGCGAAGATGGATTTGATCAAGTTCTTGATATCCTCGAAGAGGCTATTGAAGCACTCTATGAGGACATAAGCTGATTATTTAGGCGGCACAATGTCTTCCCAAGGCAAGACTTTGTCGCTCGAGGCTTTACTCACTTTTGAAGTTTTTCTAGATGATTCCTTTGATTTAGAATCATTGGCCTTTTTATCCGCTTTAACTTTGGATTCTTTTTTCTTCACTGACGGACGTATATCATCTTTTCCACTCTTACTCTTTGCTTTTTTAGGCTTAGTTTTTTCAATGGATTTCTTATCGACATCAGATTTATTTATTGTCTCTTTCTTAATCGGTTTCTTATCACTTTTCTTCTTTGATTTTTCCTGATTGTCTTTTTGATCAGATTTTAACTTGCTAGATTGAGATTCATTCTTTGAAACTTTCCTATTCCCCTTTGTATTCTGCTTCTGCTTATCTTTCTGTGCCTCTTTCGGAGCACTTGATTTAGCTTTTCTATTTGATTTTGGCTTACGACTTGATTTCGATGTCGATTTTCTAGGCCTTCTATCGTCAGAAGCCTTTTTTCTAGGTCTTCTATTGTCAGAAGCCTTTTTTCTAGGTCTTCTATTGTCAGAAGCCTTTTTTCTGGGCTGTTGTTTCTTTTTGGGTGATTTCTTCTTCTTTTTAGTTGGCGATTTAAACCAGAACTTAATTTTGTCCATTAAATTAGGCCCTTTCATGTCTTCAATGTCCCATGCCTTTACAGGCTCATGCTCTGTATTTAAACGGTTTTCGGTCTCGCCTTTTTTATTTTTTTGGACACCATGCGAGTGTTCTTGGGTATTACTGCCCCCTTGAATCTCAGTCCCGTCAGTCCTGACTCGAGTGATGGTAAAATTAACACTGGAAAGTTCTGCGTCTGCAGTTAAAACAATGTCTATTTTTTCTCTTTCCTCAATTTCATTAATCCATTCCCTTTTTTCGTTTATAAGATAGTTGGCAGCATTGGGCGGTATGTTTGCGATTACGCTTTTTGTTTTTTCCTTCCGTGCTTCTTCTCCAACAAGTCTCAGAACAGAGAGTGCCAAGGATTCTGTGCTTCTTACTTTTCCAATACCATTGCAGTGAGGACAGATTTTATAGGCAGAGTCATCCAATGAGGGTCTCAGTCTTTGTCTTGACATTTCCATGAGTCCGAATCTTGAGATCCCACCAACAGAAACTCTTGCTCGATCTTTTCTCACCGCCGTTCGCATTGCATTTTCGATTGCTTTTTGGTTTTTATATTGCCTCATGTCAATGAAATCAATCACGATAAGCCCGCCCATGTCTCTTAATCGACATTGTCTGGCAATCTCTTCTGCAGCTTCTAGGTTTGTTTGGAGTGCAGTAGACTCTATATCCGATTCTTTTGTGGCCCTTCCTGAGTTGATATCAATTGAGATCAATGCCTCAGTGTAATCAATTACGACTGTTCCACCCGAGGGAAGTCTGACTTGGTTTGAATAAGCCGATTCAATTTGATTTTCAATTTGAAAACGAGTGAATAGAGGCGTTGGCTCTGAGTAGTGCTTTAGTTTTTTTAAATTTTTTGGGCTGACTTGCTTGATGTATTTTTTTGAATTCTCAAAAGTATCCTCATCGTCGATGATGATTTCTCCAATATCGTCTTCCAGATGATCTCGCATTGACCTCGCGATTAAACTGTTTTCCTTAAAAATCAATGCTGGAGCCTTAGCATCCAGTGCCAATTTTTTAATCGAATCCCATATACCAACCAAATAATTGAGATCCCACTGCAATTCAATCAATGGTCTTCCAACGCCTGCAGTTCGAACAATGATACTGCTTCCATCGGGTTGATCTAACTGGTCTAGTAGTTCAAAAGTATCAAGTCTTTCACGACCAGTGATCTTTCTTGAAATACCACCGCCTTTTGGTTTGTTTGGCTTAAATACCATGAATCTTCCGGCAAGACTGAGGTAAGTAGTTAGCGCAGCACCTTTTGTTCCCCTCTCTTCTTTGACGACTTGAACGACAATTTCTTGCCCTTCCTCAAATAGATTTTTAATGTTGTGTTTTTCACCAGGTATGGGTTCAGTGAGATAGTATTCTCTAGAAACCTCCCTGAATGGCAAAAATCCATTCCTTCCTGAACCAAAGTCAACAAATATAGAATCCAGACTTGGTTCAATCCTAGTAATCTTTCCCTTATAGATGTTGTTTTTATTTTGTGAGCCAGATGCATACTCTATATCTAAGTTATAGAGTTTCTGACCGTCTACCATTGCGACTCTCAGCTCTTCTTGCTGAGTCGCATTTATGAGAATCCTCTTCATGGTTACCTCTTTATCTAAGGCAACAGGATAGAAACTTTGTTTCTTTCTATTGGTTCCTTGGTTAAGGCCCAAGGTTCATTTGTTGATCCGCAACAAATGCTCTAAAAAATTCTTCTTTACCAACAAAGATTTTCTATCAAATTGTCTTTGTTTTATTAAATCTTTATGACTATCTTGTCATTAGTTTGTGGACTCATTCCACACGTTATATGATTATTTTTCTATTAATAATCTATATTTTGTGTTCGCATTATAACAGAGATCGCTGATTTTCAACAATATTCGTTGAATTTATATGTAAATCATTAACTTATGGTAATAGAAAATAAAAATAATATCCTTAAGATTGACCTTAATTCTGATGGAATGAGGCTTGATAATTTTCTTCTTAAGTCATTAAAAGGCATACCAAAAACAAAAATATATTCCATCATCAGGAAGGGTGAAGTGAGGGTCAACTCCAAAAGGGCGAAGCCAATGAGTCGAATTAAGACAGACGATTTGATCAGAATTCCTCCCAATTTAGTTTTAAGCAAAAAAGTAGAAAAAAAACCAAAAAAAATGGATTTAAGATGGATTGAGGAAATCATCTTACACGAAGAGAAAGGTTTTTTGGTTGTCAATAAACCGAGCGGCCTAGCTGTTCATGGTGGAAGCGGAGTTTCTTTTGGGTTGATAGAACTGATTAGGCAACATCGTGAAAATAAATATGAAAATCTGGAGCTGGTTCATCGTATCGATAAGGAGACTAGCGGCATCATATTGATCGCAAAAAAAAGATCCTACCTCAGAAGACTGCATCAATATTTTCGTGAAGGATCGGTCAAAAAGCATTACCAAGCATTACTTCTTGGGAAAGATCATGATAAGAGTTTTATCATTGATCAACCCATACGAATTGATCGAAATAATAAGCATAGAAAATCAATCATAGATTCGAAAGGCCTAAAAGCCATCACCAAATTCAAGCTGGTCGAAAATATGAATCATGCATCATTATTTGAGATATCACCTATAACTGGCAGAACCCATCAAATCAGAGCTCATTCAGCCTTTATTAAAAAACCCATCGCTGGAGATGATAAATACGGGATAAAGCAAGACATAATTCAAAAGAAATATGGCCTCAAACGCCTCTTTTTGCATGCATCAGAAATTTCATTTCCCGGATTTGAGGCTTCTCAATCCAATTACAAATTTAAGACTGACTTGCCTGAAGAACTTAAAAATATAATCTCTAGCATGAAGGCTTTGAGTCAGGAAAATTCAGAAAGTTGATCTAGTATCCAATTAATAGGGATACCCATGATGGCGTATTCATCATCTGCAATAATCTCATCCACTAGAGTTGAGAAAAGCATAGACTCGCTTTTTACTCCTGCAGTGGTATTGAAGGTATCCAGGCTATCGAGATAACTAATCATGTCTTGATCAGAATAGTCTTTGAACTTTATCTCTGTGGTCTCTAAGCCCTCTTTTTCAATCGCGAGCGACTCGTTCCTAATTGAACCGCCTGCGTGGAAGAAAACACTTTTTCCTCTAAATAATTTGAAATTATCTAATGCTTTTTTATAACTGCCAGGCTTTCCTAGGATATTCCCTTCAAACGAGGCAACTTGATCTGATCCAATGACAAAATGATCAGGAAACTCTTTTGAAATTCTTTCAGCCTTTGAGTTTGATAGTCTCTTAGCCAACGAGATTGGATTTTCATTCTTAAGCGGTGTTTCATCAATATCTGGACTGATGCACTTGTAATTAGAGTAGTGTCTACTCAGTATTTCTCGTCTGTAAATAGAACTTGATGCCAGGATGAGCTTTATCACTTTATGATGTCTAAATTATTCTTTATTTATTGGTAAAATGAATAACACATTATATATCTTGAGTGATTTAGATGCTTCATCAAAAATTATTTTTCAAAGATCTTTTGGATTACAGCACTAGCAAATCAAACTTGTCAAAAAAACTTGATGTAAAACAAATGCCTCGATTGTCAGAAATTATCAGTCTTGATAACGATTCGAGCACAGTATCAATCAGTGCAACATTGAAACTCAATGATCAACTTAATCCAAGTATTTCCGGTGAGATCATAGCTAGCTTAAGTTTGATATGTCAACGTTGCCTAGGTTCTTTAAATTGGAACGAGACAATCGAGTATTCAGTTGATTTTATAAAGGAAGCAGACCCTCATACTGGAAAAAATAATATTGATTATATTTCCATCAATGATGAAGGAATCATCCTGCTGGACCTGTTGGAAGATGAGGTTTTATCATCTTTACCCATGTCAATAATGCATAAAAACATTGAATTATGTGAAAATATCGATAAGTTAAGCATGTTTTTAGGATCTTCTGATGAAGAAACAGAAAAGAAAAATAAACCTTTCAGTGATTTATCAGAAATATTGGGCAAAGATGGCAATTAAGCATTGCTGACATAGGAGAGGAAAATGGCAGTCCAGAAGAGTAGAAAAACTAGATCTATAAGGGGTATGAGGAGATCAAAGATCAAGGCTAAGGCGCCTGCGATTTCTAGTGACCCTAATACGGGTGAGGATCATCTCAGACACAATATCAGCCCGCAAGGCTTCTACCGAGGTAAACAAGTTATCTCGATTAAAGAGAAGGTTACTGAGCTAGAAGAACAAGAGTAGGGTTTCCAATTGAGCGTTCAATATAAACTTGCACTTGATGTGATGAGTGGCGAGAGAGATCCTCTTGCCTCCATTGATGCAGCCATTGAAGCGCTTAAAAATGATGATGCACTCAATGTTTTTTTGGTGGGGGATCAAAGCATTATTTCAGAGCATTTCCCCAAAGAACTTATGCACAGGGCTGAAATTATCCACACAGATGAAGTTGTATCAATGCAAGAATCTCCTGTTGACGCATTGAGAAAGAAGAAGAATTCTTCAATGCGTTTATCGGTCAATTTGGTCAGCGAAGGAAAGGCAGATGCTTGTGTGAGTTCTGGCAATACAGGAGCTCTAATGGCGAATGCAAAATACGTGCTAAAGACCTTGCCAACGATTGACAGGCCTGCATTTATGAAGGCCATTCCAACAAAAGGGGGTTACACCTATATGCTTGACTTGGGAGCAAATTCAACCTGCACTGCTGAACAACTTTATCAATTTGCCTTGATGGGCAATGTAGTTGCCAGAGAGATCAAGGGTATATCATCTCCAAAAGTTGCACTCTTGAACATCGGAGAGGAGGAAATTAAAGGACATGAAATGATCAAAGAGGCCTCGATTCTACTTGAGGAATCCCCCATCAATTATGTGGGTTACATTGAAGGAAACGATATTGTTGAAGATAAAGCGGACGTTATTGTTACCGATGGTTTTACGGGAAACATTGCTATAAAGGCAATGGAAGGAACTATTGGACTGATGGTGAGCGTGCTAAAAGGTTCGCTCAAAAATTCATCAGATGGGGATTCAGTTTCTAATGGCTCTCAGTTTGCATTGGATATATTCAAAGAGAGCATTGATCCAAGAAGACATAATGGCGCTTTGCTTGTTGGATTAAATGGAATAGTGGTCAAAAGTCATGGTTCATCAGATTCATATGGTCATTATCATGCTATCTTAACTGCCATAGATGAAGTTAAAAAAGAGATCATCCCAAAAATGACTGAAATGTTTGAGAAATAGATCGCATGAAATCAAAAATTATATCGATTGGAAGTTATACGCCAAATAATATAGTTACGAATCAAGATCTTGAGGAGCGGGTTGATACAACTGATGAATGGATTGTGTCTCGAACAGGAATCAAAGAAAGACCCATTGCCGATGATTCACAAGCGACATCTGACTTAGCCTATGAAGCAGCCAAGATTGCAATAGAAAGAGCGAATATTGATAAAAGCGAGATCGATTTAATAATAGTGGGTACATGCACGCCGGATGTTGCGACACCAAATGTTGGAACACTCATTCAAAAAAGACTGGATCTAAAGAACTTTCCAGCATTCAGTATTGAGGCGGCATGCAGTGGATTTATATATGCTTTGAATATCGCAGATAAGTTCATAAAATCGGCGGATTCAAAATGTGCCTTGGTTGTCGGTGCAGAGACACTTTCAAGGATTACAAATTGGGATGACCGAAATACATGCGTCCTTTTTGCAGATGGAGCAGGTGCTGCCATACTAAAACCATCGGATGACAGAGGAATTATATTTTCAGAGCTCGGTGCCAATGGCGAATACGCAGAACTTCTTCATGTCCCTTATGGAACATCAAGAAAACCAAAGACACCCAATGAGGATGACTACACTCTAAAGATGAGTGGGAATGAAGTATTTAAAGTTGCCGTAAAAACACTTGAAGAAATTGCCATTGATGCACTTGTAAAATCAAATCTTGAGAGTAAGGATATCGATTGGTTCATCCCGCATCAGGCAAATATGAGAATTATTCAAGCGGTAGCAAAGAGGTTGGAATTGCCCGAGGAAAAAGTAATTCTTAGTATGGATATTCATGGCAATACATCAGCAGCATCTATACCTTTGGCTTTTGATCGTGCCATCCAAGATGGAAGGATAAAAGAAGGAGATACTATTTTGATGCAAAGCTTCGGTGCAGGCTTTACATGGGGTAGTGTTATTTTAGATCTATAAAAAGTAATTCAAACTTTAAGCGATCCCAATCAGAGATTAAAATACGACAAAGAGCTACAGTAGATATTACTTCTTAGTTTTTTCTTCTGCCAGATCTTCCCATACTTCCTCAGCCGTCTTCTCATTCTCTAGCTCAGCCTCTACAGCTGCCAATTCTTGCTCTAGGTCGTCGACCTGATTTAGTAGACTGGAGTTGCAACCAACGAGGATTATTGCAATGAAAGATAAGGAAAAAATTTTGAAAATATTTAACATCTGTTGCCCTCTATTTTTTGATTTATTTGATATCAGATCCAATGATCTGAAAGTAAACTATGTCTCTCTAAAAACTATTCTTCCTTTGGATAAGTCATAAGGACTAATTTCTACAAGGACCTTGTCTCCAGTAAGTATTCTGATGTAATTTTTTCTCATCTTCCCAGAGATGTGAGCGGTAATCATATGCCCATTTTCCAATTCGACTCGAAAGACTGTATTAGGTAGCGTTTCCTTTACCACCCCATTCATTTGTATTGCTTCTTCTTTTGCCATAACTCTATTTTACTTGATATAACTAGCTTTGTTCTAAGAATTTCTCTGCATCCAGCGCAGCCATACAGCCACTTCCCGCAGAGGTCACTGCTTGTCTGTATATTGGATCTGCGACATCTCCAGCTGCAAACACACCTTCTATACTTGTTTGAGTGGAAAATCGAGTATTAGACTCATCGAGAATAATATAATTGGAATCGTCCAGTTTTAACCCATCACCAAAGAAAGATGTATTTGGATCGTGACCAATGGCAATAAACACCCCTTGAACATCAAGCTGAGTTTGATTCGATGGTTCATTGACATTGGAGCAAACAATGCCATTAACGCCGGATTCATCTCCAAGCACTTCATCCAAAACGTGATCCCAAAGGATATTGATGTTTCCTTTATCCCCGGTTTTTTCAAAGAGTTTTTCTTGAAGCATTTTCTCTGCTCTCAGTTCATCTCTTCGATGAATCAGAGTCACATTTCTTGCAATATTCGATAAGTAAATTGCCTCTTCAACGGCAACATTGCCACCTCCAACAACAATCACATCTTGATCCTTGTAGAAGAAACCATCGCAAGTCGCACAGGCAGAAACACCCTTACCTTTGTATTTCTCTTCTGATTCCAAGCCCAGATACCTGGCAGTTGATCCGGTCGCAATAATCAATGCGTCAGCAGTATATTTAGCATTGCCTCCATTTAAAGTGAAAGGTCTTGACCCAAGTTCCGTACTCTCAATGTGATCATAAATGACCTCTGTATCGAATCTTTTTGCATGCTCTAGCATCCGATCCATAAGAACAGGGCCCAATAAGCCTTCAGGATCGCCTGGCCAATTCTCAACATCCGTCGTAGTCATCAGCTGTCCACCCGGTTCAGATCCAGTTATGATGACAGGCTTAAGATTGGCACGAGCTGCATAAACTGCCGCAGAATAGCCCGCCGGTCCAGATCCAAGGATGATTAATTTATGATGTATTGATTCGGTCATTTCAAAAGTCTGTTGTTAGATTTTCTATAAAGAATCATAATAATGCAATCACGAATAATTTATTCTTAAATAATTACTAATAAAGCAATTAAATAAAGAGAGGAAAGTCATCAAGAAAAAAGATATCAAATCTTTCATGACATCATTCTCTATTCTAAGGGAATCCATTTTTATTGTTCTACTCGGATTAGCATCCGTCAGTTTTATCTCTCTATTGAGTTATGACCCCAGTGATCCTGGATTCAATTCTACGGGAGTTGCCAAGGGAGTTGATAACTACATTGGCGTCTTTGGAGCTTATTTTTCCAGTTTCCTTTTTTCATTTTTTGGTTTAGCCAGTTATTTTCTGCCGTTGCTTTTCCTTTCAGCTGGGATCACCTTGATCAAAGATGCAGTGAGTAAGATTGATCGGACATTAATCGCGATTAGAATCGTCTCTTTTTTGATTCTGCTTCTCTCATCTTCAACGCTTTTTTCTATTCACATCGGACTTGATACGTTTCCTGAAGGTTCGGGTGGAATCACAGGCTTGCTGGTGTCTGCATGGTTTATTGAAAATCTCGGTTTGACTGGAAGTACCGTAATTCTAATGGCAATGATTCTTTCATTTTTGCCATTGATGATTGGATTTTCATGGTTAAAAGTTGCTGATTTCATTGGAGTGCATTTACTTATTATGATCAATAAGATGCTTAATCTCTTCTCTGAGTTGGTTTCTCTGATTCAAGAAAAACGAAAAAAACCTTCAATCAAGAAAACGTCTGCGCCCAAGTCAGAAGTACAAGAAATATTAAAAAAGCCACTTAAAGAAAAGGTGGTTGATAAGTTAAAGAAAAGTACGAAGAAGAAAGAATCAAAGATAAAGATTGAGAAATCTGCACCACCAATCGAGGAAAGCAAAAAGGTGACTGAGCAGAGACAGGTTAAAATGTTTGATTCTTCATCCGAATCCATCATTCCAGATCTCAACCTCTTAGACGAAGCACCAGCTCAACAGCAGGGCGCATCAAAAGAATCTTTAGAAGCGCTCTCAAGCTTACTAGAGCTTAAGCTTAAGGACTTTGGAATCACTGCAACGGTTGAAGAGGTACTGCCAGGACCCATTGTGACGAGATTTGAGATCAACCCAGCCCCAGGTGTAAAGGTCAGTCAAATTAGTAATCTCTCAAAGGATTTGGCCAGGTCACTATCGGTCTCAAGTGTAAGAGTTGTTGAAGTCATTGAAGGCAAATCATTCATTGGCATTGAGATTCCCAATGAGAAAAGAGATCTGGTTACTTTAGGAGAAATTCTAAGATCAAAAACTTTTGAAGAATTCTCATCTCCACTAACGATTGCCCTTGGAAAGGACATTGCAGGAAATCCAATAGTTGCTGATTTGCAAAAGATGCCTCATTTATTGATCGCAGGAACTACAGGTTCGGGAAAATCAGTCGGCATCAATGCGATGATCATAAGTCTTCTATACAAGTCCACTCCAAAAGATGTTCGAATGATTCTAATCGATCCAAAGATGCTTGAATTGTCAGTATATGGGGGTATACCTCACCTTTTATGCCCAGTCGTGACTGACATGAAAGAGGCTGCCAATGCTTTGAGATGGTGTGTGGTTGAAATGGAGAGACGGTATAAGCTAATGTCAAAGCTCAAAGTGAGAAACTTAAAAGGCTTGAATCAAAAGATTGAAGACGCAATCGCATCTGGCAAACCCATTAAAGATCCTTTATTTGATCCAAAAAAAGAAGTCCAAACCACTGAGAACATAGAGCCGCCTGATTTAGAACCAGTACCAAATATAGTAGTTGTGGTTGATGAGCTCGCTGACATGATGATCACTGTTGGAAAAAAGGTAGAGCAATTGATTTCTCGATTAGCCGCAAAAGCCAGAGCATCCGGGATTCATATGATCATTGCCACTCAAAGACCATCCGTTGATGTGATCACTGGCTTGATTAAAGCAAACATACCATCAAGAATTGCATTTCAAGTTTCTGCCAAAGTTGATTCCAGGACCATTCTTGATCAAATGGGCGCAGAGAATTTATTAGGCAATGGCGATATGCTTTACATACCCCCTGGCTCATCAACGCCTGGAAGAGTTCATGGTGCATTCGTTTCAGATGATGAGGTCAATGCAGTATCAAACGATCTTCAGTCTAAATCTCAACCTGTATTCATCGATGAAGTCACATCTGGTCAAATGGAAACCCCCATTCCTGGAGATGCTCCAACTTCAGACAGTGATGACGACTCCGAGAAAGATCCATTATTTGATGAGGCAGTCGCATTAGTCACGGAGTCAAGAAATGCATCAATTTCTTCCGTTCAAAGAAAACTTAGAATCGGGTATAACAGAGCAGCTAGAATCGTTGAAAAAATGGAAGAAATTGGAATTGTTGGAGAATTAGAGTCAAACGGAAAGAGGGAAGTCCTTGCTCCTCCGCCACCAGAAGATTAAACAATCGAGCAAACAATTATTTTTCCAAGACTCATAATTATTACAACCTTTTTCTGTCAATATTCATTTGCATTGGATGATGAATTCTTTGACTTTGAAACATTCACTGCTTCTTTCAGTCAAAGTATAGTTTCAGAGAATGATGATTCAGGATCAAAAGCAACTGGTGAAATATTCATCAGTAAACCTAATTCAATATTGTGGCACGTGAAATTACCGACAGAGAGAATATTACTGATCAGAGATAGTAGCATCTCAATTTATGATCCTGATCTTAATCAAGTATTGAAATCAGATATAGATATATTTGAAGAAGCCAAATGGATAAGGGTTTTTACTGACAGAGATGCCAGGAATAGATTGGAGAGAATCATAGAAAGAAGCAATTCGTCCACGAGAATTATATATAGGTCATTGTTTAAGGACTCTCGGTTAAGAGAATTTGTCATAAACAAAGAAAGCGACAAGATAAGATCCATTGCAATCTATCTTTCCGGAAAAGATAGATTTGAAATAACCATGGAGCGAGTGGAGATAAACTCCAATATTAGCGAGGATTATTTTTATTCTTTAATTCCTGCTGATGCAGAAGTAATTGTTCAGTGAGTCTAAAAAATAAATTAGATTATTCCATGCCAGGGGTATTTAGATTTGGAATTTTTTTTAAGATAGTAGTTTCATTCTTCATTGTCTTAATGGGTATATATTTGCATTTAATGCAAGTTCCTGATGTTGATATAGAAACATCACTTTCAATTGATAAATTAGCTCATTTAGCTTTCTTTTATATAGCATCACTTTGGTTCTTCTTGATAGTGAGACCTGATCAAGCAGTTGTGATTATTATTTTAATGACTGTATATGCGTTTAGTTTGGAGTTATTGCAAATGACCACTTTACATAGGACTTTTGAATGGCTGGATTGGTTTGCAGACACACTTGGCATTTTCTTAAGTTTTATTCATGTATTTAAAAAAGATATACTTAACAAGATAAAAAGTACCAAAGCATGTTAGACCCAAAAATACTTAGAAAAGAAACCAAAAAAGTCAGTCTCTCACTGGAAAAGAGGGCTTCTGATTTTGATCTTGATTCTTATCTAGAAATAGATCAGAAAATGAGAGATCTAATCTCAAACGTTGAGCAGCTTAGATCATCAAAAAATAACATCAGTAAGAGTATTTCCAGTCCCAATATTTCAGAGAATGAAAAGTCCGACCTGATTTCTGAGGTAGGAATGATTAATAAAAAACTTAAAGAATCAGAGCAATCACTCAATGACCTCTCTGAGCAAACCAAAAAGATGAGCTTAGAGATTCCTAATATTCTCGATGAATCCGTACCTGAAGGCTCCAGTGAAGAAGATAATATTGAAGTAAGATCTTGGGGTAAATTACCAAAATTTGATTTTGAGCCAAGAGACCATTCTGAGCTGGGCGAAAGTAATGGTGGCATTGATTTTGAATCCGCCGCAAAACTATCAGGCTCACGATTCGTCGTCATGAAGGATGGGTATGCAAGACTGCATAGGGCTTTGAAGCAATTCATGCTCGATGTTCAAACTGAAGAGAACGGTTATACCGAAATGTATGTCCCAAATATTGTTAGATCAGATTGCTTGGAGGGTACTGGCCAGTTACCAAAGTTTGCAGACGATCAATATAAGATCGAAAATGAAGAGGGTTTGTACCTAATTCCAACAGCTGAAGTTCCTCTTACAAATTTAATCAGAGAAAGCATTCTTGAAGAGGATGAATTGCCAATCAAAATGACCGCACATACACCATGTTTCAGGCAAGAAGCCGGTTCGTATGGAAAAGATACCAAGGGAATGATCAGGCAACATCAATTTGAAAAAGTAGAACTAGTTCATATTGTCAAGCCGGATGAATCTTACGAAGCTCTTGAGGAACTCACAAAGAATGCCGAATCTATTCTGCAGAAACTTAATTTGCCATATAGATTGATGCTATTGTGCTCTGGTGATACAGGCTTCTCAGCAGCAAAAACTTATGATCTCGAAGTATGGCTCCCATCACAGGAGACGTATAGAGAGATATCATCTTGCAGTAATTGTGAGTCGTTCCAATCAAGAAGAATGAAGGCTAGATATAAAAACTCTGAATCCAAGCAAACCGATTATCCTCATAGCCTCAATGGATCAGGATTGGCTATTGGAAGAACCCTTATCGCTGTTCTAGAGAATTATCAAAATGAGGATGGCTCTGTAACCATTCCTGATATTTTAAGACCTTATATGCAAAATCGAGAAAGAATCTAATCATTTCTACTCATCTCCACCAAGCGACTAGTCGTTCTTCTAAATTCATCTTGCAGTTTTTTTCCATGATAAAGGTCTTCACACTGTCTTGATGCCGTCATATAGAGGCCAATATCTCGATCATATAATTCATCAATAAGAGCAACGAATCTTCGTGCTTCGTTCTCATATTCTTCATTAAACAAGGGCACATTCGTTATCACGACAGTCTTAAATTGATCGGCAATATCAATATAGTCTTTCACGCTTCTCTTATTTCCGCATATTGACTCAAAGTTAAACCAAACCAATTGATCATTTTTTGCAATACATTCGATTTCTCTCCCTCTTACAACTAAGATGGGTTTATTATTTTCAATGTCATCGATGACACACTCAAGATGCCTTGCAAGACTCGCCATACTATTTTCATTGTGTATTGAGATGCGCTCAATGTCTTTGGATTTTATGATTTGTCTATAGTCTCTGCCATCGCCAATATGAGTAATCTCAAGGCTTTGATTTATTTGATTTATGGCTGGAATAAAGAGATCTCTTTGTAGGCCATTTTTGTATAAATCATCCGGCTTGCAGTTGGAAGTGATGATCAGCCTTATTTTTTGATCTAAGAGCGATTTAATCAGCCTTGCCATAATTGTGGCATCGGCAATATCCTCCACGTAAAATTCATCGATGCATAGCACTTCATTTTTACTCGCGATTGAGTTTGCTACTCTATTAATTGGATCAGGATGATCTTTGAATTCCTTAATGCCATTGTGAATTTCTTCCATTAATCGATGAAAATGTTTTCTATCCTTTTCATCTATGGTCAGACTTTCAAAGAAAAGATTCATCAGAAATGTTTTACCTCTCCCAACATCGCCCCATAAATAGATGCCATTTGACCTTTGTTGATTATCTCGAAATAAAGAGAGAATCTTTCCTGAGATTCTTCTTTCGCCAATAATCTCTTTTTGCAATTTCTCAAAGCGGTTAACGATATTGATTTGATTTTCGTCATGTTCAATATCTTCATTCGACAAGAATGTGTCTTGAATACCCATATTTACGTCTTATAAAAGTGCTTTATTTCTTCTTCTTACTTTCCTCTGACCAATCTTTGATATGAAGATCTCTTTGAGGAAATGGAATGACGATACCTTCCGAAGCAAATTTCTGGTTGATAGAAAAATTAAGGTCACTTAATACGTCATATCGTTTCTTGATATCTACTATTCTTACTCTTAATTCAAAATCAAGTGAACTGTCCCCAAAAGCCATAAATAAGGCTTTTGGAGGCGATGCCCTCCCATCGCTGATAACCTGTTCGTGTTCATTTGCTGTTTCTTCTAAGATTTTAGAAACTTTTTCAATGTCACTCCCATAAGCCACACCAATTTTCACGATCAATCTTCCATATGGATTATGAAGTACCCAGTTCGTCACTCTCCCTGAGACAAGTTCAGAGTTAGGGATGAGCATGTCCTGATTATCAAGGGTTTCGATTTCTGTGGCTCTTATGCTGATTTTTTTAACAAAGCCTTCGACATCACCAACCGTTACAAAATCACCTGATTTGATTGGCCTTTCAAAAAGAAGAATAATTCCAGAAACAAAATTATTGGCAATTGCTTGTAAACCAAAACCAATACCAACCGATAAGGCACCAGCAACTACAGCGATTCCTGTGATGTTTACACCACTGATAGATAGACCAACCAACAACGAGATCGTAAATCCAGTATATCCAACCACGGTAACAAGCGCGTCTCTTGCGCCTCTGTCAGGCGTTATTTGTCTTAACCATCTTTTATCAATCCATCTTTTCATCCAGCCCGTAAGACCCGTGAGTATTGCAAATGCAATAATTCCAGCAAGGATATTTGTTGGAATAACTCGGATATCCCCCATTGGAATACCATCAGTTGCATACGATGAGAGCGTCTCCACAAGAGTGCCTGTTGGATCCCAAACTCTTATTAAGACAGAAAGATATATTATCCAGAAAGAAGCATCAAAAAAGAGTTGATAGATTGCCAATTTAGATTTGCCCGAATCTCTAGTTAGATCCAAAGCAGATCTGATTCTGATTCCTATAAGATTTGTTGATTCATTCACCCAGGTAACAGAATTTTCAGTCATCGCCAAAAGAGACCAGAGCAAGTACGTTGAGAAAAGGGTTAAGATAAAACCATTTAAAATGAAGCTAGAAAGATTGTGAAATCCTGATAACTCGGAAATGAAACTGAGCGCTAATGCAGAATATCCTATAAACCTTATGACTCCATATTGACCTTGTTCCATGAATAAGCTTGTCGAGTTATTCATTACTGGTATCAGAGCAAAAATCATTAATGAGACGAGTGCGATTCGAATTAGCGACTGATCGCTTGCCAGTTCACTTGAGAGCCAATCAGGGCCAAAAATAATATAAGTGATGACCACAATGAGTGTAAAAAAGTTTAGTTTTTGTTTTAAATTCTTAGCCGCATCTGAAATAGAGCCCTCATCAATATTTGCGGGAGAGAAGGGCCCTGTAATCCAATTTATAAGAAGGTAAAGGACTGATGCTAAAAAGGGGCTCAGCCCTAAGCGAATGATCCATGAATCAGAGGGCGATATCGACAGTGATAGAGCAATGGCTGCTGATATTCCAAGCGAACCAAAAAGAATAGGGGATTGCACTCTTCCAAACGGTTTAAACAAATCCCTTAACTTTAAGATGATCGATCGATCGATTGATTTAAACGGATCTGAGTACTGAATTTTTTTGATTTGATCTCCAAAGAAATAACCAAAACTAAAACCAAGAATTAAAAACAACATTAGAAGAAAGAGGGTTTCATTTGTGATTCTCTGAACGGCCTCGTCATTGAAGAAAAGATCTGGAAGCTGTTTCAGTTGAGCAGGGAGTGTAGCGATGGCATCAAAAATATCTTCATTTTTTTCGCTCAGTAGCTCAGTCGTTAACTCATTGAGGAGCCTATTTGAAAGATCAATAATTCTTGTTGATCGAACAACTGTTAAAGAACAGTTTTTCAATTTGGCATCTTCAGCTGTCAGTCGACTTCTTGCCTCTGATAGTCTTTCATAGATCTGTATATCAACATCGGGACTTATTTGCTCAAGCGCTTCAACTTCAAGCTTGAGAGTTTCGACTTGCGGTTCAATTTGATCAACGCAAATTAATGCATTTGTTCTGATTTCAACTGCATTCTCTCTAGTGTCCTTGATCGTTCGCTCATTGATATCAGATTGATTCAGAGATTCCTGTAGAATTGATAATTTAGATATGGCCTGATTGGCATCAATTTGTGAATTGATATTTAATGACATCGTCATCAGTATCAATAAACTTCCAATTGCTAATCTAAAATTCATACATTATAGGTAAATTATCGTTGAATTGGTTTCACTCAATATGTAAAAATTCTAACATGCAATAGAAATTCATTTTAAAAATTATGAAAAGAATCAATGCCATCCTCGGAGGAGGAGCAATAAAAAATCCTGATTTAAAGCCAATTGACGATTATTGGAATCGAGTTATCGAATCAAAACCTGAGCTCGCAGTTGACCATCAGATTCGTTCCATTGGTATCGATGAAGAAACCACAGGCCTAATCATTGATTTCATCAAAGATGGTGAAAAAGTAGGTACCTTCTCTTTGCCATGGTTAATGGAGGCTGAAGATATACCTGACAGCCATGCCGGGCAACCCATAATACTTCTGTCTTATGACGGAAAGCCCGAGATTGTGGTTCAAATTACAAAAATTGAAGAGACAACGTTTGGAGAAATTGATTATGAAGTTACAAAGATCGATGGTCCACCAGTCAGAGACCCTGAAATATGGATCCCTCTTCATAGAGACTATTGGAACAATGTTCTAGAATCATATGGTCGTGCATGCACTGATGACATGCCCGTCATTGTTGAACATTTTGAATTGGTCTATTCGGAATAAAATAGGAACTATTTTTATAAACGCTTTGTTATAATTTCACCAACCTAAACAGGAACATTTTTATGAAAAATTATCATGTACTTAAACCACTTATATTTGTTTTGGCATGTGTTATTGCCGCAAGATTTTTCTTACCGGCCAATTGGACACCTGTTTTGGCTTTGGCACTCTTTATGCCATATGTGACTCAAAATAAATCAATTCAGGTTTTAATGCCCGTAAGCATTCTTTTGATCACTGATCTTTTTCTAGGCTTTTACGGCCAAACAATGTTTTTTGTATATGGCACTCTAATATTCATAGCTTTGATTTCCAGATATCAGTCAACTGGGTCACTACTATCTTTAATGAAATATACTTTTGGCAGTGTTTTGATTTGGCACATCGTAGTTAATTTTGGCGTATATCTAAATGGACACGACGGCAACTCTCTTGTACAAACCTACGTTTTGGCCATTCCTTTTGATTTGCGACTAATGATGAGCACCGTTTTCTTCTCACTTCTATTCTATAGCGCTTGGGCTACAAAAGAATATTTCATAAGTTTAACTGAAAAAGCTTAGATTCTTTGACCGAGAAGCCTTCCATATGTGAGTGCCGGAGTTACGCCCATTCCATTGACATAAGCATTCCCCGAGGTCGCTCCAAATCCAATGACTTCACCTATTGCATAAAGGTTTTTAATGGGTTCACCTGAAGGTCTGACAACTTCAAAGTTTTTATTGACACCTAAACCTGCAAATGAACACAGACTCCAGCCACTCATTTGTACTGAGTAATATGGTCCTTGATCAATAGCGAGTGGTCGATGCAGTCTTCCAAATGAGTCTGCTTGTTTGTTTTTGATATTGCTATTATAGTCATTTACTGTATTTTCAAGATTCACTGGATGTAGCCCTGTTTTGATGGCCAATTCTCTAATACTAGACCCACTTTTAAACATGGCGTGATTGTCGGCTTCTTTCGCGATTCTCTCATTAGACCAATCGTAGATCATAGGAGGCATTTTATTGAGCATCCTCTGGTCCATTATTGTCCAATGTCGATGAGCGGACTGCTTTCCAATTTGATGTTCGATATGATCGATACTTTCATGATCTTCTCGAACGAATCTTTTGCCCTCTGAATTGATGAGAATTTCCCAAGGTTGTCGCTCCATCGCATTGATAGCAACGCCATAAGGAGTCGATGGCACTTTATCATCTGATAAAATCATGCCGTACAGCGGTGAGTATTTTTCTCCGCCTCTCAAATATCCACCAACGGATTGTCCAAGAATGAGGCCAGCACCCTGGCTTTGAGGATAGGCCATTTGACAATAAAGCGGAATTCCATGAAGCTCTTCATACATTCTTGGGTTTGAGGCACATCCGCCCGAAGCAAGAATGACACTCCGACCTTTGTACTCGATGCTTTTACCTTCTCTATTTTGTGCAATAACGCCATTGATCTCGCCATTTCGTGCTTGGATTAGATCAACCGCACTCGTTTCTAGGAGAATGGTAATCGAACCTTTGCTGACTTGTTTATCAAATAAAGGTTTCATTGTATTGAGAATTGCGAGGCCGCCACCCCATATTGCTGTAGCTCCTTTCGGTCCTTGTTGATATCTGGCTACTGAGAATGCATCATGAGCCATTTTTTTAACAGGATGATTTTCAAAAATTGTATAACCGTTGGCTGCCAGCCAATTAATTGTTGGACCGGCATGATCAGCCAGTATTCTGGTAAGCGCTGGATCAGAAGTATTGTTGTTAATTCTCATGATGTCATCGAAATGTTGATCGGGAGAATCTTTTATACCCTTTCTTTCTTGAAAGACAGTACCAGCCCCACTTATTTGACCAGTAGAGACAAAAAGAGTTCCTCCAATCACAGATGCCTTCTCAATTACCAGTACCTTTAGACCTCTTTCTGCAGCAAATATCGCTGCAGGTATTCCTGCAGTACCAGCTCCGATGATAATTGTGTCCCATTGCTCTTTTGCAAGAGCCACTTGATAAGTATATGGCAGGGCAGCAGCAGTCATTAAGCTGGTGCCATACTTTAAGAAATCACGTTTAGTTAATTGCAGATTGCTCATTTATTTCTATGCTGGTTTGAATATCACTAACAATATTAGCATTAATAACTTGCTGTTTGTAATCAACAAAGATTGGAGAAGACCAGGCTCGATGACCACCGGGGCCTAAACATTCTTCTTCATAATCTTCCCTATAATCGGCATTACATGGATTGATAGAGATTGGATGACCATCGGCATCAAATTGTGTTCTCATATTGCCTCCATTAACCAGCAGCGTATTTTCTTCAATGACCCTTACATAATAAACAACGTCCCTCTGATTCGCTGAAAAATCCTCATCGGTGAATTCAATTTCACATTGTATTTGTTCCGGACCACAGTCAAATGATTTCCATGCATCAAAAATTAATGTTGATGGATCTTCATCTTTGCTGTTTTGTGGAGTGATTTTGATGACCTCTATTCTTTCTAACTGATGTCGATCATCCGAAGGATGATAGCACTCACCATTAGCAATCTTTTGAAGTCTCTTTTCTGAAAGCGCTTCATATACGTAGTCTGGGCATCCAGGAAGCTGTATAAATGAACCCATTGCTTTCACACGAAATCTTGGATTTGAAGAAGTTTCAATGATGCTTCCCATAGGTTTGATTGAGTCTTGATCTACTAAATCAAAATGGAGCAAGATTCGATGTCCAGTTGTTGCATATACTTCTTTTCTTTTCATCGCTTGCCAGATTGAATCACGATCTCTTCCAGACGAATGCACAGCCATCAGGCCTCCAAGTGACCAGAAACTTGCAGCTCTCTCTACATCTATGGGCGAAGCACCGGTCAATTCATTCAGCTCTTCTACCGTTCTCAGTCCGGATTTTGTTTTTTCAGTTGTCACATCATTCAGTAAGTGTCTCCATCTCTCACTGACAGCCCCTCTAGCTTCAGTTCCACCCACGCGAAGTAATTGTTTGAATCCATGTCCTGCTCTTGAAGTGTGTGTATCACTGGATCCTATGAATCCCCATTTGAATCGTTCTTTGCCGTCTTCGAATTCTTCATTCCTTAAAGCCAAGCCGTATTGAACAGATTTTTTAGGTCGGTAATTAAATGCAGGGAGATAGGTTCCTCTGGCTTGTCCAGCATCCAGCCATGCATCGTCATCAACACCAAATAGCACTCTCGCTCCAGTAGCGCCTGGAAAGTCATTAACCTGCTTTTTAGTCTGCTCAGCCAATTCTTCGCAAACTTCTATAGATTTCCCTTCTTCTAGGCATCTGTTCTTATTAATCACCGCTGCTTGATAACATGTTGGTAGATAGTCCTCTGTCGGCTCTGGACAAATCATCTCTCCATCTTTATCGAAATCGACGACTTTGAAATCAAAATATTCTTCTGAGTTTCCATGACCTGAGTAGACTTCAATTACACTCGAATAATCAGGTCTGATGTTGTCCTCATCTCGCATGTATTTTTTCCAATTTGCAGCTTGTGGTGTATAAAAACCCCATGTTGTTCCATGAGGAATCACCTCAGCCTCAAAACCCCAGTCATCGAGTTTGCTATAAAGGTCAGCAGGTGTCTGAGCTGTTTCGTAGCAATCTTTGGGCAGATAATTTGATGGCAATCCCTCTGGACAAGACTCTGTCTCAAGAATCATGTCGAGGTAGTCCGCGAATGAAAAATAATAATCACTGTTTACGGGATCAAAGAGATATAAATTACGGTTCACATCAGCCAATTGAAGTCTGAGAACCAAAGAAAGGGCTCCGCCCGCAGCAATTGGTCGGGCAGGGATCTGACCCTCCTTGTAATCTTTAAAGAATACATTGTGATGACCATAATGATCATCTGGTGTGCTTCCGGCTTGTGTCCATTCCCATCCTATGAACGCCACTAAGTCTGGATTTTCTTCGCCAGAAATCGCATTGCATTGTCTTATGCTTTCAACTTGATCATTCCATGTTCTTGGCGTGTATGATTCAGCATGATCTGTCAAAACATAAAAATCGATTTGCGAGACAAATCTGGCATAATCGCAAGCAAAAGCAGGCGGGAATGCACCTCTTGATCCATGCATGAGGGGTAAAGAGATGTAAAACGCATCCATCGAATAAGTCGTGTGGACGTGCGTGTCTCCCCACAGTATCTGTTTTGAATCATTTTCAACCAATTCAATAGGCCTATTGATGTCAGTTGGATCTTGGTTGGTTAGTGGATTTGTATCGTAATAGTCGGTAGTAAACTTTTTATATGAGTGAGGCGATGTTGTCAGTATAAACGCTGATAGACCAACTAAAGCTAAAATCAATATTAGAAGCAAAAATTTGATACTTTTAGACATTGTTCCCCCTTAAATTATGTTTATCCTAGTAAACGCACCAGAAACCAATATAGACCAATTGAACATAAGATTGAAGAAACTATCTCGGTTATCTTTTTCATGTTTTCAGCCATAATACTTTTCACGAGAAAAGACATAACGAACCACATGATCAAAAGAACCAGTATTTGACCAATCTCAACGCCAATATTAAATCCCAAAAGTGAAACTAAAAAATTTGTTCTATCCAAACTGATTTCATTGAGAATGTTTGCAAATCCAAATCCATGGATGGTGCCAAAAATAATCGCCAGCATTGGCCTCAGTTTATTTGCTTGTTCGACATCTTCATTCAATCTCAGTATTGCCAGTGATAGAAGTCCAATCCCAAGAACAAAACCACCACTCAGATTAATCATATTAGAAGCACTGAAGATGAATGACATGATTATTATGAGTGAAATGCCCCACTGTATTTTTTTGAGCTCATTTTTTGGAAGATTCAGCGATTCAATGCTTGCGAGGACAATTGTCCATCCAATCAATGATTCAATTATATTGACTTGAGGAATGACCATGTTTGAAGCAGCAAGTGCTAGGGTTAAACTGTGACCGATGGTAAATCCTGTCGCAGCAAAAATAAGACTTTTAAGCGAGTTGCACAAAATAAGTAAAGCGAGTAAAAAAAGTAAATGATCAATCCCCTCAAGAATGTGAGTAAAGCCAAGTCCAAGATGCTGTTTAAATGAATCCAAAGACACTGGCTTTATTATTTCGCTCTCATTATTCAAAATAACTATCTCATGACTATTTTGATTGAGTGCTATAGTCTTTTTATATTCTATTTGACTAATTTTTGCATAGTGAATATGACTTGGAATTTGATCAAAAAATACATTCATATCGATAATAAAATCATCAACCCGATTTATATCAAATTTAAGAGAAATTCCTGTTGTCCCGATTTCTGTATTGAGAATATTCACAGAGGGACTAGGAAGAATCTGCTCCGATGTAATATTTTTAACCAAATGACTTGTTATGCTTTTCTCTAAATCCGGATAATTTAATTGATATTCCTTTAATTTTGTTACTTCTCTAGAGGAGACTGTGAAATCAAGAATCGCCTGATCTTCTTGGATTGTCCAAGTTGAGTACGACACACTTTTTGTGTGAGCGAACGAAAGATCCTGAAAAGATAAAAAGATTAACGATGCTATGAATATTGCCCTAAAAATACTCATTGATGATTAATTTGTATAACCCTCATTGATTTTAATATCAGATTGCCTTTTTAAATCTTTCAATAATTCTTCAAGTATCTCCTCGCGTTGTTGTCTTTTGTATTCCTGCAATACAATTTCACTAATTTCTTTGAACTCTGGGATAACTCGATCCTTCTTATCAACCAATGTAACAATCGAGTATCCATAGATTGTCTTCAATGTTTCGCTTGTCTCACCCACTTGCAGAGACAAAACCTTGTCCCTTAGCAAGGGGCCAACAAGGGTTCCTAACCTGATTGTTGAAATAAATCCAGTAGGAATATCCAATCGGTCAATGCTTTTAAATACCTGTCTCAATAAGCTTAAATCATAGTTACTTTGCCAAATTACTTTGCCCTCATCGATATCTGACTGATTCTTGGAGGAGAGGATCACAATTCGATACTTTTCATCGGTTGCAAAGATTTGTCGATTGGCTTCATAGAATTTCAGTAGATCCTGCTCTGCTGGCACTACCGATAATGACTGCTCTACTATTGAATCAACCACTGATCTGACAATGCTTTTTCTCAAAAGATCATCTGCTTCCAAGAATCCATTTTTATAGGCATATTGAACCAAAAGCTCTTCCTCTATAATTCGATCTAATGCCATTTCCCGATCAGCTTTTGTCAATTCATCTCGTTTGTCATTTTGAATCAAATTAATGACGGTTTGATATTTATCACTGGGTATGATTTTGTCATTGACAGTTGCAATAATATTGTCAGGAAGTGAGGAGAAATTTTTATTGGTTTCCATGATTGAATAGATGGCTAGAAATGTGCCTATAATAGATGCCAAAAGAAGTAACTTGGATTGATTACTCATCTCACTATAATCACGTTCTTAGGAGGCAATGACAAGATGAAAATTTTAGATTTATTCGAAAAGTTAAAAGGGATTCCGTTTGGCAACAGAATATTTACATTCATGGTCTGCATGAATGCCCCATATTTTTTCTCCATTCGGTCGCAAATTACTGAATTAAAGAAAAACAGATGTGAGGTCCGACTTAAGAAGAGAAGGTCTGTTACAAATCATATTAAAACCGTTCACGCAATAGCCATGTGCAACATGGCAGAGCTATCTGGAGGTTTGATGATAGAAGCATCATTGCCAAGAGACAAACAATGGATTCCATCAGGCATGACTGTTGAATATCTAAAAAAAGCAGAAACAAACTTAATTGCTGTTTCAGACGGATCTGAAATTGATTGGAATCAGGAAGGCACCATAGTTGTTCCAGTAGAAATTAAAGACCTCAATGATCAAGTTGTCTTCAGGGCAAAGATTAACATGTATGTAAAAAATAGAACTTAGGATTTTTTTATGACTGATTTTGAGAATATCTTTCCATATGTAGCCCCAACATTTTCTGTTTCGCATGACATGTGCGATCAAAACGGACATATGAATGTGGCTTATTACCTGCAAGCTTTTGATGAGAACTCGAGAAATCTTTTCGAAGAAATTGGATTCGATGAGGATTATTTGCAAATGGGATATTCTTGCTTTGCAATTGAAGACAGTCTGAGATATATGCATGAATTCTTGGAAGGAGAAGATGTAATATCAAATTTTAGGATTCATGACTTTAATAAAAAGTTAATACACATAGTTGGTGTTTTACTAAATAAAGATAAAAAACTATCGGCCATTTCTGAAACACTCGTTATCCATGTGGATATGAAGTCTAGAAAAGCATCCGATATGCCTAAGACACTTCTAGATAAGCTTAAAACAGTTAATGAACAGCACACTATATATCCAATTGATGATTTTGATATAAGATTAAAAATAAAGAAATAAGTGAGTATTTATATCAAAACATTTTTCCAATCAACAATTGCTTTAAGTTTATGCATTTCATCGGGTCTTCATGGGTTAGAGCTGATTGATGAATCATCCATTGATAGGCTTAAATCAATGCCATATGAAGAATACGATTCGGGGTATGGCTTATGGGATTCTGCTGATCTCGAACTTTTTGTTAGTGAGGATGGTAATTTTAGTATTGGCCTGTGGAAATCAAAAGCCGGTTCTGAAGAGATCAATACACCTTATCCTTATAATGTCTTCTTTTTACTTAAGTCTGGAGAAATAAAGACAAAGACAACTTTTGGGGAGTCTAATAAATTCGTTTCAGGCGAAGGTTTCTTGATACCAAAAGGATGGATGGGTTCATTTGAAATTTCAGAAGATGTAGAGGCCATCTATTTCTATGATGGACTTGTGAAGACCACTATTGATCCTGATAGAGATATCTATAAAGATGCAAGAACACACTATAACTCTCAAAAAATTCTTTCATCCATGTCTAAGAAAGAATTCAGTATGCAAGATGGTCTCAAAACAAAGGAAGAGCAGACATTTAATAATAAGGATGAATCTTTTTCTTTAGGGTTTTGGGAATCCAGTAAAGCCAATATTCCATCGGATTGGTCCTATGATGAATTTATGTATGTAATCGAAGGCCAGATAATTATGACTGATGAAAATGGTAATTCTCATGAAATTAACCCAGGGCAAGGAATGATCGTTCCAACAGGATCCAAGGGAAGATTCATAGTTCCTGAAGGAGTAGTAAAGATCTGGGCTATTTATGATCCGAATTAGATATTAAATAGATTCACCCAGCTTTCTTGCTCTATCCAATTTTGTCGGTTCTTCTTTGGGTAGATAGTAACAAGCACCTATAAGAGCAATCACAGTTATCAAAAGTGCAGACTGACCCCAGGCCAATGCATACTTGAGTGAAACGGCATCGGAATATCCAAGAGAAAAGAAGTAGTCACTGATATATCCAATAGTGTAAGGACCAAGTGCAAGCCCCAGCATACTGACCATTAGAATGTAGTAGGCCCCTGCAACGCCTCTCATTCTTGGAAGCACTAAATCAGAAACAGTTGTTGGTGCAATTCCAACCCACATCGGAGTGGCAATCTGAAAGAGTGAATAGTAGACATAGGACATTAAAAGACTCTCTGTGAACAACATTCCCATTGCCATTGGCACAGCAAGTACGATCAACCCAAAACCTACATAAAGCCTTCCATTGACATACTTCTCTCTTAATCGATCCCCAATATATCCTCCAATAACCACGCCCAATGTTCCGAATACCGCTGTAATTAGTCCGAGAATTGTTGCAACTTCACCCTCGGTAATCCCAAAATTTCGCATGTAAAAAGCTGGCCCAAATGCTGCAATTGAATAGGTTACGAATGATATGAATGGAAATCCGACAACTGTAAATATGAGAGATTTTGTTTTAAATAATAAAGCAAATGTAACTGGATCTCTGAATTTGAGTCCGTGAATCCAGCAACTCAAAATATATGCCCCCAATCCGAATGCAAGCCACTGAATCAGATCGCCTGTCAGTTTATAGAGTGCAAAACACAAAGAGCTGATCAGAGATGCCATGAGTAAGTTGATTGCGGTGGCTCTGAGTCGATTATCTGCAGAAAAGATAACAAATGGTGAGATTCCAATGAATTCATCTTTTAATGCAGTCAATGGATCAGTGGTAATGATCGATTCTATTCCTTCGCTTCCACCTCTTTTGGGTTCTTTTATTTGCCATGTAAGGAATGCAAGCAGGACACCGGGTAATCCAACCAGTACAAATGCAGCTTGCCATCCTTTGAGGGACAGAGGAGCGAGACTAGGATCTGGGTATGCTTCCGTCCAGAGCTCAACAATCCAGCCACCAAGAAAAAGACCAATGCCTGCACCAAGATAAACGCCACTCGAATAGATCGATAGAATGGTTGATCGGACTTTAGGAGAAAAATAATCCGAAAGGATTGAATAGGAGGAAGGGCTGGCTGTCGATTCACCAATGCCCACACCAATTCGATAAACCGATAATGCAGTCAATGATTTTGCTGTACCCGATAATGCAGTCATCAAGCTCCAAAGCGCCAGACCAATGCTTAGTAAATTTTTTCTAGACCAAGTGTCTGCCAATCTTCCAAGCGGAATTCCAAAAATTGAATAAAAAACTGCAAATGCGGTGCCAAAAAGAAAACCCAAATCACTGTCAGTGATATTCAGATCAGCCTTAATTTCTTCTGCAAGGACCGAAAGTATTTGCCTGTCTACAAAATTAAATATGTAAACAATGACCAGAAGAACCAGCGCTATTTTTGCTGATCTTCCACCGACCTTTGGGTAATCATTTTCACTCATAGTAATTTAAATCAAATATAATCAGAGTATTGTACTTAAAATTTTTGATAATGATCCAAAAGAAACCGAATGAAAAATCCACAGGGCTCTTATCCTTACCCGAGGAATATATAGAGCTTGATCAGACGTTGGACTCTGCATTTCATATTTTGGAGATTGCATCAAAAGATAGGCACACTCTTTTCCATACCCCGACGTTATCAACCTTCGATGGCAAAAGGGTTTCAACTCGTACAATGGTTTTAAGAGAATTTGATCCAGAAAAAAGGTTGATCAGATTTCATACTGATTTCAGGTCAATAAAGCTAGAGCAAATTAAGAAAGACTCTCATGCATCGGTTCATGGTTATGATCCAAGTTTAAAGATCCAAATAAGGTTTGATGGAAAGATAAACCTTCATCATAAGGACGAGGTGACAAAAGGTTCCTGGGCTCTATCGCAAGAAATGTCAAAAGAGTGTTATTTTGTCGGTGGCCCTCCGGGTACAAAAATTGAAGATCCCTTTAAATATGATCCTTCGACATTTAATCTTGAGTCTAATGATGGATTTCAAAATTTTTGTGTGCTTGTATTCCAGTTTGAATCGATGGAATTCTTGTACCTAAAAAAGAGCGGTCACCGAAGAGCCATTCACAATTGGACGACCGGGAAGCATCAAGCATCCTGGTTGATTCCATGACTTAATACGAGCAAAATTAAAGACGAGGTTGTTAAATTATGACTAATTCATTCGCACTAATCACAGGTGGTTCATCTGGCATCGGTTTCGAAATTGCAAAAGATCTTGCGAGCAGAGGATACAACATAGTTCTGGTTTCTAGAAATGAACAGAATCTGCAGGATTGCTGCAAGCAGTTATCAGAAGAATTTGGGATTACATCCGATTACATTTCCAGTGACTTGGCCAATAAAGAGTCTGTAAGGCATATTTATCAAACCACAAAAGAAAGAGAATACAACATTGAGATTCTCGTAAACAATGCGGGGTATGGCATAGCAACGACATTTCATGTGACATCTTTGGAAGACGAAGAGAAATTCATACGTGTTCTAGCGACGTCTGTGATCAGTCTTACTAAACTATTTGTCAGAGACATGATCGAGGTGCGCAAAGGTAAAATCATGATCGTTTCTTCCGTTGCAGCATTTGCGCCCCCTTCTGCAATTCAGGTTCTGTATGGCCCAATCAAAAGCTTCATGAACAGATTCAGTGACGCAATGAACTCCAGTTACAACCATGTTGGGATCACATCTACCTCGGTGTGCCCTGGTTTTACTGTGACAAATTTTCACACAGCCAGTAATGTTCAAAAGATGATGGACGATGTCCCTTCATTTATGAAATTTAGTGCGGAGAGAATCGCAAAAGAAGGAGTGGATGCCATGTTTAAGGGCAAGCCCATATGTGTGCCAACAAAAACCTATAAAATTTTGGTATTTCTATTGAAGGCGACTCCATATTGGTTTATTCGGTTATTGGAAAATACACTCGCACCCGGAAGATACGAGAAAAAAGAAACCTAAAATGAAATATCGCATTAGAAATATACTAAGCATTGCGTCAACTTTGATGATTCTTGCTTGTTCTTCAACTGGCAATCTTAACCAGAGCATCATCGACGGTTACAAGGAAGAGCTTATTGACGTTGGAGCAAATCACTACAGGGTTGTTTATGAAGGCTCTCAGTGGATAAACAGGTCTGATGCTGAAGCACAAAAGGTTGTTGATTATTCCCTTTTGAGATCTGCAGAACTGTCATTGGAAAATGATTTTCCGTTCTTTGTCATTCTTTCCAATGATTCTGAAACCAGAGAGATCATCAGAGATGATTCGGTTTGTAATTTGAATACTCAAAATAAAATCAATAAAAGAAAATGCATGAGATACAAATCCACTGGAGATTTAACTTCGGCATTTCTAAAAGATCCTCTAGAGGTAGAATCTGGAACTAATATCATCAAGGAGGGCGCCTATGAAGGCAAAGCTCTTTTTGCCTCAACAACTGTTCTTAGGGTCATTGCGAGAAAATACAACCTCAATAGAAACCTCTTATTTGAGAATGAAATGGGCGCTCAAACCCAGACAAGCAATGTCGCAGAAGTCATAGATTGGATTCCAATTATTAATCCCATGGGAGCACAATAAAAATGGTTTCATTTGGAATTTATCTTGCAGAACGTGGATTGGTTCCCGATTCATTGCTTAGGCTCTTTATTAAGCAATTCAGTCTCTCACGACTCACTGAAGCAATGAGCGAAGACAAGAAGAAATCGGTGATTGATGGCTTAAACAGAGGACCAATTGCTGAAAATACCATAGATGCCAATGAGCAACACTACGAGGTCCCAGCAGACTATTTCAAAGCGGTGCTCGGACCCAGACTCAAATATTCATGTTGTTTGTTTGATGATGAGACCACAACACTGGGGGAGGCAGAAATTGAGATGATGGAATTGTATTTAGACAGAGCACAAATAGAAGACGGTCAAACAATTCTTGACCTAGGATGCGGATGGGGAAGTTTATCTTTGTTTCTCGCAGAGCGATTTCCCAATTGCAATATTTATTGTTTGAGCAACTCAAAGGATCAGATCGAACACATAGAAAATATAGCAAAAGAAAAAAATCTCAAAAATATTCATCCTGAAGTGCAAGATGTAAATTCATTGAGTTTAGAAAAAGAATTTGATCGCGTTGTCTCCATTGAGATGTTTGAGCATATGAGAAACTACAAAGACCTTTTGGAAAAAGTTAAACATTTTCTCAAACCAGATGGATTGCTTTTTATTCATATCTTCTGCCATAAAGAAACGGCATACCTGTATGAGGAATCCGGCGAAAAAGATTGGATGACACGCAATTTTTTTAGAGGCGGAATAATGCCATCAAATGATATTTTTTCTTATTTCGATTCATTCGATGTAAAGAAAATATGGAGAGTTAATGGTGCACAATACACAAGAACTCTTGATGAATGGCTCAAAATTCATGATCAAAAAAAGGAAAAGATCATCAGTATCTTTAAGAATCATTATCAAAAACCATCGATCCATTTTTACAGGTGGAGATTATTTTATATTGCATGTTCAGAATTCTTTAGCATCAATAGAGGAGAGGAGTGGTTTGTTTCTCACTACTTGCTTTCACCAAATCAGTTATCAGACAGGGATTAGATATTCGATACATTAGAGCAGAATCAAACTTTGAATGCTCCAAAGATGAGATCTTGGAAATCATTAGAAGACCGGGAAATCTTGAGCAGTTTCACCCGTATTGCTATTCGAATATTGCTCTAAAATGGCCAGGCGATGGATCCATAGATGAAATCACTTATCTAAATGGACTCAAGTATACTCGCGAATTCTTTAACTGGAACGACGATGGCTATGATCTTAAGATTGGAGCAAGAAAAAGAGATACCATCGTGAATTGGAGAGTTTATGAGGTTGATAAGAGAACGGTATTAAGTATTCAGGTTAACCCCAAACTACCATATAAGAATGCAGTCATAAGTTGGTTTGCTTGGAACCTTTTTATCAGAAAGCAGCTTCAAAAATACTTGGATAATGTTATGAGTGGGTTTGAATACTTTTATGAGCACAGAACACAAGTCAAACCAAATCAATTTGGAAAACACTCCTGGTATTCATAGGCCTGATCAGCATGAGCCAATGTCTTCAAGTTGTCCTTTTAGTTTTTATCTAAATGTTTAGATGCGAGTTGTTTTAATTCCTCTGAGATTTTAACGGACTCTCTTAACTCTAGATCAAAAAGAACAGAAATAACTTGAAGTGAAGCAGCCACTTCATTTTTTCCAAGATTTCTCATTTCGTAGTATATTGTGATCGATTTATTGCCTATTTTTGTTAGTTTAGCCTCAATCTCAAGTATATCGCCTGCAGAGACTTCAGACTTATAATCAATCGTGTGATTAACATCTGCCCATGCGATTTTATTGTCATCGTCGCTTGAACCCGTCCATCCAAAGACTTCATAAAGCATGTGATATGCTGCATCATCAAACATTGCAACGTAATGACGAGTCGTCATATGACCTAAAACATCGCACATCCACGGGTGAGCAACGCTTTTTTGAACTACAACCATGGGCTTATTGAAATTTGATTTGAACTGAGCATATTGCTTTATGTTGTATTTATTACTCTATTATATCAAGTTGCGAATAAACATCACTCAGGCTTTCTATTTATTGTTTTAAAACCTTATGATTCTCTATAGAATACTTATCTAAATCTAATGGAGAGGTGGCAGAGCGGTCGAATGCGGCGGTCTTGAAAACCGTTGACGGGTTAAACCGTCCGGGGGTTCGAATCCCTCCCTCTCCGCCAGAATTTTCTGTCATATCTTTCAAATTCTTT